>SDBT01009698.1_pt1 | contig 15598 bp, 5 predicted proteins | sample 2277101 | NCBI WGS metagenome assembly SDBT01 (sample SAMN10404973, study PRJNA504765) | marine sediment metagenome | isolation source: marine sediment core GS10_PC15, 103 cmbsf | place: Arctic Ocean: Southern Knipovich Ridge | collected 2010 | reverse complement strand
ATAAAAAAAAAAAAAAAAATTAAATTTTTTTTTATATTAAATATAAAAAAAAAAAAATAAATATTTTAAAAAAAAAAAAAAAATTTAAATTGATTTTATTCGTAATAAAATTTAATCTTAATAAAAAATTTTTAAAAATATAAAAAAACAAAAAAAAATATAAAAAAAAAAAACAAAATATATACAATTATACAAACATTTTATTATTAACGAATAATATATAAAAAATGATAGTTAAAGGAAATATATATAAATATAATGAAGAAAGAGATAATAAATATTTTAATAACAATAGACGTTATTTAAAAATCAAATTCACAATATTTGAATTTAAATATATAGAAACTAATAACAATGATAATAACGATAATAATAACAATGATAATAATAACAAAGACAATAATAAAGAAAATATAATTGAGAAAAATATTTTAGATTATCAAAAAACAACACTTGAATTTATATCAAAAAATAATTTTTCTATGAAAAGAAAAAACAAAAGAATTGAAAATACTGAGAGTGAAATTAATTTAAAAAAAATAAAAAAAACCAATCCGTTAAAATTAAAATCTAAGAATCAAGATTATAGTCCACTAGAGAATACAGAACAAATGAATATACCAAATCCTTCATTTAATTCTCAATTAATGAAAGATTTACAAAAAAAATGTTTTTCAGTAGATAATAAAGAGCAGTATCATGAATCTAATAAAGCTGAAACCAAAAATAGAAATTTGTATATTTATGATTTTAATGGACATCTTCCATTTATTACTAGTTTTGTTGAATTTGAATTTGTATTAAAATACAATGTGAAATTACACATATTTATAATAAGCAAATTAAAGAAAATTCGATTTATAAAAAAAACAATGAAAAAAGAAAAAAATACAATATCAAAGAGATTATTTATTAGATTACTTAATATTAGAATTGATTATAAAAATAAAGAGAAACTTCAAAGTAATATGAAAAATATTAAGCAAACTGTAATTTATAATATTGATACAATATTATATAATAATTTATTAGAAGATAATATTAAAAAAAAAATATTTGAAATTACATTAGACAATTTCGAACTTAAAATGAAATATTATATATCACCATTATTTCACATGAATATTTTAGAAAGATTTCAATTTACAAAAGATCTTTATAATCAACTTTTTGAATTATTATTATATAATAAGGAAAAATTACCATTATTTTGTTTTTCTAATATCATTCCATTAAAATGGTATTTAGAGAATATCAATATATTAAATAACAAAAATGATCTAAAACAAATACAAATACACGAAAATACAAAATCCAATATAGATTTAGAATATCATTTTTTGATGAGACTTCCTGAATTACCGAATTTTGATTATATTTCAGAATTTAAATCTGTAAATAAATTGGAAAAAAAGATGTATATTCCATTAGAAAAACGATTCTCTTTATTAAAATCAATTTTATTATATAAAAGACTCTATTTGTTTTTTACTAGTTTACAAAGTAATTTTCATCAGTCTATTGTATTTTTTGATTTAGAATTTCTTGTAATTAATATGGATATTATAGAAATATCTAATTTCAGTAAACAATGGGAACCAAGAACAAGTAATAATTTATCATCCGCTATGAAAAAAGCAAGACTCATTAGATATATAATACAAAATATTATAAATTGGAATATATTAACTAAGGGAAATAAAAAAAGTGAAATAAAACGAATTTTTTCTAATAATAATTGTTTTGATATAAATTTTTTTGTAAACAATTCTATAGATCTTCTTACAAAAAAAAAACAAGAATTATATAATCAAATGAATAAAAAAGAATCAAAATTTATGAAAAAATATTTTAATTCTATCAGAGTGCAAGATAAAATTCTTAGTGGATATAATATTAAATTTTTTACATTTCAATTCTTTTTTAATATGTACGAACAATTTTTTCGTTTATTAAACGAAAAAATTCCAAATTGTTTAACTATCTTTCAAAAATCATTACAAAATGAAAATCACTTATCAGAGCATTTTCAAGAATTTAATTCTAATAATCAAGAAAAAGAATGTAAAAAACCAAATCGAAATAATGAAATAATCCAAAGACTCAATAATAATTCTTGTTTAAATTTAAATATACCACCTGATTTACTTTGTGAAAATTGCCATTATCATAAAATACAATATATCAATGAATTGAAAAAACAAAAATTATATTGTCAATATAAAGAAATAGATAAAACTATGTTTTATGAATCAATTTGTTTTATTGTTTCAAATCAATATTATTTAAATCCATTGAAACAATTGATTCAATTAGAACGCAAAAATATTGAAAGCAATATTGAAAAAAAGAAATCTATTCTAAAAGTGAATCAAAATGAATTATTTGATAATGCAAAAGTAATGATTATAACATATAATGAAACACGTAAAAAACAAGTTCTATCTAAATTGTCTTTTCAAAATATTTATTCTATATATGAATGTATTAAAGATTGGGATCAATTAAATTCAACACACAATTATAAATATTTTCAATCTAAAAAACCAAACACACAAATTAACAGTAATAATAATAATAACAACGACAACGATATCAATAATAGCAATAATGCCGATAATAATTCAAATTATAGTTATAATAATACATATATTAAAAAAGAGGTGTATGATAAATTACAGAAATGTTCAATTCTTTTATTATATTGTACACATGAATGGAACATGATTCATTTGATTCATTTACTTACTGTATTCATTGGTTTACGATATAAAAAAAAAAATATAGATTCTATTACAAAAGATAAACAATCAGAAGAATTATTTTCTATTTTATTGCACGGTGAATTAGGGGAATCTACAACGCCAAATTCAAATATATTAACTTTTCCTTTTAATCTTTTAATTCGAAATTCAAAATATAAAGTTTACTTTATACCTTTTTGCAATTCACAAATCATTAATATGCCACAAAAAAAAATAATAATAAAACAGAATTCACTATCATTAGAAAACAAAGAAGAAATTGACTCCATAAATACACTAAAACCACAAAAAAATGAAAACATCATGAATTATGACATAAAACTTAATATAGAAAAACATTTAAACTCAAGAACATTATGTAAATCTTTATGTTTTTTAAAAAATCAAAATAATACAAGAAATAGTCAATTTATATCTTATTATAAAAAAACAGATAAATTATACAAAGAATTATACACTATGAACGGTATTTTAGATTACCTAAATGGTAATAATAACAATTGTTTAATGAAATCTGATTTTATGAAAATACTAAGAAATCCTTATATTTCATCTAAAGAAATACAATCTATTATTGAAAATTATCAATATAATTCCAGCAATAATAATACAAGTTCATTTTTAAAATATTTCAACAATGAAAACGATTTTTATAGTGAATGGAAAAAAATATTAAAAAATACTTTAATCCAAAATAATAAAATAAAAAATCCATTTCGTTCAATACAAGTATATTGTGATACTGAAGAAACAAAAGATAATTTATATTCTATTTTGAATGATATATTAATAGATATAATTAAAGAAATAAATAATGTTAATATAAATCCCATATTTGAAGACGAAAATAATAATGATAATAATAATAATAATAATTATAATAATAATGATAATAATTGTAATTATAGTAATAATAGTAAACATCAAATTAATAATAAAAAAAAAGAATGTTTACAATTCGTAAAATTTTATTCTTATTCTTATTCGAAAATACTACAAACACAAAAAAATCACACGAATCAATTATACAAAAATACGATTTTACCAGGTGATAAAGTGATATTACCAGAAACAAACGATATTGGCATTGTAAAAGAAATATTGAATTTAAATTTAGAATATATTACAATAAATGATACATTACCAATTGTTTGTAAAGAAAGAACTCAAAATTTTAAATCTCCATTTATTCACAAATCTTCTAAACAATATCAAGAATATTTAGATTGTTTTTATCTACCAAGAAAAATAAAAAAATATAATGAAGAAAAAAATACACTTGGAATTTATTATTTACAAATAGAAAACGATCCTATTAAAGATCATAGTATATGTTGTTCTATTGAAAATAGTAATTTAAAATCATTTCGTAGATTTCCTAATCACTATCCGAGTATAAAAAAAGCGAATATTATTGAATATGATCAAGCTATTATTGATCAAAATGAATATGTTTTCATATTCATTGGAAATAAAGAATATATACAAAGGCAATTGTTTTATAAAATATTAAATTATACAGAAAAAACTTTATATATATTTTCTAAATTTACATCTTTTAAATTTATTAAAGATATTTAAAAAAATTTTAACAGTAAATATATTTATATTTATATTTATATTTATATTTATATTTTATTTGTTATTTGTTTTTCAGCTATTTTTTAATAAAATAAATAAATAAAATAAAACATTTTTTTATTGTGAAAATATTTTACTGAAATATAATGTAATCAAAATTGGTAAAATAAATATTTTTTTATAGTATTTAATATGAAAATTATTTGCATTGGATTGTTTGCAAGTAGCAGTAATATTCTTTATAACTATTTGTCCAAATTGTGCCTCACAAATAGAATTATCAATATCTTTATCATTTATTGTTTCACATTCACATTCGGTTCCCGGCGTTGGTTTATTTAATTTGCATTTGCATTTTCTAAAATTACCAATAGGCAAAGGTATACATTTACATTCACTTTCGATTTGTGAAACATCTCCTGTTGTTGGAGGAGGCGGTGGTATTAGTGTTGGTGCTGGTGTTGTTGTTGGTGGTGGTGGTGGTATTAGTGTCGGTGCTGGTGTTGATGTTGGTGGTGGCGGTGGTATTAGTGTTGGTGCTGGTGTCGGTGCTGGTGTCGGTGCTGGTGTCGGTGCTGGTGTCGGTATCGGTGTTGGTATCGGTGTCGGTGTTGGTGTAGGTATAGTTGTTATATTTGGTGGTAGTGTACAATTCATACAAGGTTCTACAGGACAAATTTCAGTTTCATTAAAATTTGTTCCTAATATACAATTTTGCCAATTTACAAATTCAATTAAACAATGTTCACCGGGACAAGTTTCTGGTGAAGGAGCTAATGGTTCACTAAAATAAGTGCAATTATTTTCTGTAATACAGTCCACATAATCCAATATTTCGAAAACACATGTTCTATTAATAGTGCAATTATTATTAGAAATACAATCGCAATTTCCAATAAAATTAGGACATTTTATATTTGTACAATCTGTAAAATTAAGATTATTCATTCTAGGAGGTGAAATAATTTCACATTGAAATAAATCTACAGATGATGTAAGATCAGATGTACAATTAATAGAACGAAAATCTAAGCTTACTGTACATGTTGTATTTGTCCCAATAAGTGTACAATTTAAAATATCTTCAAAGGTAGTACATTCAAGAATGGTGTTTAAATCACCTCCCGGTAACCAAGTACATTGTATCGGATTTCCTATAATACTTAAACTTATATTTGTAGTAGAATTGTTACCCTCTAAAAGAATACAAACAGCTTCATCTAATACAGATTGTGCAAAAATGTTACCTACACTGCAATTCATATTAGGTAAAGGAACAGGATCAACGCATTTAAATCCACTTCCAGCAGTACGATTTTTCATACAAGTAATTAAACTACCCTGTTCAAGTACATTTATGCAAGTAGAAATATTTGTAACAACACTTTCATGAAATATTTCACAAGTAAAATTAGTTGTAACATTAAATTCAACATTACAAATAACAGTATTTGAAACATTGAAATCCACAGAACAACTTTTACGCCCAATAGTTTCATTTTCAAATGTTGTATTACACTCTTTCATATCTATTTGTGTTTCATTTTCAAAAAGCTTTATTGTACAAACAGATACATTTGTATTGTTATTGAAATTAACTTCACAATCAAGACCAAAAGTTTCCGGTTTTGTTTTAAATCCACTAACAAATACAACACATGTAACATTATTTAATTCTTCTGGTCCTGCAATAGTATTACGCCACATACTACAAAGTACTTTTGTACCGTTTTCTATTGTAGAGGTACATGTTAAATTTTGTGTTACAAATGTACCATCGGTTTCTACTGCTTCGCATCCTAAAATTGTTTTATTTACGACAGTGGTTTCGCAAATAATTTCTTTTCTATCATCAAAAATAACTTCATTATTAGGACCACATTTTTCGGAAATAAATGGATTTCCTGCATCTGCTGACGTATTTGTACAAATTAAACCTAATTCACATGTCAAATGTCCTGATATTCCACATTTTTCTTTTTCTCCAACATTTAATAATTTTGTACAAGTACTATTTTCTATTTCATCAAATAAAAGATCACAAATTGTCCCAGGTTCACATGAAAATACTTTATGTGATATTGAATTAAAACCACTAGGTAATGATGCACGACATAATTCTCCTTCTAATTTATTTTTTTGACATGTTCCCTCATTTACACTAGTATTAAATCTTTCACAAAACATATTGTCTTCACAATGATTTCGTTCTTCAATTGTACAAGAATTGCTTTCACTGATATTTCCTATACATCTATCAGTAGTCATTGAACAAATGTCAGAATAACAATCTGAATTATCTTCACATTTTTCTCCTGTATATCTTAATGTATTACAAAAAAATTCATCTGTACAAAAAAATCCTTCAATACGCACACATGTAGGATCTGCTACACCAGGAGATGGTGTAGCTTGTGATTCATTTGCTATAAATCTACATTCTTCTCCCAATCCACTTAAAGATGTGCAAATATTATCTACACAAAATTCATCTTCAACTTTATTACAACGAAATCGATTTGAAGATAATATATTACAATTATCTCCTATCATTCCTATAGGAGTAAATTGACAAGTTTCTGGTCTCCTCATCTCTGTTCTAATTCTGAATAAACAATCTATCTGTCTTTTCGCTAATGAAATTTTTTTATTACCGTTATTACCGTTATATAAATTTGGATGTAAAGTTGAATCTTTTTTTGGTTTTGTAAAAATTTGCCATATAGGTCCATTTATATTTATATTTTGTTTTTGTTTCCAATGTTTTTGAGCTACATTACTGGTTGATATATTATTAATTGATATATTATTATTTGATACAATAATATTGGTACTATCGTTGTTAGGTATTTTATCATAAGGGGTTTTATATGTATTCGAATAATTAAGATTATTTGATGAATATTTTAATTTATTAAAATTTTCATTTGAAAATATTTTATATTTCCCCAATGAAATAATTACTATACCAATTGTATAAAAAAGAAATATTATTATAAAAATTTTTTTTATAAAATTCATTTATGTGTTTTTTTTAAAAAGACAAAGAAAATTATTACACCAAATATAAAAAAAAAATAATTATAATAATAAAATTTTTTTTTTTTAAATATACATTGTTAATCATATTTTTAAAAACTATTTTTCATTTTTTTTTTTTGACATTTTTTTCCAACTAATAAAAAATGTTTTTGGTTTCATTTAATATTATTTCACAAAAAAAAAAAGAAAACAACAAACTTATAGATAATTTTAATTACTTTAAAAAAAGATAAAAAAATGGATATAAAATTACAAACATTAAAACAGAAAATGTGTAGTCATTGGAAAAAAAAAGAAGCAAAATTACCTCAATATTTTCCTAATTTAGTATCTCCGAATATTGAACAAACTGATAAAAAAAATTTCATAAAAGAAATAGAAACGTTTTTGACCTCTGAACAAAAAATTCTTCTATTACAAGGAGATACTTGTTCTGGGAAAACATTGTCTTGTCTTTATTTAGCAAATAAATTATTAACAGGAAAAAACCCCACCAATTATTTTCCAATATATGTCGATCTTTTACGTGTGGAAAAACCCTTTCAAAAATGTTTGACTTATTCCTTCTCTAATTTTACTTTTCAAGAAATAGAAATATTACAAAAAGAAAAAAAAATCTTATTTATTTTAGATCATTATGATGGGTTGTTATCATGTAGTAACCTTCATTCTTCTAATAAAGTAAACCATTGGATTCAAGCAAAAATTCTTATCATTTGTCGTGCACATTTTTCGACCAAGAAAGAAGATTACATTTGTAATTTTGTTAGTATCTTTCTGAGTCACATTAATCAAATGAAATTGACAAAAGAATTATATCTTTGTCCTGTTCAGCTTTCCAAACAACAAGTCAACCAGTATATTGAAATAATGAAAAAAAGAGTGAATGAACAAAAATTAGAAATAAAAAAAACGGAACAGGAAATAATCAATATGCATAAAAAAATATATGACTTTTTTACAAACTTTGCTAAAAACAATGTTTTGAAAAAGATATGAAAATAAAAATAAAAATAAAAAATAAAAGCCTTAAAAATAAAAGCTTTAAAAATACTAGCAACATTTAATATTGTATTTATTTTATCAATAAATTGAAAAAGAAAAAGAAAAAGAAAAAAAAAGGAAAAGAAAAAATTATTATATTTGTAATAATAAAAATATACAAAAAAATATACTTTTTTTTATATATTAAAAAAAAAAATTTATAATTATATAAAAGATAATATAATAAATTTTAATGAAAATTTAAATAAAAATAAAAATAAAAATAAAAAATTAAACTCATACATATTTTTTTTATATTGAATTTTTCTTAATATATATATATTAAAGAAATAGGAATGGTTTAATTTTAATTTTAATTTTAATTCAATGAAAATTAATTTTAAGAAATTATACTTTTTCTTTTTTTTCTTTTTACTTTTTTTGGTAATTGTTGAATCACAAACACCTAGAGTTACTCCTATAGAAGATAGACTTGGAGAAGAAGGTGATATAGATATAGATGATAAATTTAATTTAACAGTAAATTTCCTAATATATTCTGTAATTATTATTGGTGGACTTTTGATATTTAGTTTTATACTGGTTACAATCGTATTTTTATCATGGTTTGTTATAATATTAATTCAATCTTCTCGGAAATTCGAATGGTCAGTTTTTTCCAATTTCTGGGTTGTATTTTTCATAGCACTTGAATATTACAAAAGCATTTTGTTTCTTTTCATATTATATCCATTTCGTGTTGTTGCATTAATATTTGCTGCATTCAGAGCACTTTTATTTGAATGGAGACTTTTATTAGGTTTCTTTATTATATGGATTGTTGTTATTTTATTTTCATCTTACCATCAAAGAATATTTCAATTGATTGATAATGTATATCGATGTGTTATCCATACTTTATATGAAAGTACTTTTAAATTTCTATTTGATTCTATTCGTGTATATTTCGAAACAGGCGTTTGTTCATGGAATGCTTATTGGATTATCATGCGAAGTCTTTTAAGAGAAAGTTTAGATATTTGGGTAAGTTGTGGCAACTGGTCTGAAACTGGATTATTAGGACTTGAAACAACATTAGAATTTAATAACGCAACTGTATTGTTTTTGGTGGATATATTAAATTCGGAATACAGTCTTAATAAAACTTTAAATAAATTAGGACAATTTGTTTTTTCGTTTGCTGAAAAAATAAATTGTTTATGTAATGATGTTGCTTTCATAACAGATTGTCTTCTTCAGCCTTTTACGTTTGATAATTTACATTTTGCATTGGATAGAACTGTAAATGCGTTATTGTATCTTTTTATTAAATGTCCTCTAACAGCTCTTGTAAATACAGAAAGAGTTAGTTTTGATCTATTTTTTGATACATTATGTCAAGCTTTAGATTTTACAGGAAAATTTCTTAATGATGTAATTCAAATGATATTAGACAAAGTAATAGGAGATATAGATCCTCCCCCAGTATTTTGTATAATCACTGATTTTTTATGTGCTATTGTAAAATTATTTAAAATGGCTATAGATGCAGTAATACATATTGATGAATTATTTGTTAGTGTAAATGATTTTATTGATGATAGACTTGATTATACAGAAGTGCTTATTGAATTGGATAAATGGACACTTTGTATTCGAGAATTAATAGGAGCAATTGAAGAAGATTTTGGATGTTTAGTAGCACAATATTTTAGAATTTTTATATCAATAATTGATATAACTGTAGATTTTTGGAAACATATATTTCGTCTTTTTACACCTACACCTGCAACGGGATATCTCGCAAATAAAAATTTTAATCCACCATTTAATGAAACAGCTGTGTTTTTAGAATGTTTAGGTGGGTTTATTGGAAATATTTATGAACCATTAGGTTGTTCTACTGAACATTCATTAAAAGTAATATTGGAACTTTTAAATGTAACTGTAAATGCAACATTTCATTCATTTCAGATTTTTTTACCTGGTAATGATAGTTGGCTTGTAAAATTAAATTTTGATCCTATATTTATAGAATCCGAAATAACAGCAGTATGTCTTGGCGATTTATTTAGAGAACTTATACCATTATCAAGTAATACTTCTTGTACTACTATATTAAATAATTTACTTACAGAAACAGATATATTTGGTGTTTGGTTATGTTGTTTTGGATCAACAATAGAATTCTTTTTAAAGACTCTTATTTCAATTATAGAAAATATTATTACATTTCTGCAAAGTTTTGTAAAATTTGGTGTTACATCTCCAACACAAATTGATATAGGAGATTGGGATTTAAGTTTAACAAATTTCAACGAAACTTTAAGATTTATTACATGTCAAGTATCTTTGATATCACATAATGCTAAATGTCCTTTAACAGCTCCTTTAATTCGAGTACTTATATTTGATTCAATTACTGCTTTAATTGATTTATTACTTAGTCCTTTAAAAATTTTAATAAATGTAATTTCGACTTTTGAAACACTTCCTCCTAGTCAATTAAATTTAGAAGAAGATATATTCGATCCTATATGGTTTCCATTTTTGGCTTTAATCCGTGTATTTGCTGATATATCAGGTTGTTTTACTGGATTAGATATATCAGATTTTATTGAACCTATTTTATCTATACTTACTGAATTAAAAGAAATATTTTTTGATTTTGCATTAGATGTAATGAAAGTTATTGTAGCATTTATTGAGTTATTAGTTGAATTTTTTAAATTTTTAACTGATAGTGGTGATATTGAGGATGTAGCAACAGCAGCTGTTGATTTTTTTGAATTAATTATTGAAATTATAGGGCAATTAGTAGAAACAGGTTTTGAAGCAGCATTTGAAGCTATTTTTGGTTTTACTACAGATTTTTTAAAATCATTTGTTGTCGCAGTAGCAAATAGATTGGCTGAAATAACAAAACTTATTGATATTATAGAAGATGTATTAGAAGATTTTGGTATTCTCAAAAGAAATTTACCAGATAAAAATAGAAATGAAAAAAATATTGAAAAAAGAAATATAATTGGTGCATATAGTGATATAACAACGACAGAAAAAGGGAAATTAAATAATGAAATAAATAAAAATTTCAACGACAAAAATGCACTTAGTAATTATGTAAAATATAATTATAACATAGGAAATTATAGTATAAAAAGAGGCGGTGATATAAATGAAAGTTTTGTTTATTTTCATGATATGAATCCTAATTTACTTTATAGTAATCCATTTAAATATAATTATGATCCAATGATTATAAAATTAAAACAATATATTAGATTTCTGGCAGAAAAAAATCTAACAATTATTCATGAGTGGAATTCAACACTTTTTAAAGAACATGTTGGAGATATTATAAGTGGAAGTATGAATTTACCTATTTCTGAAGAACATCAATATGTAATAATGAAAATCATTTCAGATTCATTTGTAGGAAGTACTGAATGTGATGTTTTTATGTCATCAGTGAAAAATAGCACTTTTGATTCATTAATTAGATCTGATAAACTAACATTTCTGCAATGTTTCATGAAAAGAAGCAAAAGTGGTATTTTGGATTACTCTTTAAATCTTGATCTTTTAAAATTAAAAGAAAATAATAGAAATATATCATGGTTAGAAAATATAAATCATATTGCATCAGATTATGATTTATTTTATAATCCTGAAAAATGGGCACAAATTGCTGTTGATTTTACAACAGCACGTAAAATAAATAGCTTATATGATATTGAAAAATTATTTCATTTTAATTATGATGTACATCCTACGGAATTATTAGATTCTCTATTGAAAAGTGAATTAATTGATTCTAATAAAAAAAACAAAACAGAATGTATTGTAAATGAAACAATTGACAATATATTAGATATACAAAATTTCAAAAGTCAAATAGGTTTCTTAATGTATGCTCGATATAAATTAAAACCCAACGTCATTACAACTGTGCTTTCAAATATATATAATTATTCACAGTTTTCTATTTTCAAAAGAAGATTTGAAAATAGAACACTTTATGAAAGATTATCAAATATTGGAGATAAATTAAAAAATTTAATGCTATTATTTATAAATGACACAAATCAAAATAGTACAAATCAAAATAGTACAAATCAAACTGATCCTAGTTTTGAAACTCAAAGAATAAATAAAAGAAATTTATTATCTGATGGGGAAAATACTTTTTATTCTTCTTCTTTTTCTTCTTCTCCTTCTCATTTTTCATATAATGATGCTTACGAAAAATTAAAGGAGAAATCTGAATATTCGAAATCTGGTAAAATATTATTTTTAAAGGTGAACAATACTTTACACATAATAAAAAATTATACAAAAAGTTTAACAGAATTTAATATAAGTAAAGTATTAGATAATGTATATGAAAAAATAAAAGAATTTATTCAACCGAAAACACAAGAAGCTATTGAAAATCGAAAAAAATTATATAGAATATATAGACGCATTAGTTATTTATTTTCTACAAAAGCAAAACGATTAAAATTTTTGAAAAATAAACAAAAAACTTTTCAAAAACAAAATAATAAAAAATTTAGTGAAAATGAAAATTATAATCAATCCGAAATTGAATCATTTACAACAAAGAGATCTCTTTTTACTCACGTTCAAGTAATTGACCCACCCGATTGTTTAAGTGATTTAGATTGTACAGATTGTTCATTATTAGATAGATTGACAAATACTGTAGTAGAACAAGTTAATCATTGCGTGGATGCACTTGTTCATGGTGTAAGTGATTTTAATGCAATAACAATTCCTATACCGTCTCCTACACCATCTTTACCATTGAACACAACTATCACGGTTTCTAATGTGTCTATGTTTATATTGACAGATGATGAATTTAATTCATTAAATAGACTTACTATAACAAATAGTCTTTCTTATTTTTTCGCAATTATTGGTTCAAGTCTTTTAGAATCTATAGAAGATTTAGGAAATTTTGTATTAAACCAAAATTTAGATATGGATGACGGTGATGTAGGATTAATATTTTATCTACAATCTTTAGTAAGTTGTAATTTTGATAAAACATTAAGATGTGAAATTGGATTAGGATTAGAAGATGGATTAATTATAGGAATTGTAGTATTTTTAGGTTTAAATGTTATACTTATATTAACAACAACTGTTGTTCCAATTATGATTATTGATACTTTCTTAATATTCATGTTATTACCTTTTATTGTACTTGCATTTTCATATGGTTATAGTCCATTTTGTTATCCTACAATACCTGAATGTTTAGTAAGAGATATTAATAATATTACTGATATTATATTATCAAATCAATGTATTTTTTGGCCAGAAGGTTTATTACAACCCGATCAATTGATTGGTGAAAATTGCACAGCATGTAATAATCCACTTGCAATATTGAATGCAGAAGATACAAGAAATTTTACTCATTGTGTAGAAGAAGCGCTGTTTTTTGATGTTGTTGACAATATTGCTTTTAGTATTTTATGGTTATCAGAAGATGTATATAATAACTTAGTTGAAAATACATTTTTAAGTACAAATTTACCTTATATTCATGATGCTTTTATACGACATCAAAATGATTTAAATGATGATATATTCCCACGACAAAAAGTTTGTTATTTTATTACTTTAGGACATATTGTGCCTGGTATTTCATATCTCATTTTATTATATGCTTGGCCTGTTTTCTTAATTTCAATATTCACTTTATTATTTTATACATTTATTATTATATGGTTACAAGCCATTGCCTTAATTTTTAAATGTTCAGGGGACGTTGCAATGGCTTATGATACATAATTGTTTTTTTATATTAATTTTAATAAGAAACGCGAAAAACGCGAAAAATAAAAAAATAAAAAATATATATTCATTTCTTTTTTCTTTTTGTTGTTTTTAATTTTCATTTTTGATTTTATTTTTATTTCTAGTTTTTATTTTTACAAAACAACCCTCAATCTGAAAAAAAAAAACCACTCTTTTTTGTTCCGAAAAAAAAAATAAAATTATAAAACAAATGATTATACATACATATATGTAAAAAATGAAAATAGAAACAAAATCAATGGATGAAACCAAATATTTCATTTCGAATGAAAATAAATTTTTTATTCCATGTAAAAAAGAAAAAGAAAAAATGGCAAAAGATGATATAAGAATTAAAGATATACAAAATATATTTGACAAAGAGAAATCAGATTTCAACAGTATGTTGGATATTTTATTACTGAATTTCAAAGCGAAAAACAAAACCTGTCGTTTTGTGAAAGGGACAAATATTTATATGTTACCATATAAACTATACGGGTTAGTAAATCATTTGAACCAAGAAATATTAAAATATTATAAGATTGAAGTAACAATAGTGCATGCTGATCGCATAGATGCTACTATTAATATAAAATATGGTAATTATTTAAACCCGAGTGAAGCAATCAAAAATTTTCACGAATGTTAGTAATAATATGTATAATTAGTATATTTGTAATTTATTATATTACAAAGACTTTTACTTTTGGAATAAAGTATCGTTAAATTCATTTTTTTTTATTAATGCAAATAATTTCTAATACAAAAAAAATTATTTATTGTTAAAAATAATTTTTCATTTATGAACTTGTAAATGTATTAATCTATCATTCTAGTTCTTTTTTAATAAGAGGTACTATATCCTCTAATTCATTTTTAGTCATATTACATTGTGTCAATTTACATTTTTCTTTTTTACAATCATAATATATTTTAGCTATATTATGATATATAAGTAACGAACTAGTAATACCGCATGTATTACTAAAACAATAGGAATAATTTTTATTCCCATCAAATGAAAAATGCACGTTTTCTGAATATAGTACTTTTCGATTCAATGTTAATTCGTTTATTTTGAATTTATAAAATATATTTCGTGTAGGATATATATTTATAATATTTTCATTAATTGATTTATCAGCTGCATTTCTTTTGAATTTTTCTTTTTGTAAATTCATTTTTTTCAAGTATTTTTTATTTAAATATCGTATATTGACTTGAACTAATCTAATCAATTGAATTTTTAATAATATTTTTATTTTTAAATTTTTTTTTTTTAATTGTTTTGTTTTTTTTTTTTTTTTTTTTTTTTTTTTTTTTTTTTTTTTTTTTTTTTTTTTTTTTTTTTTTTTTTTTTTTTTTTTTTTTTTTTTTTTTTTTTTTTTTTTTTTTTTTTTTTTTTTTTT
>SDBT01009697.1_pt1 | contig 15599 bp, 16 predicted proteins | sample 2277101 | NCBI WGS metagenome assembly SDBT01 (sample SAMN10404973, study PRJNA504765) | marine sediment metagenome | isolation source: marine sediment core GS10_PC15, 103 cmbsf | place: Arctic Ocean: Southern Knipovich Ridge | collected 2010 | reverse complement strand
ATCTGATATTTATGCGTATGGGATGGTGCTTTGGGAATTGGTAACGCGTAAGCAGCCATTTAAAGGTGTGCATTCTGGAGCAATTCGGGGCCTGATTAAAGATGGCGATTTAGATTGTCTTGAGATACCGACAGGAACTCCTTTAGAAATTTCTAACCTTATTAAGCAATGTTGGAATCTAAAGTCGAATCTACGTCCATCGGCTCAGCAGATCTTAGATAAGTTGAATGAGGGGCAATCGACGCTGGATTCAATGCCATCTGCGAAATTACTCAAAACAAGTTTAGTGGAAGCATTTAAATCTCAATCAGCTAAGCTTACAGATTCTAATTCCAGCATTGGCATGCATACATCGCGCAAGATAAAGAAAAAGCTAACAGTGTTAAAGAGGCTATTGGACCAAACCTATTCAGAAGATGATGATTTGGATGAGGATGATATTGCATTCAGGAATACAACAATAACATTTATTAATTCATTTTACGGAAAAACAAAATTAACATCGGATGAAAAAAAGGCTCTCGCTGATAAAAAGATAGAGCTTTTAGATGAATTAGATTCAGATGATGAAGAAGTGCTTGGGACAATTGGTGGGGCACGTTTGTTGGGAACTGGCAAGAGTTAAGCATTTTTTATGGTAAAACACGTTTGACAATGGATGAAAAAAAGCTCTTGCTGATAAAAAGCAAGAGCTTTTAAATGAATTAGATTTAAATTCTAAGTTAGAAATTATTTTTTACCAAGATATTCGTGTTTAAATTGGGCGACTGCTTTTGGAGAGCTGTTCAAAATGTCTTGTAAATAATTAACTAAATCATCGCAAAACAGTTCTATTTGAGCAAAAGTAGTGATTTGTTCTCGTATCATTTTAATTTCGTCACCTTTTTTAACTTCTCCCCATTGTAAAAGATAACTGTCTAATCTTTCTCGTTTTTCACAAGATTCTTTGATCAAAGGGAGCACCAATGCTTTCATTTTTGAAATTGGTTCCATGAATGGATTGGATATTTTAATAAATTCTTCTAATACCGTTTCAAATAGTTCCTTGAATGTTTTTAAACGGTCTGGGTTTGCTTCTTTAATAATTTCTTTTTCTAATACTACTAATTCTTTGAGGGTGTAGGTTCTGTCTTCAAAGTTGTAATGGCCTAATCGAACAGCAGCATTGCGAGTTTTATGACCGTCTAAACGATTAACAAGTTCTTTTCGAACCCAGAGCATTTCTTTTACTCGTTCACCATTAATAAAGATGCCATCAATTCGTTTTAAGATTGGAGCCGTTAGGCGAATTGCATTGATAGAAACAGAGCTGAATAGTACAACTAATAAGAGAAGTTTGATTGTTTTGATAGGCTTCATATAATTTCCTTTTTTTAAATACTAGAAATCTACTTCGAAACCTAATATTACAGAAAAATCTTTCCCAATACCAGAGCTCATAGTAGTTCCGTCAATTCCGAGGAACATATTCCATAGATGAGACTTAGTTTCTTTTTGATATGTGAGTTTGCCAAAAATCTTTGATTGGAATGCCTCAGGTTCAATTCCTTTTTTGATATCAAGGCCAAGCATACAATTATTACACTCAATATGCTCTTCCGATTGCCACCATAGATCAGTACCGAATTCTATACCACAATTCCACCAATTGGCTTGCACAGAAGTTGTCATTTGCAAAATAATTCCAGGCCATACATTAGTGCGAATTACTTTTGGGTAAAATTTATCATTAAACTCTTTATTGAGAAATGCCATGTTTGCAGCTGCTTGTGTATTGTCATCATAATCACGATTAAATTTCTTTGGATCACGGAGAGGAATATAATATCGTTCTTCATGATGTGGTGTCACAAATGAAATAGTACTTTTAGAACGAATTGTTAGCCAGTCGCATAATTGTATGCATGAGCTTGAATATAATCCAATAGTGATATGGCGCCCATCATTATATGGTTCAGGATCCAGCACGTTTGCGGTGAGCTGATCTAATGCACCGATAAAAAAAGCAGTAGTTTTATCAGTCGCGATCTCTTGATCTTCAGTACCAGATAAACTGAGGGTGATGATTTCGCATAGATCAAAATTAGGATCGCATGGTTTTCGTTTATGTTTTTCACCCAATAGTCCCTTTTTGAGTGCAAAATGAGTGGGGAAGGTTAGCTCAAGGCCTAAAAATGATTGGCGAGTATTTTCATTACTGATTGCGTAGCCAAGATCAAGCCGTAAATCACCAAATGTGATACGATCGCGTACTAAATGTTTGTTTAATTCTTTTTGTGTGTTTGTGCCAGCTCCGGTACTAATTCCTGGGATGCCTTGATTGGTGATTGCGCAAATTTCTTCATCGGTGAGTGAAAAATTATGCTCCACATAAAAGAGTGGAAGTTTTGCTATTGCTTGAAAGCAGTCTTCATTGAGCATCCATTGAAACATAAATCCTGCTCGTCGTTCTTCAATGGTCATACAACTAAAAAGAGAAAGAATAATTGGTACATTTAAATCAAACTCAGTGCCTGTTTGTTCTCGTATTTTTTTCTCAGCATCTTGCAACGCACGGATAAGGTTTTCATCTTCTAATGCAATATAGTCTCGAATATTTGTGCTTCCTGCTGTGAAATTACTACGGGTGGTTTGATTATAAAATGCGTCTAAGCGAAAAACATTACAATCTGTAGGGAAGGTGAGGAAGATATTAAATAATGGAAGATCTAGTACGTTTCTTTGGTGCAGTGGATGAGTTTTAATATAAAGGGGTACTTTTAATATTGGAATTATATTTACTCCAAAATCTTCATCAGTGAGAACGCTTACACAAAATTCTACTTGATCAGGAGTGAGCGCGCGAGTGTTTATTCTGTGCGAGGGTTGATCAACAATTTCATCACCAAAATCAAAATCGTCAAACTCATCGGCAAGCATGAACTGATTTATCGAGAGAGAGCAAGAGACAATGAAGAGTATACTGAGTATTTTTTTTAACATTACGAGGAGGCCTTAGATTTCAGGATAGATCCCTACACTATTGAATAGGTTATTATAATAATTTTTTATCTATTAAGCGCATAGTTTAACCTAAAATTCGATACATTACAAAAGGGTTTTTTTGTTCGATTTTTATGACGGAACGCGTTACACTAGGAAAAATTTTTAACAGTTAGATCAAGGAGATTGTATGGGTTTGCAAGAGGAAAATACACGATCGCTAATCATTGAAGGAAACATTGGTGCAGGGAAATCAACGTTTTTGAAGATGATTAATGAATACCTTGATATTCAAGCAGTTTTTGAACCACATGAAAAATGGCAACATATTGGAGATGGTGATGAGAATCTACTAGATAAATTTTATAAAGATATTAATCGTTGGTCCTATACATTCCAAACCTTTGCGTTTGTTTCTCGTGTGGTAGAGCAAGAAAATTATCGTAAACAGTATCCAAATGCAGTGCATATTGTTGAGCGATCGGTTTATTCAGATAGATATTGCTTTGCTAAAAACTGCTTTGAAATGGGCGTGATGACAGCGCTAGAATGGAAATTGTATCAAGAATGGTTTGTATGGTTGGTTGAAAATTATACACCAAAACCTTCAGGGTTTATTTATTTAAAAACTGATCCAGAAGTATGTTTTGAGCGTTTAGTTAAGCGGAATCGGTCTGAAGAAGTTGGTGTTACCTTGGAATATCTACAATCGCTCCATACTAAACATGAGCAATGGTTGGTGCAAAAAGAAAATATTGCTTCTTATTTAGATGATGTGCCGGTATTGGTTTTAGAATGTAATAAAGAGTTTGAAACTGATAGAGCTGAACAAGAAAAGCATGTGCAAAAAATTATTGAATTTTTCAATATTGTTCCTCATGATATCTCTCAAACCTTAAAAAGAAGTGAATATACCTTGTAATAGGCTTTTGTTAGGAGTATCATGAAATTAATAATAGTTATAAATTGTTCTAGGAGGCGTGATGGCAGTTGAAGGAATGATGTGGGCCAAGGCAGCAGCCTATTTTGGTGCAGCTTTTGCTATGGCAGTTGGAAGTATCGGGCCTGCTATTGGGCAAGGTATGATCGGTGCTAAAGCATGTGAAAACATGGGAAAATATCCAGAAAGTTCGAGTAAAATTAGAATGGCAATGATGATTTCGATGGGTATTGTGGAATCATCAGCTATTTATGCATTTATCGTTGCGATTTTATTAATTTGGTTTGCTTAAACTTTTACTTGTGTGATCAATGAATATTAATATTACGCTTATTATTCAAGCGTTCAGCTTTTTTATTGCGTATATGATTATGGATCGGCTTTTATTAAGGCCGGTTATTGCATCTATTGATCACCAAGATGAATTGCAACAATCAATCGAAATTCGTATCGAACATGTATCTGAGCGAATAGATCAACAATTAGATGAAAAAGATCAGCATTGGAGCCGATGCAAAAGATCATTACGTGTTCCTGATATTACTCTGCTCACTGGTCCAATATTATTACAGTATCCAGAACAAATTCCTTATCGAGAGTTAGATCCTTTCATAAAACATGCACTCATTAAAGAGTTGCAATCGGTAGTGGTAGGGAGGGTGATTAATGCTTGATCCTTCCTTGATCTATACCTTCTTTCGTTTGGTGAATATGTTTATTATTTTAGGTGGGGCGGCTTATTTTTTTTGGGATCGAGCGCTTCCGGTAATTCGTAATAAAATTTCTGAAAAAAAGCGATTTTTTCAAGGGTTAAAAAATCAAGAACGAGATCAATCCCGTAAAAGTATTGAAATAAAGCGATCAACTTTGCAGCAAGAAAAATATTGTGTTGAGTTACAGCAAAAAGTGACCAAATGGAATGGTGTTTTTCAAACTCGTAAACGAGAAAGAGATGAGATTCGCAAAGCGCGCCATGAGCGGATTTCTCAATTGGTTAAAATTCAGAATTATAGTTATATGCGTTTGCAGCTCGATAGAGCCATTATCCCTGAAGTTGTTGACCATGCCCGTAGTAGCGTGGTTGAGCAATACCAAGATATGAGCAAGAATAAAAAATATGTAGATCGTATTTTAGAAAAGATGGATATTGCCTGCAAAGTTGCTCAGATGGAGGAGGCGCGTAGATGAATATTATTCGAGAACGGCTAGCTCATAAGTATGCGATTGCTTTTTTAAATGTATTTGGAAAAAAGATTACAGATACACAAGCACAGCATTTTAATGAGGCATCGGTTTTTCTTAAAAATAACCATAAGGTTGTTTTTGTTCTTGGTGTATCAACGGTCAGTAAAGAAAAAAAAGATAGACTGATTGATACATTGTTTCGAGAATGTGGTTTGCCAGAGGTGACCAAAAAATTGATTCCGCTTTTATATGAGAAAAAACGGATTGGACTATTACCTGAAATTTTTCGCCATATTTGGTGGCTTTATTTAAAACAGCATAATCTTATGCATGTTGATGTGGGTAGTTCAATGCCGTTATCAGATGATCAAAAAAAAGGTGTTGAGCATTTTTTAACCCATAAAATCACTGATAAAAGATGTGTGTGTAGTTTTTCAGTAGATAAAAAATTGATAGCAGGTATTCGACTGCAAAGTGATACTATTTTATGGGATGGATCGTTACAATCCCGTTTTAAAAATTTAGACCAACTATTAGCAACGTAATGGATAGATACTATGAGCATGGATATTAAGAGTTCTGATTTAGTTTCATTATTTGAAAAAGCATTATCTGATATTCCTGAACCAAAATTAACTGAAATTGGTGTGGTGGTACAGGTGGGTGATGGTATTTGCCGCGCTCATGGATTATCGGATGCGGTTTATCATGAATTGGTAGAGTTTGAAGGTGGCAATAAGGGAATTATTCTTGATTTGGATCAAGATTATGTGACTATCTTTTTATTATATGCATATATTCCTGTGGCTGAGCATGAGGTGGTAAAACGAACTGGCGGAGTGTATAAAACTGCTGTTGGGATGAACCTAGCTGGGCGAGTGATTAATGCATTGGGTAAACCAATTGATGGTTTAGGCGAACTTCAAATTGAAGATTATTGGCCGATAGAACGACCGGCTCCTGGTATTATTGAGCGAAGCCCAGTAAATCAATCATTAGAAACTGGGGTGTTGGTTATTGATGCATTGGTGCCGATTGGTAGAGGCCAGCGAGAATTAATTATTGGAAATCGAAGCACCGGGAAAACTGCCCTTGCTGTAGACACAATTTTGAATCAAAAAGGTAAAGGAGTCTTTTGTATTTATGTGGCTATTGCACAGCGCCAGGCTAATGTGGCTCGTTTAATGCGCGTTTTGCAAGAGCAAGGAGCTATGGAATACACGGTAATTATTACTGCAGATTCAAGTGAAGCGGTGTTGAACCAATATTTAGCGCCGTATGTGGGGTGCACCATTGGAGAATATTTCCGTTCCAAGGGACAGGATGCATTAATTATTTATGATGATTTAAGTAATCATGCCGTTGCTTATCGAGAAATGTCGCTACTTATGAGGCGTGCTCCTGGCCGAGAAGCGTTCCCCGGGGATGTTTTTTATCTTCATTCTCGTTTGCTCGAGCGTGCGGGTAAACTCGTTGATGGTTCTTCTTTAACTGCGTTGCCAATCGTGCAAATTCAAGGCGATGATATCACTGCCTATATTCCTACCAACTTGATCTCGATCACCGATGGTCAAATATTTTTAGATACAAAATTGTTTAATGCTGGTGTGAGACCTGCAGTGAATGTAGAACTTTCTGTATCTCGTGTGGGTAGCGCAGCGCAAACAAAAGCGGTTAAAAAAATGACGCGTGCTCTTCGCTTGGAACTGGCCCAATATCATGAGCTCCTAGACTTCGCTCAATTTGGTGCAGAACTGGATCCTATCTCTCAAAAAAGACTTGAGCGGGGTAAAATTGTGGTCGAATTGCTTAAGCAGCCACAATTTATCGGATATTCATTTATGCAAGAAGCGCTGATGCTTTTTGTGCTACGAGAAAAATATTTAGACAAGGTGTCGTTGTGGGATGTGCGTCGTTTTGCCGTTGAATTTACGGATTACACCAAATCAGTTTACTCTGATATTTACCAAGAAATTGCTGAAACTGAAGATATCTCAGATAAACTCTCAGACCTATTGAAAAAGATAGCAGATGAGTTTCTTAAGATCTTTAAGCCAACGGAGCAAGAAGCATAATATTCCTTTTATCCCTTAGATAGGCTATACTTAATGTTCTCTGCTTGTATTAATTGCTTTGAAAATTTATTGTGCCCCCTTCGATATGGCACAGGTGCCTACTCCCAGCCGTCGCCAAGGCTATGGCGGACAAGCAGGATAAGTACTCCGCCTTGTCTGACGAAGCTTTATGCGAAGTCTGATCAGGAGCTACTTGAGTAAGCCTTTTGAAATATAAAGTTATTGTGCCCGTAGCTCAGTTGGATAGAGCAACGGACTTCTAATCCGTAGGTCGAAGGTTCGAATCCTTCCGTGCACACCAGCCTACACTCTTATTTTGCCTTTAGGCAAAATAAGTAATGCTACGGTTGGCACGGCCAGTTTTTTAACGGAAATAACCATTAAAACATAACTACGATAGTATAAGGCGAAAGCTGTCCACCATAGCCTTTGGCGACGGTGGGAAGACCTGGATAAACGATGACTGGGCCTGGCACATTTCAAGAATTCTGCTTTAGCTGGAACGTTATTTCCGTTTCATTAATTTCAAATTTTTTTGTATTTTTCAAATGTAGTTTTTTCACCTCTTTTTTTTAATATTGCTTTTCCTTTTTAACTCTTGCTATGATTAAAAAAAGGGATCGGGTAAAAGTTAGGGGAGGGTAATGGATTCAAAAAAAGGCGTATGGATTAAGTTTGCATTTGTGGCAGTTGTATGGATGATCATGAGTTCATTATGCGCTGCAAAAGATTGCCCATCCATTTGCACTAGTTACAAAGATTTATCTGCATGTCTCTTTGCTCAGGAACAATTAGTATATCCAAATTTACAATGTTGTTTTTCTTGCTTTGAAGGGGGAGTGTATGTGGTTCTGGGAGATGTTAAAAGTCTTCGAATGAAAAAGTTGAAAAAACATCTTACAGTTTTAAAGACGATTCGCTTCACAAAAAAAACGGACTCGATTTCTGGTTTTGTCGATAGTTCTTTGCCTGCTTTAGATTATTCGTTTTTTGTGGCTACAAAAGAAGAATATAAAAAAATTAATTCTTCGCAGCCTACGTTGACTCTTATAGAAAGTAAGCTTGGGTCTTTCTTTGGGAGTTATGCTGGCCGTTTGCGTAATATGAGGATTTCAACTTCTGTGGACCCAGACAGTCAGAATGTTTCAATTATGGTTGGTTCAAAGCTTGCAAAAAAATCTTCTTATATTGCTATTCAAGTTGCAACGACTAATAATCTTAACCGCAAAATAATCTATAGTGGCTGGATTCCTGTGACTGGTTCATCAGTAAAAAAGGGTTTATCAATAAAACCAGTTGAACCTCCTGTAGTGATTCCTCTAACTGTTCCTGTTCTATAACAGCCATTAGATGGGATCTTTCAGCCTTAGGCCAGAACACTTGCACCCCTATACAGTTTTCGATTAAATTCATGTATACTTAAAACATACTCAAATAAAGGTTTTTGAGGTTGGGAGGTATATATAAATGGATATTAAATCATGAACTCAAAGAAAAATTTCTTAGTAATTTTTTTAATTGTTTTATTGGGTGCTGGGCAAGCTTGTCAGGCTGGAATGATTCGTACATTTAGTCAGCAATGTGAAAAATCGTTGCGTAGTTTGAAAAAATTTACATCCAACTGGCCGAATGTCACCATTGGAACCGTAGTATTGCTGGGGTATGCAGTAGTAGCGCGTCCATGGAAAAAACCTCGAATTAATGATCCTCTTAAGATGTGGGCAATAAATAAAGATAAAGAGCATAAAGTATTTCAACTGAGTGTGCTTCATCAGTCGCATGAAGAGGAATTTGAAGATGTTCGCATTGATGGTGGTCCATGTGGTTATCATGCATTAAAAAATAGCCAGTTTCTTTTGCAAGGTTTACGTAAAAAAAATATGAACACGGTCACATTATTAGATTCATTGACTAGTTTGGATCAATATTGTTCGATATTTCATAACTTAGCAACATGGTATTACCGGAATGATAAAAACCGAGATGCTTGGTGGACTCAAGAAGATATACGCAGTGCTATCAAGCAAGAAAAGGTTGAAAATTATAAGCATATGTCTGTTTTTGAAAATATGCACCCAGTTGTTATCGCAAATCCGGGGAAGGTTTCTAAGGATATTCAGCAGGCGATAAACTATAAGCGTCAAGAAGAAATCAAAAACTTTCTTAAAAAAATGCGTACAGCAATGAATGGTGTCCAAATTTATCAGCATGCATTTATTATCAATCTTTGCAGGTATAATAAAGTTGGTCGTGCAGATGGGAATCCTCATTGGATTTCTATGGTACTGGATAAGCGTATGAAAAAGAAAACTTCCCGAACTCATTTTTATGTGATGAACTCACAGGAAAATAGTTCCTTGGGATATGATAATTGCTATCAAATTAAAACAATAGTAGATAAGTTGACCGGACCAGAAGTCAGTACTTCTAGTTAGATCAATTATTTATTTCGCAGCTTCGCGTAGTTGCGAAATTTCATCAATCGGATTTGTTGAATCAAAAATTGCAGAGGCGATGCCAAATTGGGTAGCGCCTTTTTTTGTAAGCTGGCCAATATTGGATTTATTAATTCCACCATCCATCACAATTTCAAAATCAAGATTCCGTTCTTTTTTGTATTGAGCTAATTCATCTAATCGATTGAGCGAATCGGGCAAAAACTGCTGACCAGAAAAGCCAGGGTTAACCGACATGAGCAATGCCTGATCGATTATACTTAATGATAAAAAGATTTCGCTGAGGGGCGTATTTGGATTTAATGCAACTCCAGATAACCAGTTTTTTTCTTTTATGCGATTTATTAACTTTTCAGGTTCTTTTGTTGTTTCAATATGAAAACAGAAAATATCGATTGGTCGGAGTGTTAGTTTTTCTAAAAATTGATCAGGATTAGTGACCATCAGATGAACGAAAAGTGGTTTTTGTGTGATGGTGGTGAATGCATTAGCAAACATGGCACCCCAAGTGAGGTTGGGTACAAAATGATCATCCATTATATCGATATGAAATCCATTGCAATATGGCTCAAGAGTTTTGACCACTTTTTCTAACTGGAGCAGGTTTGCTGAAATTAAAGATGGATATATTTTAATCATGATTTTGGTCGTAATAATTTAGCCATATCAGTATGTTTTTTTTCTAGGGCAATATCATGTGCTGTTTTCCCTTTTACATTTTTTAAGCCTAGGTGAGCATGATGATCTTTTAGAATTTTCACAATTCGTTTATGGTTTTCATCATTATGTTGAGCAGCAATCATCAAGGGTGTATTATTATTTGAGTAGGTAGTTGCATTAGGATTTGCACCTTGTTTTACCAGTTCTCGTGTAGCTTTTACATGTCCTTCTCGAACCGCAAGCATTAGTGGTGTATGGCCGTCTCGAGTGCGTGCATCGATAGTTGTTCCTTTTTCTATTTCATGGCGAACACGCTTTTCATCACCAAATCGCGCAGCACGAAAAAGGGGGGTTGCTGGCCTGCCAAAAAGGGTAGATGAGGCACATAGAAAAAGTAACGATACATGTTTAAGACAACTCATGAAAAACTCCTGCAAAATATTTGTGTTAAAAACCGCTCGTGGTGAGTGCCCGGCAAAGCTATAAGCGTAGACGGGTGTGTTGAATCCATAAGGTTTTATACAGTATTATTATTTTGAATCTTACTATACAATTGATATTTCTATTTTTGCAATGATACATGGATCAAATGCCTAAGGACCGACTTGTATGTTTAAGAATTATGTACTGAAACGGGGATTGTTCGGATGACTACTATTAAAAGTACTGTAGTTTTCTTATTATTGGGTTTTAGTTTTTTTACGCATGCAATGGAAGCGCCGTTATTAATAGCTCATGATCTTTTAGTTGAAGCATTGACGTCAAATTATGATGCAGAGAGTGATTCATACACTCCTGATTTTACAAAATTTAAGCAGGCAATCGAACAAGGTGCGAATGTGAACAGACCCTTTAATGTGTTGCAAGGCGAGGGTGAGGAAACTACTCAATGGTTTCCATTAGAATTTGTATTAGAGCAATCGAGTGAGTATGAAGTTGAACATGATGATTATACTTCTGTGATAACATCAGATCCTAATTGGAAAAAAATTATTAAAGTTCTTGTCGAGAAAGGTGCTCAGATAAGCCGAGAATATTTCGAAGAAGTTGTTGAGGATGAGCGGGTCGATGAGATTAATGTATTAATCCCGTCTCCGTTTAGGATTTTAAAAAACGGTAAAATTTTAAAGTTGGTGGGGCAAGATCTGATAAGTAAAAAAGTAGCATTCCTTCTGAGGGAAGCTGATGAGCATGTGGATTATGAAATGAGTGTGGAAGAGTATGCATATACTGAGGATTATAAGGAAGAAATACGTTCTAAATTTATCAGAGATCAGCTCAGAAAAGCAATACGCACTAACAATAAGGATTTATATGAAGTGGCATTGGCTGCGGGAGCGGATATGTTTATTGAAGATGAAGAGCAAAACATTTATGATCCGCTTTGGCCTGAAAAGCGACCTTCAGCCTTTGAGATGGTGTGCAGTCAAGATGATGAATCAAAAATTATTAAGGTGATTAAGGATCGTGTGACGGCTGAAATGTCTGGCGTAACGATCCTAGAGTTGAATGGAATAGCAGATGGAGATAATTTAGGTATATTTACTCAAACAGGGTCATTGCATATGGCCGCGTTAAATCTTGCAGGAGCTGGTCATTTAAAGGCTTTGCAAATATTGATCAAGAAAGGGATCGATATAAATATGGGGGTTGTATATCACACAAATTGGAAAAGAAATGAAGCTGGGGAGTTGTTATCACGGGCATTGAATAGCAATCAAATACATGTGGCTCGATGGTTGAAGGAAAACGGCATAAATGAACAGTCTCGGAGTGATACGGCTATGATGTGTAATCATGTTGATCACAAAAAGCGCTTGATGCTTGATGGGGTGAATGCGAATGTATTTAAAAAAATTATTTCTAATTGTTGTTTGAACATTCGGGTTCAAGGAAATAAGCAGTTTTTGAGATGGATCATTAACCGACGGTTTTTTGATGAGGCTGGGAACGAGCATTCGCAAAATCATCATACAATGATTAAAGAGGTTTTGTCTTTTGGTGCGAGGCTGTCGATTGAAACTATAGGATTGCTCTTGCCCAGATAATTTTTTACAGAAAAATGGTTTGTGAAAATGTACAGTTTTGGCTATAATAAAGGAATAATTTGGTATCAGAAAGGGACATTCGATGAGTCATATTAAAAAAGTTGGCATGCTGATTTTAATGGAGCATGATCTACCAAAAGCTATAGAATTTTATCAAAAACTTGGCTTAAAACTAATTTTTCATCTAAAAGATAAATGGGCAGAAATGCGCTTAGGGGATGTGAAAATTGGGTTATGCCCCACAAGCAAACCGCAAGAAGGGCATACCGGAATCGTGTTTGAAGTTGATGATATGCATGCAGCTTTTGATGCGCTCAAAAAAGATGGCGTAGAGTTTCTTAATGAACCAGTTGAAGCCACTCACGGCATCATGGTGAGTCTCAAAGATCCGCATGGCAATATTATCGATCTTTATCAGCCTACACCAGAAAAGGTAGCTAAGCTGATGAAAGAAACAGCTAAGGCAGATCGAAAAGAAGATGGTTGCTGTGGCGCACAAGATGTTTGTTGCAAAACTGGCAAGGCATAATTAATTAGTTTACTTATGAGCTTTGATGGTTTGTTTAGTCCTGAGAAATTGTGCATGGCACTTCATGTTTGTTTCCCCATTTCTTACAGCACGGATAAGGTATTCCATCTTTTGAACACCAGCCGGTTTTATCACAACTTCTTTTATAATATTTTTCAGCTCTAATCTGCATGGTAGCACTGTATGCAAGAACTAGTAGGATGACAACGGTAAAGTTGCCTATGATTTTTTTCATTATTTTACCTTTATAACAAATAGCTTGTTAATAATGGAAAAGTCTGGGGAAATTCGCTTCATTAAGGCTTTTTTGGTATGCTTTTCCCCATAAATTATTATCAGGGACTCCTTATGTATATAGTTTTTGTGGGTTATTTTTGTTTGGCCAGCGCATTTATTGCCAATAAATTATTGCTCAGCCATCTCTCAGCAAGTTTGTTGGTCGGTCTTCGCATGGCAATAGCTGGATTTTTTCTCGTCTTGTTTAATAGAAAATCAACTCGTTTTAATTGGAAGTATATCAAGCAAGATTTGCCCTTAATGGCAGCGATAGTGCTTTTTACTACCAGTATCCCTTCAATTTTAAAAGCCTACGCACTTCAGAATATGTTTGCTTTTAAACTTTCATTGATTTGGAGTTTTGATCCATTTATTACCGCGTTTTATGCATATCTCATCTGGAGAGAGAAATTAAATTGGAATCGTGCATTAGGAATTTTTATAGCATTTATAGGGATTGTTGGGGTAGTTGTTGCCCGTTCTCCTGGAGAGCAGGCGCTTACCGCTTGGAGCGTGATCTCTTATCCAGAAATTGCAGCATTTATAGCTATGACATTAGGCCGGCTAGGCTGGATGATCACCCAATACTTGCTTCGCAAAGAACGATTTACACCGATTGAATTAAATAGTCTTACAATGAGCGCAAGTGGATTTATCACATTGTTTTGGGTCTTTTTTATCAATCCTTTAATAGACGTTTGTTTTTATAGCTCAAATTTCTTGCCCGACGAAGCCTTGGCGAAAACTGGGTGGCAACAATTGTGTGTACTGGTAAGTACTTCAGCTTCAGAGTTATCAGCATTGGGCTCATGGAACGTAATTGGTTTACTGGCCTACACGATTATTGTTGGGAATTTCTTGGGCTACACGCTCTATGCGACGGTGTTAAAGCGGTATTCAGCTACGCTCGTTTCGCTTGCAGGATTTTCTTACCCTATCTTTGCGGCAATTATTGCTTATTTTGCCCTTGGCGAGACCGTTACTTGGCAGTTTGTGGCTGCTGCAGGCGTGATCTTTATTGGATTGGTTGTGTTTAATTTAGATCGCTTGCGTCCTTCGATACAACGCCCTTTGGGCGCCACTCAGGATGAGCGGGGAGGAAAAAAAAGACCGATACAAAGTGGTGGCGGATTATAGTTTTTCTTTTTGGAAATATATCTACTGCTGCGATGTAGATATATTTTTGAAATACTTTTGGAATCAGTGTATACTGGCTCTATGCAAAATTGATCAATTTTAGGGGTCAATATCATATTTTATTTAATTATTAGTTAGGTGCGAGGCAAAATGTTTCAAAAAATTCGTCCATTACACGATCGCGTTCTTATCGAACGTTTAGAAACTGAAGAAAAAACTCAAGGCGGTATTATTATTCCTGATAATGCAAAAGAAAAAGCGCAAACTGGCAAGGTGCTTGCCGTTGGTGCTGGTCGGGTGACTCCTGATGGGCAAAAGGTAGCAATGCAAGTGAAGGTAGGGGATGTAGTATTTTTTGGTAAGTACTCTGGTACCGAAGCGGGGAAAGATCATTTGGTTGTTCGTGAAGAAGATATTATTGGGATTGTCGAAAAATAAAGATTAATTTTAAAGACCGCTTTTCTTCGTTATACTACGAAAAACCACTCACCATGAACGGATAAATTTAATTATTTTGGATTTCGTGCGAGTGAGTTTCCTTTTCCGTTCGTGGTGAGCGATTGCGTAGCAATTTTGTCGAATCATAGGAAAAACTAATAAGAAAACTTAATTTGTTAATAAGGAATTATATGTCAGCTAAAAAGATTTTATTTGGTCAACAAGCGCGCGAAAAAGTATTACGCGGTGTTGATATTCTTGCAGATGCAGTAAAAGTAACTCTTGGGCCCTGCGGTCGTAATGTTGCAATTGAAAAATCATTTGGTGCACCAATAATCACTAAAGATGGTGTGACGGTTGCAAGAGAAATTGAGCCAAAAAATAGAGAAGAAAAAATGGGAGCTGATGCGGTACGCCAAGTAGCACAAAAAACTGCTGATGTAGCAGGGGATGGTACCACGACGGCAACAGTTCTTGCGCAAGCAATCTTGCGTGAGGGTAATAAATTTGTGGCTGCCGGAGTGAATCCGATGGAACTTAAACGTGGCATTGATAAAGCGGTTGCAGCAGCAGTTGTAGAACTTAAAAAGATGGCAAAACCAGTTGGCAGTAAAAAAGAAATTCAACAAGTAGCCACAATTTCAGCAAACTCAGATACTATTATTGGTGAGCAAATTGCGCAAGCAATGGATCGTGTTGGCCAAGATGGTGTGATCACGGTTGAAGAAGCTAAAGGCATGGACAATGAGCTGGATGTGGTTGAAGGGATGCAATTCGATCGAGGATATCTTTCTCCTTATTTTGTGACTAATTCAGAAAAAATGGAAACTGAGTTGCAAAGCCCAGCCATTTTGATTTATGAAAAAAAGATCA
>SDBT01009696.1_pt1 | contig 15600 bp, 11 predicted proteins | sample 2277101 | NCBI WGS metagenome assembly SDBT01 (sample SAMN10404973, study PRJNA504765) | marine sediment metagenome | isolation source: marine sediment core GS10_PC15, 103 cmbsf | place: Arctic Ocean: Southern Knipovich Ridge | collected 2010 | reverse complement strand
TTCCACATGTTCGTATGCATAATGTTGATTCATCGTGTCGCGACAAGTGAACATCGAAGTTGGTGGAAAACACGTCGATTCCCTGTCGGCCAATTGTCGGCTGCCTTCGCACTGCAAACAGTTTGAACCGTTGGAAACATCAAAGCCGCCGTTACGAACATGGAACCCACCGAAAACCGACTCGATATGGACGGTCTATCGACACGATCGCGCGAGTCGCTACTCCAACCGGCAAATAGACTTACATCGATTCACACGCACTTATCGACAATAATCGCGAACCTACTACTATTACTGTATTAAATAAAAGATTAGTAAGAGAAGACACGAGACATACCAAAAAAGTAAGGATGACCCATGAAACTCACATGCGAACGCGAGAAGTTGTTACACGCGTTTCAAACCGTCAGTTTCGTAGTTCCGGCCCGCAGCCCCAAGCCGATCCTACAGAACCTGAAACTCGAAGTGACCGATGAAGCCGCCACGCTGATCGGAACCGATCTGGAGGTCGGCATTCGGATGCAGGTCTCCGGTCTGGCTATCGAAGCCCCCGGCAGCGTCATTCTCCCGCGAGACCGCTTCGGCAAGATCCTCTCGGAAAGCTCGGACGAGAAGCTCCAGATCGAGAGCGACGGGAAGAAGACGACCGTTTGCGGCCAGCAGAGCAAATTCGAGTTACCTTCTGAGAACCCCGACGAATTCCCCACCGTGGCAACGTTCGAGGAGGAGAAGTACCACGAACTGAAGGCCCATTTCTTCCGCGAGTGCATCCGCCGGACCGTCTTTGCCACCGACGTGGAAAGCAGCCGCTATGCCTTGGGAGGCGTGCTGATCGAGTTGGAGCCGGAGAAGATCACTGCCGTTGCCACCGACGGACGACGCCTTGCCAAGCAAGAAGGCCCTGCCAAATCCGTCGGCGGCCACGAGACGGGTGACACGATGACGATCATCCCTACGCGGGCCATGCAACTGCTCGAAAGAGCGCTGGCCGACAACGAGGAGGACATCCAGCTTGCGGCACGAGGAAACGACGTAATCGTCCGCAGCGGCGGAGCGACGATCTACTCGCGGTTGGTCGAAGGGCGGTTTCCCAAGTGGCGAGACGTCTTCCCGCATGGTGGAGACGTCGTACGGATCGAGATGCCCGTCGGGCCTTTCCATGCGGCCGTTCGCCAGGCGGCTATCGTTATAACCGAGGAACGCCGCGGCATCGATCTCAACTTCGGCGACGGCAAGGTGATGTTGGCCGGTCATGGTGCCGAGATGGGTGAATCGCACATCGAACTGCCGATCGCCTACGACGGGACGCCGATCCCGATTACGCTCGATCCCCGCTTCTTCAATGATTTCCTTCGCGTGCTCGATCCGGAGCGGATGTTCGTCCTGGAACTGCGCGACGGCGAGAGTGCAGCCGTTTGTAGCACGGACGACGGCTACGGCTACGTGATTATGCCGTTGGCCCGAGATAAGAAATCATAACCGACCATGGCTCGAGGTCCCGAACCGATCGCCAACGTCCTCTCCGAGCTAATGGCCCGGCGGGGATACGCTCGCGTGCAGAGCACCGAGCAGTACGAGGCGGCATGGCGCGAAGCGGCCGGACCGCTGGCCGCCAAGTACACGGCCGTCGGCTCGTTGCGGCGTGGCACACTGGAAGTGATTGTGGCCAACTCGACACTGATGCAGGAGTTAACGTTTCAGAAACCGACCCTTATGGAAACCCTTTCAAGAATCCTCCCCGACGAAGGAATCGAGAAGCTTCGATTCCGTCTGGGCACCATCGAATAACCACCCGTGGTCCAACCTCAACGGCCGCTTGCGGCTTAGCAACCACGGAACCAGAAAGCAAACACGATGTCCAACGAACCCGACCAAAACGATCCCCCGGCCGAGCAGCCGCCAACCGAGCAGCCGCCGGCCTCGTCGTCGCCAACCGAGCAGCCAGCAGACCAACCAGCAACCCCGTCCGCCGAAACCACCCTAGGCGAGTACGGCGTCGACCAGATGCGCTATATGAGCGATCTGGAACACGTCCGCGAGCGGACCGGCATGTACATCGGCAATCGCGACGTTCGCGGCTTGCACCATCTGGTCACCGAAGTGGTCGACAACTCGATCGACGAAGTGATGGCGGAGTTCGCCAAGACGATCAAGGTGACGGTCAACCCCGACGGGTCGATCACAGTGGCCGACGACGGGCGCGGTATTCCCGTGGAAATCGACGAAAGCATCGGAAAATCCGCGCTGGAAGGCGTGATGACGATGCTCAAGTACGGCGGGAAGTTCGACCACAAAGCCTACAAAACGTCCGGCGGCCTGCACGGCATCGGTGTCAAGGCCGTCAACTTCCTCTCCGAATGGTGTGAAGTGGAGGTCCGCCGCGACGGCCATACTTACCAACAGGAATACAAACGGGGCAGACCGGACGGTGGTGTGATCCGCATCGCGGCCGCTGAAGGAACCGGCACAAAGACCACCTTCAAGCCAGATTACGAAGTCTTCGGCGACCTCAAGTTCGATTACAACATCCTCCACAGGCGTCTGCAGGAATTGGCGTTTCTGAACTGCGGTGTGAAGATCGTCTTTAAGGACGAACGCACGGGCGACGGCGAAACCTTCCAGTACGACGACGGGTTGATCGAGTTCATCCGGTATCTAAACCGGGCCACCGAGCCGATCCATCCCGACGTGATCTACATCAACGACACCAACGAGGAGACGTCGGTGCAGGTGGAGGCCGCCTTCCAGTACTCGGGTGAATACACCGAAAACGTCCACTGCTACGTCAACAACATCAACACGTCCGACGGCGGTACGCACCTCACCGGGTTCCGCACCGCCTTGACCCGCACGCTCAACGCCTACGGCAAGCGGCTGAACATCTTCAAGGACCTCGTGCCCAGCGGCGACGACTTGCGCGAAGGGCTCACGGCCGTGATCTCCGTCCGTATGCCCGAGCCGCAATTCGAGTCGCAGACCAAGGTCAAGCTCAACAACCCGGAACTCGAAGGCATGGTCAACTCCGTGATCGGCGAATTCCTGGCCAACTACCTGGAAGAGAACCCGAAGATCGCCCGGGTGATCGTGGCTAAGGCCATGTTAGCCGCCGAGGCCCGCGAGGCGGCCCGCAAGGCCAAGGCCCTGATGCGCGAACGCAAGGGCGCCCTCTCCGGCGGCGGGCTGCCCGGCAAGCTCCGCGATTGCACCAGCCGCGAGGTCGACCGGTGCGAACTCTACCTGGTGGAAGGTGATTCGGCCGGCGGCAGTGCCGAAGGCGGTCGGATGCGCGAGTTCCAGGCAATCCTCCCGTTGCGAGGCAAGATCATCAACGCCTACAAGTCGCGAGAAGACAAGGTGCTGGCCAACGAAGAGGTCCGCAGCATGATCTCGGCGATCGGCTCGGGGATCGGCGAAGACATGGACCTCAGCCGGCGACGCTACAACAAAGTGATCATCATGACCGACGCCGACGTCGACGGGTCGCACATCCGCACGCTGCTGCTGACGTTCTTCTACCGCCAGATGTACGATCTGGTTCGCAACGGACACGTCTACGTGGCCCAGCCGCCGTTGTTCCGCGTGCGGCGGAAGAAAAAGGTGGAGTACGTCCAGACCGAAGAGGAGATGCGAGCCCAACTACTCGAGGCGGGGCTAGCCGATGCGGTCTTTGATCCGGGCGACGGGCGTTCGATCGAAGGCCGTAAAATGGAACGGCTCTGTCGCGCGTTGGCCGCGCTGGAGGATTCGCTACTGGCGCTGGAGCGTCGCGGCATCAGCCTCCGCGCCCACGCCGCCCGGCAGAACCGCGCCACCGGAAAGTTGCCCGTCTACCACGTCTTCCTCGGCCATCAGGAGTACTGGTTCACGTCGCACAAGGAGTTGGAGGAGCTCGTTGCCCAGCAAGAGCGCGAGGGAGGCAAGGAGTTGAAACTGGAGGACTCTCCGGAGTTACCCGACGACGACGGTGACGGCAACGGCGATGGCAACGGTAATATCGCCAGCCGGCTGCACATCGTCGAGTTTCACGAGGTCCGTTCGATCAACAACCAGCTTGCCGAGTTGCGCGACCTGGGTTTCGAGATCGACTGCCTGCTCCCCCAGGAACGAACCGGCGTGGAAGACGCCCGATACCATCTCCGCCGCGGCGAATTAGTCACCGGCCTGGACGATCTTCGCGGTCTACTATCCGCGGTCCGCTCGGCCGGCGAGAAGGGTCTCCAAATCACCCGCTTCAAAGGCCTCGGCGAAATGAACGCCGAAGAACTCCGCCAAACCACGCTCGACCCGGAAAACCGCACCCTACTACAAGTAACCATGGAAGACGCTTCCGCGGCCGACGATCTATTCAGGATACTAATGGGCGACAAGGTCGAGCCGCGCCGCGAGTTCATCGAGAAGCACGCGCTGGAGGTGAGGAATTTGGACGTGTAGGGGGGTTCTCGGCGTCTCAGAATAAGGGCTGTCATCGGACACATCCGCCGCGCCAGTTCTATCGCACCACGCCGCCCAGGCAGCGGAGTCGCCCCCCATAAGTGGGGGGAACCTGAAGGGTGGGGTTGAATCCTACGGAAGAATCCACGAGAATAGGTCGATCGTAAATAAGTACAACAAGGTTGTGCTAGAATGAAGGCATCCGATTATTCTGCAGCGGCAGCCAGAGAAATCGTCGGTATCTCACAGCGTTGCCTTGATTATTGGGCCGAGCGCGGGATCGTGACGCCTTCGGTCCAGGAGGCCACTGGCAAAGGTTCCGAACGCAGGTATGGCTTCGACGATCTCGTCAAGCTGGCTTTAGTCAAAAGGCTGCGCGAGGTGGGCCTGAGCCTGCAGAAGATCCGCAAAGGACTAGACGTCATGCGGAAACGCTGGCCTAAGGAGGATCCACTCTTGGACGAGATGCTGGCAACTGATGGTTCGAGCTTCTTCCGGACCAAAGGGGATCGGGTTGAGGACATTCTCGCGGGCGGCCAGTTGCTGCTTAGCGTTGTGGCGGTCGGGAGGATCAGGCAAGATGTTCGGGAAACCGTACTCCAGCTTTCGGAAGTCGAGGTTCCTTCGCGAGGTCGTCCAGCTACCTCAGCCGCTCGGGAGGGATAGGATGCCCGGCAACTCGAATTTCCAGCGTCCCACATGCCGCTTGCTTGCCAATCTCGTGCGCCAAGGGTAGACTGAATTGATGTATCCCTAAAGGAGGGGGGATAGATGTAGTCCGGGTGACGAGGAAATGTGTCTCGAAGGGCACTGGGCCTTTGGCCTCGAATCCGAAGCGATTCCATGTCGATGCTATTCCTATTGACAAGGGCGGCGAATTGGCAAGGGGCAAACGTTCCTTCGAATCCTGACAGGAGGTGACCCACGATGGCCGTTGCAGACAGACAGATTCTGAGCGAATTGGTGGACTGTGCTGACGTGGCCGTTCGTTCTGCCAGTCAGCTTCAGCTTTTTCGACTTGGCAGGCCTGTTCACGACGAGGAGGCGCTCACCCGCGCCGCGGAGTTTCTGCAGGCGGCTGTGGGAGGAGGAGAGTTCATCTCCTCGGGGAACACGGCCAGTCTGCGTGCGACGCTACGCCCGTTGAATTGGGCTGCGGACGTTCGGTACAGTAGCGGCAGGCGCCCGTCAGGCCAAGAGGCCGCCGAAGTTGATTACGAGGACCTGACGGCCTTTCTGCGCAAGATACGATCTACTGTGGAGCAGGTTGCCGAAGGACAGGAACCCAGCAGCGAGGATTTCAATGAGTGTATCACGTTCTTGGATTCACTAGGAGAGATTCTGGGCACACGAGCCGACCAGTATATGCGACGTGCGTCTGGCCCTTCCTCCGTCCTGGGTAGCTTCTGAGCGACATGGATGACTCACTCTTTCATCAACTGAGAACACTCGTTACTTTTGAAATCCACAGTTTCGAGAAGCGCCTCGAACAGCTCCGATCCTCACATTACCCGTCGAAGGTTGCGGTCGAATTCATCGATTGCCTGAACGATGAACGGAAGGCACAGCGTTCCGCGATCGACCAGATCGTTGCAGATCATCCCCACGACCCCAAGGGAGCTGGGGAGAGACTGCGGTCCGAGCATCGAAGGCTGGTCGATAAGCTCAGTCACCTGAACTCTCTGAAAAACGCCCAGACGCAAGAAGTTCCCTGGAGTGTGGTGCCCAGCATTGAGCGGCTTGCTTCCCGCTTGATTCCGAGCAATCACCTGCTGACTACTTGCACACCCGATCTGAACTACATGATCCGCTGGCACCAAAGTCCAAAATCGAGTATTCAGCGGTTCCTGGTTCTTGAGCTGCCGGAAATCCATAAGACAAACGTGTTTCTTCACATCCTGGTGGGGCATGAACTCTTCCATCCGCTTCTGGGGGATTTCTTCAAGAAGACGGGGCCTTCTGTAGTCGGTCGCCTTAGGGGCCCTTGTGAAGTCCTCCTGAAAGAAATCGCTCCCACGAGACAGGCCCAGCAGGACGACCGACTTGATACCGTGGTTGAGACTGCCCGCTACATCTGGCAACGGGCGCTCGAGGAGGTGATGTGTGATATGGGCTGTGCCGCCGTGTTCGGCCCGGCAGCTCTCTTCGCCAGTTCTGTTTTCCACCTTACTGCCAATCTCGATGAACCCCCGACTCATGCCAGTCAGTTCTACCCACCGCCGCGCTTTCGGTTGCGTCAAGTCCTACGTTTTGCATTCCAGGACTGGGCCTGCCGTCTGGAACAGCGTCCTTCTACCGTGCCACAAGCGGATAGTGGAGAGCCCCTCGACAAGTTGTGGCAGCTCCTCGGCGAAAAAGGGTTGACGGAGGCGTCAAATGTCCTCACGGAGCAGTTCAGAATCTTCAAGAAGGAGGCAGAGAAGCAAACGGACTTGGAGGAGATTGCGAAACTCCCCCTCGTCAAGATTGCCTACGGGGAAGTGGCCAAATCGCTCGACGAAGCGTGGGAGTACGTGCGCGAAAAGGCTGAGTCCGCAGATCTCGGCTGGGTTGCGACAATCAATGACGTACCAGACCTTATGAAGAGCCTCAAGCTATCCGTGCCGCCGGGTGAGATCCGAGAGGAGACGGAGGACAAAAGTGACACTGATAGCAGCGAGAAGAGTAACGACGATGCCAAGAAGCCCAAGAAACTTCGGACACGGGCTCCTTCTTTGTCAGCCATTGCCATAGCCACCTGGTTGTACCAGTTGAACCAGGAGAATCAGATGAGGAGTGGCAGCGCAGAGGACTTGTTGGTTCAGTATCACCGCTCCTGTCGCCTAATGCTGAAAGCATTTGAAGATGTCGAATTGAGACGCGCCTATGATTCATACAAGGAGAATGCGCGTAACCGAGAACCTGATGAATTGAGTAACACTGATGAGTGTCCTGACAAATGACGTCATTTGGAAGCAAATGACCGACCCGGACGATCCCCTGGTCATCACGCCGCTGTTCGACAACGACCAAGTCGGCTCGTCATCGGTAGATGTACGCCTGGGGCACCAGTTTATCATTCTGCGCAAGGCGGCAGTGACCCATGTTGATGCCACCGATCAAGAGGACCTGCGAGAACAAATCCAGCGATCACAGCACAAGATTCGCGTCTCGCTTCACCACAAGTTTATCATCCATCCAGGACAACTTGCGTTGGGCGCCACCTTAGAATACCTATCACTCCCTAAGGACGTTACCGCAACCGTGGAGGGACGGTCTTCATGGGGTAGGCTGGGCCTTATCATTGCCACCGCTTGTAACGTCGACCCCGGTTTCAAGGGATGCATAACCCTCGAACTGGTGAATAATGGCGAGGCACCGCTCGTTCTTTATCCGGGTGTTAGAATCGCGCAACTTGTCTTTCATCGCGCCGAAGGAAAGGGCTATTACCGTGACGGCAAATATGATTGTCCCGTCGGTCCCCAATTCAGTCGAATCGGTGAGGACAAGGAGATACGATTCTGGGGATAATAACTGGCCTCTTGGGTCAGGCCGGGATTCGGGATTAAGGCGTCGTCGGTACTGTGTGCCGCAAGAGGATTGGGGCAACGTCGCGGTGCGGGCGCCCCGGATCCGAAGTGTCCGGTTCGCAATCCGAAGTGGCCCAGTAATTCGGATGGAATGGACGTGGTGGATACGCTACACTTGTATCCTATACCGTTGCGTGCCGGACTCGGTCGTTCACCGAAACCCGTGCAGCCATCCACGATTATCGAGCCGATTTGAAACCTTTCCGTTTGAGAACGCGAAATTCCGAAAAATCGGGGAAGGTTTAACTAAGTCGCGATGAGACAACCACTTACAACAAGCGAAAACGCCACGAACGTATACCATTATGGACTCCCGTCAAGGCCCGCCAATTCGTCGCAAGTCCTGAGCCGCCAACACCTTACGCGACGCGCCGCCCGCTTCAGGGGCACCGCCCGAAGGCAAGGGGCGGGGAAACATTCGTTTGGCGGGCGATTCGCAAGATGGCCCCTCGACGCAACCCCTTGTCGCACAACATGTTCCGAAAACCGGAAACATTTGCCGACGCCGAAACATTTCCGTTCGACAAAAAAAGTGAGGAACAATTGCCTCCAATCGCCCACGTAGGGAACTCGTCCATGACGATCAGTTCCACGCCGCAGTGTCTCAACAGGCGCACGGCCCGATTGGTCAGCGTCTGCACCGTGCCGCTCGACCAGGCAGGATCGCCCAGGGCCAAGAGCAGATCGGCGGCGATGCCCTTGGGGCGGGCGTCGGGCTGGAGCGTGACCTTGAGAACGGGCTGCCTGGTAGCGGTGTCGGTTTCCTGGGGCGGATGCAGCCGGCAGTAGTGATCGACCACGCTGGTCTTGCCGACCCCCGACGCCCCGAGAATGGCACCGCAGACCGGTTCCCCGCCGAGCCGGCTGCCCTGGTGGCATCGGTCCAAGAGGCCGACCGCCTCGCGGAAGCGGGGGTGAAGCACAATTGCCTGACGCGCATAGGCAATGCGATCCTCGGCAGGCACCCGCCGCCAATCACGACGATCGGTGATGTCTTGGGAACGGATCTCGTTTGGCATGGGCAGCCTCGTTTGGTGGTTGATAGTAGTGGAGAAGCACGTATATGGAAAACGGGATAGTGAGGCCCCGTAGGTGCGTCGTATCAAACGTCGGGAGTGGACACCTCCCAGTCGCTCACGTCGATGTCGTCTACGTCAATCGGAACATCAGGGGACGCCGGTGACGGCGCCTCATCAAACCGCTGCTCGGATTCTGGATGGCCATCCTGGCCGGGATCGACTTCCGTCACGGCATTGTTCGCCTGACGTTCGACCGGTTCATCTTTGACCGACGATCCGCCTTCGAGATACCGCATCACCCGGGATCGCCTCCGTCGCGACGGCTTTTGGAGGGCTTCTTCGACGACCTCGCGGATGGCGTTGCGTCCGGCGGCCAGGTTCAACAAATGCTCGGGCCGGTCGAACCGCTCACGGACAGCCCGTTTGAGGACTTTCCACTGGTACTCGGTCATGCCCTGCATCACCGAATCGATGGCGGTTGCCTGCAGGAAGCTCCCGTCGACCGGGCTGACGACCCATACGGCACCCAGATCCCACGGGTTGTAGCGGACCGAGAGACGGTCGATGTGGTAATTGGCAGCAGCCATCTCTGCCCGCAGAGCCATCAAGTCGTCGCTCGTGTAGAACATACCGCCCAGCTCGATTCCCCGGGTAGTCAAGGTCCGCTCGGCCCGTCTGGCAATAAGCACCAGCAAATCCTCGGATGAGGCGGGCAAGCACGGCGGATGCACCGCAGCGCTATCCTGCCACATCTCGATCCGCGTGGTGGACGAGGTCGGGTGCTTGGCGATCGAGTAGACGTCGACCAAATGGATGTGGATCACTTCCAGAAGGCCCTCGTATGAGAGAAACGGTCCGTCGTCTGGCTTGTAGTCGGCCCGTTTTTCCCAACTGCGAAAGGTCCGTCCCGGCAGCGAAGAGGCCAACTGGTCGTTAAGCCCGTCGAAGAACGATTCCACAGTCCCCTTCAGGTGAGGTGTCCGGGGAGGATTGAAGTCCAACTCAATGCCCAGTTGGAATGCCGCGTCTTCCAGATCCTTGCTGGTCAGGTCCGCTCCACGGTCGCAGACGATCTTTTCGGGCAGACCGCAGCAGGGCCACTCGCCCTGGACTCTCGGGTATCGCTCCTTCACGTGGGTCTTGGGAAGAATCGCATGCCGCAGGGCCTCCATGATCACGGCATACGAAGGCGGCTCGAAGCCCACACAGAAGCCGACGACCAACCGGCTGTAGTAGTCGATCAAGATCGTCAACCATGGCTGCCCGATTGGCCCGGATTGCGAGCCCACCACGACTTTCAACGGGCTGTGGTCTATCTCTACGCGCTCGAGAATCCGCGTGGCAAGTTGCCGGCTCCGCTTGGATTTGTGGCGGGAGTCGGCGATCTTGCGGCCCCACCGTTCGCGGTCGACCTCCCACGGATCAAGTTGAGCGACACGACGGGCGATCGCCCGCGCCAGCGCAGCCTCACGCGGTATTGGGATCGCCTGCCCCGCGTCGAGCCGCGAGTTACGCCGCTGAAGGTCTTCCAGGACCCTTCGCGTGACGGCCGAGATCGGCCGGCGAGCCATGTTGAGATACACGATGTTGATCGCTTCTTCCATGAGCTGACGGAGTTGGGGGTGACGGTGCCAGAGTCCGTTCTTCCGTGACTTTCCCCGCCCGCCACGATGGCGGACTCTGGGGACCAGTGCCATGCGATCCTTGCCAGCCGCCTGCCAAGCCCGATAGTAGCGTCGCAGAGTACGGGCCGAATAGCGGGCTCGTCGCGTACGCAATTCCGTAGCCCGTTGTCTGTAGTCGACCTCCCGCGGCTTGCCTGGCAGTTTGGTCAGCGGCTCAATGGCACGCCAGCGACGCTTCAGCGTATTCCGCTCCTGGGTAGTGAGGTGGCGAAGGCTTCTTGTCTTGGCGGGCGAACGGGGCTTGGCAGTTGTGGGAGACTGTTCCGCCTGAAACTGCAATTGTCCTTTGACGTATTGAGCGTGAATCTCCTGCTGAGAAAACTCCTGCTCTACGTGGAAGTTCACGTCCTGGGCAACGAAGCGGTCGGGGGCGAGCTGACGGATGACCCGCCAGGCCCGCCCGTCGAGGAGCCACTGGGTGCCCACAGCGAGTTGAACGGGTCCCATGAAATCACTCCTTCAGGAAAGATAGAGGTTCGATCGTCCAAGGGTTCGGAACACGGGTTGAAGCTGAGCCGACCCGTGACCAGAAGATGAAACACGCGCATCCGCACTTGGCCGTGGCGGTTTGGGTTGAAACCATGTAACAACGCCGACAACTTGATGCCGTCAGGCGGTCGCTGGCGGCACGCGATCTCACCGGTCGCCTGCCCGACTTCACTGTCCGGCTCGATGATCTTGTTGCCCAATCCTTGATGGTTTCTCTCGCCGTGATAATGTTCCAGAAACTGACCAACCGCGCCGCGCAACGAACGTTCGCCGAAAAGAATCATTTTCAAGAGACACTCTTCTTTGATGCTTTTCATAAATCTCTCGATGTGTGGACTCAAATCGGGCGACCGTGGCGGAAGCTTCACGGCTTCTACGCCTTCACCTTTGAGTATCCCGCAAAACCTGTCGGTGAACTTCGAGTCCCGATCCATGATCAGATAGCGTTTGCCATTGAGGAACCCGTCTTCGGCGTCGGTCAAGTTCTTGGCGATCTGCTTTATCCAAGGTTCATCCGGGGTCGTCGTACAGCCGGCGAAATGCACGCGGCGGGTGGCGATCTCCATCACGAAGAGCAAGTAGTATGTCACCAACCCGCCTTTCGTCCATACCTCAATCGTCGTGAAATCGATCGACGCCAAGACGTCCCAGTGGGCCTTGAGAAACGTGGCCCAGGTCGTCTGCCGCTTGCGATCGGGCACCGGTTCGATGCCGTGTCGCTTGAGGATGTTGCCGACCGTCTGGTCGGCAATGTCGTGCCCCAGGTTGGCCAGAGCGCCTTGGATACGATCATAGCCCCACGTCGGGTTTTCGTGTGCGATGCGAAGGACCAATTGTTCAACCTCATTGCTCACAAGTGGCCTGCCCGTTGTCTTCTTTCGTCTATCCGTATAGTCCCACTTCTCTGCAACCAGTTTTCGATGCCAACGTAGGATCGTGTCCGGCGTAAACAGTGTACCGATCTCCTGGAGCCTCTTTCGTCCAAGGGTCTTGCCTCGTACAGCAAGCCGCCGGCGCTGGTCGTCGTTGAGCAGAATCCGCTTCTTACCAAACTTTTCTTTCAAGACTTGGTTTTCTGTCCGGAGGTATTCGATCGCCTCCTGCTGCTCTCGATTAACCCAGCCGGCCAGAATCAAGAAGAAGAGTTGCCACGGTTGGAGAATGTAGTTCATGGTTGGCCCGATCATGAAATGGAAAACTTTCACCATGTCGCCCGAAACGCCAACAGTCAAGAGCCGCGTCGGCCGGAAAACGGATTTCAGCCTTGTCACAAGCTGAAATCCGGCAGGTGGTTATGGTTTGGCTGAGTTTTTCGGCCACACGGAAACGCGACCGACGGAACATGGAGACGCTTCAGCGAGAAGGTGTTCCAGCAAACTATCTTGCCCTCTTCTTCTTGCCAAGCTTCTTCTTGGCCACTGTTCTTGCAGAATGTCCTTTCTTGGCTGTCTTCTTCGCAGCCTTCTTCGCCACCGTCTTCTTCTTGGTGGCGGTGCCTTTGCCAACCGTTTTCCTTTTCACCGTCTGACGGGGCACCTTCTTCGCAGGCTTCTTTTTGCTCGCCTTTCCGACCGCTTTCTTGGCAGTTCCCTTCTTTGTTGCCCCTTTTGCAGTGACCTTCTTCTTCGCCGTTTTCTTTGTTGCTTTCCGCTTGCTTGCCTTCTTCGTCCGCTTTGTGGTGGTTTTCTTATTCAATTTCTTCTTAGATGTCTTGGGCAATGGGCTATCGTCATCACCATCGCTCGCTGCGATATCAATGCCAAAAACGTCGGACAGATCATCCGCGTCAAGCCGCTTCGATTTCCCTTTGGATGTTGCTGTGGAGACGGCCGCCTCGGCGTCCGCGTCGATCAACTCCTCGTGGTCCACTCCACGCAACTTGAAGAGCAGTTCCGGCTTTTCGTCAAGCCGGGCACCGACTCCGTAGAGGACTGCCGCTACGTGCTTGCACATCACGGCCCAGTCCGGACAGTTGCAATCGAGCGAGATTTCATCAGGGAGCGGGAACAGGCCGTTCTTGCGGTCGGTAACCACCTCCATGGTGCTGTCCGACAGGTTGCCTTGGAGAAGCTCGATTAGTGAGCCGATCTGCCCGCTGCACTGTCGCTTTACGGCCTTCCACTTCTTGCCCGGCAACGTCTTGATCCGAATGCGAAGACTGTAGAGTGTCGATCCGCTGACTTTCGCTTCGATCTTGCCTTTGGTGATTGCCAGATGGCAGACCGAGCCGTTACGCACGTAGGTGCGACCGCGCGGCAGACGGTTCTCATAGTCGCTGAACGATTCCAGGTGATTGCACCAGGCTTCCCCCCAGAACGTTTTGGCGATCTTGCGGCCTTCGATTTGGACGGGCTGGATGTTAGCGCCCTTCTTGCGAAGTGACTCCATCTTTCGCGCTGCACGACGGCGTCGCTCCGCCACCGGAACGTATGGTGCCCATTCTTGCCAAGCCATGCGATAGCTCCTTCTGTTGGTAATTGTCAACTGTTGTTTACATGCGTGCCTTTTCCACGTCAAGAGCCACGAGACTGATCAACTCGGCGTCAGACATCTCGGTCAGCATTCTTTCCGCGCCGCCTTCGAGCAAATCGGTGGCCAGTTGCTTCTTTTCCTCGATCAGTGCGTCGATCTTCTCTTCGACCGTGCCCCGGCAGACAAACTTGTGTACCAGAACATTGCGACGCTGGCCGATGCGAAAGGCCCGGTCGGTGGCCTGATTCTCGACGGCCGGATTCCACCAGCGGTCGAAATGGATCACGTGCGAGGCCGCCGTCAGGTTCAGCCCCGTGCCACCCGCCTTGAGCGACAGCACGAAGAATGGCGGCCCGTCGTCTTGCTGGAACCGGTCGATCAGTCGCTTCCGCCTCTTGACCGGAGTGCCTCCGTGCAGCACGAGGCCGCCTTGCCCGAAAATTTCCGACAAGAAACTCGCCAGCGGTTCGGTGATTTCGCGAAACTGTGTAAAGACGAGCGTCTTCTCTTGCCGCGATGCGATTTCCTCGCAGATTTCCCCCAGTCGCGAGAACTTCCCGCTTTGAGCGGCATCGAATTGCCCGTCGCCGAGAAGTTGACTTGGATGGTTGCACAATTGTTTGAATCGCATCAGGTATGCCAGCACCAGGCCGCGGCGTTTCATGCCGTCGGAATCTTCGAGAGAACTGGCCAGTTCCTTAACCAATCTGGCATACAAGGCGGCTTGCCTCTTTCCCAGCCCGCAGAAGGCTCTCAGTTCTGTCTTGTCCGGCAAATCGTCGATAATGCGTTTGTCGGTCTTCATCCGCCGAAGGATGTATGGCTGTACGAGACCCCGCAGGGGCGCATAGCGGTTGTGTTCACGGGCATCAAGTGTCTTGACGAATTGCTTGAACTTCTTCTGCGAGCCGAGCAAGCCCGGACACAGGAAATCGAACAGCGACCAGAGATCGGACAGCCGGTTTTCGATCGGAGTGCCGGTCAGCGCGATCCGGGCATCGGCCTCAAGCCGCTTGACGGCCTTCGTCTGGCGGGCTGCCGGATTCTTCACGGCCTGTGCCTCGTCAAGTATGACAAGCTGCCAGGCGACGTCTTGCAGCCACCGTTGACGCAGGAGCATTCCATAGGTCGTCAGGACGACGTCGGCGTCCTTCAGTGCTCTGCCGGGACTGCCGGCCATTTGAGCGAGTTCGTCTTTGGGTGTCTCGGACGGATGAATGAACTTGGCACGAAGCGTCGGAGTGAATCGGTGCATTTCCGATTTCCAGTTGGCCAACAGCGAGGCCGGCAAGACCAAGAGCGACGGCTTGTCGGTTTGCTTCTTCTTCAGCACCAACAGCAGCGCCAAGACTTGGATCGTCTTGCCAAGTCCCATATCGTCGGCCAGGCAGGCACCGAGTCCCAAGCGTGACAGGAACCAGAGCCAACTGACCCCCGTTTCTTGATATTTGCGCAGCGTCGCATTCAGTTCACTCTCAGGCTTGGCTTGTTTCAGGCTCTCCGGGCTGCGTAACTCTGCAAGCACCTGGTCAAGCCATTCGCCCGCCTGGACGAAAGACCACTCTCGCTGCTGATCGTCCTGAGTGTCCTCCGCGGCCAGGTCCATGGGGGCCCCGGCCAACAGCCGCATGCCTTCAATAAACGAGAGCGATCCGTCGTTTGACGCTCGTTCCACTTTCTTCCAGTGTTCCAGCGCGCTGGTCAGTTTTTCGCGATCGACTTCCACCCACTGGCCTCGGAGCAGCACTAGACCTTCGTCGGCCGCCAGCAGATCCTGCCACTCCTTCTTCGTCAGTGTTTCGTCGCCGAGAGCCAGGGTCACATTAAAGTCGAGCAGTGTACTCGCACCGAGTACCTTCTGACGCTTCTGGCCAAGCGTTACTCCGACTTGCGGTCGAGGCCGCTTCCGCCACCAGTCGGGCAGTCGCACCAGAA
>SDBT01009695.1_pt1 | contig 15601 bp, 15 predicted proteins | sample 2277101 | NCBI WGS metagenome assembly SDBT01 (sample SAMN10404973, study PRJNA504765) | marine sediment metagenome | isolation source: marine sediment core GS10_PC15, 103 cmbsf | place: Arctic Ocean: Southern Knipovich Ridge | collected 2010 | reverse complement strand
CATCTGCGTTAGCCTGTAAATACCGTAGCTTATGCCCGCGCTTGTCGCCAGACTCAAAAGAGTTTTGCAGCCACTTACAAAAAATGACAAAACCAGGATTGCGATGATTAACTTTTTCACTGTGATTCCCTCATGTTATCTGTAAGCATCTGTATCTTTCAATCAGTGCTAACCAGTGCTTATTATCTCAAACTAGAAAGATAATCCTCAATGACCTTTCTGTGGTCAAAGGCAAAATGATATTTGTCTAACTCGTCCGGTCTTACAACCTTCAACGATGCCGCATCGCTTCCAAAGGTAGGCTTTCCTTCGCCCCGGGCAACAAAGACCGTCGTGATGGTATGAAAGCGGGGGTCCCTCCCTGCTTCAGAATAGGTATGAAACTGCCGGAGGTCCTTTAAATCAAGACCCGTCTCTTCCTTTGCTTCACGCTGAACCGCATCTTCTAAACTTTCTCCATAATCAACAAAACCCCCGGGAAGCGCCCAGCCAAAGGGAGGATTACTTCTTTCAATCAGCACCATTCCATTATCTATTTTGATAATTGCATCTACGGTAGCAAATGGCCCTTCCTGGATTTTTTTAGTAATATACTCAAGATATCTGAATAACGTCTTATTAAATATTTCATGGGCCTGTTTGGTATACAAGCAAAAAATAATTTCTCTTAAGTGAAGGGGTTTTTCTCTTAAATACCTAAAGACCTCCTGGGCCATAATCTTTGCGCAAGCCAAATAGCTGAAATTTCCCACCCCGCAGCCCAGGGCCGGAAAGGCGATTGAGGCAATCTTTAATTTGCCGGCTATCTTAAGACAACTGGCGCAGGACTTTCTTATCTTGGTTTCGTCGGTTTTAAAATCCATGGCCATAGTTGCGGCATGAATTACATATTTGGCGGGGAGATTACCTGCTGTAGTGACGCGGGCCTGGCCGGTTTCTATCGGAGCAACGGCCCTCGCTTCCTGTTCAATAATCTTGCCTCCCTTTCTTTTTATGGCTCCGGCCACACCACCGCCCATAATCAACTGATTATTGGCGGCATTAACAATGGCATCCACCTTAAGCTCGGTAATATCTCCGTGGATTATCTTGATTTCGCAGTTATCAACCCGCATCTAATATATTTCCTTAATCACTTTATAGACCATCTCAAAATCAAAACCCCTTCTCAGGAGATAATCATAAATTCTTTTCTTCGATTTTGTTTTATCTATTCCCCCCAGAACCTTTTTTCTGTTCAGGGCGACAGTCCGGGCTATCTCAAGCTCATCACTTCCGCTGATTGTATCCGCCAGAACCTCTTCAATTATATCTGCACAAACTCCTTTTTCTTGCAGTTCTTTCCTGAGAAGATAGCGGCCCTCCGGTTTAAGAGACATCCTGCTGGATACCCAAAGTCTGGCAAAGGCTTTATCATCAAGGTATTTTCTCTCCCGGAAATCCTTTATTAGATTTTCTATTATCTCTTTCTTATAACCTTTCCTGTAAAGTTTATCGCTTACTTCAAATATAGTTCGGGGATGATATTTAAGCAGTCTCAGGACATAGGCCCGGGCCTTCTTAGCGGTGTCGTTTATATTAACTGTTTTTCTGCGTCTCACTCAAACTCTCCGCTCTATGGCCGCCTTCTCTTTTTCGGTTAGTGTTCCGATAAGGGCCAGGTTAAGATGGCGGGAAGTAAAAATCTTTTTTGCCGCATTCTTTAAATCCTGACTGTTTACTGAATCTATCTTTTTTAATATTTCACTAATATCCGGAATGCGTTTGAAGGCCAATAATTTTTCACCCATCCAGAGCATATAATTGACTGAGTCTTCCAGGGCTAACAAAATCTGGCCCTTGAGAAATTCCTTTGCCCTGTTCAACTCCTCTTTGCTAACTTCGGTTCTGCAAATTTTGTCCAACTCTCTCAATACTACGTCGAGGGCCCGGGCTGACTTTCCGCTCTCAACCCCCATATTGATTACAAATGCACCGGTATCCTGATGCTTCTGGGCCTCTGACCTGATCGCATAGGCCAGACCTCTTTTCTCTCTTACTTGCTCAAACAGGCGCGAACTCATATTCGCGCCAAGGACTACATTTAATAATTCAAGCGCGTAACGCTCGGGATGGAGCCGGGAAAACGAATGAAAACCCAGGGCAATATGGCTTTGCTTGGTCTGCTGATCGTAAAAATTAAAACGCGGTTTTGCTTGCAAAATCTTTGCTTTCTGGAAAGGAATTCTTTTCTTTTCGGATTTCTTAACCAAATATTTTCTGCACCACTTCAAGACATCACCATGGGTTATGGCTCCACAGACTGAAACAATTATATTGCGGGGGATATAAAATCTTTCCATATATCTTTTAATGTCAGGCCGCTTAATCCTGCTTACCGTCTCAATCGTTCCCGAAATTAACCTGCCCAGCGGCTGACCCGGCCAAAGTAATTCATCCAAGAGCTCATTGACATGGTAATTGGGCAGGTCGAAATACATCTTGATTTCTTCACAAATAACTTTGCGTTCTCTTTCTATGTCATTTTCTTTGAGCAGGGGGTCGGAAACCATATCTGCCAAGACATCCAAACCCAACCGCAAATCTTTGGCTAAGACCTTGCATAAATAACAGGTAAATTCATCACCAGTAAAGGCGTTGAGTGAACCGCCCCTGCCTTCAATAGATTTTTTTATTTCTCCGGCGGATCTTTTTTTTGTGCCTTTAAACAAAAGATGCTCTACGAAATGAGAAATACCGGAAACAAGCCTATTTTCGTAACGCGAACCAACATCTACCCAAATCCCAATAGCCGCTGAGGTGGCCCTGGGCATATTATAAGTCACAAGCCTGATGCCATTATCTAAACGAGTAATTCCATACATATTAAATGCAATCCTCCAACGCGGTTATCGGTTAACGGTTATCAGGTAGCGATAACCGAACACCGCTAACCGAAACCAGTTATAATCTTTCAACCGGCCTGGCTTCTTTTGTTATCCAAATATCCCTGAAGTATCAACTGGGCCGATAATTTATCAATTAGCTCTTTTCTTTTTTTACGGCTGAGGTCTGCCTCCAGAAGCAAGGCTTCTGCCTGCAAGCTAGTAAGACGCTCATCCCAGGTTATTACCGGCAGGCTTAAATTATCTTTTAACAGCTTAACAAAATCCAGAACCTCAATTGCCATCTTTCCGGTCGAACCGTTCATATTCAATGGCAAACCAACTACTATCTTCCTGATGTGGCGGGCAGCAATAATCTCTTTTAACTCAGCAAGGTCCTGACTAATGCTGTTTCTTTTTAACAATGAAAGGGGCTGTGCAGTCAGACCCAAGCCATCGCTTATTGCCAGCCCAATGCGTTTGCGACCTACATCCAGTCCTAATATTCTATTTTCTTCCATCTGTTGGTAGCTATTAATCTCTCTCGAGAATCCTCTAAATGTATTTTGTGAACTTCCTCTTCTTTAAATTTCCAACCAGGCCTTTTACCTTTTCAGCCTTTTCCTTGGGGCAAATCATCACGCCATCCTTAGTGGCAATAACAATTAGATCCTTAACACCCAAAGCAGCTATCACCATGTTTGGACTGGAGGAAATGATAGAATTTCTGGTATCCATACCGGCAACGTTGCCGAAAAATATATTCCCATTTTTGTCCGGCCGATAAAGGCGTTCAAGGCAAAGCCAGGAACCGCAATCATCCCAGTTAAAATCCGTCTTTAGGCAAAGTATGTCCTTCGCCTTTTCCATCACTCCATAATCAATAGAATTAGATTTAAGATTTTTATAAACATCCCTGATAACCTTTTGCCGGGAAGGTGTTGACCAGGCCTTCGATATCCTACTCAGCCCCCGGGAAAGACCGGGAAGATGGTTTTCTATCTCCCCAAGAATGACCTTCGCCCGCCAGAAAAACATACCACTGTTCCATAAATAGCTGGAGGAATTAAAAAATCTCCGGGCAGTCTTTTTATCGGGTTTTTCTATAAACTTCTTTACTCTGAAAATCTTTTCCTGACTGTTGGGGGTTAATGACTTATCTTCTGAATCTAGGTGGATATAGCCATAGCCGGTGGCGGGATAAGTCGGTTTTACACCTACGGTTACTAAGGTCTCTTTTGAACGGGCCGTCCTGGCGCATAACCGCGCAGCAGAACAAAATTTTTTCCGGTCCTTAATCAAATGGTCAGCCGGCAGGACCATTATAACCGCATCCGGGTCAATCCGTTTTATCAGCACTGCACCCAGGCCTACTGCCGCAGCTGTATTACGTCCAAATGGTTCCTGAATAATTTTTATTCCTGGAAATCCGATTAACTGTTTACGTACCGCTGATGCGGATTGCTTACTGGTTATAACCAATATCCTGTTCGCAGGAACAACCCATTTTGCCCGGCGGATGGTCTCTTGCAGTAATGACCTTTTTCCGGCAAAAGAAAGCAGATACTTTGGTCTGGCCGTTGTTGACTTCGGCCAGAATCTTTGGCCTTTTCCTCCGGCTATTATAACCGCATATAACATATAATCAGAATTCCTCAAATCTGTTTAGATGCCCGGGCAAGACGTTGAACAAAATTGCCGGTTCTCTTAACCAAATCTTTTTTGGCCAAATTTTTTTCAATAACATCAATAATTGCGCTGCCAACAACGACACCATCGGCAGCCATTCCGGATATCATCCTAACCTGCTCTGGATTGGAAACGCCAAATCCGACAATCACCGGCTTGCGAGTCACCCGGCGAATTTGGGAAATCTTCTGCCTGATGTCCTTCGCCAAAGTCTTTTTTCTTCCGGTAGTGCCGGTTCGGGATACATAGTAAATAAACCCGTCGGATTCCCGGGCAATCATCTTTACTCTCTGAGGAGTGCTGGTGGGCGCAATCAAATAAGCCATATCTAACCCATATCTGGCAAGTTCGGCCTCTAAGATTTTACCTTCTTCCGGAGGAAGGTCCGGGATAATTACGCCATCAAGACCTGAGGCATCTAAATCCCTGGCCAATTTCTTTACTCCATATTTATAAACAGGGTTGTAGTAACTGAACAAGACCAGGGGGATTTCTACATTCTTTTTCCTCAAGTTCCTGACCAGACCAAGTATATCCCTTAACGATATCTTATTCCGAAGGGCCCTCTGGGAAGCCCTCTGAATAGTGGTTCCGTCGGCAAGCGGGTCAGAAAACGGGACCCCCATTTCTATCATATCTACTCCCCTCTTCTCAAATTCAATAATCAATTTTTCGGTTATCGAAAGCCGTGGGTCTCCGCAGGTTATATAGGCAATAAAGGCCTTTACTTTCTTTTTTCTTATATCAGCAAATTTTTTGGCAATCCGATTCATATTTTCCTTATTTCTTCCCGGCATATTGAGTTACTATGTCTGCATCTTTGTCCCCGCGACCGGACAGACAAATTACTATAGTCTTTTTCTTCCCTAGCTTTGGCGCCAACTGCTTCAGGTAGGCAATGGCATGGGCCGACTCCAAGGCAGGTATCAAGCCTTCGGTCTCTGCCAGCAAGTTAAAGGCCTGCAAGGCCTGTTTATCGCTTACCGCTGTGTATCTGGCCCTGCCGATTTTTTTGTAGTAGGCATGCTCCGGTCCAACGCCGGGATAATCCAACCCTGCCGCAACTGAATGCGCTAAACGGATTTGTCCATCTTTATCCTGCAAAACATAACCCAATGAGCCGTGAAGCACTCCGATATCACCCTTAATCAGGGTCGCGGCGTGTTTTTTGGTCTTGAGTCCAAACCCTGCTGCTTCTACGCCGATAAATTTTACCTTTTTGTCGTTGAAAAATGGATGAAACAATCCCAGGGAATTACTCCCCCCGCCGACACAGGCAACCAGATAATCGGGAAGTTTTCCTGTCTGCTCAATAATCTGGCGCCTAGCCTCTGTGCCAATTACTGACTGAAAGTCGCGGACAATCAAAGGGTAAGGATGAGGTCCGACTACTGAACCAATAATATAGTGGGTAGTTGTTACGTTAGTTACCCAATCCCTGATTGTTTCATTACAGGCATCCTTCAGTGTTCGGCTTCCACTGGTTACCGGAATAACCTTAGCCCCTAATAATTTCATCCGGAAGACATTTAACCGTTGGCGCTTAATATCTTCGGTACCCATATAAACCTCGCAGGTCATACCAAACATAGCCGCGGCAGTAGCAGCAGCTACTCCATGCTGACCAGCACCTGTTTCAGCTATAATGCGGGTTTTCCCCATTCGTCTGGCCAACAATACCTGACCCAGGGTATTATTTATCTTGTGTGCCCCGGTATGACAGAGGTCTTCTCTCTTCAGATATAATTTTGCTCCCCCCAGTTTTTTGGTTAATCTTTCCGCAAAATAGAGCGGCGTCGGCCTTCCGACATACTGGGTCAAGTAATAACTTAATTCTTCTTTGAAAGATTTACTACTGCCGACCTTATTGTATTCCCTCGCCAGTTCATCCAGGGCATTCATCAGGGTCTCAGGAACAAATTTTCCTCCAAATTCCCCAAAGTAACCTTTCCTGTCCGGTAAATTCATTAATCTCCTCCTGCGCTGCGGACCTGCTGAATAAATTTCTTCATCAATTGCGCATCCTTTTTGCCAGGACTTTTTTCAACACCTGATGAAACATCAACGGCATAGGGTCTTACCCTCCGGAGTGCCCGGGCGACATTTTCCGGGTTCAAACCGCCGGCAATGATAATCGGCCTGCCATATTTTTTAGCCTTTAGGGCCAAATCCCAATTAAACACTTCCCCCGTGCCTCCGAATTTATCTTCATTATAGGCATCCAATAGATACATCTCAACATCATAATCGGCCAAATCTTCAATACTCTGTTCTTCTTTAATCCTGAATGCCTTAATAATTTTGCCTTTTGTTTTTAGCCGGTTGCAATAATCCGGTGATTCACTGCCGTGAAGCTGAAAATAATCCAGCCGGCATTTATCAAATATCATTTTGACTGCCAGCTCTTCCTGATCAACAAACAATCCAACGGTAGATACCGAACTAGGCAGTAATTTGATAATTGCGATTGCATTCTTAGTTTTAATTTGACGCGGGCTTTTTTCACTGAATACAAATCCCAGGAAGTCAGCACCCAGATCTGCCGCCAACAGGGCATCATCAAGATTGGTTATTCCACAAATTTTAATCTTGGCCATTCCGGCAGGACTCCTTCATTAGTTCTTTTATCTTGCCAGATATATCTGCGCTCGCCATGAATGTCTCACCGATCAATACCGCCTTCACACCGAGATCTTTCAGTCTTTTTACGTCCCGAGAGGTCTTAATACCGCTTTCGGAAATTATTATCTTATCCTTCGGTAATAACCTGATAAGCCTTTCGGTAGCGCCAAAGTCTGTTTTAAAAGAAGTCAGGTCGCGATTATTGATTCCGACAATTTGAATATTTAATTTCTCTATTCTTTTTAAATCCCCGGCTGAATGAATTTCGACAATCGAACTCATCCCTAACCCGGCGGCAATAGAGGCTAAACTGGCTATTTTATCTTTAGAGAGAATGGCCGCGATTAAAAGTACGGCATCAGCGCCGGCCAGAAAGGATTGATAAATCTGATAATCATCAATAATAAAATCCTTTCTTAAAATCGGAATAGCAGCAACCTTCCGCACTTGTTCTAAATATTGCAAACTCCCCTTAAAAAACTGCTGATCGGTCAAGACTGACAGTGCCTGTGCCCCGCTATCCTGGTAAATCCGGGCAATCTCTACCGGGTCAAAGTCTTCCCTGATTATTCCTCTACTCGGACTGGCCTTTTTAATCTCGGCAATCAGGCTAATTTGGCCGGGTTTATCTATGGCTGATTTGAAATCCCGCCGGCGGGGTAGGCCGACTGTCTTTCTTATTATCTCCTCTCCGGAAACCTTTTCCTTTGCCTGTGCAACCTCTTTTTTCTTCTGGGCCAAAATCTTATCCAATATCACTGATATTCTCCGATATCCCCTCCTTCTCACTTCAAACCCGGAGGCAGTAATACTTAAACCTCCGGGGTTGAAGTAGAAAGGTTTTATCTATTCGTGTACTTCTTCAAAAGTTCCAGTTTTTCTAATGCCTTGCCGGAATCAATGGAACGACCGGCCAGCTCAAGACCTTTATTAATATCCTTGGCAACATCACCGGCATAAAGAACGCAGGCCGCATTTAACAGAACAATGTCCCGCTGAGGGCCTTTTTTACCGTTTAATACGTCTTTGGCTATCTTGGCATTAAGGCCGATTTCTCCTCCTGTTAACTCTCTTAATGAAGCCCTTAACATGCCAAAATCTTCTGGTTGTATCTGATATGTCTTTACTGTGCCATTGATTAATTCCGAGACCTGGGTTGGAGCTGTTGTAGTTACCTCGTCCAGCCCGTCTAAACCATGGACTACCAGAGAATGGATAGACTTTAAATTTCCCAAAACCCCGGCCAGAGGTTCGGTTAAAGACTTCTTATAGACACCAAGCAGTTGATGATTTGCGCCAGCCGGGTTAGTTAATGGCCCTAAAATATTAAAGACTGTCTCTATCCCAATCTCTTTTCTGGCAGGCATAGCATACTTCATTGCCTTATGCAGCAGGGGTGCAAACAGAAAGGCAATTCCAATCTCGGCCAGGCACTGCTCCACCTTATCTGAGGTAATCTCAATATTAACCCCTAATGCCTTAAGCAAATCAGCACTCCCACATTTACTGGAGACAGATACATTACCGTGTTTGGCTATGGTCAAACCTGCTCCACTTGCCACTAAAGCGCTGAGTGTGGAAATATTAAAGGTATATAATTTGTCTCCGCCAGTGCCGCAGGTATCTACTACCTTAATTCCCGGAGCCTTTATTCTGGTCGCGTGCTGACGCATCACTTTAGCACAACCGGTAATTTCATCTACTGTCTCACCCTTCATCTTCAGGGCGGTGATAAATGAGGCGATCTGGGCCGGGGTTGTCTTCCCGTCCATAATCTCATTCATAACCTCTTCAACCTCTCCTTCAGAAAGGTTGGTACGCTGAACAAGTTTGGCAATGGCCTGTTTAATCATGGTTTTTTCCTGTATATTTTCTTTGGGTCAAATATCTTTTTGGCTACTATCCGCGAAGACCTGCCCCCATCTTTTAATTTCCGGTAAAAACAGGACCGGTATCCCTTATGACAGGCACCGCCTTTTTGTTCAACCTTAAATAAAAGTGTGTCGGCGTCGCAGTCAAAAAAAAGTTCCCTGAGCTTTTGATGATGGCCGGAGGTCTCTCCCTTGAACCATATCTTCCTGCGGGAACGCGAGAAAAAATGCATCTTTCCGGTTCTCAGTGTCTTTTCTAACGCTGCCTCATTCATATAGGCCAGCATCAAAACCTCTCCGGTCTTATAGTCCTGGACTATCACCGGAATCAGGCCTCGTTTATCATATTTTAACTTTATCATAATGATTATTTCCCTATCTTTATTGCCTCAGAAAGGTCTATTTTGCCTTCGTATAAGGCCTTGCCGATTATAACGCCCTCGACCCCTTTGGATTCTAACTTCTTAAGTTTCGAAATATCTTCCAGAGAGGCAATACCGCCGGAAACAACAATCTTTATCTTGGTCTCTTTCAAAAACTGTTCAATGGCCCCAACATCTGGCCCGGTCAACATTCCATCCTTGGAAATATCAGTGCAGATAATTCTTTCTGCCCCAAAACCTTCTAACGTCTTTGCCAACTCAACCGGGCTGGAAGGGATTGCCTCAGTCCAACCCTTGGCCTGAATCTTACCCCCTCGGGAATCAATACTGACTATTACCTGATCTTTAAATTTGGTGATTATCTTTTCGGCAAATCCCAGGTCCTGATATACCCTTGTCCCCAAAACCACCCGTTTAATTCCCCGCTTGAGCGCCTCTTTTATTTGCTGTTCAGTCCTGATGCCTCCTCCCAACTCAACCGGAATTGACACTTCTTTGGCTATTTTGCCGGCCAAATCAAGATTGGTGGGAACTCCTCTGGCTGCACCGTCTAAATCAACAATGTGAATAAAAGATGCTCCTTGAGATGCCCACTTACGGGCAATCGCCAGAGCATCATCAGAATAAACCACTTCCTTAAGAAAATCTCCCTGCCGGAGCCGAACCACCTTGCCGTTCTTTAAATCAATAGCGGGAATGATTAACATATCTACAGGTCGATAATCCCTTTAGTGGAAGGAATGCCTTTTCTTCTTTCATCTATCTGGGTCGCCTGGTCTATTGCCAGGCCCAGGGCCTTAAATGTCGCCTCTAATATATGATGAATATTTTTGCCGCCGGCCTGAATTATATTGACCTTTATGTTTGCGCCTGACTTTTTAGCAAGTGAGTCTAAAAAGTGTTCCGCGTCTTCAAAACAATATGTCCCTTTCTTCGATTTGACATCTGGCAGATTGGATGAAAAACTCCCCCTTCCACAGATATCTATAGCTACTTGCGCTAAAACATCTTCCATGGAGACTGTTGCCTCGCCAAATCTTCGGATTCCTTTTGTATCGCCAATGGACTTTTTAATGGCTTCTCCCAGAACAATCCCGATATCCTCATTTGTATGATGGATATCTACTCCCAGGTCTCCTTTGGCCTTAATCACCAGATCAAAAAAGCCGTGAAATGCAAACTCATCCAGCATATGGTCTAAAAATTTAATGCCGGTATCAGCCTTAACCTTCCCACTGCCGTCAAGTAAAAAACTGCCGTTAATTTTAACTTCTCTGGTCTTCCGGCTTATCGGGATTTTCTTTCGGATTTTCTTTGGGGGCGTCTTCCTTGCCATCTTTGGTCTCCTTTGTATCTTTTATATCTCTGGCATCCGCAGTTAATTTTGCAGCAGAAACCGTCTTCTCGCAGTCATCTACGGCTGTCTTTTCGGACTGGCTAAACCCCGTTAGATAAGATTTTCTATCTAACGGGGTAAACCTTACCTCAACAGAATTTTTGTGCCGGTCAAGACCTTCTATCTCAGCCAGCTTAATTATCTGATCCTTGACCTTTTCCAGGGCCTCTCTGGTATAACTGATAGAATGGGAACGTTTAATAAAGTCTTCAACCCCTAACGCCGAATAAAACCGGGCTGTTCCGCCCGTAGGCAGGACATGGCTTGGCCCGGCTATATAATCGCCTACGGCCACCGGAGTAAATGGCCCGATGAAAATAGCGCCGGCATTGACTATCTTCTTTTTTATCTGCGAAGGTTTTTTAACCATAATCTGCAAGTGTTCGGGGGCAATTGAGTTTATGACCTTAACCGCTTCTTTGAGACTGCGTACAATAATAATATATCCCGTATCTACCTTCTTCTTCATCTCATTTGCAAGCCGCCGGGAAGAGGTAACAAGAATGGCCGTGGAATTAGAGTGTTCGGCCTGAGCAAGAAGGTCACTGGCTACATAGGAAGAGTCGGCATGCCGATCGGCAAGCACTACTACTTCGCTGGGACCGGCAATCATATCAATATCACAAAATCCATAAACCTGTCTTTTTGCCTCGGTAACATAGACATTCCCCGGACCAACAATCTTATCAACCTTGGGAATGGTCTTTGTGCCAAACGCCAGGGCAGCTATGGCCTGAGGTCCTCCCACTCTGTAAATCTCCTTGACCCTTAACAGGCTGGCTACCACCAGGATATGCGGGTCTATCTCGCCATTTCTGGTCGGCGGAGAAACAATCGCTATCTCCTTTACTCCGGCCATCTTTGCCGGCAGTACTGACATATAGACAGTAGAAACCAGAGGTGCGGTGCCTCCGGGAATATAAATGCCTATCCGTTCAATAGGCGTATAATTTTCCTCTAAAACAACCCCATCCCTGGCCTTGAACCTAAATGATTTCTTTGGCCTCTTCCGGTAAAAATTTCTAACGTTCTCTATGGCATGCTTCAACAGCTGAACAAATCTGACCTCTATCTGTTCATAGGCCTTATTTATATCTCCTTCTCCTACCCTTAATCTCTTAGTGTTTAATTCTACGCCGTCAAATCTCTTAGTATATTTTATCAATGCCCTGTCGCCGAACATTCTGACATCTTCTATTATCTTACCGACTGCCTTGAATCTTTTTTTATCAAAATCACTAGCAGTCAACTTTTCTAACTTCCGAAGCCCTGTCTTATCCCAGTTAATTACATGCATCATATAATAGCCTCGATATAATTAAATGTATTTTTTAACAATTTCCGGAATCTGTTTTAATGTCCGCTTAAGCCCCGCCAAATCCTTAGAGCCGATCTGGGCAAAATCGGACCGGCCGCCTCCCTTACCGCCGATCAACGGGGCTATTTCCTTGACGATCGTTCGGGCATCCAACCCTTGTTTGATTAAATTACCACTCAAAGCAATGACCAGGAGGGCCTTCCCTGCACTCTCTGCACCTAAGACAATAACCGCTGATTTCAACCTCTCTTTAATCAAGTCAGTCCTGGCTCTCAATTCTTTGGGTCCAACGCCTTCGACGTAACTGGCGATTATTCTGGTCTGTTTGACCTGAATAGATTCTTTTATTATATCTTCAATTTCAACCCTGGAAATCTTTCCTTTTAAAGATTCTATTTCCTTCTGATATGATTTCAACTCAGCAAGAAGTCCTTCCACCCGTCCGGTAATAAGCGAGGGGGGACTATTCAACAAGCGTGATAATCCGGAAGTCACCTTTAACTCTTTTTTTATCTGATTATAGGCTTCTGCGCCGGTCAGGGCCTCAATCCTCCTCATACCTGCCGCCACCGCACTTTCACTGGTTATCCGAAAAAGGCCAATTTCGCCTGTCGCCTCAAGGTGTGTTCCGCCGCAGAGTTCCTTACTGCAATCATCAACTATCACCACTCGCACTATCCCGCCGTACTTCTCACCGAATATTGCCATCGCACCTTCCTTTTTGGCCTGGGCTAACGGCATATTCTGAATCTTTAGGGGAACATTCTTCCTGATATTTTGATTCACTATCTCTTCTATTCGGTCAAGTTCTTTTGCCCCTACTGACCCAAAATAGGTAAAATCAAAACGCAATTTTTTATCGCTGACCAATGAACCGGACTGGGTGACTTGTGCTCCAAGGACTTCCCTCAACGCAGCCTGAAGGAGATGAGTGGCGGTATGGTTTCTCTTTATCTTCTCTCGACGCTGTCTATCAACGGATGCAATAACCTTATCACCGACCTTCAGCTGACCCCTGATAATTTTCCCGCGATGCACACTTATTTCATCTGCTATAGTGGTATCCGAAACCTCCATTTGCGCATCCCGGCCTTTTTCAATAACACCGCTATCCCCTATCTGCCCTCCGGCCTCTCCGTAAAATGGTGTTTGTTCCAAAACTACCTGAACATCGTCTCCCTGGGCCGCTGTCTCAACTAACTTATCGTTATTCAATATCAAGACAATCCTTGTTTTTAAACTATTCCTTTCATAACCGACAAACTTGGTGGCCTTGACTTTTGATTTAATCTTAATAGCCAGGGTTTCAGTAAAAATGGTTTTCTTTATTTGAGAACTCTGGCGGGACAGGTGGCGTTGTCTGAGCATTGCCTGTTCAAAACCCTTTTTGTCCAATTTAAAACCCTTTCTTTCGGCATTGCTCTCAACCAACTCCAGGGGCAAGCCATAGGTATCATAAAGACGAAAACATTCCTCGCCAGAAATAATGTCTTTACCCTGCCGGGAAAGAGCCAACATTAGTTCTTCCTGAATGCGCGCGGCCTCCTCAATAATATTTTGAAAGCGTTTTTCTTCGGATAGAATAACTTTGGAAATGTTATCTTTGTGTTCTGAAAGTTCAGGATAACAATCTTTCATTATCCTGACTACAATCGGAACAATCTTATAAAGAAAAGGGGTCTTACCAATATTTAATGCGTAGGAATGCCCGATAGCCCTCCTAATCAGCATCCTTTCGACATAGCCACGGCCCTGATTAGAAGGCGAAACCCCATCGTAAATCAAAAAGATTACTGCCCGGATGTGGTCGGCTATCGCCATAATGTGGCGGTCCTTCTGCCCATCCTGACCATAGCTATACTTCGCCAGCTCAGATAAATGGCCAATAACCGGCTCAAATAAATCTGTCTGAAAATTACTCCTCACACCCTGAACAACGGCAGCAAGTCTTTCCAGCCCCATCCCCGTATCAATATTCTTATTGGGAAGCGGCTGCAGTTTACCGCTGGAGGTGCGCTCAAATTGCGTAAAAACCAGGTTCCAGACCTCTATAAATCTTTCGCATTCGCAGGCCGGATTACAGCTGGGCCTGCGACATCCTGTATCCTCGCCCTGGTCAAAGAATATTTCAGTACAGGGACCACAAGGACCATCAGGGCCCTTGGAAGGGGCCTCAGACGGCCAAAAGTTCTCTTTCTCACCAAGCTTAATAATCCTGTCAGCCGGAATTTTTACCTTATCCCTCCAAATCCTGAATGCCTCTTCATCATCCTCATATACACTCGCCCAAAGCCGCGATGAGGGTATGTTCAAGACATCGGTCAAAAATTCCCAGGCCCATTCAATCGCTTCTTCTTTAAAATAATCTCCAAAAGAAAAATTGCCCAGCATCTCAAAAAAGGTATGGTGACCCGGACTTCGGCCTACCCTTTCCAGGTCTACCGTTCGCAGACACTTTTGACAGGTAGCTACCCTTCGGGAATCCTTGATATGACCCAAAAACTGCTCTTTGAACTGGTTCATTCCGCTACCGGTAAATAAAAGCGTAGGGTCATCGGTAGGAATTAACGAATCGCTGGGAAATATCTTATGGTCTTTTGATTTAAAAAAATCTAAAAATTTCTGTCTGAGTTCAGAAACCTTCATTTATATTTATATATATTTATATTATTACTTTCTCTCTAACCTTACTCTCAATTTCCTTTAAGAGCTTTGGGTTTTCCCTTAAATAAGCCCTGACCTTTTCTCTACCTTGTCCGAGTTTGGTTTCGTTGTATATTAACCATGCCCCGGATTTCTGCATAATATCATTATTTACGGCCAGCTCCATCACACTGCCAACGTACGAAATGCCTCTATCAAACATAATATCAAACTCTGCCTTTCTGAACGGCGCGGCCACTTTATTTTTAACAACCTTGGCCAGAGTTCTGTTGCCAACTATCACCTCTCCGGACTTTATAGAACCAATCCTCCTGATATCAATCCTCACCGAAGAATAAAATTTCAAGGCCCTGCCTCCCGATGTAGTCTCGGGATTGCCAAACATTATTCCTATCTTCATCCTGATCTGATTGATGAAAATGACACAGGTTTTTGACTTGCTGATAATCCCGGTAAGCTTTCTCAACGCCTGAGACATAAGCCGGGCCTGAAGCCCCATGTGAGAGGCGCCCATCTCTCCCTCAATTTCGGCCCGGGGTACCAGGGCAGCTACGGAATCAATCACGATTATATCTACGGCATTGCTCCTGACCAATGTTTCAACTATCTCCAGGGCCTGTTCGCCAGTGTCGGGCTGCGAGATTAAAAGTTCACTAAGATTCACGCCCAGTCTTTCAGCATAGTTAGGGTCAACTGCATGTTCAGCATCAATGAAGGCCGCCACTCCTCCTTTTTTCTGAACCTGACTGATAATACTCAAGGTAAGGGTGGTCTTTCCTCCTCCTTCCGGCCCA
>SDBT01009694.1_pt1 | contig 15601 bp, 16 predicted proteins | sample 2277101 | NCBI WGS metagenome assembly SDBT01 (sample SAMN10404973, study PRJNA504765) | marine sediment metagenome | isolation source: marine sediment core GS10_PC15, 103 cmbsf | place: Arctic Ocean: Southern Knipovich Ridge | collected 2010 | reverse complement strand
TGAAGTTGGATCGGTACCGGTGATTGTGGGTGCCGGAGTACATACTCAGGAGGATGTTAGAGTTGCCATAAAATTGGGAGCAGTTGGAGTTGCTGTTGCAACTGACATTGTTCTTGCCGACAACCCAAAAGAAGAGCTAGTTGATTTGGCGAAAGGATTTAAATGAAGGTATATATTGGTGCAGACCACAGAGGCTATAGGCTCAAAGAAGATTTAATAGATTGGCTTAAAGGTTTGGATATTATAGTAGAAGATTTGGGTGCTAATAAACTAGATCCAGATGATGATTATGTTGATTACGCAAAGATGGTTTCCGAGGCTGTTGCGGCAAGCTTGAAAGATGAAACAATAATAACAAGAGGAATTGTTATTTGCGGGAGTGGAGTAGGGGTCGATATTGTTGCAAACAAAACAGAAGGTATTAGGTGTGGCTTAGGGATAAACAGTGAACAAATTAAAGCGGCAAGAAACGACGATGATATCAACATATTGGCACTCGCAGCAGATTACATTAAACCCAATAAGACAAAAGACATGGTAAAGTTGTTTTTAGAAACCGAATTTTCTGGTAAAGAAAAACACAAAAGAAGGATAGACAAAATTTCCTAAAATGAACCTGCCTAAACTAACTGATACCAATGTTTCAGGTAAAAAAGTTCTTGTAAGAGCAGACTTGGACATTGGTAAAGATTTAAAAAAAGAATCTGAAAAGCTCAAAACTTTGTTACCAACATTAGAGTATGTATACGAAAACCAGGCAGAAATAACCATGATAGGCCACAGGGGAAGACCTGGTGGAAAAAAAGTTGAAAGTTTGAGCTTAAAACCTGTAAGCAAGACCCTTGAAGAGATCTTAACAAAGGAGTTGGGTAAAGACGGTATCGCAAAACTTAACATGTATGTTATGGAGAATTTGCGTTTTAATCCGGGAGAAGAGAAAAATGATAGTCACTTTGCAGAACACTTGGCAGAAAATAAGGATTTATATATCAACGAAGCTTTCAGTACTAGTCACAGAGAACATGCTTCAATAGTTGGCTTGCCAAAATATCTTCCTCATGTTGCCGGTTTTAGATTTTCTAAGGAAGTTGAAAATCTTAGTAGGGTATTGACGGAACCCAAAACTCCGGTTGTTGTGGTGTTGGGTGGATTCAAAAAAGACAAAATAAAATATATTAATGGTATTAAGGATTTTGCAGATAAAATTTTGATTGCAGGTAGGCTTCCAGATTACTTACCAGAAGACTTTAAAGACGAAAAAGTTAAAGTAGCACACTTAATGCAGGATAAAGAGGATATAACGATTCATTCTATGGAAAAGTTTGAGCAGGTTATAGCAAATGCTGGAACGATAGTGTTGAGCGGACCGGCAGGCAAGTTTGAAGACGAGGGGCACAAACAGGGAACACAAAGGGTTTTTACAGCCATAGCACATTCCAATGCTTATAAAGTAGCCGGAGGAGGAGATACACAAGACGCTATTTTAATGTTTGACCTAAAAAGTAAGTTTGATTGGATCTCTGTTGGGGGAGGAGCGATGCTTGAGTTTCTAACAAAAAAGACTTTACCCGGCATAAAAGCTTTATTAGAATAAATTATGATAAAAGTTGCAATAAATGGCTTTGGAAGAATTGGGAGACTGAGTTATCGAATAGGGCTTCTGAAACATGCGGAAGAAATTGATTTTGTTGCCATAAATACTTCTGGCTCTATGGATACGGCTGGTTGGGCGTATTTTGTTAACTACGACTCGATGTATAGGAAATTTGAGAAAAGTGTTGTTGCCGAAGAGGTAAAAAAACCTGACCAAGCAACAGACGAAGATCCTTTGATTGGTTACTTAAAGGTGGAATCAAAAAAGACAGCTGTTTTAGCACAACGAGAACCAGAGAAAATTCCTTGGAAAAATTATGATGTTGATGTTGTTATCGAATCAACGGGAAGGTTTACCACTCAAGAGGATGCAAAAAAACATGCAACTGCCGGAGCCAAGAGAGTTGTTATTTCTGCCCCAAGCAGAGGAGGCAATGTAGGAACTTATGTACTTGGAGTGAATGAGTACAAGGATGAAGCTGTAGTGTTATCAAATGCAAGTTGCACGACAAACTGCGTGGCCCCGGTTGCAGCTGTAATTCATGCAAAATTTGGAGTTAAAAAGGCGGCCATAACAACAATACATGGCTATACAGGCGAACAAAGACTTCAGGATAATTCTCACAAGAAACTTCGACGTGGTCGGGCCGCTGCGATTAATATAATTCCGACAACAACAGGTGCGGCCACTGCCACGACAGAAACAATACCTGAACTTAAAGGACTTTTTGACGGGAGGGCGTTAAGAGTACCCGTTGCTACGGGTTCAATCACAGATTTTGCTTTTGTAACACAGAGAAAAACAACGGTTGAGGAGGTAAATCATATTTTAACCGAAGCCACCCAGAACCCAATATACAAAGGAATCCTTGCGGTAACGACCGAGCCACTTGTTTCCTCGGATATCATATACCGAAGCGAGTCGGCGATTGTCGATTTGCCTTTAACTCAAGTAATCGATGGCGACCTGGTCAAAATTTATGCTTGGTATGACAATGAATGGGGATATGCAAACAGGCTAATCGAACAGGTTATTAGAGTAGGTAAGACGCTTGGTTCCCAAAACGCCCCAACTGATCCAATAACTTTGTCTTTTGGGCAGGAGAAATAATTCATGCCAAAACTTAAGCCAAAAGGCAGAAACGATGGTCATCGATTTGACTATTCAAAAATAACTGAAAACATATACATTGGTTCAGACCTTTGTAGGGGGGGTGTTTGTCCGATACACGGTGAGGATTTTAAACGTCTTGGTGTTTGTGTGGAGATCAATTTAAGTGCGGAAAGGAAAGAGACACCGCCTGATGATATTGATAGCTACACCTGGATGCCCGTTGTTGACGGTTATGCGCCAAGTCCAGACCAGCTTGACACAGGTACCACAATAATGGATCAAGCAATTAAAAATGGAAAAACCGTATATGTCCATTGCAGGAACGGTCACGGAAGAAGCCCGACAATGGTAGCAGCATATTTTATCCGTTACCAAAACAAAAATGTAGAAGAAGCCATAGGTTTGGTTAAGCAAAAAAGACCGGAGATCCACATCGAAAATACACAAAAGAAGACTCTAAAGGCTTTTAAAACTAAATGGTCGAAATAATTCCAGCCATTCTTACCAATGACGTTCAAGAGCTCGGCAAGTTGATATCTATAGCACAAGGTGTGGTTGAAAGGGTACAGATAGATATAATTGATGGAGAATTTGCAGACAACAAGACTGTTTTGCCGGAGGACTTAAAAAATGTTGATTTAGGGGAGTTAAAACTGGATTTTCATTTAATGGTCAAAGAGCCGGTTAAGTGGGTGGAACGGTGTGCAAACTTTGGGGATGACAGAGTAATTGGGCAAGTTGAAATGATGAAAAACCAAAAAGAATTTACAGATAAAGTTAGGCAGCATCAATTGGTTGCAGGACTGGCGTTAGATGTTGATACCCCAATTGAAAAATTAGAAAATAAACTACTAGATAATCTTGGAGTTGTACTTTTAATGAGTGTAAAAGCAGGGTTTGGTGGGCAAAAGTTCGACATCAAGGTGTTGGAAAAGATTCGTGAATTGAAAGATTTGCGTTATAGGTCGGACACAAACTTTAGTATTTGCGACGACGGGGGTATCACTTTACAATTAATAGACGATGCACACTATGTGGGTGCTGATGAAGTATCAATGGGTCGAAGATTGTTTAAGGGTGATTTGAAAAAAAACATTCAAGATTTTCAAAAATCTGCCCATACACTTAAGAAACAATAATATGTCAGACGGTAATCCCAAACCATATATAAAAAACATTGCCTTTTTTGGAGATGCGAACGTACCCAAAAAAGATCCTGTTTACAAAGATGCATATGCGACTGCAAAAAAGTTGGCGGAAAGTGGCTATACGATAGTAAACGGTGGCGGTCCTGGAGTAATGGAAGCGGCAACCAGTGGAGCAGAGGTTGTTGGTGGTGAAACTATTTCAGTAACGTTTGCACCACAGGATGCTCCAGGGTTTGAAGGTAAATATATAGGTAATGTTACAGACAAAGAGATAGTGACAACAAACTATATTGAAAGGATGTTTAAACTTCTTGAGCATGCAGATATGTTTATTATTTTCAAGGGAGGCACTGGAACTATTAGTGAGTTTGGTACAGCTTGGGTTTTGGCCAAGTTGTATTACGGACACCACAAGCCGTTTATTTTATTTGGGAGTCAATGGATCGAGATAATTGAGGTCTTAAGAAGAAATATGAACATTGATAGCGATGAATATAGTGTCTTTGAAATCATAGAAAGAATAGAGGATGTACTTCCAACAGTTAAAAGGTTTGAAGAGAAAATGAAACAGCACGATCACAGTAAGGACTGCAAGGTTTGTGTGGACAAGGCGTTCATGAAATGACAATAGAGGAGTTAAGAAAAAAAGCTAACGAAATCAGAAAAGATATTATAAAGATGCTTCTTGAAGCAGGTTCGGGTCATTCCGCGGGACCTCTTGGATCGGCCGATATTTTTACTGCTTTGTATTTTGACATTTTGCACCATGATCCTAAAAAGCCGGAGTGGGAGGATAGAGACAGGTTGTTTCTGTCTTGTGGACATTACACCCCTGTTCGCTATGTTGCAATGGCACATGCTGGATACTTCTCGATGAGCAAACTTAAAACATTGAGAAAGTTAGGATCTGATTTACAAGGACATCCCGAAAGAGTCCGCTTGCCTGCTGTTGAATCCACTTCTGGTCCTTTGGGAGAAGGTTTGGCGCAGGCCGCCGGGTATGCATATGCGGCAAGGATGGACAATAGAAGATTCAGGGTTTTTTGTTTTACTTCGGATGGAGAACATGACACAGGAAATCATTGGGAAGCTGTAATGTTTGCGGGGAAAAATAACCTTTCAAACTTAACGACTTTTGTTGACCGCAACAATATTCAAATTGATGGGTATACCGAAGATGTTATGCCCCTTGAACCTCTCAAAGAAAAGTATGAAGCTTTCAATTGGCATGTAATTGACATTGATGGTCACAACATTGAAGAGATTATTGATGCGGTAAACCATGCAAGAGCTGTATATGAAGATCCTACTGTGATAATTGCTCATACAATTCCGGGCAAGGGAGTTGATTTTATGGAAAACTTGCCCGAATGGCACGGTAAGCCTCCAAGTAAAGAACAAGCAAAAAAAGCCCTGCACGATTTAAGAACACTTGGAGGGAAAATTAAAGGAGAGCATGAATAGATGATAAGCAAGAAAGAAAAATTATCACCAAAGATATTTAAAAAAGATATAGAGATGGTGCCAACCAGAAATGGATATGGAGAGGGATTGGTGGCTGCAGGAGAAAAGGATGAGAATGTTGTTGTTTTATGTGCTGATTTAACCGAGTCAACCAGATCGCAAGCTTTTAAGGATAAATTTCCCGATCGATTTATCGAAATCGGTGTAGCAGAACAATTATTAGCTACAGTTGCTTCCGGCATGGCTGCTTACGGTAAAGTTCCGTTTATTAGTTCTTATGCGGTTTTTTCCCCGGGGAGAAACTGGGAACAAATTAGAACCACTACTGCTCTAAATGATGTTCCGGTTAAGATAGGTGGAGCCCATGCGGGAATCAGTGTGGGGCCGGATGGTGCAACCCATCAAGCTTTGGAAGATATTGCCTTAATGCGAGTGATTCCTAATATGATTGTTGTGGTACCAGCTGACTCGATAGAAACAAAAAAGGCAGTAGTTGAGGCTGCTAAAAACAAAAAACCGACATATATTCGTTTTGCTCGAGAAAAAACTCCTGTTTTTACCACCGATGATTCACCTTTTAAGATTGGGCAAGCAGAGGTGCTTTGGGAAAATAAAGATCCTCAAGTTGTAATTATAGCTTGTGGCCCTTTGGTTTATGAAGTACTTCTTGCTGCCAAGATACTTTGGCAAAGCAAGATCGGATCAATAATAATAAACAGTCACACAATTAAACCTCTTGACGAAAGATTGATAATTAGAGCTGCAAGAACTGCAGGAGCAGTTGTGACAGTTGAGGAACATCAGGTGAATGGGGGAATGGGATCTGCAATATCTGAGGTTTTGGCTAAGAATTTTCCTGTGCCAATGGAGTTTGTGGGGATGCCGGATTCTTTTGGAGAGTCGGGTAAACCGGATGAACTACTTAAAAAGTATGGCATGAAGGCAAAAGATATTGTCGAAGCTTCAAAAAGAGTGATTAAAAGAAAGACTACCTAACACATTCGGGAGGACCTGTGCAGCCGCACTCGTCTTTTTCTCCAAAAACGACTTCTCCATCTAGGCAAAAATCAGGTGGTAGGTCATAGGCGGGACAAGGGCCACAGTTTTCGGGAAGGAATTTAAAAGTGGAGAGGATTGATTCGGCTAAATCAAGCTGATCTTCTAGATTGTCCAGGTAAACAACGATATTAATAGAGTTATCTTTTTGAGGGGTAACAATGGTGTATAAAACACCATGCTCTTTATTTTGTAGATTATACGAGTTTTCTTCATAAACATATTTTATAAATTCGTTTTCTCCAAGTGTTATTTTGGAAAAACCAGGATATTGTGTGAAATCTTCTACAACAACCTCTACAGCAGGACCACCACCAATCATGGGGAATATTGATACGTTTAATATGATAATAGGACCAGTGCCATCAGTTGGAGCAATAGAAATACCTCCACTGTCTACGTGTGTTATAACCATGTCTTTTGGATACGAAATTTGGTAGCCTGTAATTTCATCTGTGTATGTTTTCCAGTTAGAGATTAGATCTTGGGGTTGTTCGAGGTTCTTTTTTTCTTCATCTGAAAGTTGTCGAACAAATCTTTGTCCGTTTTTTGTCACGCAAGTTTCCGGATAGCTTTCTTGTATCACACTTCCAGATGCTGTAGCACAACCTTGATAATCATTAATAGTTTGTTTGTTTTGGTAGTTTTGCCAGATAAGGAATGAGATTATTGCTAGCAATAGAACCACGAATATTGCTGCAAGGATTATGAATATTTTCTTTGACCTTTTTTTCTTAACTGGAGCGTTTGTGTTTTCAGGTGGTTGCTCTTGGACACTTAACGGTTCTGGTGGGATATTGGGTTGGTTGGTTTCAGGAGAGTTAGTTTCCCCAGAAGAATTATCAGACTGCATGCATTAATAGTATCAGAAACTACAGACCTGCACACAGTTCGTGGTGCAAATTGTAGCTTCTGGTTGGTGCCTACAAGCCGAGGCACACTCGTTAAAAGTACCTCTTAGCTGATTACAGGTTGTCTCATCCATCCATTCGCATTCGTTGTGTTCGGCTATCCAAGTCCCATCGATGCTTTCGCATTCTGTTTGAAGATCGTTTTGATCTGTGTTTTCAACTCCGCACGCCGATTGACACTCTTCAAGTGTTTCAAAAGGTCTTACTCCTTCGCAGCCTCCCCAGATAAACTCTTTACATGTAGCCCCGTTGGAGTCGAAATAGTAACTTTGAATATAAGCTTTGCACATTCCCGGATCGGGCTTGAGTTGACAGCGGCTGTCTTTGGGAGGAGGAGTTTGGTTAATTTGGCTTCCCGGCTCTTTGCTCTTTTGCCAGAGCATGTAGCTAAGAACACTAAAGATAATAAGTACCAAGGCAATTCCAACAAGTACTCCTGTACTTGGCAGCCTGTCATTGTTGGAATTCATGTGGACATAATATCACAAATGGTTGTTCTGGTTCTAATAAGATGGTAAATTGAGTTGGGCATGATAAGGAAGAAAGAGCTTCGACAAACAGCAGAAAAATTGGTAGTAAGAGGCAAGGGCATATTAGCTTCGGATTCCAGTACGGGTTCTATAAAAAAGCGTTTTGACAAAGTAGGAGTTGAATCGACAGAAGGTACCAGAAGAGCTTTTAGAGGATTATTTTTTACAACAGATGGTATTGAGGAATTTATTAGCGGAGTTATTATGTTTGATGAAACTATAAGGCAAAAGACGGATGGGGGAGTTTTGTTTCCCAGATACTTACTTAACACAGGTATCTTGCCTGGGATCAAGGTTGACAAGAAAGCCTGGCCGATGGCAAATTTTTCCGGAGAGAAAGTTACAGAAGGATTAGATGATTTAAGGAATAGACTTAAAGAATATAAAAGTTTGGGTGCTCGTTTTGCCAAATGGAGGGCAGTTATTACAATTAGCAAGAGTACTCCAACAAGGGTGTGTATTAAAGAAAATGCACATCTACTTGCTCGCTACTCTGCTCTTTGTCAAGAAGTTGGTGTGGTCCCTATTGTTGAACCGGAAGTGTTAATGGATGGGAACCATAGTGCCAAAAGATGCCTTGACGTTACAGTGGAAACATTAAAAGCAGTTTTTTCCCAGCTAATTGATCACAAGGTGTATCTTGAAGGAATACTATTAAAAACAAATATGATACTGCCGGGGAAAGATAGTAGTCAAAATTTAACCGATGAGGAAGTTGCTAAAAAAACTATTCAAGCAATGAAGAAAGCTGTGCCGCTAAGAGTACCGGGAATTGTGTTTTTGTCCGGTGGGCAGCCTGCCCAGGAGGCTACAAGGAGGCTGAATGCAATCAATCAACTAGGAAAACATCCTTGGAAAACTTCTTTTTCATTTGAAAGAGCTCTGCAGGAGCCATCATTAAGAATTTGGTCTGGAAAGGATGAAAACATAGATAGAGCAAAAGAAGTGTTTTATAAAAGAGCAAAGATGAATAGCCTGGCAACACTGGGTGAATATACAACACAAATGGAGGGTTTGATATGAATGGGGATTTAGAATTATTATCGATTGGAGATGCAAGCTTGGATGTTTTTATAACTCCAACAGAATCTGAAGCGTTGTGCATCTTGGACGAGAAAGAATGCTATATATGTTTTTCCTATGGAGATAAAATCCCAGTTAAGACTTTGGAGTTGTCAATTGGGGGTAATGCTGCCAATAATGCCGTAGGGACAAGAAGGCTCGGGGTGGCCTCAGCCGCTGTTTTGACCCTTGGGTCTGATGATACTGGAAATCAAATATTGGAAAATTTGAAAAAAGAAGGTGTTGATACAACATTTGTTATACAACAGGAAAATGCGAACTCTAATTACTCGACAGTTGTAAACTACTCAGGTGAGCGAACAATATTCACCTACAAAGCACCAAGAAGTTATGAGTTCCCTGTACACTTACCAAAAACACCGTGGGTTTATTTAACTTCAATGGGGGATTCTTTCAGACCTTTTTATAACCACTTGGCCGATTGGTTGAAGAAAAATCCTGATATTAAACTAGCTTACAACCCCGGAAGCAGACAGCTTCGTGCAGGGATCGAGTCGTTTGCCGACATTATGTCTTTGTCGCATATGATTTTTGTCAACAGACAAGAAGCTCAGGATTTGACGAAGTTTGGCGAGTCACAAGGAAAGGAAAAAGAGTTGTTGGTGGCTTTGAGCAAACTTGGTCCTAAAGTGCCTGTTATAACTGATGGGAATAACGGTTCTTTTGTCTTTGATGGAACAAATTATTACAGATCCGGAATTTTACCGATTGATGCATGCGAGAGAACTGGGGCGGGGGATGCTTTTGGGTCTGGGTTCTTGTCTGCTATTATAAAAGGCAAGGATTATAAAGAAGCACTTTTGACAGGAACTGTAAACTCGGCTTCAGTAATAGGTTATATCGGTGCCCAAAAAGGTTTGCTGAAAGACAGCGAAATTCATGTTTGGCTTGAGAGAGCAAAAAGTAGTGAAGTAGAAATAGGAGAATTTTAAATTATGGCAAAGGTTTTCGTATCAAGAAAAATACCAGGGAGTGCTTTGGACAAGCTGACTTCGTCCCAACACGAAGTTGTAATTTCCGAATTTGACAGGCCCCTTACAACAGAAGAATTACTTGAAAAAAGCAAGGGGGTTGACGCTATCTTGTCACTTCTTACAGACAAGATGACTGGAGATGTAATGGATGCAATTGGTCCTCAACTAAAAGTAATTTCAAATTATGCAGTAGGTTTTGACAACATCGATATTAAAGAGGCAACAAAGCGAGGAATAATTGTAACTAATACCCTTTCTGACGAGATTAACGAAGCGGTTGCCGAACATACTTGGGCTTTGATATTGTCTCTTGCGAGGCGAATAGTAGAAGCAGATGAAGCGACTCGCCGTGGTGCATATAAAGGATGGGAGCCGGCAATTTTTCTTGGCACCAGTCTTATAGGTAAAACCCTCGGAATAATAGGACTAGGTAGAATCGGATCAATGGTTGCAAGACGAGCGGCGGGATATAACATGAAAATTCTTTATACAAAAAGATCTCGCGACGAAGAAGCTGAAAAAGAGTTGGGAGTTAAGTTTGTGGAACTCGATGAACTATTGGCAACAAGCGATTTTGTGACATTACATGTGCCGTTAACAGATGAAACCAGGCACATGATAAATAAGAATACGTTGGGTAAAATGAAAAAAGGAGCATATTTGATTAACACCTCAAGAGGTCCTGTTGTTTATGAGCAGGATTTGGTCGATGTACTAAGAGATGGTCACTTGGGTGGGGCAGCGTTGGATGTTTTTGAAAACGAACCAAACATCAATCCCGAGTTGGTGGGTAGGGAAAATACGGTCTTAACACCCCATATTGCTTCAGCAACTCATGAAGCAAGAGAAGAGTATGGTCGTTTGGCGGTCGAATCCGTTTTGGCAGTATTACAAGATACCAAACCTGAAAATATTGTTAATAAAGAAGTTTGGGACAGCAGACGCAAGTAACAAAAACTAGGCAAAAGGCTTCATAAAATAGTAAAGCAACTTGCTTTTCGGTAATTCAATATTAAATAATAGTCTATTATCCATTAGAATTAACTTATGCTTTCATTAAGAAAAAAGAAAAAGAACAAAGACGAGGAAAACTCTTTAGACAACAAAGAGGAAACAATAAAGAAGCCTCTTAGAAAAAAGAAGAAAAAAGAGCCACTAAAACCTTGGGGGAAAAAAGAAAGAAAGTTAGTCCTTTTTACTATTTTGATAACAGTTGCAATATCATCAGTACTTGCAATTTCTGCAAGAGAATGGAAGCTTCCCGGATTTCCAAGAATTAATCTACCATCCCTGCAAAGCAAGCCTATTATTATTACAAAAAAGCCCAGGCTAAAAGATACAACCATTGAAAAAGAAGAAGAGAAAGCGAAAAAAGTATTAAAAGACCTTAAAGATTTGACAAAAGATCTATCCGGTGTGTATGGACTTTATGTAATTAATTTAAATAGCGGATTTGCCTATGGTGAAGCACAAAATGAAGATTTTCAAGCAGCATCTTTAATAAAACTTCCAGTAATGGTTGGGATGTACACAGAGGCAGAGGAGGGAAGACTAGATCTTGATAAAGAATATGTTTTAAAAGAGTCGGACAAGGTGGAAGGTTCGGGAAGTCTTTACAGTAAGCCAGCCGGTACTAAACTAACATACAGAGAAATTGTTGAACTTATGGGCAAGCAGTCCGACAACACAGCTTATCGGATAGCGTTAAGAACATTGGGTAAGGATAAAGTAGAAGAAATCATTTCAGAAATTGGAATGACCAAGACCTCTCTTGAAAGCAATAAAACTACTCCTTTTGATGTGGGTTTATTTTTTCAAAAACTTTGGGGTGGAAAGTTGGTCAACAGAGAACACCAAGAAGAAATGTTTGGTTTTTTGACGGATACAATTTATGAAGACTGGATTAATGTTGGTATTCCGGATGATATAGTTGTTACACATAAATTCGGGAGAGAGTTACATGTAGTAAATGATGCTGGAATAATATTTACGGATAAACCGTTTGTTATAGTCATTCTTAGCAAGGGAATTGTTGAAAATGAGGCTGACAGGGTGCTTTCTGAAATTACAAAAGCGGTTTATAAAGTTCAAGTTGAATAATATATTAGCTTCGGTTTTTTTCTTTTTTGGTGGATCCCGTTTTGATAGTTTCTGGATGACAGGCATATTTCGGCGTTGTTCCTTCAAGAAACCACTCAGAACGAGTAGGACAGCCAGAACAAGGAAGTGTGCCCGTTATAGAACAAATAGGTGCTTGTACAAGTCCTTGAGGAACTTCCCACTCACGGCTCTCCTCGTTTGCCAAAAGAGCTCTCATGATTTTGTTGAATATGGTTGAGGCGCCCGTTAAGCCGGAAGCCACCCTACTCATAGGAGAGTTGTCATTGTTACCGACCCAAACCGCAACAAGATATTTTTGATTGAATCCTACAGTTAAATTGTCGCGTAAATTATTACTTGTTCCGGTCTTGACAGCTACTTCTGGATGGTTGGGTATCACAAGCTGTGAGTGCCTGCCAAATACAGGTGCCCTGGCTTCGTTGTCTTTTAGTATGTCAATTAGAAGATATGCGACTCTTGGATCAACTACTTGAGGAGATTCACAATCTTTGTTAACAAGCAAATCTCCAAATCCGGACATGTTTTGTGATGCATTAACACTTCCTATAATAGAGCTTGCGATTATTATATTTGATCTATCCTTTCTATTGCATTCCCCGTTGTTAAGCACTTTGCCTTTGTAATTTGTTACTTTTAAGACAACTTTTTCATCTGTCCTTTTACCGTAATTAGCAACTGTTGCATAAGCCTTTGCCAAGTCAGTAAGTTTTACTTCGCCTCCACCCAGGGTGAGGGAAAGACCAAACCTGTTTTTGTCTTCCCATGTTGTTATACCCATAAGTTTGCCTTGTTCTATCATGTTGCTAACACCATAACTTGCCAGTACTTTTACTGCTGGAACGTTTCTTGATTCGGCCAAAGCACTTCTTAAAGTTATTTTCCCTTTAAAATCCCCTCCATAGTTTTTAGGAGAGTAGGGCGGTTGCCCATCGACATAAAAGGATACCGGAGAATCGTCGATTATTGTTGCAAGTGTCATTCCGTTTGATAGGGCACGAGCATAGTTGACTATTTTAATGGAGGATCCGGGTTGTCTAAGAGCGGTTGCTGTATTAACATTTCCGTCGTTTTGTGTGTCGAAGTAGTCAACTGATCCTACCATTGCCAATATTTCACCAGACTTAGGGTCCATAACGATCACGGCTGCGTTTCCTACTTGAAGTCGTTTTAAGCTATCAATTTCTTGCTTAACAACTTTTTCTGCCAATTCTTGGATGCGGTAGTCGAGTGTTGTAACAACTTCTAGTCCTCCGGTTTCAACAACTTGTTTTGTGTATTCATCTTCCAAAATGCTTCTTGTATACATTACAAAGTGAGGTGCCAATATATCTGTTTTATTTGGTGCAAATACCAATTTTTGTTTAAATGCGTTTGTTTTTTGCTTTTGTGTGATGTAGCCATTTGTGTCCATTAATTCAAGGATTTCTTTTTGTCTTGCAAGGCCTAGTTTGGGGGTTGGCCCGAAGGGTGAAAACTTTGTAGGGCTTTTAGGAAGTCCTGCCAAAAGAGCACTCTCTGCTAGGGTGAGCTTTTCAACGTCCTTATCAAAATAATATCTTGAAGCCTCTTGGATTCCATAAATTATACCTCCGTAGGAGACTTCGTTAAGATACATCTCCAAGATTTCATCTTTTGTAAACGTTGTTTCAACTCTTATGGCTAATATTACTTCTTTTATTTTTCTGTCAATTGTTTTTTCGGGTGTTAGAAGTGCGTTTTTAACAAGTTGTTGGGTTATTGTTGAGCCTCCCGATAAATCTTTTCTTCGAGCATTTCTTATTACTGCTCGGATTATGCCTTTTGCTGAAATTCCGGGATGGGTATAAAACTCGGCGTCTTCTGCTGCAAGTGTTGCAAGTTGGGTATTGGTGGAGATTTGCTCAAGCGGAACGATGGTTCTATTTTTGTCTTTGTAGATTTTATACAAAAGCAACCCGTTTCTGTCATATATTTTGGTGGTAACTTCCATGTTTCTTTCTGAAAGTTCTTGAGGTTTTGGCAGATCTTTTAAGATTTTGACCCAAGTAAAATATCCGGTAGCAGTTACAAACACAATGCTAAAAGTTGCAAATGCAACAGCGATTTTTATTTTAGAAATTTTAGTTTTTGGGCGAACGATGTGAATTTTTTTGTAAGTAAACTTAATGCGTGGTTTGTAAGAAGGAAGTCTTAGCTTGGGAACTGCTGGTTTAGGTATTTTTATGATACTTGGCGCAAGAAGGAAATTGTTAACCTTAGTAAAGAGAGCAATAGCTGATTTTTTAATAGTCTTGAAGTTGTTTCGCAACGGGGAATAAATTGAATCTATCGGTGTTGATATTTCTGGGAGTCTTAATTTAGAGACTTTCTTCTTTGAAATTATTATCCTAGTTCTGGTTTTATTTAATTTCCTTAATTGCTGCTTTTGGTATTTACTAAAAGACTTCTTTGTTTTTCGAGAAGATGCTTTTATGTCCTTTTTAATTTGCTGTGTTTTATCAATACCCAGATGTAAGAGGTTAATTAATCTGGTGAGTAATTGTTTAAAGAACAATCTTGTTACACGACCTACTAAATATACGAAGTAAAGAGAGGCAATGATTGCTAAGAAGATGGCATAGTAGATTGGTTTTCCAGTAAAAATCAGAAGCCTGGAGAGACTTTTTAGGCTTCTTTGTGTTAGTTGTTGGGCATTCTTAACATATGGCGATTTTTTTGTGGTACGTGCCAATCCGCCCATATTATATAGCTATAGAATAACTTTTTGTAGAGGGACTTTGGGAATAAAGACTGCTTTTGGGTAGTTTATTCGATGAACTCAAAAGTGGAGAGGATTTGGTTGACTGTTTTGTCGAATCCAAGATTTCCTGGATCGACTGTAGAATCTACTATTTCGATAAACATGAGCCCGTCCTTTGATTCAACCACGGTGGTCTTGAATATTCCGAGCCCTTGCTCTGTATATATTAGTCCCTTGTAACTATTAATTGTGATGGGATCAGGACCAGAAAGAATAGTAGAAATGCCAACATCATTAATTTCGTCAACCTTGGTTTGAACGAAACCTTGAAGAGTAGTGTTTGGAATTTCTTGGGGAGTAAAACTTAGGGAAACTCCATCGTAGAATTCCGTATCAGCTTTTTGTGTTGGTCCCCATTTTGAGAGAGCTAGGGCATTTGCGTCTAATTCATTTACGTCCAAATTAGGTGGATAGCTAACTTTATATGTACTGGACTGGAACGTTTTCCACTTACTCATTGGACCAGTGGTAGGAGAGGGGGAGGGAGGCATAGTCTTTTGCGGAGCGGGAGATGTTATTTCTTGAATTTGTGGAGCTTTTTGTCCAGATTTGCTGCTCTGATAAACGAAGAACCCAACTCCTCCGACAAGTGCGACAACTAGAATGATGATCAAGATGGGTACTATACCACGGGAGTTTTTGTGCATTAGTTTATATTACTATTATTACCGGGCTGGCTGCAACGATAGGGGATAGCCGATTTGAGCTGAATGAGAAGCAATCATGCAGTCAAGACAGACCAGAGTTCCCAGTGGATCAATTAGGAAAGGATGGTTTTGTGTTTCGATTTGTTCGGGTGGCAAATCTGGGTCTGCAAGCTGGCCCGTT
>SDBT01009693.1_pt1 | contig 15601 bp, 18 predicted proteins | sample 2277101 | NCBI WGS metagenome assembly SDBT01 (sample SAMN10404973, study PRJNA504765) | marine sediment metagenome | isolation source: marine sediment core GS10_PC15, 103 cmbsf | place: Arctic Ocean: Southern Knipovich Ridge | collected 2010 | reverse complement strand
GCTTGCCGCACTCAATACAATGCCTATTACCTTCTAGGCATTGTGCTTGACAGTTGCGACAAACAATAAAGTCGGGCTGCCTCTTTGCCTTTCTTATTTTTTCCTGATAGGTGCCGCATTCAGGGCAATGCTTGTTCTCCATTCCAGGCAGTGGCATCGGATGGTCGCACTTTTTACATTGATTGGCGAGATTAACCCATTCGCCTTGAGCATTGAATCCTATTCCTCCCATTCTTACCTCCTGTATTTATTTTCTTTCTTCTATTATACACCCAAACTGTTAAATTGTCAAGTAAAAAGAGATTCGATATTACGTCGAACCTCTTGGTAGGTTTTTTACCCACAGCAATGGTTATTACGGTCATTTGTTCTGATATATTCGGCCAGCCCATCACGAATCCCTTTTGTTGCATCAGATAAAGAAAGTGCCCAAGTAATAAAGCTTAAACCCCTGAGGGAACTTTCAAGGTCTTGGCTTCTACTATCAGCGTATTTCGTTTTTACCCGATAAAAATGGAGTTCAACTTTATGCGAATTAGACTCTTCAGGGCTCACCTTAAGAGAAAATTCTGGACCAGACTGACCTTCTTGAATAATAGCAACTAAATCACCAATCTGTTGAACCAAGCTCTTTTCTGTCTTTGACATTTTCTCCTCCTATTCAATTTTTATACCTCATCGTACACCCAAACTATTGCATTGTCAAGATTATAGTATATGGCTTATAGCTCGTAATTAAAAGAGGTCAGATGTTACATCAGACCGCTGAATGATGGATGTTTTGTAGACTACAAAAGCCAGACTTTTACAGTTTAGGCTAATTACTTGGAGAAATAAAATTTAACTATTCTTTAATAATTTTTATCGGACTGCCTGTTGGCCAGACAGCTAGTTCTATTTGGCTAACCGGTGTCACTTCTTTCCATTCATAGCCCAAACTTTCAAATGTCTCTAAGTCGGTAATCCATCTTTTTTTGCCGTTTTCCAATTTATAAACCCTAATGTCAAACTCGTTCTTAATTAATTCTACATCCGGATAAGAAGCCAACTGACCGGACAAAACCACTGCTACCTCATCCCACTTATTGTCGTAAGAAAGAAATACTTCTTCATTAAGCATTGGCCTTTTTAAGCCTTTCTCGGTTAAATAATAAACCATATCCTTGCCCTCAACTCTTGCTAATTTAGTATAAATTATTTGCACGCTTATTCCCAAATTAGCCCATTGGTAAATTTCTTGGGCATCATCTCCATCAAGACGTAAACATCCTAAAGAATAACGGCTTTTTACTTTAGCGCCGGATTTATAATAGGGAACTTCATGAATAAAATAATTTTTGTAAAAGCGCATGCTCCAGGGCATCCAGACCTGAGAAAGACTGGAAAAAGCGTTTTTATGTTTTGCCAAAACCTGAAAGCTACCGGTGGGCGTAGGGGAAATCTTTGGATTGCCGGCAGCTAAAACTGGGTATCTTTTTCTAAAGCTTCCATTCTCAAAAGTATCCAAAACCATATTTCTCAAATTAATGACAATTGTTTTTGGGGGTTCTTTTTGAAAGCTTGAAATCAAGCCGTTAACAGAAGCTATGAGTTTATCTGGCAAAACGCCGGGATAAATATAATAATAAAAAAGTGCCTGGCAGCATAAAAAAATTAAAAAACCAAAAAATAGTGTATAGAAAATATTTTTATACTTCTTAAACATAGTATTCTCATTAAGATTTTACCATTTTAAAAATATTTTGCCAAACCCTTCGACAAAATCAGGGTAAATTAAAAAGAGGAAGTATTATTTATCACTCCCTCTTCGTTATTAAGTTTAATCTTTGTATACTTCTCCATCACACTTCGGGCACAACTGACCGACGCCCTCAACATAACCTCTCCGCATGCCTACAGGTGTATTTTTATCTACGTCCGTCAGCTTTTTACATAATACGCATCTTTCTTTCGTCTCCAACTCTTTCGCCTTTTTCTCCTTTTTGGCCTCAATATTCATCTAACTACCTCCTTGATTTCTTTATTTTATCAAAAAGCTATAAAATCTTAAGTTAATCTTACCTCCAAATTAATAATTTGTCAACAGTCAATAAACCCAAAAAACAGCTTTGGACAATTTGAAATAAGGAAAAAAAGGTTTTATAAAAACCACCATCTCGCGAGATGGTGGTTTTTATTTTCAGTATCCTAAACTCTCTTAATGTTTATGCCATATTACCATAGAACCTGCATATTTTATCTTTGCGTATTCCGATTTCTCTACCGGCACATTGGGAATATAAAATTCGAACTCTCTGCCATAGCCCGGTTTAATTTGTTTTATGATATGAAGCTCCTTGGTTTGTTCAGCCACAGTTATATCAAATTTAGTATTTTCATAGGTAACACTAGAAGTGTTTATTATTTTTCCTTTTATGTTAATCCCACTAAGGTGTGTTTCTACTTCATCGACGAAGATAGAAAATTTGTCATCAATTTTATGGACTGTTTCACTAGTTAAACTAACGGTTGGCGCTGTGTCTAGGCTGGAAATTGTTAACTCGTAGACTTTATTTTTCAAGTCCCAGACATCTTGTTTTAGGGTAGATATTTCACTTTCAATCTGAATAAAAATGAATATCAGAAAAATGACCAAGATTGTCGTAGCCACAATCTTTACAGTTTTTTTAGGTTTTTTCTCTATAACATTTTCTTCCATTGTATTTTTATCACCATCCTTTCTTTTTAGTTTTTCGTATCTTTCTTAATCTTACCACCTCTGGCTTAATCTGACAAATAAAAAAAGAGGTTCGACGTTACGTCGGACCTCTTGATATTTTATTAGCTCTTACCTCCAAAAAGAAATTTACCCACGCTCCGAAGAATATTAAGCTGAAATCTTCCGACGCTTTCAAAGAAAAGATTGGCCATAAATACAGTTCCAAGTATCATTAAGCCCACCGCCAATGCAATACTGAAGGGAGCTACCCAAAGAGTTATGGCTGCGGCCATAAATACCACCCAAACAAAACTAAGAAATATTTTCACAAATATTTTCACTTTTACCTCCTTATATTGTTAAAAAGCTATTTTTGTAAGTTTATCTCTTTTTGATACTCGAAATAAGAATAGACGATGGTGTAGACAACAACGGAAAGAACAGGAATAAGTATAAAGTATATTGCTAAACTTGGCAAGAGTATTCCAAAAAAGGCAACCACTCCGGCGATCTTGAAAAGTTTGCCGCCAATTTTGTGAGTTTTATCCCAAACCCTATCACTACTTAGAGTCCAAGGGGTTCTGATGCCAATAAACCAGTTTCTTTTGGCGTTTTCTACTAGAATTCCCATGTAGTAAAACAATAACCCAATAACCGGTATTAAAAGACGGGTCATATTAAACCTTATCCCAAGGTTGAAAAGAATGGTTAGCAGATAAATGTAAAAGAAAAACAAGGTGATAACCACTACAAATCCATTAAAGTATTTCCTGAATTTGGCAATGTTTTCTTTTAAGGGATCTATTTTGGGAATAAAAACAAGCAGCAAAGCTAAACCAACCATCACCAGCGGCATTAAAAATATTCCCCAAAACTTAGACATATAGCCATCCACCTGGCCTTGAGCATTCCAATGAGAAGCCACTTTTTCTGGCAATTGCGGATAGAAATAAGCTCCAACAGAAAAAGCTAGTATTGTGATAAATAAAATTATTATGGTAGTCTTGCTCATATTGTTTAAGCACTTTAATTCTACCAAAAATAAAGACAATAGAAAAGAGGAAGCGTGTTGCTTCCCCTTGGTAGGTTATTTTTATTTTTCTCTCTTAAAAAGACTGTCTCTTTAATTTGTTTTCTCTGTAATCATCAAGAACAATATTTATAAAACTTCTGGGGCCAAAGACTATTACATAAGTAATCGCCATCGATACCCATACCCTCACTTTCTTTATCATCTTTTATTTCCTCCTTGATTTTAATGCTTTATCTTACACCTAAACTAATAATTTGTCAATATTCACAAAATAAAAAAGAAGAATCTTTTAGAACTTCCTTTATTCGTCGTCTCTATTTTTTAGTCTCTTTTTTAATAGTTCGCCAATGGTAGAGATAAAGAGGCAGACCAATCAAAATCAGGGCTAAATTTAAAGAAGCGTCTCTATGTCTTCGAGCAGTAACCGGATCGATATCTGATATTCTTTCCTCCCAGTTTTTATAATTTATTAGCCACTGTCCGACAGCAACCCTTTCTTCTTCAGATAACTCTTCCTCATCTTGAAGTTTCTCGACTCGTGCAATCTGAAGAGGTACCGGAGGCGACTGCTTATAGATAATCCTTTGCTCTTCATCAGCTTTAGTAAAAACAAAAGCTTTTAGGCCCATATCAACAAAGCGCACTCCGCCAATAGTTAAAAGCACTAAACCCAGCAAGGCAAAAAGATAAAGATAAATTGTCCTAATTAAAGAGTGTTTTTCCATTTTATTTCTCCCTCACTACTAATTGTAAAACTTTCTGGACTATTTGCAAGAGCCCGTCCAACCCGTCTTTGTCAGGCTAAATTTATTCTGTCTTTTTTGAAATTAAATCATTAAGTATTTTTTTAACAAGCTCAATACTGTCTTGGTCAAACACGGAAATCAGCGTTACATTTTTATTTAATTTTTTAAGATTTTTTACCACCTGATTGGCAACGTTGGGTGCCACCATATCTTTTTTGCTTACTAATATATATTCCGGTTTTTCCAGAAGTAATTTACCATATGCTTTCAATTCGTTGCGCACCGTTTTATAATCCGCCACCGGATCAACAGAATCTGCGGCAACAAAATGAAACAAGGTTTTTGTTCGCTCTAGATGCCGTAAAAATTTATCGCCAAGACCCTTGCCGATAGACGCACCTTCAATCAACCCAGGAATGTCAGCAAGTATTAAATCGTAATAGACGCCCAAATTTGGCTCCAGAGTTGTAAACGGATAATTTGCCACTTTGCTTTGGGCATTGGTTAATTCGTTAAGCAAGCTTGATTTTCCAACATTGGGTATTCCCACAAACCCTACGTCGGCAATCATCTTTAATTCGAGGCGAAGCACCAGTGATTCTCCCGGCTCTCCATATTCAAATTCTTTTGGTGTTGTATTGGTTGCTGAACGAAAATGAAAATTTCCCTTTCCCCCACATCCACCGCGGGCAATTACTGACCTTTGGCCAATTTTAGTTATCTCAATATCTTTACCCGTTTTTAAATTGTGGGATACGGTTCCAACAGGAACAAGCAATATCAAATCTTTTGCGTTATTGCCGTCGCGAAATTGCGAACGGCCGTCCCGTCCGTCTTCAGCTTTGATTTCTTTTTTAAAACGGAATTGATTTAGCGCGCCTAAATTAGAAATTCCTTCAAGATAAATACTGCCGCCCTTACCGCCGCTACCGCCAACCGGACCCAGAGTCATTAAGTTTTTATTAAATGCCACTGCTCCTTTTCCGCCGCTTCCCGCCATTATTTTTATTTTTACATCGTCAATAAGCATATTATTAGGATAAACTATTAACACTGTTTTGACCAGCCAAGTGCCCGGTACTCCAACAAAGCTGCAAATTATAGCCGCCAGTGGGACCATGCAAATTTATTATCTCTCCAGCAAGAAATAAATTATCAACTAATTTTGATTTCATTGTTTTTGCGTCTATTCTTTTTAAAGATACTCCCCCTAAGGTGATGACTGCTGTCTCAAAACCTAAAAGCGAGTTCACGGTCATTTCTAAATTTTTTAATAATTTCACTAATTTGTTTCTTTCTTCTTTGGTAATTTCATTTACTTTCTTTGTTTGATTAATGCCAGATAATTTTACAATCACGGGAATGAGTTTAGAAGGAAGTAAATCAGCTAAAGAATTTTTAAACATTTTGTTGCTCTGTTTTAAGAAGTCCGACTGAAGTCTTTTGTCCAATTTTTCAAAACTTAAGGCCGGTTTTAAATCTAAAAACAAGGAAACCCCGCCTTTTTCCAATAATTCACCAATCTTTCCGCTTAAATCCAGAACAATCGGGCCGCTAATGCCAAAATGGGTGAAAAGGAGTTCGCCAAACCTACTCTCTACTTTTTTATTTTGAAAAACAAAAAGCTCAACATTTTTTAAAGATAAACCCTGCGCTTCTTTTGGCCAAGCTTCTTTTATATTAATTGGCGTTAATGCCGGTCGTGGTTTAATAATTGTATGCCCCAATTTTTGCAACCACTCATAACCATCACCGGTGGAACCTGTTTCGGGATATGATTTTCCGCCAGTGCAAACAATATAATTTTTTGCTGTTATTTTCCTACCATCTTTTAAAAATAATTTTGTAATTTTATTTCCCTTAATAAAAATTTCTTCAACTTCTGCCTTAGTCAGGATTAAAACATTATTCTTTTTTAAGGACTGAATTAAAACATCTAAGACATCCCTTGCTTTATCACTCTGGGGGAAAATTCTTTTTCCTCTTTCTGTTTTTGTTTTTAAACCGTGTTCTTCAAAAAACTTAAGTGTTTCTTTGACGCCAAAAACAGATAAAGGATATAAAAGAAAATTTCCTTCTCTGCCATATTTTTCTGCGAGTTCTTTGGGATTGAATTCCGCCCTGGTGATATTACTTCTGCCCTTTCCGGTCAATAGTAGTTTTCTCCCTAAAACAATATTTTTCTCCAAGAGCACCACTTTAGCGCCTAATTTACCTGCTTCAATAGCCGCCATCATTCCACTAGGTCCGCCGCCTATTACTGCTACATCAAAAATTTTATCTTTTACTTGAAACATATAGATAAAAATAGCCTAAAACAGGCTTTTTTGTTTTGCTTATAAAAAAGCAATCCACTAAAAAAACGGGTTGCTTTTTTGTTATAAATTTTACCTATGCTTTCTTTTCTTTGCCTTGGCTTCGAGCATAAGCCGCTTTATTTCCAATCGCTTCTTGGTTTTATGAGAATGTGTTTTTTTATGCTTTCCGATTCCTGTACTTCTTTTTGCCATATAGATATTTTATTAATATGATTTAATTTGACCCCTCATTTAAAACTATACAGCATAAGACAGAAATAATCAACCTTAACCAAGAAAAGTCTTCCTGGCGATTTTTTAGGCGACTAGTCTCGGTTCTCCTTCGCTTCCGCCTACACTAAAGCTTCCTCCTTCGCCCTTCGGGCTTCGGCCGACGAAGTCGGCAGACAAATCGGCGGACAAGAAAGCTACGGAAGTTAGTACCTACCGAGGATTAGCCTCGGTAAAAGTTACTTCTTATGGTCAGTTTCTCGCGGTCGCAAGAAATGTGCAACTTCAAAAAATCCGTCGGGAGATAAAATAAAAACAGCCCCGGCGGACTGGGCACGAATCGGAGGCGTCTCGGTCCCTCGAACTGTGCACTAGGTGGCTGGCGTCTTCGGTCTGGAACTATCAGACATCACATTTCTATCCTCCGTCTACCTCTGTGTTAAGTGGTTGGGAAAAAGTGAGAGCCAAAGTCCATGCACGTTACAATAAGCACGAATAACAATATTATCTCCATCAGCTTTAAATTCCGCCTCGGGATTGTCACCAGGATTTAAAAACTTACGATACGCCCTACCATCAATAAGCACTTCAATCCATTCAATAAAATGTTCCTCCTCCATCGGATGAGCCATTTCGCCAACTTTTACTTTTATTCCCACCTCTGTTTTTTTCATCACCGGAACGTGCTTTTCCATCCCTTCCTCATGAGTTTTTTCAATCATCAGCTCCATTGGCTGTCTACAACAAACCAATTGACCCTTTCCTTCATGCAAAACCTCAACAATATTCCCGCAGATATTACACTTATAAATTTGGTTTAATTTTGTCATATAATTTTTAATACTAATTATCTTAGACTTAGTTTATTTTAATATCCTGAGAAATCCTCTGTCTTAATATTCTTTTGCTCAACACCAACTTCTGATAAAACGTCATGCATTGCCTTAACCATTGCAGGCGGCCCAGCAATTAAATAAAAACAAGATTTTGGTTCAGAGAAATATTCTTCTATAAATTGAGTATTGATTCTTCTTTTTTCGCCTTGCCATTTTGAATCATCGGTCATCGTTAATATTAGTTTAAATTTTGGATTATTTTTAGCTATATTTTCTAATTCTTCTAAAAAGGCTGTTGATTCTCTGTCTCGGTTTGAGTATAACAAAGTAATTTTGTAATCAAAATTTTCCTCGTTAATATATCGCAGCATACTTATAAAAGGAGTAATGCCAATCCCACCAGCAATAAAAACAATTGGCTGAGATTTATCGTCAGGAAGAATAAAGCTGCCATTAATAATTCCAATCTCAACTTCAGTCCCTACCGGTATTTCAAAAAGCGATCTCTTAAATGCGCTATCTCGGATACGAGTTGTCATTGTTAAAATACCTTTTTCATTAGGCGAATTAACAATGGAAAAATGTCGCTGATTGCCTTTTTTATCAGTATGAGGCGGATTAATCAAGGTAATAAAAAAATGTTGGCCTGGCTTAAAACTAATCTCTTTCTCTGAAATATCAAAATCAACTAAAAGCGTATTCTTAGCGATTTCTTTTTTATTTCTTATTTTCACTCTCATTTTTTGTAATTGGGAAACAAATATGTCGAAGATATAGATTTTTTAACTTAGTCCTTTTGCGCCTTGTTTTTTCTTCATTCCTTTTAAGGGCAAAGTTGCATAAAATGTGGTGCCCTTATTCTCCTCTGACTCAAACCATATTTTACCGCCAGATTTATCAATAATTGATTTGACAATATAAAGACCTAAGCCATTACCCTCAACATCTTTTTGCTGAATATTATCAGCCCGGAAAAATTTGCTAAAAATTTTAACTTGTTGACCTTTTGGTATGCCATAACCGGTATCAACCACTTTAATAAGTAAATCTTTATCTCGCTTAGCAATATCCAAAATCACTTTACCTTTGTCTGGTGTATATTTAACTGCGTTTGAAAGCAGATTTTGAAAAATAATTCTTATTAATTTAGGATCTGCTTTGATGATTGGTATGCCTTTATCATATCTTTTTTTAATATTCATTTGCTTCTTTAAGATTTGCGGCTTTAATTCTTCTAAAACGCTATCCGCAATCTCTACAATATTTGTCGGCTCGGGCTCAATTACAAAAGTGCCTAAATCAATTCTGGAAACATTCAACAAAGAGTTTACTAAACCAATCATCCTCTGATTACCTTCGTAAATTTCATTAACAAACTGATTTTGGTCTTTAGTAAGCTTCCCAGCATCTCCTGAAAGCAGCATTTCTGCGTACCAACCAATTGAAGTTAGTGGAGTACGCAATTGATGGGAAGCCAAAGACACAAATTCGGTTTTAGCGCGGTCAATTTCTTTTTCTTTGGTAATATCCCTTTCAATACCGACAAAGAAAATCTCGTCGCCTTTTTCATCAAATACCGGTGAAATTCTAAGTTGAACCTCATATTTTTCTCCGCTTTTTCTCCTATTGGTCAACTCGCCGACAAAAACTTTCTTCTCCTCTTTAATCGTTTTCCACATGTTTTGATAAAACACTTTATCCATTTTTCCTCCCCATAATTCCCCTGATTTCCTTCCTAATATCTCTTTTTTTGAATAACCCGTAATCCTTTCAGCCGCTTTATTGGCGTATAAAATCCTGCCGTCTATGTCCGTAATAATGATGTGGTCGGAAGCGTTTTCTACCGCCAGCTGAAATTTCTGCAAATCTTTTGTTAGTGTTTGGGCCAATTGCACGGCCTGCAATTTTGTCCGTGCAAAAGAATACAACACAGAAAAAACAAGAATGCTAAAAATTAACCCCGCAATAAGCACCAGCAAAGGTAAAAATTTCTCAGCAGAACTTACAAAAAACTCTGATGAATCTTCAAAATGAAATATCCATTTTCTACCAGCAATATCCAAACCGCCATCTTGAACAAACATTGGTTGGTAAGAGCTTTCTCCATGTTTATGGCTAATAAGTTTAGAATTTTCACCTAAATTATCCGTAGAATCAAAAATATCAACGTTAAGTCCTTCGGCCCTATCAATATTGTGCAAAAGAGCGGAAAGCAAGTCGCCCGCCCTAAACACCGCAAGGACAAAACCATCTAAAGCAACTCTGCGTTCTTCCAAAGTATCAATAGGCATACCATTTTTATAAACAGCAAGAAGAATCAAAAAACCAGCTTGTTCTTCCGTTTCCTGCACCAAAGTTATTGGCGCGGTTGCAACCGGCAGTCCAGTGTCGCGAGCTTTTTCTAATGCTTCTCTTCTCTCTGGATTTGACGCAAGATCAAAACCGAATGCTTTTTCATTCCCCTCAAAAGGCTCAATGTAATTCACCACAAAATACTCCTCTCTTTCACCTTCCGGATAAATATTAAAACTAGGATAACCCAATGGTTCAAGTCTAGTATCAAATCTCACATCAGCAATAAAATCACTTTTTTCTTCCAAACTAACTCTACTAATAAATTCTAAAGCTTGTATGCCTGGAAATCTTTTACTAAAATCTTGGGCATTTATAAAAGCCTGCCAATTGTCTCGCTCTACACTTTTACTTGCCGCAAAAAGAGCACGAGCAGCATAAATAATGTCAATATACTCATCTAGTTTATCATTTGTACGAATAACAATTTCCCTAGCCGCATCATTAAATTGTTCCTGCCTTTGATATTCAATAAAGCTTTCCGTTTCTTTCCAAGCAAAAATAACCAAAGCAAGTGAAAAAATAAATATTAAAATCGGTAAAAACAGTTTTGTTTTTTTGATTTTCTGCTGCATATTATTTATAAATTATAGCATTAAACAATCAAAAATCATTTACTTCTTGCCAGGATGAAATATTAATTTGCGGATTGATTGTATTAATGGAAACTTTGACCTTGCGGATAATGTCTCCAATTGTTCCCGATGCAGTAATTTCTCTGTTATCTCCACCAAGATTGGCAACGGTATAGATACAATCCCCCTCTCCCAATGAAAGATTGCCTGTGCCGGAGAATGATGGGTTGTTTCTGATTTGCTGAAGAGCAGTTTCTGCGCAGGCGTTAGCCAGTGCCTTTGCTTGATTGGAGTTTGTAAATGCAGAGCTAGTTAATATTGAGGCTCGGCTTAACGTTGAAAGTGAAATTGCCAAAGTTAAACCAACAGCTCCAAGAACTATAACGCTAAAAAGTATAGTGTAACCGCCTTGTAACTTTTTAGATTTCATATATTAACGGAGGCTCGCGGAGCCGTAAAATGTTTTGGAATAATCAAGTTCGGCTTTTTCTGCCTGGCTATTATATTTTAAGTCAAATTGAATCTTTATTATTCCCGGCGTATTCGTTCTCGATAGATTTTGCGCCAAAAAATCTGAAACAATAAGGCGGGAGTTGGTAAGTTTGAGTGGAGCCCCTCCCCCTTCTGAAATCCACAAGGTGCTCCCTGAAACATCAAACACAGTGGGGTCATTGCTGCTTCCAGATACATTCAAAGATAAAGACGAGTTACTCCCACCTTGAGTTGGAGAATTAATCCCCTCAGCATTGCGAATAGTTTGTGTAATTATCTGCATTACATAAGCACCTTGTTGTTCTACTTCAGTGATTACTTGGCTTCTTATGCGTGACCTAAGAAGTATAAAAGCAAAAGAAGATATTGCCATAAACATAACAGACGCTATGGCAACATAGATGATAAGCTCAATCAGCGTAAAACCTTGTCGATTGATATTTGACATAGACTTTATAACAACGGTGGTGTGATTCCTATTACTGACTGCTGTGAACCATCACTCATGGTAAAAATAATATTAAAAGTGTTATCCTTCATATTTCCCGTAAAGCCAAAGTAATCTATATTGACGGGGCCTAACCCTGGAGCTAAGACAACATCTTCTATGTCAATTTCTGTTCCTGACGATTGGTTCTTCGGAGGACTACCAGGTCCTGATTTTGACCAGACAACCGTATTGTCAATAGAAATTTCATTAATCTTTCGTTGAATCTTGGTCCAGGTAAGAGTAATTTTATCTATAGTAATTTCAGTGGAACCTGTATTTTCTATAGTAATCCCCTTAAGCTTCTTATTTTCTTGAAGCAAGATATAAGCATTGGTAGCATCAACTATAAGACTATCCGCTTCAAAACCAGCCGCCAGCGCCCAATTAGTCAATTGGGTTATCAAAGAAACGGTTCGCAGTATTCCTCTTTGCTGCCAGTCAACAACAGAAATAACTTCTTTTGTATTAAGATCAATTGTTGAAATCTCAAGGTGTCGAGTAAAACCATCTGTGATATCTTCTGAACCTGAAAACGCCCATTGATTGGAAGAGATAGCTAATCCATGAGTGCCATCTACTAAGTTGGGGAAATCTTCGTCTCTAATGTTTCGCACCGCTTCTAATCCCTCCTCGGCTAAAAAAACTGCCTCTTTTTTGGAGCCAGAAAATTGTAAAGTTTGATTAATAAATATAAAGACCCCCACCAAACTCGTCAATAGCAGCGCAAGAACGGAACTGGCAATAATTATTTCTATTACAGTAAAGCCTCTATGGTTAGTAATCAACCGTACCTTTTTCGTTGATTGTGATTTCTTTTGTTTCATCTTTAGTTGATAGTAGTATGGCTCCCGTCGTTTCTGGTAAACCAGAGAATTTTGAAAAAACAATTTCTGTTAATCCTGATGGATTAACTCGTCTCGGTAGGTCAAACACTTCATCGGCATTACTATCGCGGCTTGCGTAATCTAGACCTTTAAAAATGGTCACCTTGCCGTTTTCTACCTTTAGGCCCCAATTCATATCGCCCTTAATTGCCTGCGAAAGGACTTGAGCGCGTCTTAGGGTCTGGACCACAGTATTTTCTGCCACTCCAAGATCATTTTTTGCTTGAAACACCTTGTAGACCGGAACAGAAATGCCGCCCAAGATAGTAATAACAGCTATTGTTATGATAACCTCTACTATCGTAAACCCTCTCATCTCTTGATGTTTCATTACAATATATCTATCAGACTATAAATAGGCAAAATAGTCCCCAGAGCAAGAAGGGCCACCATTAACCCAACTATAACCAAAAGAATTGGTTCTAATAATATAGGAAGGTCTCTTGCCGTTATTTCTGTTTTTTGTTCAAACATTTTTCCGATTCTTAATAATGTCTCGGATAAAGTTCCCGACTGCTCTGCAGCTATAATCATTTGACGCACAGATGAAGGAAAAAGTTTTTTGGCATCTGGATAAAGATTAAAGCTTTTTTTAAAGGAGTTGCCTTCTTCAACTTTTTCTTTCAGATAAATGTAAAATTTTCGATAGTTGAGAAACGTTGTCGTCCCGCGCATGGCATCCAATGATTCTACGGTCGGCATTCCCGCCTGAATCATGCTTCCGAGAAGAAAGCCAAACCGGGCAATTTCAACCTGTTTGATTAAGTTTTTTATAAGCGGAGCTTTAAAAAGCAATAAGTGGCCAATAAATTTTGTTTTTGGAAAGCTGAAAAGAAAATAAAAAGCAGCGCCAATCAATAACAAAAAAAGAGGAATAATAATGGCCCCGTATTTTCTTAAAATTCCACCAATAGTAATTAATGCTTTTGTAATAGGAGGCAGCTCTGCCTCAAGTTCTTTAAAAAACGAAGCGAGTTTTGGTAAAGTAAACCATGCTGTTCCGACGCCAACGACTATAGTAAGCGTAAATACTATCACCGCATACATAAGAGAAGAACGAATTCTAGAGCGAAATAATGCCTCTTTCTCGTTCTGTAAGGCAATGACCTTAAGATTTTCCGTTAGTCTTCCTGATTTCTCTCCAAGACGAATAAGAGAAAGTATGCGAGAAGAAAGAACCTGCGCTTTTTCTAATGCACGAGATAACGAAGAACCGCCCCGTACTTCATCTTCGACCTCCCTTATAATCTCTTGCATTCGAGAAGAGGTAATTTCCTCCCTTATTGAAGCAAGAGCGGAAGAAATATCCATTCCAGCAGAAAGTAGGACAGATAAGTTTTCAATTAAAAAATAGACTTCTTTGCGAAGACCAAAAGTACGAAAAATCCTTAATAATCGACTTTTGACATTTGGCATACCCTAATTCTATTTAACTAGATGATGATGAGGCAACTCGTGACAGTTCTTCAAGTGTAGTAATACCATCTTTAACTTTTTCTATCCCATCTTCAAAGAGAGAGCGCGCTCCTTGTTTTCTGGCTAACTCCCAAACCTGCCTTGCCGAAGGATTTTTCAAGATTAAATCTCCGATTTCGGAAGTAATAGTAATAAGTTCGTAAATACCAACTCGCCCTTTGTAGCCAATGCCTCCGCAGACGCTGCACCCTTTTCCCTTATATAAAGTTATCTTTTCTTTTTTAAAATAACGGCTAGCATTAGGAAATGCTTTTTTGAGATTTGAAAGTTTTTCTGAATAGCTATAACGACAGGCTTCACAAATCCGACGTACCAATCGCTGAGCAACAATCAACTCTAACGTTGAAGAGAGAAGGAACGGTTCAATATTCATATCCAAAAGACGAGGAATGGTAGTAGCGGCATCATTGGCATGAAATGTAGAAAAGAGAAGATGCCCTGTTAGGGCAGCATTAACAGCAATCTCTGCTGTTTCGTTGTCCCGAATCTCTCCGACTAAGATAATATCAGGATCTTGTCTCAAAATAGAACGAAGCCCCTTAGTAAATGTAAAATTTGTTTCAGTTTTAACCTGGATTTGATTAACTCCAACAATCTTATACTCCACCGGATCCTCAATGGTAGTAATGTTCACCTCGGGACGATTACGTATTTTCAAAATCGAATAGAGAGTTGTGGTTTTACCTGATCCAGTCGGACCGGCAACTAAAATCATCCCAAAGGGTTTATGCAAAGCATCGGTAATGAGTTTTTGGTTCTTTAGTGATAAACCAATATCTGAAAGACTAAAGCTACGGATGTATTCAGCAAGAAGACGAATAACTACTTTTTCTCCATCAAGTATCGGGACAATAGAGACACGCATATCTATCGCCTTACCATCTTTAACAAGCCGTATGGCGCCATCCTGAGCAGAGAAGTGTTCATCAATACGAAGACTAGCCTGAACTTTAATCCTGTTTAGAATATTTTCATAGTGCTCCTTAGGGATTCTTCCTGCTTCATGTAATACTCCATCAACACGGAAACGGATAACGGCTTCCTTTTCCTGTGGTTCAAAATGAATATCGGAAGCACGATATATCAAGGCATCCTCGATTATTTCTTCAATAATCTCAGGAGCAATCCTTTTTTGCGACTTAATAATTTCACTAAAACGCGTTTCAAGTGTTTTGCGATAATGGATAAGAGCCACATCAATATCTTCGGGCAGAGAGTAGGTCAATATAATTTTTTTCGCTTTAAAAATACCTTTAATTACTTCAAGAAGCCCGGTCTGCTTAGGATTATTGGTTGTTACTGTTATCTCTTTTTTGTCTTCTTTGAATAGAACAATGCGATATTTTTTTGCTATTGTTCCAGGGATCTTTAATACCTGCTCGCGAGATGGTTGATTGGAATTTAAATCGGCATAGAAAACATTGAAAAACTCGGCCATGGCTTGTCCCAGCAAATCTTTGGTGATAAGCCCTTCGGACAAAAGATAATCAA
>SDBT01009692.1_pt1 | contig 15601 bp, 9 predicted proteins | sample 2277101 | NCBI WGS metagenome assembly SDBT01 (sample SAMN10404973, study PRJNA504765) | marine sediment metagenome | isolation source: marine sediment core GS10_PC15, 103 cmbsf | place: Arctic Ocean: Southern Knipovich Ridge | collected 2010 | reverse complement strand
AATAGAGAAACAGATAACAGAGGCTTTGGCTCAACAGGGCATCTTTAATCCAATAGATAAATACATAAGGTTAAAAGTCAACTTCCCACCGGTAACTTTTGAACTGGAGAAACCACCCCATTTGCTTGTGATTTCACCCAGAGACAGGATAGAGAGCATGAGAGAAATTACCATACGGCAGAACATTAGCCTGGAGGAAATTGAAGATATTGAAAGTAAAGTTGATAAATTAGGTGTCTCCTCATTGGTGGTAGAGATTGGTGGTTATGCCACATATCCCAGCTTTATTACCAACGAGGCTGGCCTGCGGTTTACCATTGATACAGCAATTGAGGAATGGCTGCATCAATATCTGGCGTTCAAGCCACTAGGGTTTCTCTATCTTCTTGATTTAACTGGCTTGTACCGAAATTATGAAATCGTCACTATGAATGAGACCCTAGCCGGTATAGTCAGCCAGGAGATTGGCTCTATGATATATGAAAAATACTACTCAGCGTATGAAACTAGCTCTAATCAGGAGCAGGCACCGGAGCCAGAGTTTGATTTTAACCGCGAGATGCGGGAAATAAGAAAAACGGTTGATACCTACCTGGCCCGGGGGGAAATTGAACGGGCTGAGGAATTTATGGAACAGAAACGACAATACTTAGCTTCAATGGGTTATTATATTAGAAAACTGAATCAAGCCTACTTTGCCTTTCATGGAACCTATGCTTACAGGCCAACCTCTATTAGTCCCATTGGGATTGAGTTAAAAAAGTTGAGGGGTCGAAGTGCCTCATTAGAGGAGTTCCTAAACACGGTTGCCGCCATGAGCAGTCATCAGGATTTAATAGCCGCCTTAAATGAGACTCGACAGAAATAATTAATACAAAAGTCTTGACAAGTGTGCCTGTCGAGAGTAATATACGGGCACCCCCGGCGGTTTCAGAGGGACGAACAGTGATTTGCACACAATTATTCATCATTATATATGGCTTAAATTCTCTTCAGATAGGAGGTGTTATCGTGTAAGACGGTAGGGTAAAGCAACCAAAAGGTTATCTAAACTAGGAGGAGAAAACAGTAAAGGGGAGAATCTATGAAATACGATCTAATTGTGGTTGGAGGTGGACCAGGAGGATTGATGGCAGCCAAGACAGCGGCTGAGGATGGTTTGAAGGTCATTGTAATTGAGCGGAAAAAGAATATTACTGAGATCAATCGGATCTGTTCTCAAAACTTTTACATGCGCAAACCGCACCCTACTCGAAAGAAAATGTCGGCAGATGGGTACATTGAGCCGGTTGCGCTAGAGTTCAGTTATCACACAACGAAGTTTATCTTTCCTGGACCCGGCTTCTCCCTTGAGTATAATGGCCCCATCAAGCCCTACTACAACTGGATTGAGCTCTCGCCATCCAAACATTGCATCTACGCCAGAAAGGATAACCCTTGGGCGTGGTTCTACGATAAAGAGGTCTTTTGTTCTGATCTACTCACCTCAGCCCAAAATGCAGGGGCAGAAGTCTGGCCTGAAACTATTGGTATGGGGGCAGAGAACACCCGAGGTGGGGTTAGGGTGTCAGTGCGAGGAAAGCGAGGGGAACAGACCCTGGAGGCAAGAGCGGCCATTGCTGCTGATGGAGGAGATTCGCAAATCGTAGATAGCCTGGGCCTCAATAAAAAGCGGCGGGTACTTCTGCCTGAAGTGAAAATGGTTAGCTATGATATAGAGGGAGCGGAGTGTGACCTCCCTCCGAATTCCTGGGTGTGTTTCTGCATTCCCAGTATCAACCAGCTCATGGTTGTCTTCTGGGGACATATGGCAGGTAATATAAGCCGGCTGGCTACTGGGACGGCAGAGACCTGTGAGAAGCTCATGGTGCATCCTACCTATGCTTCCTGGTTCCGCCATGCCCGAGTGGTCAAGAAAACGGGCTGGACCGGTACCGTGCGCACCCCGGTATTAGAGCCAGTAGCAGGGAATGTGGTAGTTGTTGGTGATGCCGGAGCTCCTATTGAAACCTGGACACAGGGTGCTGTTGCCTCGGCATATATGGGAGTCAAGGCTATCGAGAAGGAGCTTGATGGGCGAAAGGGTTACGCGGAATACATAGATTGGTGGCAGAAAGCCTTCTACTTTAATACCTATGATTACTTCAGCATGGTAATGAGGCAGTTTGCTCTGGCCAACGCCTGGGCCGACGATGATGAAGTGGACTTTATCTACAGCCTTTTGGGGGAGTTGGAGGACAATGTAGGACGACTGCCCCAAACATTGATTGATGAAAACATGGAGCTCATCAAGGAGCGAAGACCACAGTTTTATGAGAGATTACAGAAGGGCTATGAGGAAGCCGAAAAAATGCTGCCCCAAGTAATAGGAAGAATTCCTTAGGCAAGCAGCCAGCAGCCAGCAGCCAGCCCGAGTGGTAAATTGACAGGCGATGGGTTGCAAGTATGCCTATCGAGGAGTATAATATGTAACTATTGTCAGTGGTTTCAGAGGGGGAAATGATGATTTGCACTCAATTAAGCATGCTCGTATAGTTACAAAGCTATACCGCCCATTCACCTCCATCCGAAAGGAGGTAGCATAATGAGGCAAGCTTGATTGTGCACATAGTTTTCCCCAGTTGGGGGCTCTTCGCTGGTAAGAATTGGAGTTAGTGACAAGTAGCAAACTGTCAGCGGGGAGGTAGGCGGAGGTTTCCGAACTAGCGCCATGGAAAAAGGAGGTAACTATGGCTAAAAGATATGATGTAATCGTGGTTGGTGCTGGTCCGGCCGGGCTGGTGGCAGCCAAGTCGATTGGGGAAAACGGATTCGACGTAGCCCTCCTGGAAAGGAAAGCTGACCTTACCGTAATGGACAGGTCTTGCGGTCAAACCCTGGACTCTGCCAACGAGTACCTACACCTCGACCTCTACCGATGTAACGTTAGGGATAAACGTCTTTGTTTTCCTGCCCACGGCTTTTCGGTCAAATATGATGGTCCCTATAGAAATGCATACTGCTGGCAGTTCTATTCTCCCGGTGGCAACAAACTACAAATCGGTGTCTGCGAAGAACAAAAGAAAAAAGGAGACTATGGGAAGGTCACCGCTGTCCCGGATAAAGAAGCACTATTTCGATGTCTGTTAGAAGAGGCAAAGGCGTACAGCGTTGATGTCTTTCCCGGAATAAACGTGGATAAAGTAACCCCCGGGGCTGACGGGGTAAAAGTTGAAGGTAGTGGCCAGAGCTTTGAAGGCAGATATCTCATCGCCGCCGATGGAGTGAACTCACGAATAGCCGAGGTGATGGGGATGAATGAAGGTCGCACCTATTATTGCCAACTCCGTTGCATATCCCACTATATGTCTGGTGTGGAACTGCCGGAGCCCGATGCGATTGTCAACGCACTTGGCTTTACGAAAGACGGTCCTATCATGTTTTTTCTAATGCCGCGACCCGCTGTGGGGGAGTATAACCTAATGGTATGCACCATTGACCCGAGGGTAGATCTTAAAGCGGCTAGTGATTACTTTACCAAGGAGGCATTCTGCGCCCCGTGGTTTAAGAACGCCAAGATATTGAGGACATTCTCTGCCAACGAAAGTGTCTATGCTCCCATCGTTGAGCCCTGTAAAGACCGCGTTTTACTTACGGGAGATGCGTGTGCTACACAGGAAATGGAAATAACGGGAGCCATGATCTGGGGTTGGCAAGCCGGGCGTGCAGTTTCCGTTGCCCTACAGGAGGAGAACCTGGGATTAGAAGTCACGGCTATCTCCCAGTATGTCAACCGGTGGCAAAATGAACACCTCAACCCTCACGACTATGAGGCTTTACTGCATATCTGGGCCCTTCCCTATGCCCTGACCGAGGCAGAGGAGATAGATTATCTGTTCAGCCTGCTCAAGGAACCCCTGCCGGCCTGTATGAATCCCTACACCATGGGAGGCTATCTAGGACAAGCCCTGGGAAAGGTGATGCCCACCATCCAGCAGGAGAGACCAGAACTGTTGCAGAAACTGGGGAGAATGGGATTACCGAGTACGGAACTTTATGCCGAACTGACCAAGATTAGTAAACCGGTATCATAGCCCGTGTTTGCCCAGAAGCCGACTAAAACTTAGGCAGAACGGAGAGTAGCTAGATTTAGCTAGAATCACCGTTAATCATTATCATAGTACACAAAATTGAAGGAGGTAACCATGGCTAAAAAATACGATGTAATTGTGGTTGGTGCTGGCCCAGCCGGACTGGTGGCCGCCAGGATGGCTGGGGAAAATGGGTTTAAAGTAGCCCTCCTGGAAAGGAAAAAGGACCTTACCGTAATGGACAGGGCTTGTGGTCAAACCCTGGACTCTGCCAATGAGTATTTACACCACGACTTATACCGATGCAACCTTAGGGATAAGCGTCTCAGTTTTCCTAACCACGGTTTTTCGGTCAAATATGACGGTCCCTACGCAAAAGGATACTCCGTGCATATCTATTCTCCCGGTGGCAACAAAATGCAAATGGGTGTCACCGAAGAACAAAAGAAAAAGGGAGACTATGGGATGGTCACTGCTATCCCAGATAAAGAAATACTACTCCGATGTATGCTGGAAGAGGTGGAAGCCTGTAGCGTTGAGGTCTTTCCCGGAATAAACGTGGATAAAGTAACCGCCACAGATGAGGGAGTAACAGTTGAGGGCAGCGGACAGAGCTTTGAAGGTAGATATCTCATCGCCGCCGATGGAGTAAACTCACGGATAGCCCACATACTGGGGATGAATGAAAGTCGCACCTATTATTGCCAGCTCCGTTGCATATCCTACTATATGTCTGGTGTAGAGCCCCCTGAGCCTGATACGGTGCATGTGGTGTTTGGCTCTATGAAAGATGGCCCTGTTCAGCTATTTCTATTCCCGAAACCCCCTGAGGGACAATATAATCATATGGTAGCCAGCCCTTATCCCGGGATAGATCTTGAAGCGGCTAGTGATTACCTTATGAACGAGGCATTCTGTGCCCCATGGTATAAGAACGCCAAGAAATTGAGGTCATTCTCTGCCAACGAAAACGTCTTTTCTCCCATGGTTGAACCCTGTAAAGGTCGTGTTTTAGCTGCCGGAGATGTGGGGGCACTCCAGGAGCTGACCATTACCGGAGCCATAATCTGTGGTTGGAAGGCAGGTAATGCTGTCTCCGTCGCCCTCCAGGAGGAGAACCTGGGATTAGAGGTAACGGCTATCACCCAGTATTCTGACTGGTGGAGACAGGATTACGTCAACTATTACGACCCTACCGTCATCGTTAGAACCTTTGTTCCGGCTCTACTCCTAGAAGCAGAGGAGATAGATTATCTGTTCAGCCTGGTCAAGGAACCCATGGCGGCAGTTTTTAATCCCTTCACCATGGAACACCATCAACGAGAAGGCACGGGAAGGGCGATACCCATCATCGCACAGACGAGGCCTGCAATGTTGCAAAAACTGGGGAAGGCGAGCTTACCCATTGCTGAACTTCTGGCTGACTTAACCAAGAATAGCAAACCGATATTTTAGCCTATCTTTGCTCGGAAGCCAAGGGGGCAAGTTGCTCCCTTGGCAAATAATTATGACTCATGTGCGCTTTGGAATAATAGAGTGCTGCGGTTATGTGTGTCTAAAAATGATTATTATGGTAAACAAAATCAACGCAGGAGGGAACTGTGGCTAAAAGATATGATGTGATCGTAGTTGGCGCTGGTCCAGCTGGGTTTCTGGCAGCCAAGGCAGCTGGAGAAAACGGTTTCGAAGTAGCCCTCCTGGAAAAGAGAGTCGACCCCACCCAACTCACCAGAGCCTGTGGCCAAACTCTAGTCTCCATGAATGAACCTTATTTCGGAAATATAGTAGGATACAATGACAGGGACAAGCGTATGTTTTTTCCCTCCGATGGTTTCTCCTTTAAATATGATGGCCCCTACCAGAATCTCTACTGCGTACATTTTTACGCTCCCAGTGGTCACAGAGTAGAAATGGGTGACTTAAATGAGCAGAGGAAAAAAGGAGACCATGGGAGAATAGGCCTTGCCTTCGATAAAGAAATACTATTTCGGTGTTTGCTAGAAGAAGTGAAAGCCTGTGGCGTTGATGTCTTTCCCGGGATAAACGTGCAGAAAGTTACCACCACGGCTGACGGGGTAATAGCCGAAGGAAGTGGACAGAGTTTTGAAGGCAGATATCTCATCGCCGCCGATGGAGTAAACTCACGGATAGCCGAGGTGATGGGGTTTAATAAAGACCGCTACTATTACTGTAACCTCTACGCCCTGCACTACTATATGTCTGGTGTAGAGCCTCCAGATTCCAATGTGATTATAATTGGTAATGCTTACATGAAGGATGGTGTTGCCTCCTTTTTTGTATTTCCTCGTCCCACTGAGGGAAATCATCAATTTGCATTAATAACCCTTAATCCCAGGTTAGACCTCGAAGCGACCGCAAATCACGTTATGACAGAGGCATTCTGCGCTCCGTGGTTTAAGAACGCTAAAACATTGAAGACATCATCCGCAGTGTGCAATTGCTATACTCCCATCGCCGAGCCCTATAGGAACCGTGTTTTGATTGCCGGAGATGTGGGCTCAACACAGGAGTTGGAAATAACTGGAGCCATGGTCAGTGGTTGGAAAGCAGGGCAGACTATCTCCACCGCTGTCCAGGAGGAGAACCTGGGATTAGAAGTTACCGGCATCTCCCAGTATATCAACTGGTGGAAAGATACCTATATTAACTACTATAACCATGAGGTTTATATGAAAGGTATGGCCCGCTCTTATATGCTGGGCACAGAAGAAGCAACAAACTACTTTTTCGGGCTTATCAACGAAACCCTGCCTGCCATCTGGAATCCCTATTCATCACCAACTGGGAAAATCATGAAAAGGATACTGCCCATCCTCCAGAGGGAAAGACCAGATATACTCCAAAAACTGCAAAGAAGCGCCTTGCCATTTGCTGAAATTATTGCTGAAATAACCAAGATCAGCAAACCGGTATCATAGCCTATCTTTGCTTGGAAGCCAACGGTCAACTCGCCCTCGCGGCAAATAACTATTGTACTTCATGCACGCTTTGGGTATAATAGAGTGCTGCGGTTATGTATGTCTAAAAATGATTATTATGGTATCCAAGATTAATAGAGGAGGTAACCATGGCTAAGAAATACGATGTTATCGTGGTTGGTGCTGGCCCTGCTGGTTTTCTGGCAGCCAAGGCGGCTGGAGAAAATGGGCTTGAGGTAGCTCTACTGGAAAAGAACCCTGACCCTACACGACACATCAGAGCCTGTGGTGAAACTTTAGTTTCTATGGCCGAGTATTGGATGGGAAACATAGTTGGACTCAACTCCAGGGATAAGCGCATCTTTCTCTCATCGGACGGTTTCTCCTTTAAATATGATGGTCCCTACCAGAATATATACGGCATGCGCGTATATAGTCCCGATGGCCACAAAATAGAATTAGGTAACTTAGAAGAACAAAGAAAGAAGGGAGACTCTGGGAGAGTAGGACTTGCCTTCGATAAGGAAATAATGTTCCGATGTCTGCTAGAAGAAGTGAAGGCCTGCAGTGTTGACGTCTTTCCCGGGGTCAATGTGGAGAAGGTAACCAGCACGGCTGAGGGGGTAACAGTTGAGGGAAGTGGAAGGAGTTTCGACGGCAGATATGTCATCGCCGCTGATGGAACGAACTCGCGAGTAGCCCAGGTGATGGGGATGAATGAAGGTCGCACCTATTACTGTAACCTCTATGCTATATCCTACTATATGTCTGGTATGGAGCCTCCAGAGCCCAATGTAATTGTAACCACATATGGTTATCTGAAAGATGGGCCTGCCATGTTATTTATAATGCCTCGACCTGCTGATGGGGAGTATAACTTTATGGTATGCACCATTGACCCCAGGGTAAACCTCGAGACGGCCGTCGAGTACTTTATGAAAGAGGCATTCTGCGCCTCCTGGTTTAAGAACGCCAAAAAATTGAGGGCATTCTCTGCCAACGAAAATTGCTATTCTCCCATCATCGAGCCCTACAAAGACCGTGTTTTGGTCGCCGGAGATGCGGGCTCAACACAGGAGCTGGAAAATCAAGGAGCCATGGTCAGTGGCTGGAAGGCAGGACAGGCTATCTCCACTGCTGTTCAGGAGGAAAACCTGGGATTAGAAGTTACTGGTATCGCCCAGTATACTAATTGGTGGAAACAGGCCTATATTAACTATTATGACCAGGAGCTTTATTTAAAGGGGGCCTTTTCCACCCCTTATATCTTCACCGCGGCCGAGGATGTAAACTACGTTTACAGCCTTATCAACGAGACCCTGCCTGCCTGCTGGCATCCCTATACGCCGGGAGTGTTTGTAGCACGAGCCATAAGAAAGGTGATACCCATCATTCAGCAGGAAAGACCTGATATACTCCAAAAACTAAAAAGAGGGGGCTTACCACTCACCGAAATTTACGGTGAAGTGACCAAAATCAGCAAACCGGTATTATAGTCTATGTTTGCCTGGAGGGTACGGATACAACAACTCGCCTTCTTGAGAAACACTCTTCCCCCTGACAAACTTTAGTGTTAAACGAGGACTGGAAAAATTTTGATAAAATGGTTATAATAGTAGGCAAAGCTAACAAAGGAGGTAAGTATGACAAAAAAGTATGACGTAATTATTGTTGGTGCTGGTCCAGCCGGGTTTATGGCAGCCAGAGCGGCTGGAGAAAACGGGCTCGATGTAGCCCTACTAGAAAAGAAAAAGGATATTACCAGCTTCAACAGGTCATGCGCTCAAACTCTGGTGTCCATGACAGAGCCTTACCTGGGAAATTTGGGGATACTTAATTCCAGGGATAATCTCATCTGCAGTAGTCCCGATGGTCTTTCAGTAAAATATGACGGACCTCACAAGGATCTGTACGCCTGGAATTTCTATTCTCCCGCTGGTCATCCGGTACAGCTCGGCGTGGCTGAGGAAAGCAAGAAAATCGGAGAAATCACGAGGATAGGCAGCGTCATCGATAAGGAAATGCTATTCCAGAATCTACTAGACGCGGTAAAAGCTGTCAACGTTGATGTCTTTCCCGGAATAAACGTGGATAAAGTAACCTCCACGGCTGAAGGAGTAATAATTGAAGGTAGCGGCCAGAGCTTTGAAGGGACTTATTGCATCGCCGCCGATGGAGTGAACTCGGGTATAGCCGAGATGATGGGGATGAATGAAGACCGCTACTACTGGTGTAACCTTAATGTTATATCGTATTATATGTCCGGGGTAGACGTACCAGTGGAAAACACAGTTATTACCTCGAGCGGCTACCTCAAAGATGGTAAGGTTCTGTTCTTTATGGCACCTCGACCATATGATGGGGAATATAACGTCCAGGTTTTAAGTATTGACCCCAGAGTAAACCTCAAGAATGCCTGCGATTACTTCATCGATGAGACATTCACCTCCGCCTGGTTCAAGAACGCCAAGAAATTGAAGACATTATCTGCTATATGCAGCTGCTATGACCCCATTGAAGAAATATATAAGGACAATGTCTTGTTTATTGCAGACGCACCTTCAACACAGGAAATCGAGAATATTGGAGCCCTGCTTTGCGGTTGGAAGGCAGGACTGGCTGTTTCTGCCGCCGTCCGCGAGAGAAACTTGAAGCTAAGAAAAATGACCGGCATCCCCCAGTATGTTGACTGGTGGAAAAAGACTTTTTGCGGTGCCTACGACCACGAAGCTTACATGAAGAACTGGATATTAACCTTCGTCATGACCGAAGCAGAGCGAATGAGCTTTGCCTTCGGACTAGTAACGACACCTCTGGAGGCTAATTTTAATCCCTATACGGCGGGTAAGCTAGTAGGAGCTAGAATGGCAACGCTGACGCCTATCATAGCGCAGGAAAGACCCGAAATATGGATGGAGCTGGTCAGGTTGAGGTGGCCGCTTAAGGAGGTCTATTCTGAAATAACCCGTATCAGTAAACCAATTTCTGACGGACCTGTAGCTCCAAAGGCACCGGGCTATCCTGGGACACCCCGAGAAGCCTGGGTCAAGAGCTTAGGACGCTTTCTGAGGGAGAAGAAGTAACTAACGGATTGACAGCCGGAGGTGTGGAAACAATTGATGGTCGATAGATTAGTCTCTGGCAGAAAAGGTTTTTAGATAGCTTGTTTGGTTACATAATTAGATTAGATAACCTGATTCGTTTCCTTGACAGGGATATCCATAACCCCCGTCTATGAAGCACTCGTAACCATGCACATTTGACAGCAATAAATATTCAGAGGAGGTTGTTTATGCCAATCAAAGACCAGTTAAAAGCAATAGTTGGTGAAGCCAATGTTCTTGACTCCCCCGATATCATAGCAAGCTATTCTAAAGACCATAGTGTTGAGCCTCCAGGAAAAGTCACTTGTGTGGTGCGCCCCAAGGATGCTCACCAGGTTCAAAAGATTATTAAGTTAGCTAATAAGGAAAAAACGGCCGTTGTTCCTCGTAGCTCAGGGATTCACTTTCATGGCAATGTTATACCTAAGAAGGGTGGAATTGTCCTCGACCTATCAGGAATGAACTCTATTAAGGAGCTGGACGAGGAAAACCTTCTTGCCCATCTTGAAGTTGGTGTAACCTGGGACCAATTTCAGACAGCAGTATTAGCTAAAGGGTACCGGAGTGTAATCCCCCTACTGCCCCACCCACAAAGGTCAGTGGTTATGGACTGGCTGGAAAGAGAGCAGCCGGTGGTTCAGATTCACGAGTATAGTGACCCATTGACGTGTATGCAGCTCATCTGGGGAAGTGGTGAAGAGTTTGTTACCGGCTCAGCATCAACTAACAACTTCCGGGAGGAAGGATGTTTAACTGATGGTGTTAGCCCACAGGGACCGGGGCCAATTGGTTTCGACCGACTGATACATGGCTCCCAGGGAACCCTTGGCGCTGTGACCTGGGGAATCGTCCATATTCAGCCGCTACCTACCCTTACTAAAACCAAGTTTATCACCACAAACAATGTAGAAGATGCTATTGAGCCAATATACAAGATATTGAGGCGGAGGATAGGCTACGAGTGCCTGCTGGTTAATAATACCAATTTAGCCGCTATCCTTTCCGAGGGTGAGCCCAAGCAAGTTGCTGAGCTCAAGGCTAAGTTACCGCCATGGACCACAATTCTGGTGATTGGTGCCCTGCAGCGTCATCCTGAGGAGAGAATCGCTTACCAGGTAGAAGCATTAGATGATATTATGGCATCTAACTTCCCCAAGCTGAAAGCGATAGACACACTGCCAGGTATGGCAGCGGTGGAAAAAAAGATACCCGAGATGCTTCTCAGACCATGGCCTAAGGATAAAACCTATTGGAAGCATGTTTATAAGGGTGGCTGCCAGGACTTGGTCTTCATGACCGCGCTTGACCGGGCACCGAAGTTAATCTCGGCGGTTAATAATGTGGCCGCCAAGCACCAGTACCCAGCCAGTGATATCGGCTGTTATATCCAGCCAGTAGAGAACGGCCGTGCCTGTCAGCTGGAGTTCAGCTTCTACTTTAACCCCCAGAATGCAGCAGAAGTAGAAAGTATACGAGGACTCTATGCTGAAGCTGCCGCCACCGTGTTCAAGCAAGGAGCATGGTTTAATCGCCCCTACGGTAGTGCTGTAACCGACATAATCTATGAGAAGTATGCCGCCTATGCGGCAACGGCAAAGAGGTTTAAGAAATACGCCGATCCCAATAGCATAATGAACCCGGGGGCACTATGCTTCTAGTATCTAGATACCGTGTAATCTTTGACAGGAGGTTAAAATGGCTCAAGTATCAAATAAAATTTCCCTAGGGCATGTTCTGGAAGACTACAAATATGAAGCAAGACACTGCGTCAGCTGTGCTGGCTGCAAGTGGGTGGATATGAACTACATCAGCGGTATGGACTTTTCCTGGAAATGTGCATCCTGGCACCAGGGAGTGTTCGATGCCTATGGTGCTGCCGGTAAGGTCAAGATAATATGGGACCTGCTGGCACGAGACCTGGACTGGGCATCGCCTAAACTCTTAGATGTAGCCTACATGTGCACCATGTGTGGGGCTTGTGATTCTGGCTGCAAACGAAACCTGGACCTCGAGATTTTAATGATGCTCACCTCTTGGAGGGCAAGGCTCGTTGAAAATGGCGTGGGACCCATGCCGCAGCATACAGCAGTTACCAGTAAAATAGAGCAGAGCCAAAATATCTACGGCATTGACCAGAAGAAACGTCTGGACTTTATGCCAAAAGATGTTACACCAGCCAAGCAGGCGGATATTCTTTACTGGGTTGGCTGCCGGGCTTCATTCGTCGATACTGAAATAGCTCAGGCTACGGCAAAGATTCTGAAGGCATCTAACAAAGAATTTATGGTGCTGAAGGAAGAGCCATGCTGCGGAAATTTAGTCTATACCACAGGTCAGATGGATAAAGCGAAGGGAATAGCTCAGAACACTCTAGAGCTGATAAAAGGGTCCGGGGCCAAGACAGTGGTAATGAGCTGTGCTGAGTGCTACCGGATGATAAAAGTTGATTATCCCAAGCTTCTGGGTATATCCACTGCTGACCTTGGCTTTGAAGTAAAGCACGTTACGGAGATGGTAGACGGCTGGGTTAAGGACGGCAGTCTCAAGCTGGAAAATAAGGTCGATATGAAGGTTACCTATCACGATAGCTGTGGTCTGGGGCGTCTGAGTGAGCCGTGGTACCACTGGGAAGGCGAGCGTGGTAACTGGGGACTTCTGATTCCACCGCGCGATATCAGGCGAGGCATGAACGGCGTATATGAGCCGCCACGGGACATTCTTAAAGCTATCCCCGGGCTGGAACTCGTCGAGATGGTGCGTCCTCGTGATCAGGCTTACTGTTGCGGAGCCGGCGGTGGTGCCAGGGAGGCTTTCCCGGACTTTGCCCTCAGTAGTGCCGGTGAGAGGTTACGAGAAGCTACTCACGTCGGGGCTGAAGCTATTGTCTCAGCTTGCCCACTCTGTAAAGAAAACTTCAAGGACGCATCCAAGAACGGCCTGAAAGTATACGATATTGCCGAACTAATAGCCATGGCGGTTAAATAGTAAATAAGGAGGTCTGCATGAGCACTAAACAAGTAAAGCAAAAAGCACAGGCCGAAAGACCACTACAGAAGGGGATAACCGATGAGACCTTTGCTGAGCTGGAGTCCATTGTAGGAGCTGAAAACGCCAGCCGTGACGATGTTATCTGTCAAGCGTATACCGGTAGGGGATACGGGCGAGAGATCTACTGGTACGCCGGGTTATCATCAAGACCGGCTGCCATTGTCCTGCCCAAGAACACAGAGGAGATTCAGAAAATAGTCCAGATGTGTGTTCGCCGCAGGCAACCCTACTGTGTCGGTGGTGCCTTCTGGCTGATAGCTTCTTCACCCCGCGTAATGAAAAATATGGTAGTCGTTGACACCAAGCGGGCATCTAAAATAACCATAGACGAAAAGAACATGTACGTGGTTGTGGAAGGAGCTCCTATCATAGCCCAACTTGCCGCTGAATGCTACAAGAGGGACCTGTACTACATGGTTCCGGGAGGAGGCGGCCAGTGTGCGGTAATAGGTAACTTCCATGTCCAGGGTCAAGGCATCTTCTGCTATCGAATGAACCCCTGGACGGAGCGCCGCTGTAATGGTGCCGAATGGGTAACTCCGGAGGGTAACCTGGTTACCATGGGGTCGCTTCAGAATGGTGAGGATAGTGCTTATATTGGTGGTGACCCGGGACCCGAGCTTATTGGACTGATAAAAGGACAAATAGCCTGGTGGGGATGCATGGGAATCACCACTAAATTGTCACTGAAACTTTATCCATTCCAGCCGGAGGGCTTCGTGCCCGAGGGCATCGGTACTAAAACTGTAGTAGCCCTGCCACCAAGAGTGAGGTACCAGAACTACACCCTACCCACCGAAGAGGACCTGGTAGAGTCCATGTCAAAAATATCCCGTGAGCAGATATGCGGTGCTATGAACCGGGTACCGGCTTTCTGGCGGACTATTGCCAAGGCGAAGGGTAGACAGGCATTCTGGGATTTGTGGGATAAGATGACTTACGAGGAAGTCGAAAATACACATATCCTCCGGGTGCTGTTCATTGGCTATACCTCTCTGAAACAGCTTGAATATGATGTCCAAGTGGTTGATGAGATCATTGTTAAGGAGCACGGCGGGACGGCTCGTCGAACAAGACAAACTGATGAAGGTACCTTCCTTTATGCCAATGTAACTGGCATGTGGAGCATAACCGGATTCTATGCCTCAGCCGTGGTCGGCTCTGAGAGCGCACGCTGTACCTTAGCCAATGAGTTTGAGCTTGCTGACCGGATTGAAGAGGAGCCATATAAGAGTATCTATCTGCCCGAGTACCATGAGCGTCCCTGGTATAGCCCGTTCGACTTAGGCCGCGCCCTGTATACCGAGTTCATGCAGTTTCCTGACTCACAAAAGATAGACCCTCAGGACCGCGTCAATTTTGATGCCAATCTAACCGCAAGCAACATAGAATGGATGGAAGCAGTATGTGTAGGCACTCAGATGAAGCACGGTTTCTCCGGTCTCTTTGGCAACGGTATTCTTAATTCTTCCCAAGAGATAGGACCGACCAAGCACAATTATCATATTTGGATAGAGAGGATTCATAAGGAGTTTGACCCCATGAATCTGGCAAATCCTCCAAGTCTGAGAACAATTGATGCCCTGTTGAATCTTGCCCCGTGGCTGCTAAACGAGGAGTACAGGCAGACCCAAACCAGAATAGCCAATTCAGGCTGGAAAGACGAGTAGAACTGCGTAAAACCAGACTCTAGCTAATATGAGGAGTTATTCTCTGCCAGGGTGCAGAGGATAACTCCTTCGTATAGGTAGAAAAGCTATCACCATAGCCTTGTGGGAGGATGCTCCCGGATTGGCATATTTAGATATAATTGGTTATGCTGGTGTACTAAATGTTGCGAGGAGGTAAGCATGGCTAAAAAATATGATGTCATTGTAGTCGGTGCCGGCCCTGCCGGATTGGTGGCAGCCAAGTCAGCTGGGGAAAACGGATTTGAGGTAGCCCTCCTGGAGAGGAAAACTGACCTGACAGTACTCGACAGAGCTTCTGGAGGCAGCTTACTATCTGCTAACGAGTATTTACACCACGACCTGTACCGGTGCAACGTTAGGGATAAGCGCATCTGCTTCCCAGCGCATGGTTTCTCCGTTAAATATGACGGCCCCTACAGAAATGTCTATGCCTGCCACTTCTATTCTCCTGGTGGCAACAGGATAGAATCTGGCGTCGTGTCAGAGCAAAAGAAAAAAGGTGACTTGGGAAAAGTCACCTCCCGCCTGGATTTGAGTATACTGCTCCGATGCCTGCAAGAAGAAGCGAGTGCCTGTAGTGTCGAGGTCTTTCCCGGGATAAACGTGGACAAGGTAACCAGCACCGCTGACGGCGTAACAGTGGAGGGCAGCGGGCAGAGCTTTGAAGGTAGATATCTCATTGCCGCCGATGGCGTAAACTCGAGGATAGCCGAGGTGATGGGGTTTAATAAAGAGCGTACCTATTATTG
>SDBT01009691.1_pt1 | contig 15603 bp, 8 predicted proteins | sample 2277101 | NCBI WGS metagenome assembly SDBT01 (sample SAMN10404973, study PRJNA504765) | marine sediment metagenome | isolation source: marine sediment core GS10_PC15, 103 cmbsf | place: Arctic Ocean: Southern Knipovich Ridge | collected 2010 | reverse complement strand
GGCCGAGGTATTTCCCCAGCGGGCCAGCAACGCTCCCAAATCTGCACCGTCCACAATGCCGTCCGGCTCGCCCACCGGCGCGATGTCGGCCTCGAAGTCATTGGTCTTCCATCTGGCCAGCAGTGCTCCCAGGTCCGCGCCGTCCACAATGCCGTTTGGAGAGCCTACCGGGGCGATGTCGCCCAGGACCGGCGGCAAGACCTCAAAAGAAACCGGCGGGGTGAACGTATTCGGCCCGACGAAGTTAAACTCGCCGACGATCGAATGGGTGCCCACCGGCACTATGGAAGTGTGCGTAAAATCCCACCATACCGGCGTCGATACGTTGATGATCACATCTAAACTGATCTTGCCGTCAAACCAGCTGTAATAGTCATCAATCGAGTAGGACGCTGTGAGAGTGCTGGCGAAAACCAGTTCACCACCCATATCCAGGGCACAGACCTTGATTTCGATATCCTCACCGTATTGATAGACATCCTTGTCCATAATTACGAAGAATGGGGTGGCGTTTGCGATAGATACGGCGAAGGCGACAATCACAAGGCATGACAGTACTACGATAGATTGTTGTTTCATCCCGAATGCTCCTTCCCAATGGCTTAGATGACTTGAATCGTTCCAGCATCAGGGCATCAGGGATGCCCGTCTTCGCTTGTTGCTTATCCCGATTCCCGGCGAGACTAAAACGCTCGGCGTTCATTATCGTCGTCGGCCATAGTTATTATACCGGTAAATTGCGATCAGGCAACCATTCACTACCTTTTCCTTCCATTTGCTTCTCTTCAACAAACTCAGGACAAGTATTTCTGCCTGCCTCCGGAATGTAGTCAGGAGTGGGCATTGTTTTGTTGTTCTCAGCGATCTCCGCGAACTCTACGGTAAATGTATTTCGACATTTTCGAAAAACCGTTTTTGCGCGCGCAGTTTGTCACGTTTTCGAGCAAGGGGCGGGGTAATTTTTCAAAATTATTTCTCACGGTCCGGCCAGTGGTTGGCATTTTCCAAAACCGCGTTTGGTGCCGTTTGCGCGCGCAAAACAGGTACACCCCCAGTAAGGGCAGAGGCGCTTCGTATGCGCCGACGAAGCTGGCAGGAGTAGGGCGAGCTACTTGTTGCTCGCGGAATGCTTTTGGAAGCTGGAATTTGGATTGAACAGACAGAAACAACAAAACGGCTGCGATTGCGAAGCCTGGTTAACCAATCAACCAACTCGCCAGCCAACCTGCCGAAGTTCACTCCAAATGCTTAGCCAAGACTCTAACTCCATGAATACAAAAGACATGCCGACATCGTGGCTGGTTCGTTTCCGGGCCTGCTCGTACCGTTTCGTACGGTTTGGTACGTTCTCGCACAGCCTCGTACGCATAGGGACATTGCGGTGTGTTTCGGGACAAAATGGACGGTTGAGCACAGGTGCGGGGCGAGCGGGGCGGCTGGCGTCAGTCGTCTTCCTTGGCGGGTTGGTCGATGGCGACCGGCGTGTGTTCGTCGCCGATCGGTTCGCCCGTGTTCGTCTTGAGTTTGGCGACTGGGTTGGCGGCTTCGTGATTGAGAAGGTCCAGCTCGAGTTGTTTCTGCTGTTCTTCGGTGAGCGTCTTCCAGCCGAGGCGGCCGCGACATTTGGGGTACTTCGAGCAGCTAAGCCACGGGCCGCGCTTCGAGCGGCGCAGGTTGAGCGTCGCTTCGCATTTCGCGCACTTCAGGTCCACCTTAAGCGGCGGGGCGGACGGGTGCTTGACGAAACCCTTGCGGTCGAGATTAACCACGCCCTTGCAGTCGGGGTACTTCGTGCAACTGAGGAACGGCCCGAACCGGCCCTTGCGTTTGATCATCGCTCCTTCGCAGAGCGGGCAGGCGACGTCAATGGTGATCTGCTCGAGCTTCTTGCCTTCCTTGTCGACGGGGAAGGTGTTCTTGCAGTCCGGGTAGCCAGTGCATGCGAGGTATCGCCCGTTCTTGGAGAACTTGTAGACCATCGGGCTATTGCATTTTTCGCATACGTAGTCGCTCGGCGTTTCCTCGGCCTTGGCGTGGACCATGTTCTCCTTGGCCAGTTCGAGGTTCTCGCTGAACGGCCCGTAGAAATCGGCCAGCACTGTGGCCCACTCGGCCTGGTTCTCCTCGACGAGGTCGAGCTGGTCTTCCATGTGCGCGGTGAAGCGGATGTCCAGCACCTTGGGGAAATGCTTGACCAGCTTGTCGGTGACGACCGTGCCGAGGTCGGTCGGATGGAACGATCGCTCGAGATGCTCGACGTAGCCACGGCTCTGGATAGTCTGGATGATGGCGGCGTAGGTGCTCGGCCGGCCGATGCCGTCGGCCTCCAGCGCCTTGACCAGTGATGCCTCGGTGAATCGCGGTGGTCCCTGGGTAAAGTGCTGCGTGGGCGAGAGATCGGCTGGCGATACGGCCTGGCCTTCTGCGAGTTCGGGCAGGATCTGCTCGCCGCCGCGAGGTCGGCCGGCTACCCGCATGTAGCCGTCGAATTTCAGCGTTCGCCCGACGGCCTTGAACGATGCCGTGCCGCTCGGCGTTTCGGCGACGATGTCTGCGTCGGTGACTTTCCACACGGCCGGGTTCATCTGGCAGGCGACGAATCGCTTCCAGATCAGGTTGTAGAGTTTGAACTGTGCCTCGTCGAGCACGTTTTTGAGATCTTCCGGGCGTCGTCGGCAGTCGGTTGGGCGGACGGCCTCGTGTGCTTCCTGCGTCCGCTGGCGCGACGAGTAGCGGCGGGGTTTGTCGGGCAGGTAGTCCGGGCCGAAGCTCTCTTCGATCATCGAGCGGACCTGGCCGATCGCTTCGTTGGAGAGGTTCGTGCTGTCGGTACGCATGTAGGTAATCAGGCCGACGCTGCCCTCGCCGGGCACTTCCATGCCTTCGTAAAGCGTCTGGGCGGTTCGCATGGTCCGCTGGGCCGAGAAGCGAAGCTGAATGGACGCCGTCTGCTGCAGAGTCGACGTGGTGAACGGCGCCGACGGGCGCGACTTGCTTTCGCGATGGCGCGGATTACTGACGATGAAGTCCGGCCCGCCATCTGCGAGCTTTCCGCCAACGACCACGACGTTTCGCGCTGGGCCTTTGCCCTTGGGGTTCTCGGTTCGCTCTACGTTTGCGATCGCAAGCCCGAGCGCCTTGGCGATGTCCTGGGCTGCCTTATCGTCTTCGCATTTGAACCGCTTGCCGTTGAAGCTGAACAGTTCGGCGCGGAAAGCCTTGTGCTCGGTGAGGAATTCCTGCTGGACCGCGCGGGTCGGCGGGTTGCCCTTTTCGTCGGTCGTCGCCATCAGGGCGGACCATTTATCGGCAAAGGCCGAGGCACCGGCCAGGTCGGGCGTGAAGATCGCGCCGATCTTCCAGTATTCTTCCGGGTCGAATGCATCGATCTCGCGTTCGCGATCGACGATCAGTCGCACGGCTACCGACTGGACGCGGCCGGCCGACAGTCCGCCGGCAACCTTGCGCCACAGCAGCGGCGATATCTTATAGCCGACGATCCGGTCGAGGATTCGCCGGGCCTGCTGAGCGTTGACCATGTGCCCGTCGATTTCTCGCGGGTTGGCGAACGCTTCGCGGATCGCGCCGCTGGTGATCTCGTTGAAGACCACCCGGCGGATTCGTTCGGGTTCGACGTTGAGGCTCTCGGCGAGGTGCCACGCGATCGCCTCTCCCTCACGGTCGAGGTCAGTCGCCAGGAACACCAGTGGAGCGGTCTTGGCGTATTTTTTGAGTTCGGCGAGAACTTTCTTCCGCCCGGCCAGCGGCTCGTAGGTCGGCTTGAAGCCGTTTTCGATATCCACGCCGATGTCGCTTTTGGGCAGGTCGCGTACGTGGCCCATCGAAGCCTTCACCACGTAATCCGAGCCGAGATAGCGATTGATGGTCTTGGCCTTGGCGGGCGATTCGACGATCACCAAGTTCTTGCCCACACCGCTGGCAGCCTTGGACCCGCTCGATCGCGAACGGGAAGCCCGCTTCGGCGAGGCGGCGCCGGCTTTGGACGACTTCTTTTTATTGCTGGTCGTTTTGGGCATCGTTATCGTTTGTTTCGGCTACATTGCAGTTCTGCTTACGTTATAGGCGCTTCGATGGGGGAACATGATTCGGTCCCGCATAAGGCCTTGTCAAGCCTGAGAACATTTTTTTCGGCAGCTAAAATGTCTAAGTTTATTAATTTCAATAGAATCAATCGTATAAAAACCGTGATTTCAGCCCGTCAATGTTCGCTATGGCCGGTCTTAGATAGTTTTTTTCGCCAGCCATTCTGGAATATCCGGCGGGTGACGTCTCCGAACAATACGAAGAATGCGGCCGTGTGTTCGGAGGTTTTGGCAGGCTTTTTCCAAGAGGCCAGAAGGGCCGGTAAGAACGTAGCCGGGGGTGTGAACCCTCGGAATCGTTCGTCACTGATAGAAGAGCCCCAACGGGGCGGCAGAAATGTTATCCGAAACAGGCTTACCCAGCGACCCGCCGGCGATTTGGCATTGACCGGCGCGGCGTTCGCGGATATCGTGTCGCTTGTTATGAAAGCCTACTGACCCGTCCGGCCGGCTTGTCCGTCGGGCATTCAATCAGGATTGATAAATACATGCCCCATGAATCAATATTAGATGTTTCACAAATCGATCAGGATCAGGTTGCGGTTTCCCGCGATGAGATCTACCAGGTCATTCCGCACCGTTTCGAGTTCCAGCAGCTCAATGGCATTTTCTTCATCGACGAAGAAAAGCGGGTGATGGCCGGCTATCGCGAAGTCAGGGGCGACGAGTTCTGGGTTCGCGGGCACATTCCCGGCCGACCGATTTTCCCCGGCGTGCTGATGATCGAGACTGCCGCCCAGTTGGTCGGGTACTTCGCATCCAGCCACTTTCCGGACAAGGGCTTTTTGGGTTTTTCCGGCGTGGACGGCGTGAAATTCCGCGGGCAGGTAGTCCCCGGCGATCGTCTGGTCATGGTCGGCCGGATGATCGAGGTCAAGCCTCGCCGATGCAAGGGCCTCGTGCAGGGCTTCGTTAATGGCAAGCAGGTCTTTGAGGGCACCATTACCGGAATGTGGCTCTGAGCCGGTCCCGGCAATGCAGCCCCTTATCCGAGAATCCCATGCTCGACTGGCCCAAGAGATTCGACGGGCAGTTGCAGGTCGCTCCACCGGTGAGCGACTCGCTTCTCAATGAGGTTCCCGCCAAGCGCGGTATTTTCGCACTTCTCGATAAGTCCAATCGCCCGATCATTCTGCTGACGGCTGCCAATATCCGCGCCCGCCTGCGAGGTAGGCTGTCCGAACCGCTTGAAGACAAGCGTACCCGCACGGTCGATCTTCGCGAAATCACGCGCACCGTCGTCTGGAAACTCACGGGGTGGCACTTCGAGACGGAGTTGGAATATTTCGAGATTGCCCGTCGGATGTGGCCGGACGCGTACAGCGAGATGCTGGCATGGCGGCCGGGCTGGTTCGTTCACGCCGACCCGCGGGACGAGTATCCGCGATTCGTTCGGACGCGCGACCCGGCCGACCAGAGCGGCGTTAGCGTGGGGCCGTTCCCCAACGGGCGCAGCGCCGACCGCTTTATCGACGCGATCGGAGATGCATTCGAACTTTGCAGGCACTATCGATGCTTGCGACTCTCGCCGCACGGCGAGCGATGCGCCTACGCCCAGATGGGCCGGTGCCTCAGCCCGTGTGACGGAACCATGTCAATGGCCGACTATCGGCAAGTGATGGCCGAGGCGGGCGAGTTCGCAGCAGGCAATCGCGAGAAGACCTTCACACGGCTGGGCGAGCAGATGGCCGCAGCCGCAGCAAAGCTGGAATTCGAGCGAGCTGGTTCACTCAAAGCCCGCCTGGATCGTCTGGGCGAATTGGCCGGCGGGCCTTACGTTCACGTCGCGCCCATCCAGCAGTTTCATTACCTGCTGATCCAGCCGGACCGCACTCGCAAGGCCAAGGTTTTCTGTGCGTGCGGCGGGCGGGTTTCATCGGCCAGTGCGTTGGATTACCCCCTCAAGCCCGCCCAGGTTCAGCGAACGCTTCGCCGCATGGCCGCGTTCGTGCAGCGCTGCGACCGGCAAGAAACCGCGATCTCGCCGGCGCAGACGACCGAAAAAAACTGGCGGATGGGTCTGGTGGCCCACTACCTGTTTTGCAGTGACAAGCGGCGTGGCCTGATTTGGCGATGGCGGCCGGAATCGACACCAGCCCAACTCGTCGAGGCGATCGAGGCTGCCCGCGACGTGATCCGTGTGCGAGCGCCCAAGCCCCGCAAAAAGAGCTCTAAGGACAAACCCGCCGCGTCGAACTGAGCATGTAAGCCGCCGTATAATTACTTGCCGCGCCAAAGTGAGGGCATTAGGCTTTGCTTGAAAGTCAGTGCAGGGCGTGTAATTTGTTGCACGCGGAATGTCTGAAGCAGCGATTTCGGAATTGGGATTTCGGATTTCGGAATTAACAACAGAAACGGCACGACAAGGAACAACAACAGGCTGGCCTGCGTCCAGCCGCTAAACAAAGAAGAAGAACCGCTCGCTTAGACGCTCGCGGCTAGTTGGCCTGCATGGAAGAATAACGTCGCCATGACTTCATTTATCACACCGATCCGCAAGCGAATGCCTCGCAAGCGACGCAAGTCGTGGCGATACGTTTCTCCGCAGCGGCGTGGCGCCGGGGTGATCGCCTTGGCGTTGCTGGCGCTGCTGACCTACGCGTATTGGTACCAGACCAACGACGCCGAGGTCCGTCGCAAGACCGAAGCATACCTGCGACAGTTGACAGGCCTGCGAGTGAGTATCGACAAAGCCCACTTTCAACTTTTCGGGGATATCGAACTTGAGCGGGTTCGCCTCTACGTGCCTCAGAGCGGCTCGCCCGATCCGATTTTCCGCGCGGGCAAGGTGCTCATGCGGCACCAGCCTTGGGATCTGCTGGTCTCCGGGCGCGTCAGGCCGGCCGAAATCACGTGCGTCGAGCCCGTGATGACCCTGGAGTATGACGCCGAGACCGGCTCGCTGAGCCTGCGTAAACTGATGGAGATGGTCAGGCGTCGCAAGCTGTTTCACATGAAGGGCGACGGGGTGCTGCCGACCATTATCGCTCGCGACGGCAAATTGAGCATCGTCGATGTAGAGGCGGGCGTGCGGCGGTACGTCGACGAGCTTCCCATCGAACTGACCATGATTCCGCAAGGGCGGGACGCATACATCATCAGCTTTCAGGAAACTGCTCCCGACGGGCGGTCCGTGATGGGCGGGCAGCTTAAAGTAGATCTGCGCGAGGGGCGGATCAGCCAGGAGTCGGGCGACTTCCTGCTCGAACGCCTCGGCCGAACGCTGCCGCATCGCTATCGCCAATGGCGAGATCGCTACCAGTTGACCGGCAAGATCCAGATTCCCATGGTCTCGCCAGCCGAGAAACTCTTCGAAGTGAATCTCGTGGACGTTTCGATGAAATCTCCCGCGGCCGAGGGCGGCCTGGAACTGGTCCACGTCAGCGGCAAGCTGATTTTTCGAGACGGTGGGATTACGGTCGATAACATCTCCGGGCGAATTCCACAGGCGGGCAACGCACGGTTCGAACTGACGGGGCAGTATTTCGGCTTCGACGCCAACTCGCCTTTTGAACTGGTCGCCGCGATTCAGTATCTGTCCCTGCCCGCACCGGGTGAGGTGACCGGGGCCTTGGCCGATGCCCTGGTAGGCGTGCGGAAGAATTTTCAGCCGGTCGGGAAAGTGGATATCTCGGTGACGGTCAGCCGGGATGCCGAAGGGAAAACCACATATGCCGGCTCGGCTTCACCCAAGGGCATGTCGGCGGTTTTCAAGCCCTTCCCATACCTCGTCGAGAACCTGCGAGGTATAGTAGCCTTCTCTCCCGGCCAGGTCGAATTGAAGGACATTACCGCCCAGCGTGGCCGCACGAAAATCCGCATCAACGGAAAGGTATTTCACGATCGTCAACTGCGGTCGTACGATATTCAGGTTCTCGCCAGTGACGTTGTGTTCGACGAAGAACTTCGCCAGTCTATTCCGCCGGGCTTGTCGAAGGTCTGGAAAGCGATGAGCCCCATCGGCCGATGCGGGTTCGACGTTAGGGTGCATCGCGACCGCGGCGATCTGTACCAGCATCTCGACGCCCACCTGATACTCGACGGGCACGGATCGATTCTCTACGACAGGTTCCCGTATCGCATCGGTGAAATAACAGGCGACGCTTATATAAGCGACCGGGACGTTCGCATCGAGTCGGTCAAGGGCCGCGCCGGCCGCGCTACCTGTACGATCGACGGCAATTTGACAGCCATGGGCACCGAAGACTGGACCGCCGATCTGACCGTGACCGGCAGAGATTTGCCCATAGACGACGCATTGATTAAGGCGGTAGGCCCGGGCGGTGCGGTGGCTCGCGATGCGCTGCGCCCCACAGGAGACACCAAGGAATTTACCGCACGCTTATGGCGCAAGGCCGGCCAGAAGTACGACTATCGCATCGAAGCCCGGCTGGAAGACGTTGCATTCAATCTCAAGGCGTTTCCCTATGAAATCGCACAGAGTCGAGGCGTGATCGTCATTCGGCCGACCAAGGCAATCGTCGAGCAGCTTCGCGGCGTGCATGGCAAAGCGATAGTCACGGCAAGCGGGCAAATTCATCTGCTCGGCGACGGAGTTGGCCTGGACATGAAGGTGGCGGCGAGAGACCTCTTGCTCGATGACGAATTTGCCGCCGCATTGCCCGAGAGGTTCAAGAAGGTATGGGCTCGGCTGTCGCCAGGCGGCCTGGCCGACATGACCCTGTCGCTCCAGCAGAACCTGCCCGGCCTGGCGGACGATTACAAATTCGTGCTCGCGGCCAAGGACGTCAGCGTGGTGCTGAGCGATTTTCCGTACCCGATCACTGGTATTCGCGGCCAGATCGTTGCCACGCCCGCCAAGGTGCTTCTCAATAATTTGATCAGCGATTCTAATGGCGTCCACATGGAAATGGACGGGACGTTTATCCCCAAGGGTGACGGCTGGCGGGCCGAGGTGGCTGTTCGAGGCAACGCGATTCCGATCGACGAAAAGCTGCTCGGCGCGCTGCCGGGAGAGTTCACAGTTCTGGCCGAGAGGTTCGAGCCAGGCGGGTCGTGCGATTTCGATATCAAGCAGTTGCAATTTGCTCGTGACGGTGCGGCGCCGACCAGCCAGCCGGCGCCCCAGACCCAGCCTGCCGCTTCGCCGAGCTCGCCGCGATGGCGTGTCAACGGGCGGATTACGCTGAATGGCGCGAAGGTGAATCTCGGCTTCGGCACTAAGACGGTTACAGGCTCGGCGACAGGGGTGGTCGGCCGAGACGAGCAGGGGATCGCCGTCGATGCCAATGTCGAACTGGATCGCGTCTCGGTCGGCGACCACAAGGTGACCGAAGTGAAGGGCCAGCTCGTGAAAAGCTCGGCCAGCACGGTGATGAAACTCGAAGACCTCGAAGCCAGCGCCCACGGCGGTCGGCTGGCGGGTTTCGCGATGATCGACCTCCGCAGTCCGTTGCGATATCGGATGAGCGTTGTGGTCGATCGGCTGGACATGAAGCATCTGTTCAATCCCGCGGGCGATCCAAATCTTCCGAAAATGTCGGGCCTGCTCGACGGGCGAATCGAGCTGATCGAAAAAGTCGGCGACATCGAAGCTCGCCAGGCGTCGGGTGTGCTGCGAATTTCGCAGGCAAAACTCTACAAGCTGCCCGTGTTGTTGGATCTGCTGACGGTTGTGTTCCTGGCCTTGCCCGAGGGCAGTACCTTCACCGACGGCGAGGTGACCTACCACCTTCGCGGGCGCAAGCTGGTGTTCGACGAAATCCACATGTACGGCCCGACGCTCTCGCTGGTCGGCAGTGGGACGATGCAGATGGACAGCCGAGAGCTGAAGCTGACTTTCCTGGCCGGGCCTCCAGGCAAGCTGCCGGGCCTCAGCGGGCTGGCCGAAGAATTCCTACAGGGTATCCTGCGCGAAATCGCGGAGATCGAAGTCACAGGCACGCTCTCCAACCCCAAGACTCGCACGCGAACCCTCGGCAGCCTGGAAGAAGTCATCCGCAAACTCACCACGCCAGAAGCCAAATAGCTACGTCTTGCTATCGGAGGCCGAGGCGCAGAAAATCCACGCAGACAATCGAAAGGATATTTCTCCATGTGCGAAACGAAAATCGGAATCATTGGCGGAAGCGGACTTGGCGAGGCGATTTGCTCGCCCGGCCAGGGCAAGTCGGTCCAGATAGCCACGCCCTTCGGCGAGCCGTCCGACGCGATCATCGAAACCGAATGGAAGGGCACGGCCGTTGCGCTGCTGAACCGCCATGGGCCCGGCCACATGATCCCGCCCTCGCAAGTGCCGTATCGCGCGAACATCTACGCACTCAAAGCGGTCGGCTGTACGCACGTGCTGGCCTCGGGCGCTGTGGGCTCGCTACGAGAAAAAATCCAGCCCAAGGATCTGGTAATCCCCGACCAGGTGATCGATAAAACCTACCGGCGCGAGGGGACGTTTTTTGACGGCGGGCTTGCCGCTCACATCGAGTTCGCCTCGCCGTTCTGCCCGATCCTTCGCGAGCATCTGCTGCACTGCGCCGGTGCGGTCGACACCAACGTGCACGACGGCGGAACGTACGTGTGCATGGAAGGCCCGGCCTTCTCCACCCGCGCCGAGAGCGAAATGCATCGCCAGTGGGGCGGCGATCTGATAGGCATGACCTGCATGCCCGAAGCCAGGCTCGCCCGCGAGGCCGAGCTGGCCTACGTCAGCCTGTGCCTGCCGAGCGACTACGATTGCTGGCGGCCGGTGGGGGCCGAGCTCGACAAGCACGAGCTGCTCAAGGAGATCATCGGCAATCTTACCGACGCGACTCGCAACGCAGTCTCGCTGATAAAGGAGGCCGTGGCGCGATTCGGCGAGATCGCCGATCTCACGTCTGCCGCCCACACCGCGTTGGAAATGGCCATCTGGTCGGATCGTTCGCAGATCTCCGACGAAACCAAGCAGCGCCTCGGCGTACTCGTCGAGAAGTATCTGTAATATATTCCGTGTCCACACCGGCGTGAAATGATTGATTCTGGTTTGATTACGGCGAATCGACGGTAGGTTCTTCCGTATTTCGGCGAGAGTTGCTATCCTGATCGAACTATGTTTGAGGCGTTGACGCAGAAATTCGACGGCGTATTCCGCAAGCTCTCCGGGCGAGGACGCATAAGCGAGGCCAATATTCGCGATGCAATGCGCGAGGTGCGCACCGCTTTGCTCGAGGCCGACGTCAACTACCAGGTCGCACGCAAGTTTTGCGACGACGTGGCGGTCAAGGCTGTCGGCACGGATGTGATCCAGTCTCTCCACCCGGGCCAGCTCATGGTCAAGCTCGTCCACGACGAACTGACCAACCTGATGGGCCCGGCCGATTCGCAGATATACTACGTCTCGCCGCCGCCGACGGTGATTATGATGGCCGGGCTTCAAGGCTCGGGCAAGACCACCACGTGCGGCAAACTGGCGAAGTTCATGATCGCCCAGGGCAAGCACCCGTTACTGGTCGCCTGCGACCTTCAGCGACCGGCGGCCGTGGAGCAACTCAGCGTGGTGGCCGGACAGGCAGGCGCCAAGTCCTTCAAAATCGAGGGCGAGAAGAACCCCGTCAAGGTCGCCCGCAAGTCAGTCAGTTGGGCGCGCAAAAACGAATGCGACGTCGTGATCATCGACACGGCCGGCCGCCTTCACATCGACGAAGAGATGATGAAGCAGGCCGCCGACATCGCCCGCGCCACAAGCCCGCACCAGATATACCTCGTCTGCGACGCGATGACAGGCCAGGACGCCGTCAACTCCGCCAAGGAGTTCAACGATCGGCTGGAACTGGACGGTGTGATCCTCACCAAGTTCGATTCCGACGCACGCGGCGGGGCGGCCCTGTCGGTCAAGGCCGTCACCGGTAAGCCCATCAAGTTCATCGGCGTCGGCGAGAAGCTCGGCGATATGGAGGAGTTCCACGCCGACCGCATGGCCGGGCGCATACTCGGCATGGGCGACGTGGTGACACTCGTCGAAAAAGCCCAGCAGCAGTTCGACGAAGTCGAGGCCGCCAAGCTTCAGGAGAAAATGGCCAAGGGCAAGCTGTCGCTCACCGACTTCCTCGGCCAGATGAAACAGATGCAGAAGATGGGGTCGATGAAGGATCTGCTGAAGATGATCCCGGGCGTCGGCTCGCAGGTAGACACGATGGGGCTGGAAGGCAACGAAACCGAGCAGATGGAAGCGATCATCATGTCGATGACGCAGCAGGAGCGAGACACCCCGTCGATCATCGAGGCGTCGCGCCGGCGAAGAATCGCCAAAGGCAGCGGCTGCGACCCGCAGGACGTTTCGGGGATGGTCAAGAGCTTCAATATGGCAGCCGGCATGATGCAGCAGATGTCCGGTATGGGCGCTCGCGACCGGATGAAGATGGCTCAGCAGATGGGGCAGGCCGGCATGATGGGCGGCACGCCGAAGTTCAAGATCAAGCAGCGGTCCAAACGCCTGACCAAAAAACAACGCGACAAACGCAAGAAACGCAAAAAACGATAAACACCTAGTAAAATACTAGAAAGTACTAGCCGCGAGCGTCCAAGCGAGCGGTTTTTTTAATGAGTTTCTAATCGCGCGTTTCCTTTTTCGCCCACCCGGATCATCGGCAGGCCACGAACTAAATCCTTGACAAAAAAGCAATAGTGGTGTACAGTCTTGCTCGCTTGAAGAAGTTATGTAAAACGGAGTTGCTCGACGGCTCATGATCGGGGTTTTTCGTATCAACAGCCACAAACACCCTGCCAGTTTGATAGCTCGCAATGTGAATTCGCTAGAGAGGATACACAATGTCTTTGCAATCTCCTTGCCTTATCGCTACGGCTTTTGTTCTCGCTCTGTTCGGAACGACGAGCGCTGTGACGCCCCCATTGTCTCATTCGACAGATGAACTACACCAAGCCAGATATGGGATTTCTGCGGTAAGCGTGAACGATCATGCCTTTTTCGCGGGAGGTGTTACCTCAGGCTACGGCCGAACAACTATGGTCGAAGACTACGCTGGGGGTGGTTTCTCCAGCATTCCGAATGGTCTTAGCGAGGCACGAGCGGTGGGTGCAGGAACCGTCGTTGGTGACTTCGCAATCTTTGCTGGCGGGACAAATCCGTCTCCTAGCGACGTCGTCGACGTATACAATTCCACAACTGGGGCGTGGTCTCAGAAACATCTCTCGCGAAGTACTGCCTATTTGGCAGCTGCTTCTTTAGAAGGCAAAGCATATTTCGCCGGCGGCCGATATGCGGATGGCAGCAACCTCATATGGAACGATCTGGTAGAGGTTTATGATCCCGTCAGCGACTCGTGGTCGACAATGACGCTGTCTCAGGGGAGGGGCAGTCTATCTGCTGCTGCCGTGGACACCAAGGTGCTGTTCGCCGGGGGGAGAGCATCGAACGGCTGTCTTGATACTGTCGACATCTATGATGCACAGACAGATATTTGGTCGACAGCCACATTGTCTCACCCGCGATCATGGATGGCAGCAACAACGGTTGGTAGCAAAGTGATCTTTGCCGGGGGATACGATGACCTAACGCACTCCTCGTCGGATGTTGTCGACATCTATGACGCAGCCACCGGGCTTTGGTCAACTGCCACACTGTCAGCGCCAAGGATATATCTGACAGCCACCACGATGGGCAGATGGGCTTTCTTTGGAGGAGGGTACACAGGAGTGCTTGATGGTTCAGGTTACAAGAGCGATGTCATTGACGTATATGACTCTCTTACGGACACTTGGTCCACACTGGCATTGTCCACCCCGCGATCAGGGATGGCTGCAACGTGCGTTGGTGATCAAGTCCTATTTGCCGGAGGCTCTGGACCGGGCGGATTCAGTAGCGCAGTGGATATTTTCACTATCCCAGAGCCAAGTATGCTTGTGCTGCTAGCCCTAGGCGCGACGGCGTTACTTCGGCGGCGCTCACGATAAATGCTTCGCGGCTGGTTGAGCGGGGCACAAGGGCGATGGCGGCGTTGGAATACCTCAAGAAATCTACAAAGCAGGACGAGAAGGTATTGACTGGTGGGATAAAACAGTTACGATGGTATGTTCCGTCGCCTGCCGCGGCGGCGAGGTCCGCTAGGGACGCCTCGTAAGTTGTTTGATAATAAAGAGCGTTTTGGGATACACACGAGACGCTCAAAAGAGCCAGAAGGTGACAGCCGCCGCTTGGCGGTTGAGAATGTTATGGAATATGATGAGATTGTTGGGCCTGTAGCTCAGTTGGTTAGAGCGCACCCCTGATAAGGGTGAGGCCGTTGGTTCGACTCCAACCAGGCCCATTTCCCACCGTTACGGATTGAGGATTTTTCAGAAATTCAAAAATTCAAAACTCGAAACTTGAATTCGTATTTCGAATTGGTTTTTCCTGGGACGTTTCGTATCGAAAATACGCAATCGAAAGTCCATAATCGAAAATTCGAAAATTCGAAAAACCCCCAATTGTTTCGGGGACGTAGCTCAGATGGGAGAGCGGCTGGTTTGCAACCAGCAGGTCGGCGGTTCGATTCCGCTCGTCTCCATTGTGACTTAAATGTTTTCATCATGCGTTTGGTCGGCAGAAAGGCCAAAAAGGGCAGGGTTATTTGGGCTTGTTATTACAGGCTGAAATGGCTGTCCGGCGGATTGAGAAAGTTTTTTTACAATAATCCGCATAAAATGCTTGATGGAAGGATATCACCTTCTGTATAACTTGTGACCCTGAATCATAAGACGGGAAGCAACTGTCCCACGATTCTGGGAACCGGGAAGGGCCGATTGGGTCCGCCCCGGAGTTTGAGAAGCTCTTTGAAAACTGCATATGGATTGTTGCAACGAAAGATATATTTTTGTTTACAATCTTTCTGTTGCGAGGTTCACCGAATCGAAGCGTTTTAGGCGGCTTGGTTTCAAATCCGTCGGTTCTCCCACGAGGGCCAACGGCAAATGTGACCAAGCTACTAAGGGTATACGGTGGATGTCTAGGCGTGATGAGGCGATGAAGGACGTGGTAGGCTGCGATAAGCCCAGAGGAGCTGTCAAACGAGCGTTGATCCTGGGATGTCCGAATGGGGAAACCCGGCGTTACTGTGCAAGCAGATGGCGTCACTGACAGGTGAATGTATAGTCTGTCAGAGCGAACGCAGAAAACTGAAACATCTAAGTATCTGCAGGAAAGTAAATCAACCGAGACTCCGTGAGTAGCGGCGAGCGAAAGCGGATTAGCCCAAACCGGTCCTTCGGGACCGGGGTTGCGGGCGCCATTCAGGAGTTACAAAGAGTTACAATAGTCGAAGAGTCTGGAAAGTCTCACGATACAGGGTGAAAGTCCCGTAGGCGAAATTGTAAGTCCTCCGTTATGTTTGGCGTACCAGAGTAGCGCGGAACCCGTGGAACTCTGCGTGAAGCTGGGGGGTCCACCCTCCAAGGCTAAGTACTACATCACGACCGATAGTTGACAAGTAGGGCGACTGAACGATGAAAAGTACCTCTATTAGAGGAGTTAAAAGTACCTGAAACCATATACCTACAAATTGTCGGAGCT
>SDBT01009690.1_pt1 | contig 15603 bp, 2 predicted proteins | sample 2277101 | NCBI WGS metagenome assembly SDBT01 (sample SAMN10404973, study PRJNA504765) | marine sediment metagenome | isolation source: marine sediment core GS10_PC15, 103 cmbsf | place: Arctic Ocean: Southern Knipovich Ridge | collected 2010 | reverse complement strand
AGAACGCGGTGGTTTCGCCGAACGTCGCATACAGCGACCGCGCCCGCCCCACGTATGTATTTGCGGTGGCATCGCGGGTATCGGTGTTTTGCCATTGCGAGGCGTAGACGAAAATGTCCTCGATGGTCTTCGCGATGTCGTATTGGAGCTCGACGGCATCGACGAGGACATCGACCGACTCGGCAAGCCGACCCTTGAAGGCGGCGAGCTCGGGGATACGAGCCTCGACCCTCGAGTAGGCCGCTTCCCACGCCTCGACGTCGGGGAAGATATCCTCGAGGCTCCAGCGGTAATCGATCGGTATCTCCTCCCGGGTTTCATAGAAGAGCTTTTCCTCGGAGGCGAAGGTGGTGCCCGCGAAGGCGACCAGCGCTACCAATGCCACAACGGCCGATCCGGTGCGAGTGCGTGCCATGCAAGTCCCCATTTCCGACCCGGTTCTCCCCCCGGATCTCAAAATCCGCTCGGTAGAATACTACGAAATAGGAGCAAATTGGTTGAAATCGGATCGTCGAAATTTCGGATTTCGGATTTCGGATTTTCCACCCACCCCATCCGAAAGAGGAGGCCATGAGCCACGCGCTGGCGACGGTGCGTCGCGACGGCCGTAGGCCGTTAGCAAGCGCCTTCGGAAAAGGACAGTCGGCGGTGAGGGCTGCCGCCCTCTTCCGACAATCGAGGGTGGTGCAGGCGGCGCAGCAGGGGAATGCGGGGCTGAAATCGTGGTCCCCGATCGGTGCCACCTACCAAAAGGTACGAGTCCGGCGTTGGAAGATCGGGAAGTGGATGGCATTCACGCCTTGGCTCTTCATAGAGGCACCGATTCCGATTGCCGATGATCCCTTCGGTTGATAGTGAAATAGTTCTGATTATCATTACTGATATTATTGAATACAAATAGGTTATGGTGAATATTTTGCTTGTAAAGCCACCCGCTCTGTACTATCCTCTACGCCCTAGTTTGGAAACGGAGACTCTGAACACGGATTGTCGCTGATCGAGGAGTCGGCTTCTCATCAGTGGCGCGAACACGCTCGGATGAGCCGTGACGAATCTCAATGTGTTGGCGGATCTCCCAGACGTCGCGGGGCTTGTCACCATGGTGAACAGCCGGGGCGGAGCTCTCCGAACAGGGCATGCTCAACTGGTTTTCGCTGTCCGAGGGTGGTTCCGAGTGGATCACCGAACGCCACGTGCAGGCGCCCGGACAGCGCAATCGCCGCACGCAACCCCTGCCCAGGTATTTCCCGCAGGTCCTTCCCCGGGGCTCTCCTCGACCGACTCGACGAACCGTTTCCGACACCAAGAAAACCGCGCGTCCGTCATCTCGCCGTCAGCGATGTTCCAGAAAGAGAAATCCGAGATCGACGAGATGCCGAATGGCGTTCCTCGTCATGTGCTCCCGGTCGTTGAGAATCGATCCACCGTGTTCCCTGAATCCCCTGGAGGTCCGCCATGACAACCGTTCGCCACCATTCGACTGCCACTGCCGTCCTCGGTCTCGTGCTGCTGCTCGGTTCGGCATCGGCCGTCACGGCCCAGACCGGAGAGATCACCGGAACGGTCTACGACGAGTCCAACTCGTCGACTGTCGGTGATCTGTGGGTCGAGCTGTACCAGGAAGACGGCAATCACATCGCCTCTACACTCACGAACACCGGGTCAGGGGTCTATGCCTTCACCGGGCTTGCTGACGGCGTGTACTTTGTTCGCGCCACCTCCGACCCGGCGCCGGGGCGCGACCTCGTCGGCGAGTGGTACCAGGACGCCAACGAGTACGACTTCGATCTCGCCGCCCGGCTCGAGATCAGCAGCAGCAACACGCTGAGCGGGATCGATTTTCAACTCGCGCGCGGAAGCTCCATCTCTGGCCAGCTCTTCGGGCTTGGGGGCGGAGAGGACATCGACCTCTCGGTCTACGATGCCACGAGCTGGCGACACCGCGGCGGCGTCCGATCGAACCTTGGCTCGTACAACATCGACAGCCTGCCTCCATCGAGCTACAAGCTCTTTGCCGACCCGTACGGCACCGACCGGGCCTTCCAGTGGTGGGACGGCAGGTTGACGTACAACGAGGCGGACACCATCCTTGTTGGCGAGGATGTGGATATCGCCGGTAAAGACTTCACCCTCACCGAGGGCACGTCGATCTCCGGCACCGTCACCCTCGACCCAATCCCCGGAGACCCCAGCGCGGTCTTGCAGCAGATCTGGATCGAAGCCTTTGAGTCGGCGACCCATGAGCACCTGTACTCGGCCAACGTCGCCACCGATGGCACCTACGGGTTCACCAACCTTCCACCGGGGAGCTATCTGACTCGGGCGCAAACCCACAGCACGGATTATGTCCAGGAGATGTGGGTCACCGGGGCCGATGATCCCTTGCAGGAACCGGTCTTCCACATGCACGAGGGCGAGCCCATCGCCGTCGACGTCGAGACGCCAGCCACCGGGATCGATTTTCTGCTCGAGGAGGGGCGAAGGATTTCGGGAAACGTCTATCTCGACGGAGTCGGTGTTGTCCAGCATGCATCGATTAGTGCGGACGAGGTGAGTGGAGGTTACGGACGAGGGTCCGGCACCGACTCATCTGGGGACTACACGTTTTCCGGCCTCGCGCCCGGCCAGTACCACGTTCGAGCGGAGTCGGGCTTGGTCGATGAGCCGTTCACCGCCCAGGTGTGGCAGGACAAGAACCTCTATGAGGACCCCGATCCTGTGGATGTCTCCAGCGGCGACGCGACTCTTGTCGATTTCGTCGTTTCTCAGGAGCGCACGGTCTCCGGCAAGGTCTTCCTCGATTCCAACAACGACCAGGTGCAGCAGACCGGCGAATCCGGGTTCTCGAACCTCACCATCCGGGCCTTTGACTTCGCAACCGACCGCTGGTTGGGTCATGCCGCCATCGCTCCCGATGGACTGTACTCGATCGGCGTTCCGGCGGGTGTCTACAAGATCGAGGCCTCGCCTCACCATCCGGGCCTGCTCCGGGAAGCCTGGGAGAATGGGTACTTCGGTGATGACGCGACGCCGGTCGACGTACAAACCGCCGACGCCACCTGGATCGATTTCGGCATCGTCGCCGGTGAGTATTTCGGCACTCTTCGAGGAACGGTGATCGTCGATGGAAGCACGGACGGCATCTCGGGTGTGGACGTCCAGGTGTGGCGCTATGACAACGACCAGCACATCCTGAGCGGACAGACCGATGCGGACGGCTACTTCACGGTGGAGAACCTGCCACCGGGCAGCTACAAGGTACTCTTCAACACCGGGGGCAGGAACGCCACCAACGACACCGACTACGTCTCCAGCTTTTGGTCATCGACCGGCGTCGCCGGCGACCCCGACCCCGACAACCACCGGATCGACTATCCGACCGTCACCGGGGACGGCACCGATCTCGGTGAGTTCGAACTCACCACCGGTGGCTCGATCTCGGGCACCGTCTACCCACCATCCGGTGATTCGCTGCCGCTGCCCTTCAACGTCGACGCCGAGTACTTCATCAGTGGCGGCCCGCCGCTGGCAGGCGCCACGGTCGAAATCGACGGCACTTACCACTTGCGCGGCCTGCCGGAAGGCCCCTTCAGGGTCCGCGCGTCGACCTGGGGCACCGGATTCGTTTCGGTGTACTACCTCACCTCGACCGAAAGCACCTGGGACCAGAACGGCGCCGCCGCCGCCGAGGTCGTGCAGGGCGTCGAGACGGGCGGAATCGACCTCCACCTCCTGAGTGGCGGTTCTATCTCCGGTGAGGTCACCCTGGCGAGCACCGGCGACCCGTTGCCCGGCATCCAGCTCAACGTCAATCTGATGGACGATCCCCAGGGCCGCGGTTACTGGGACAGCGTCGGCACCGACGTGGACGGAACCTACATCCTCCAGGGTCTGCCTACCGGCGACTACCGGGTGCGCACCGACGACCGCAGCGGCAACTACGCCAACCAGATCTACCCCACCCTGGTCACCGTCGTCGAGCCTGCCGAGACAACGGACATCGACTTCGCTCTCACCGCACCCGCTACTCTCAGCGGTCGCGTTTACTGGGACGTCAACGGCAACGGAGCCTACGACGCCGTTGAGGAGCGCGCGGGAGTTCTCATCCAGGCCCAGGACTGGTCAACCGGCGCATGGATGAGCGATGCCGTGAGCGGCAGCGACGGCCTCTACGAAATCCCAGGCCTCGGTGTCGGGACGTACCAGATTTGGCTCGAGCCCAATGAGACAAACTTCGTGCGTATGGGGTGGGACAACAGCTTCGACCAGCCGACGCCGGTGGAGATCACCGAGGTCGACGGCTTGCCGCAGGACGTAGGGACCATCGACTTCCGGGTGGTGCAGGGCTTCGAGATCCGCGGTTTCGTGTTCTGGGATGCCGACAACGACGGCGTCCACGATGCCGGAGAGTCACCGGTGAACAACGCCTGGATCAACGCCGACAGTTTCGTCGTGCCGTACAACGCCTGGGGCGGCACCAGCCCCGACGGCACCTACACCATCCACGGCGTCCACCCAGGCCGCTACCTTGTGCATGCTGGTGCTCAGAATCTCATCGAGGAGTACTGGCAGGACGCGTATTACTCGGACGACGCAACCGAGATGAACCTCACCTCGGGCGCAGCCGCAGGCATCGACTTCAGTCTCGTCGCCGGTGAGTATTTCGGCACCCTTCGAGGGAGGGTGATCGGCGACTCGAGCCCTGGCGGCATTCCGGACGTTCACATCATGGTGCGGCGGTTCGAAGACGATAACCACATCCGTAGCGAAGAAACCGACGCCAACGGATACTACACCTTTGAAAATCTGCCGCCGGGAAGCTACAGGGTTCTCTTTGGCACCCGGAGTACGAATGCCGCCAACGACACCGACTTTATCCCGAGCTTCTGGTCGTCGACCGGCGTCGCCGGCGACCCCGAACCCGCAAACCACCGTTTCGACTATCCGGGCGATCTCGGTGACGGCACCGATCTCGGTGCTTTCGAGCTCGTCACCGGCGGTTCAATCTCGGGCACCGTCCACCCGCCCTCGGGCGATGCGTTACCGCTGCCCTTCAGCGTCGATGCCGAGTACTTCTTTGGCGGCACTCTGCCGTTACCCAGCTTTGCCGTCGAGGGCGACGGCAGCTATCACCTGCGCGGCCTGCCGGTGGGCTTTTACCGGATCCACGCGTCGACTTGGGGGACCGGGTTCGTGTCGGTCTACTATCTCACACCGAGCGAGAGCACCTGGGACCAAAATGGCGCAGGTGCCGTCGAGATCCAACAGACGGTCGAGACGACCGGTATCGACCTCCACCTCCTGCGCGGCGGCTCGATCTCCGGTCTGGTCACTCTCGCGGGCACCAGTGATCCGCTGCCCGGCATCCAGATCAACCTCAACCTGGTGGACGATCCCCAGGGGCGCGGGTACGGAGACAGCGCACACACCGCAGCGAATGGGACCTACATCCTCCAGGGTCTGCCCACCGGTGACTACCGGGTGCGCACCGACGACCGCAGCGGGAACTACGGCAACCAGATTTACCCATCCAATGTCACCGTCACCGAGCCCCTGGAAACGTCGGGCGTTGACTTCGAGCTCACGGCGCCCGCCACCATCAGCGGCCGGGTGTACGAGGATACCGACAGCAGCGGAACCTACAACCCCGGCGAGGAACGAGCCGGCGTCTTCATCCTGGCCCAGGACTGGACGACCAACGAGTGGCTGAGCAACACCGTGAGCGGCACCGACGGTCTCTACGAGATCGGGAGTCTCGGTGTCGGCACATACCAGATGTGGCTCGAGCCCAATGAGACAAACTTCGTGCGCATGGGGTGGGACAACAGCTTCGATAGTCCCACACCGGTGGTGATCACCGAGGTCGACGGCGTACCACAGGACGTGGGCGGCATCGACTTCCGGGTGGTGCAGGGCTTCGAGATCCGCGGCTTCGTGTTCTGGGATGCCGACAATGACGGAATCCATGATGCCGGAGAGTCGCCGGTGAGCAACGCCTGGGTCAATGTCCAGGCCGTCTCCGGGCCGTACAACGCCTGGGGCGGCACCAACTCCGACGGCACCTACACCATCCACGGCGTCCACCCGGGCAGCTACCACGTACAGTCCGGCGCTCAGAATCTGATCGAGGAGTACTGGCTGGATGCGTATTACTCGGAAGATGCAACCGAGATTGACGTCACCTCGGGCACAGCCACAGGCATCGACTTCAGCCTCGTCGCTGGCCAGATATTCGGCACCCTGCGCGGCAGGGTGGTCACTGTCATCGAGGAAACCTCCACCGGGATCCCGGGCGTGGACGTCCAGCTGCGTTTCTTCGAGGACGACCAGGGCATCGCCAGCGCCACTACCGGTGAATTCGGGCACTTCGAGTTCCACACTCTTGCGCCGTCGCCGGCGGCTGGCTACAAGGTCTACTTCGAGACCTCGTGGACGAACGATCAGAACCTTACCAATCACGTGGCGAGCTACTGGGCCGCTGAGGGCGAGCCCGGCGTGATCGACCCCAACGACATGCGTGTTGTCTTTCCGACCCTCACCGATCCTCCCACTCCGCCGGGTACCGATCTTGGAGAGTTCGAGCTTGCCACTGGTGGCTCGATTTCAGGGAGGGTGCGTGCGCCGGGCGGCGGACCACTTCCCGAGGGTATCGGCGTCTCGGCCCACAGCTTCGAGAGCGGCGGGCAGGGGCTTCCCGGCGCCACGGTCGACGAACTCGGGTACTACCATTTCCGCGGAATTCCCGCACCGGCCACTTTTCGCGTGCAGGCCGACGCGTGGCACACCGACCTGGTGTCGATGTACTACTGGACCTATACCGAGAGCACATTCGACCACTGGACCGCCACCGCGGTGCAGGTGGAGGCGGATACAGATACAGACCTCATCGATATCCATCTGATCCAGGGAGGATCGATCTCCGGCGAGGTTACGATGAAATCCGACGGCACGTCGGTGCCCGACTTCCCCGTTTCCGCGGGCATGATGAACGACCCGTTTGGTCGGTGGTACAGCCAAGGTGTCAGCACCAACGTCGACGGGACATACAGAGTCAATGGGCTGCCCGACGGCGAGTACGAGGTGCGGACCGACGCGCGTGAGGGAGCTCTCGCCAATGAGACGTACCCAGGCGCTGTCCCGGTTGTGGCGCCCGGAGACACGCCCGGCATCGACTTCGAGCTCGAGGCGGCGGGTCGCATCACGGGCTGGGTGACCCAGGTCGTCGGAGGCAACGTCGAGCCGGTCGTCAACATTCGGGTCGAGGCTACCGAATATGTCGACGGTCAGTTCTGGAGTGACGGCTACACCGACGCCAACGGTTACTACAGCATCGGAGCTTTGACGCAGGGCTACGATTACAGGGTCCAGGTCCAACCGTGGAATTCCCCGGATCCCCAGTCTTTCAATTTTATCGCTGAGTACTGGGATGACGAGCTGTTCTGGGAGACGGCCTTGCCGGTGACCCTGCCGGTGCATCCCAGCGGCGGCATCTCGGAAGTCATTGGCATCGACTTCGAGATCACCTTCGGTGGAGCGATATCCGGCATCGTCACGTCGGGTGACGATCCCTTGCAGAATGTCTCCGTCTCGGCCAACCTGTTCAGCGGGGCCTCCGACGGCAACGGCGCCAACACCGATCACAACGGCTTCTACATCATCCGAGGCCTGCCCGAGGACACCTACCGGGTGCACGCGAGCGCCTGGCCTCAGCCCTACGTGGACGAGTACTTCGATGACACCACTGACTGGAGCCTGGCGACGGTCGTGAGCGTTTTGGCCGTCCCCCCGGGTGGGCCGATCCCGGTTACAGATAACATCGACTTCGATCTCGGGCCCGCCTACTCCATCAGCGGTTCCGTGACCGACGCGAACGACGATGCGATTCCCAACATCCAGGTGACCGCCAGCGGTCTCGACGTCTCCTCCTGGTCGCAGGGAACGACAAACGGAGATGGTGACTACGTCATCCACAGCCTGGAGCCCGGGACCTACGAGGTCGCGGCCGAGCCCTGGGGCACCGATTACATTCGGCAACAGCAGGAGGTCGATCTGACCGTGGGCGACGCCGGCGGAGTCGACTTTACACTCCAGATCGGCGCCGTGATGAGCGGCCGCGTGTACGTGGACTCCGACGAAAACGACAGCTACGATCCCGATGAGGAGAGCGAAGGGGTGTGGATCTCGGTCTCCGACTTCTACACCGGTCAATACTTCGGGAGTGGGATGAGTGACGCAGACGGCCTCTACGAAGTTCGCGGTCTCGGTGTCGGATCCTACATGCTCTGGCTCGACCACGGCGAGCACAACCTTGTGCAGATGGCCTGGCCGAACGACACTGGTGAGGGCGGCGCCCAGCCGGTGATCGTGGCAGAGAGCGGCAGTGGGCCCGAGGACGTGCCCGGCATCGATTTTCAGGCCATCCAGGGCTTTGAGATCCGAGGCATCGTCTTCTTTGACGCAAACGACGACGGCGATCAGTGGCCGGAGGAACCGGGAATCCCCAATATCTCGATCAACGCGGAGTTCCAGGGTGGTTTCTGGGTCCACCATGTGTGGACCGGTAGCGATACCGACGGCGCCTACACCCTCCACGGCGTCTACCCCGGCCCCCACACCGTGAGCGCCCATGCGGGCGACACGCCCTACGCTTCGGAGCTCTTCAAGCTGGTCGACGGCTATCCGGTCGGCACCTTCAACGTGAGCGAAGCCGATCACATCGACGTCAGCTCCGGCGATGTCACCGGGATCGACCTCTCGCTCGAGCTCGGCGGCGGTATTGCCGGAACCGTCACGGATTCTTCTACGGAAGAGGGCCTCGGCTCCATCGATCTGTGGGTCAACCGTCTCGACGGCGACGGTCTGTGGTGGGGCGCCACCACCGACTCCAACGGCAACTATCTTGTCAACGGATTGTCGCCCGACGAGTATGTGATCCAGGCCTGGGACCACCAGGAGATCTACGTCAGCGAGTTCCACGAAGATGCCGTGTTCTGGGAGGATGCGTCGTCAGTATGGGTTTCGGCTCGGCAATCGGTTACCGATCCCCTCGCAACCGAGGTCAATTTCGAGCTCGACGTTGGCGGCGCCATCGAAGGCGTGGTCTACCACGACGCCAACGGAAACGGCGTTCAGGATGCGGGCGAGCCCGGGCTCGAGGGAGTGGGGATTCACCTCGAAGAGTTCGCGGATCCTCGTCGCTATATCATGGGTGGCTCCACCGACTCGAATGGCGATTTTCGCGTCGGCGGTCTCCCGCCGGGTCTCGACATGCGGGTCAGCGTCGACACCTGGGGAACGGATTTCCTGGGTGGGTTCTACGACGGTGGAGACGATAGCCCAACCACCGACTCCGAACAGGCCATTCGAGTATCGGTTACCGCAGGCGGCACCACGACCGGCATTGATTTCGGTCTCGGTGAAGGTGGCTCCATCACCGGTGTCGTCGTCGACGGCGATGGGAATCCCATCCCGGGAATTCATGTCAACGCCAACTCCCCAGAGTGGGGCACCGGCGACAACACGGACAACCAGGGGCAATACATTCTTCGCGGTCTCTTTCCGGGCGACTATCAGGTTTCGACCGGTGGTGATCCCTACCGCTACGAGTGGTACGACAACCAGACCGAGTGGCAGGCCCATACACCCGTGAACGTTCAGGCCGGCGTCACAACCGGCGGCATCGACTTCGTGCTCCCGGTCATGCCGCGGATCACCGGCGGACCCACCCCGGCAGAGGGCGAGCGGGGAAGAACCGTGACCGGAGTGACGGTCACGGCCGAGCAGCTGACGGCGGGCGCCACCATCGAGCTCGGCGACGGTCTGACCATCACGAACCTGGTCCTCGACAGCGGTACATTCTCCTTCAACGTAACGATCGCCACCGACGCGCCGCTGGGTGGGCGGAGCCTGTCGGTGGTCAACGACCAGGCGCTGGAGGACGGCGCCGATACCCTCGCGAATGCCTTCGAGGTACTTCGGGACGACAACCCGGCCCCCAGCACCAAACGCCTCTACGTCACCGACTTCGGCCGCAGCCAGGTGCGGGTCTACGGCACCGCCGACAACTCGCTCCTCGGCATCCTCGACCTGTGCTGCAATCCCTACGGAATCGTGTTGTCGCCCGACGGCAGCTTTGCCTACGTCAACGGCGACGATGGACGGCTCTCGGTCATCGACACCCGTCTCGGCGACGTCGGCGAGGAGGTCGCTCAGTTCTACCTGTTCGGCAACTTCGGCAACGACGCGATGGCTGCCACGAACTCCCACGTTTACGCCATCGATCGATCGTCGGGCCTCGACCAGATATGGGTCCTCGACACCGCGACGTGGGAGGTCGAATCGACGATTGCGCTGGACGAGACCCCGTTCGGGCTGGGAATCGATCCCGTGGGGCAGAAGATGTACGTGGCCCACAACTACTCGGACTCGGTGTCAGTGATCGACCTCGATCCCGCGAGTGCCACGTTCCACGAGCCCTTGACGACTGTCACGTTACCCGGCGGCAGCCGACCGAGAGCCGTTGACTTCACCTCGGACGGAACCCGCGCGTATGTTGCTGGAAACCGGGACACTTACGTCATCCACACCGGGCTCGCTCTGACCAACCCCGACAACGCGGTCGTTGCCCATCTTTCCCGGCTTGGGGCGCCCATCGACATCGTCCAGCACACGGCCTCCGGCAAAGAGCTCGCCTTCCTCGAGATGGGCGGACTCGTCGCTGTGGTGGACGTCACACCCACTTTGCCCGAGCCGCAGATCCTGCTGTCTCTCACAGCCGGTTTCTCTGTCAGCGGCATCCGCGCCACCGCGGACCAGCTCTTCCTCGCCCACTCGGGGTCCTTTGACGTCTGGGTGGTGGATACGGAGGAGCTGCTTTCGAGCGCCGCCCTGTCCCTGACCCGCTTCGACGGTCCGGAGCCCGCACACGGGCTGGGGTACCTTCTTGGCGGTCTCGCCGTTGGCGCCAGCCCGGCGGGCCCGCCTGCAGGCGGGCCTCTGATCACGGACGTCGGCGGGCCGGTGGAGAACGGCTCACCCTTCAGTCTCACCATCAGCGGTTCCAACTTCGACCCGGATGCGGTCGTCTGGCTGCAAGGGACGCCCGACCGGGGAACCGTGACCTCGGCGACTCTGTCCGAATTGGTGGTCGATTTTGTGGCCACGACACCAGTTGGCGACCACCACGTGGTGGTCACCAATCCGGTCTCCGGCGGCGGCGCAAGCGCCGTGAGCGACACGCCGGTCGAGGTCCGCCCGCCAGCAAGCTTCGCGCCCACACAGACGCTCTACGTTTCGAGTTACGGCGCCGCCCAGGTTGAGGTCTTCAACACGGACGGCACCACGGCGACGATCCCGACCCTACCCTTCGCGGCGGGTATGGCGATCACCCCAGACGGCGACCTGGGATTCGTCGCCCAGTTCCACGATGGCCCGTGGAGCTCATGGGAGGATCTCCCGGAGCACTTCTACGATATGGCCGTGGTGGATCTCGACACCGAGTCGCCGACATATCTGGAGGCGATCGCACAGATCCCGTGGATCTGGACCTCCTTCTGGTCGCCGGTTGTCACACCCAACCTCGACGACCCGAACGGCATCTTCGTCTATGCGCCCAACCACAGCCAGAGCGACACCGTCTCGGTCATCGATCCCGCCACCCTGGCGGAGGTCGACATCGACAACGATCCGAACACCAGCTCGCTGCCGAGGAACTTCCCCTACGATTGGATCTCCAACGGCGACGCCATGCCGGGAATCAATCGGATCGAGCTCGACGGTGATGTCACCGACCAGAGCCTCCGACCCAACGACGTGGCTCTGACCCCTGACGGCACACTTCTGTACGTCGCCAACTGGTTCGGGAGCCTTTCGATCGTCGACACGGTGACCCGTAAGGTTGAGGGAGAGCTCACCGCCAACGGGAATCTCACGCAGGCACGTGACGTGGTGATCACACCCACCGATTCCGGGACGGGGGTCTTTGTCTACCTGTACGGCAACGACGGCGCCGGCGACACCTTCCTGTTCATTTTCGAGGCCGGGAACACCAACGACGCAACCGCTCTGGTCTACCAGATTCCCCTGCCTCGTTATGGCCGAGCGATGACGATCAGTCAGGACGGCAAAACCGTGTACGTGGCGGCTAACATCGGCTACCCCGACCTCCGCTCGGAGGTCTACGTGATCGACGTGCGGCCCTCGAGTCGCAGCATCACGGATGTGATCGACCTCCCGGACAGGGTCTACAAGCTGATCGAGGCGCCGGACGATCGCCTGCTCTATCTGAGCGCCGTGTGGCAATCGGTGATCTTCGTGGTCGACGTCGCGCCGGGGTCCGGCTACCCGCTGATCACGACCTTGAATGCTTCGGCGTGTCCCCTCGATGTAGCAGTCGAACCGAGTGCGGGGGCCGTTCACCCGGTTGTCACGAGCGTGACCCCGAACTCGGGTTCGCCTGCCGGAGGCGATCCGGTGGTCATCACCGGCGCCAACTTCGCCGCGGGCGCCACAGTCGAGTTCGGTAACGAAAACTTCGCGACGAGCGTGGAGGTGGAAGGTAACTACGCGATCGAGGCGGTGACCCCGGCTTCGAGCCTGCCCGGAAATGGAACCGGCTCGGTGCATGTGACGGTCAGGAACTCGGACGACAGGAGCGATCGGCTCGCAAACGGATTCACCTACAAGCTCGACACGGTTCCTCCGGTCTTCACGACGCCGCCGTATGTCGCCAGCCAGGTGTTGGTCGGCGATCCACCGTCGGAGGCGACGGTGGAGATCCGTTGGCAGACCATCGAGGCCTCCGACTCGCTCGTAGACTACCGTGAGGTTGGCCAGTCGGTCTTCCTCCAGCAATCGGACCCGGTCCTTACGACGGACCACCTGATCACGCTGACGGGTCTGAACCCCGCCACCGACTACGAGTTCCGAGCCACCTCCGCGGATGCCCACGGCAACTCGGCGATCTCGCCGGCACCGGACGCCGAGCCGAATACCAAGCCGTTCACCACCCCCACCGCTCCCGACGTCGTGGCCCCTGTTATCACGGGGCCAACGGCGGCGCCAGACATAAATTCGGCGGTCATCCAGTGGGACACCAACGAGGAGGCGACCACTGTAGTGCAGTACGATGCTGACATCGACGGCAATTTCACCCGACAGGCCTTCGGATCATCCGGCACGCATCACAGCGTGATGCTGACCGGCCTGGTCGCCAACACCGAGCACGAGTACCGGGTGCTGTCGGTGGATGCGAGCGGAAACATCGCATCCGCGGACGAGACGTTCACCACGGACGCATTGCCAGATACGACGCCACCGGTGATCATCCGCGGCCCCGAGCCGACCTATCTCGCCAACGACCTCGTGATCGTCCAGTGGCAGACCGACGAGCCCTCGACCAGCTTTGTCAACTACGGCACCTCCTCGATCCTCGAGCAGGGCGTGGTCGATCTCGATCTCGTGACCAACCACGTTGTCTTCCTCACCAATCTGCTGCCCGGCACGGCCTACGGCTACCAGGTCGGCTCCACCGATCCCAACGGCAACACGGTGCTTTCAGCCGATCCATTCGCCAAGACCCTCCAGACGCTGGGGACCTCTCGTCTCACCGGCGATCTGAAGGTCGGTGTCGTCACCCTGAAGGCCGGCGCCTACATCACCAAGGCCGAGGCGACCGATGGATTCACGACTCCGAAGGATCCGGACACTACGGCTCCAGTGTCGTTGTCGGTCACCGTCACACCGCTGTCCTTCGATCGGGTGCTCGTGACCGTCGAAACCGACGAGGACACAAGCCTGCTGGCCCGGTATGGAGTCGGCGGTCTCACGGATTCGGTGTTCGATCCTGCTTTCAATCAGGTGTCGAGCGTACTGCTGGCAGGGCTCGCACCTTCCACAACCTTTGACCTGTCAGTCGAGCTGGTAGACCCGAAGGGGAACGCGACCACCGTCGATGGTCTGTATTTCACGACACCTGCGGAACCCGACGATGATCCGCCCGTGATCTCCGCGCTCACGGTCGATCCCGTCACCGAAACGACCGCCCTTGTGCGGTGGACAACTGACGAGCCCACGGACGCCACCGTTCGATTCGGGGCACAGGGAGGGGCCCTCGACCGGCAGGTCGGCCGCCTCGGGCTCGCGACAACTCACGAAATCCTCATCACCGGGCTCACACCCGCAACGACATACGACGCAGAGGTGGCGAGCCGCGACGCCAGCGTCAATGTTGGCACCCTGCCGACGGCCTTCACCACCACGGCGGCGGCGCCGGTGATCACCAGCGTCACTCCGTCAAGTGCAGTGCTCGGCGCCTCAGTCGAAGTGGCGGTGAACGGCACTCACTTTGACGGCGCTTCGGCAGACCTCGGTGCCGGGGTGACGATCGCAGGCGTCACTGTCAACGATTCCGGTACCCAGGTTCGGGTCGAGATCACGGTTGCCCCAAGTGCTGCCGTTGGTCCGCGGCAGATTGTCATCACAACCGGCTATGGCTCCGCGGCGGCGGACTTCACCATCGTCGATGACACCGTGCCAGTGGTGGAAATCCTCCTTCCGCTGAACGACGCAGAACTAACCTCGCTGACGGTTGCGGTTCACGGCAATGTGAGCGAGCTCGCCGAGGTCACCGTCAATGGCGTGGTGGCGGTGGTCACCAACGGGAATCCCATCACGTTCGATGCGACGGTGACCCTGCCGGGGGCGGGTCTGAGGGGAATCAGCGCCACCGCCGTCGATCCTTCCGGCAACCGCGGCACCCACACCATCACCGTCACGGTCACCAATCAACCACCGGTGGCGTTGTGCCGGGACGTCACGGTCTCCGCGGACGGGAGCTGCCAGGCTGCCATGACACCGGCTCTCGTCGATGGCGGTTCGTACGATCCTGACGGTAACTCTCTGGGCATGACCGTGGATCCGGCAGTTCTCTCGGGGCTGGGTTCGCACGCGGTGACACTGACGGTGGACGACGGAGAGATCCAGGACAGCTGCAGCTCGACGGTGACGGTCGTCGACACGACGGCGCCCACCATCGATGCGATCTCCGCAAACCCGTCGGTGCTATGGCCGCCGAACCACAAGATGACGAAGGTGACGGTCGATTTCCTCAGCTCCAACGCCTGCGATGTCGAGCCGCTCTGCCGCATCACCGGTGTTGCGAGCAACGAGCCCGAATCAGCATGTGATAAGAAGGACGAAGAACCTGACTGGGAGATCACCGGCGATCTGTCGGTCAAACTGCGTGCCGAGCGCTGTGGCGATGGGGACGGCCGCATCTATACCATCACCGTCACCTGCGCCGATGCCGCCGGCAACACTGCTGACGCCACTACCGTGGTTACCGTTCCTCACGATCAAGGAGACTGAAAAGACCGAAACTCGCATCATAAGTGCCGGATCCGCAGCTCTGTAGTTATTGATTGAACGTGACTGTAGTGCCCAAACAAGAGATGTGGGGGCGGATCTGGGACTGATTCCCAGTGGTTGTGTAGTGCCCCAATGGGAACCGCAGGGGCGGATTTGGGGTCGGTTCTGAGTGGTCGAAGCTCGGTTTTGGGGAAATAATTAATCTGGTGGGAGTCCGGGTGAGCCTGGGGTCGGACG
>SDBT01009689.1_pt1 | contig 15603 bp, 14 predicted proteins | sample 2277101 | NCBI WGS metagenome assembly SDBT01 (sample SAMN10404973, study PRJNA504765) | marine sediment metagenome | isolation source: marine sediment core GS10_PC15, 103 cmbsf | place: Arctic Ocean: Southern Knipovich Ridge | collected 2010 | reverse complement strand
AGTACTCTCTGAAATGCTTCCTTGCCGTGAAAAGGATGTTTCTGAATTCATTGGGCTCGATGTGTCGGTACACGAAATCGATGCTGTCGAGCGCCAGGTGGATATCCTCGATGATGACAACGCCATTGGCTCTGTTGATGTTGTCAGCCAGACTCTTCCGGCAAAAGCCAGGGTGTTGGCAACGGATAAAATATCTTCTATATTATCTACGCCGGCATAGTAAATATTAAAATTTAACTCGCGAAAATCTCTGGAGAGCAGTTTAGATTTTAAATTATCGATGGCCTCTTCTTTGAGGTAAGATTCTCGGCCGATAAACAGGTAGTTCATATATTATTACCAACTCTCTACGGTCCTTTCAACGATGCGTGTAGCAAGGTCCTTTATAGCGTCCCGAACTGCCGCTTCTTCGCTTCTGGCATATTCACCTGTCATTCTATATGTGGATTCCCCCGTAAAATGCTTTTCTTCCCAAATAATTTTATTTTCCGGGGGTTTGTATAAGCGGATATCCACTACAACCTTAACTCTATATTCGATAATATTATCATTTACATCATATCTAAGCGCTTCTTTTATAAAATCGACTAATTGACCGTCCAAAATTAAATCTGCCTCCTTAAGTTTTGTTACTTTAAGATTTCCATCGAGAATAAACTTATCTATTGTCTCTCTTGTAATGTCCAACTCCATTCCGCTTCTATATCCTATATACATCCTCTTATCGGTAACTTCTTCGGTTAATTTTATTTTATTTATAAAGTTACTTATATGTATTGACTTCGCCCCGGAAGAGATAATAGAAGAGCTCGTATAACCGCACCCTCCCATAAGTAAAGTTATAGACATAAAAAAGATAATTACTGAATCAATTTTCTTCAATTTCTATCCCCTCCTCTGTTCCCCCTAAAATAGCATCAATATATTCCAATCTTATTTTTGCTAACAGCGCGTAAGAGGTCCCCGGGTATTTTCGGAGTATTTCACGATAATATATTCGAGCACTTTTATATTTTTTCTGTTTTTTATAAAATTCCGCTGATTTAAAAACACTCTCTGCTTTTTTTTGCTCCAATATTGCTATTGTTCGTTCGACCTCAATCTTTAATTTGCTATCCAAAGATTCTGAAGAATACTTCTTGAATTCCTGTATTGCCTCATCTGTAGGTTCTTGATCGTAATCCGCATTAAGGGATACCAGATACATACATTGAGCCTGCTCGTATTTAGCCTTCTCCACTAAATCGCTTGCAGGATATTCCTGCGTCAATTTCTGAAAGGCCTCTACGGCTTCATTGTATTGCTGTAATTTCTTATAGCAGGAGCCTATCATAAATTGTGCATTATCCGCATAAGATGAGTATGGTATATTTTCGATTATTTTAATAAAAATCTCGATGGCCTTCTCTACATCCGTCATCAATTCAACGCCCATAAGGGCGCCTGAGTGCTTATTAAAAAATACCTTTCCTATCTCATATTCGGCTTTTATTATTTCATCGATTCGTTCCGTAAAAGGGTAATTTTCTATAACCTTCTGGTAGTTCCGAAAGGCAACATAGAATTTGCCTGCTTTTTGATAAGACAAAGCGGTATAATATTGGGCATCGGGGGCGAGTTCCGAATTCTTGTAGTGCTCAACCAGCCTTATAAATTCTTCCGCAGCCCTCTTGTAATCTCCCTCTTTATAAAAAGACATCGCCCAATCATATTGCTGTTCGGGTGAATCTTTTACGGCGTATTTGGGATTAACGAATTTTTGAGATTTTGGAGTCCAAACCCAAAAGGCCTCAGCAGCATTTAATATGGAGAAGGACATTACTAGTAAAATCAGAGTTACTTTTGCTATCATTATAGCAATATTATATAACATATAGGTCTTTTTTTGTCAAGATTGGAAGGATGATGTAAAATATTTTGCAGTGTGCCGGAATGATAAGCAGAAGTACACCGCAAAAGATTTACAATAAACGATGTCTTGCTAGAATATATGTCAAGAATTTTTTGAGGCTTAGGTTTGATCAGGGTTTACGGTGGGTTGAATAACCGCTTTTTTAATGAAATCGGTTATCAGGCTTCTATCTTCTTTTTTCATGTCCAAAAACTGATTACCGATTTCGTAATCCTCTCCGGCTGGAAGCTTTCTTATCCATGCGACTTTAGAAATTGCCCTGAGGGGCTTCGTAATTAAAGGAAGATTGATTTCGAGAATCATCCGACATGACAAAGAAATAAATTTGTCAGAATGAAATCTTACTCCGCCAACACTCAAATTCTTCGTCAAAGCACCTTTAGATACAGGACTTGTTGCGCGTAACTCCTTGTATGTCAAAGGGATACGAGCACCAATCCGTGGATGCTTTCGCTTTTCGCTAAAATCCAGCATCTTATTATATTCTCTTTCTTAAAACCTTGATCCCCTTATCATTAAGAAGATATCATATGAAAGGGAGTATGTCAAGGTGCCAAGCTAATTAACTTTCTTTTATTACACTATAAAGTATAACATAAAATAAAAAAAAGTGTGTCATGGGGAGGTAACTATTGTATTCTTAACTATTTCCACGTCGCGGACGTATGTAAAATACAATAATGAACACTAATATTGCGTAATAAATAAAAATACAAAAAAGAGGAATATTTTCTATCTCGATGAATGCGCCGGGTAAAGCGGAAAGGAATTCCAGAGATAGAAGCATTGCCTTATTTGTCAGCCAAACAGTTTCGTAGAAAAAAATGCTGATGCCGGGCAAAAATAAACCAAATAAAAGTGCCTCTATGCCAAGACTGACCAAAACAAAACAAATTGGAATAGCTACCAGGTTGGCTAAAATTGTAACGGGAGTGATAATATGAAAATAATAAGCGATTATAGGCATAATGCCGATCCACACACTAATGGAAATTGAGAAAGATTTGAGTATATACAAGAGGGTTTTCGGACCTTTGGCTATTGGCTTAAACAATTTGTCTATCACAGGTGAGATCCATATTATCGAAGCGATGCAAAGGAATGATAAAATAAATCCTGCATCAAAAATATAGTTAGGATTCGGAATTATCAATATCAATAGCGCCAGACTTAATGTATTCAATATCTGTCCTTGCTTATTCAGAACGAAACCTAAAAGTAGAACCGATGCCATGATGCTGGCCCTCCATACAGACGGCCTCTGACCTACCATGAGGGCATAAAGGATTATCAGGGCAATTGTAAAAATATACGCTATTCTTTTGGGAATTTTAATAAGTTTGAATAATCCCAAAAAGATAAAAACAAGAATACCAACATGCAAGCCGCTTATGGCAATAATATGCATGGTGCCTGTTTTAATGAAAATATCTTTTATAGGCTTATCTAGATACTGCCTATTGCCCAAAAGCATTGCAGCCAGAATACTCGAATGAGGAGGCGAAAGATTAATCAGGATATTTCTTGTGGCTTTATTCTTTATCGAGTAAAGAAATCTTTTAATCCGAGGCAACGGTTGTTTTAATCTCCCACTTTTTTCAATAAATCCATTTTTTTTGATTTTACAAACAGCGTAAATTTTCCTTCTCGCAAGATAGCCTCTATAATTAAATTCCCCCGGTGCCTTGTTCGTCCTTGGCATCGTAATCTCGCCTTCTAAGACTATTTTATCACCGTATTCAAAGGTCTTGGTACCGCCATAATAAGCTTTGATAAGAACTAATCCGTTTGTGTTTATCCATTGGGCTCGATCCATGTAGGTCATACTTAAGCGTGACCTACCTATTGCTTTAACCTTTAATAGGAATTCCAGCTCCGGATAATAACCGTATTTTCTTTTAAAAACCGGATTGCTACAAATAGTACCTTTTAATACCATTATTCTCGGTTCTTCGGTAACTACATATTTAATGTGATTTTTTGGCAATTCGTTAAAGGCGCTAAATCTTATAAATCCCGTAAGGAAAATTAATATAAAAAGGGAAATGTGGGAGATGGTTCTTATCTTGAAAAATATTAAGAATAGAGTTATGGTTATTAACGCAAGTATAGATGCTGTATTAACTATTAGACTAGTGTAGCCCATTAAAAATGATGCTACTAAAATACCTATTAAAAATGCAATGCTTATCGGAAATAATGGGTTTTTCATCTACTTTCATTATCTTTTATATTTGATTTTTTGTCAACTAATTATTGATATTTATTAAACTTCTTTGTCACCCCTTACCAGACGTGTTGGTTAATTCTTCTCAAAAGAGTCTGTTGCCCTGGTTTACGCAATACGTCTAAAGAGGCGCAGGGATGCGGGGAGACTACGAGAGCACGGTGAGGTTACTGAACGCCGATAGAATCCTTTATTTTATCAAATTTTTTGGCTCCGATGCCCTTTACTCTGATAATATCTTCTTTAGAGGTAAATAGGCCGTTTGTATTGCGGTAGGCTATTATTCTCTCGGCAAGCGCCGGACCGATTCCTTCTAGCAGAACCAAATCTTTTTCTCCGGCAGTATTTATATTTATGGTTTTGGGCCAATCTATTTCTTCTTTGATCACGTCTCGCATGAAAACTTCTGTACTTGAGGTTTTTATCTTATAATAATGAACGAGAGAACCTATAAGAATTGCGGCAAAAAGGAAGGCAATTATTGCTTTTTCATGCTTGCTAAAATTGAACATATTTAGTGGGTGATAATGCTAACAAACTTCTTGGGAACGATAACCCATTTGGAAATCTTTTTCCCTTCAACCCATTTTTTTACCTTTTCATCTGATTGAACTTTAGCTTTGAGGGCTTCCTCATCTATGGCAGGAGAGACTTTGATTTTAGAGCGGAGTTTTCCGTTTATTTGAATAGGGATGGTTATCCTCTTTTCTATGATTAGCTTTTTATCGTAGTAGGGCCATTTCTCTTTTAATATGCTCGGTTTATTTCCTAAACGCTGCCATAATTCTTCAGCAATATGCGGCACAAACGGCGAAACCAAAATAATTACTGTGTTCACTGCTTCGCTGGTATCTTCGTCTTCTTTGGTTAAATATATTTCATTTACGAGTTCCATTATAGAGCTTATGGCAGTGTTAAAATGAAACCCCTTCTCCATATCCTCGGTAACCTTCTTTATCGTCTGATGCATTTTGCGCGTAAGATTTGCCTTTGCTTCGGTTCTCGGTTTTCGCTTTTCGCTTTTCGCTTTTTTAACTATATCAACCAGCCTCCAAACCCTTCCCAAAAACCTATACGCCCCCTCTGCGCCCCTATCCGACCACTCAGCGTCCTTTTCAGGCGGCCCGATAAAAAGCGTATATAATCTGACGGTATCGGCTCCGTATTGCTTTATCAAATCATCAGGACTTACAACGTTCCCTTTTGATTTTGACATTTTTGCCCCATTTTTAATAATCATACCCTGTGTAAAGAGATTCTCGAACGGTTCAGAGAACTCTATTAAGTTTAAATCGTAAAAAACTTTAGTTATAAAACGGGCATATAATAAATGGAGAATGGCGTGTTCTACCCCGCCTATATATTGGTCAACCGGAAGCCAATTATTAACATCTTTCTTCTCGAACGGTTTCTTATCCAACTTGGGCGAAATATACCTTAAAAAATACCAGCTTGAATCAACAAATGTATCCATTGTGTCTATTTCTCTGGTGGCATTTGATTTACATTTTGGGCATTTTGTTTCAACAAACTTTTTAGAAGTTTTTAGGGGCGATTCGCCGTGCGGTTTGAACTTAACATCTTCCGGCAACAAAACAGGCAGGTCTTTTTCAGGAACCGAAACTATGCCGCATTTATCGCAGTAAACTATAGGTATAGGCGCGCCCCAGTATCTCTGGCGTGATATCAACCAATCCCTCAATTTATACTGCAGGCTCCTTTTTCCAATCTCCTCTTCTTCCATAAAGTTAGCTATTTCATCCATGGCCTTTCTGTTTGACATACCGTTAAACTGGCCTGAATTCACCATTACACCGTCTTTGATATAGGCCTGTTTCATAATTTCGGCATCCAACGGAAATTCAGGGTCATCTATTACTACCTCTATCGGAAGGTCGTAGCGTTTCGCAAATTCAAAATCCCTCTGGTCGTGGGCCGGAACAGCCATAACAGCACCCATTCCGTATTGCATCAGGACATAATTTGCTATCCATAAAGGAATTTTTTTATTATTAACCGGATTGATAACATATATTCCCGTAAATATGCCTTTTTTCTCAACATCCAAAGCAGCCCTTTTTATCTTGGATTCTCTCCTCACCTCTTCTACAAACTTGATAATTTCCTCTTTAAATTTTGAATCTTTTATAAGTGAGGAGATTTCGGGATGCTCTGCTGCCAAAACCATATAAGTAGCGCCGAATATAGTATCGACCCTCGTCGTAAAACAAGTGAGTTTCTTGTCGCTATTTTCTATCGGAAAGTGTATATTGACGCCGTAACTCTTTCCTATCCAATTTCTTTGCATTATTTTGACGCGCTGGGGCCAATGTTTTAATTTATCCAGATCGCCTAGAAGCCGTTCGGCATAATCTGTGATTTTAAAAAACCACTGCTTGAGGTCTTTTTGAGTTACCTGCGAGTCGCATCTCTCGCATTTACCCTGTATTACCTGTTCATTGGCCAGAACCGTATTGCAGGACGGACACCAGTTTACGAAGGCCTTTTTCTTGTAGGCAAGTCCTTTTTCAAAAAGTTTCAAAAATATCCACTGCGTCCACTTATAATAGTCAGGGAAACAGGAGGTAACCTCTCTTGACCAATCATAACATACCCCCCACGAATCGAGTTGCCGCTTCATGATTTGAATATTATTCATAGTGGAAATCTTTGGGTGAAGGTTATCTTTTATCGCCGCATTTTCAGCGGGAAGCCCAAATGCATCCCAACCCATAGGTGTAAGCACGTTAAAGCCCTTCATCTTTTTATACCGGGCTACGGCATCTCCGATGATGTAGTTTCGGCCATGGCCTACATGCAGGGCAGCAGACGGATACGGAAACATCATCAGGCAGTAGAATTTATTTTCAGGGTTCTTAATATCCGCTTTGAATAAGTTCTTTTTCTGCCAATATTTCTGCCACTTAGGCTCAATCTTATCGAATGGGTATGCCTTTTCCATGATTTAATTAAAATAGCATATGAAATTCATAAATTCAAGCAATTTTCGTTTTAAAATCAATGATTTTTTCTTTTTATGAAACCCGATAAATTTACGCAAGTCCAATTCGCAAAAAGCATCACCATTCATAACCAAAAAGGAGGAGTTCTTGATAAAAGATTCTGCATTTTTTGTTGCCCCCCTTGTTCCCAGGGGCTCTTTCTCCTGGGAAAAGTATAACTACATCTATTCTCTCTGTTTCCACAAAATTACCTTATCAAAAATGCTTTAAATGCTCCCAAGGTTTCTAAAAAACAATCTGGCTTCCGCAGTCTTCGAATCGAAAAGGTACACATAAAAACTTCTTTAACTTCTTTTTTATTTTGGCTTGATCCTCCGGCTTGGCAAAGATCAGCATAAACCCTCCTCCTCCGGCGCCCAACAATTTTCCTCCTAAAGCACCGGCGCGTAGCGCTGCAGAATAGATATCATCAACTAAAGGAGTGGCTATTTTGCGTGATAAAGTGCGCTTAATCTGCCAACTTTCATGTAAGAGCTTTCCGAATTTTGATAGGCTAGTATTCGAATTAAGGATATTCAAGCCCTCTCCTACCAGCTCGCGCATTATCCGCATCTCTCTTTTTCTCTTAGGGATATTTGCAATTTGTTTTGCAGCGATCTCTGAAGCAAACCTGGTGAATCCCGTAAAAAAAAGCATTAAATGAGATTGAAACGACTTAAGCCTCTGAGCTTTTAAAGTAACGGGTTGGACTTGAATATGGCTTGGGCCGCCAAACTCTATCAAATTTAATCCTCCAAAGGCCGCTAAAACCTGATCTTGCGAACCTACATTTTCCTTAAGAACATCCTGTTCAAGATGCATGGCATCGAGAGCTAATTGCCGCTTTGTAGGCATACTACTACCTTTAAACGCATATAATGCGTGAAGTAATCCTACAGTAAAAGAAGAACTGGAACCCAATCCTGTCTGGGCAGGTAAATCCGCATCATAGTGAACCCCTATCCTTTCTTTGATTTTCATATAGCGCAGACATTCCCGAACAGAAGGATGTTGGATATCGCAAATCCTTTTAACCTTCTCTAACTTTGAGTAAACAACATTGTAATTATAATTCAAAAATGGCGTTAGTTGCCTGCAGATAATATAACCATATTTATTTATCGTTGTGGCTAATACAGCGCCTCCATTTTCTCTATACCACGCAGGATAATCTGTCCCTCCACCAAAAAATGATACTCGCCAAGGCGTTCTAGTTATAATCATAATATTCCCTTTTAACTCGAAAAAAACTCCTCAATGATTGTCCAGAGCTCAGCCGCTTTATTAAATTGGTGCCGATAAAACCAGCTCCGCCAGCAACCAAAATCTTTTTATTTTTAAACATCTTGAACAAAATGTCCCAATCTATCCCTTTCTGAGAGGATCGGCTTCTTTACCGGCCACGATATATTGAGTTTAGGGTCATTCCATAATATAGTAAATTGTTTAGAGGGATTATAATAAGTCGATTGTTTATAATGGAATACCGCTTGTTCGCTCAATACAAGATGGCCGTTTCCGAATTTCGGAGGAACCAGTACCTGAATCCTATTATCCTTTGATAAAACAAATGACTCCCATTTCCCAAATTGTGCAGAGCCCCTATCCCAGTTAACAACCACCAGATAGAACTCTCCATAAAGACATGATATCAGCTTCCATGTCTCGTCGTCGCCGTGTATGCCACGGAGGACATTTTTTGATGATACAGAAATATCGTCTTGAATGAAATTTATATGTATATCTGCTTGTCTATAAAGCCTTTCATTGTAAAGCTCAACATATGTCCCCCTGAAATCGTTAAAAACACTAGGCGGTTTTATTAACAAAACACCGTCGAGTTTTGTTTTACTTACATCCATTATTCCTTATCCTTTCGGTAATAAGAAAATCTTATTTTCAATATAATATTTTAAAAAGGCATCGTGAAATTTTCTAAAGAGCTGATTTGGCGGTATCACATTTATCATAGATAAAGCCGTCTTATATAATGGGGCTGGAAGTTTGGCTATCAGTGCACCCAATAAATAGATGTTATATCTTATATTCTTCTCTTTCTCCGTAAAGCAGGATAGTGTAGACTTTTCCCAACAACCTGTCATATCGCCTATATGGGTAAGGGAATCTATATATCCGCGATCGACGCAGTAATTATAAAGTCTTGTCCCTTTCATCGGTACAGTTGTGGAATAACTGGAGTAGGTTACATCCACCTTTCTGCTAAACTCTATTGTATCCAGGTCATCCTGTAATGTCGAACCCGGAACAGCGAGCATGTAATTAACCCAGGTATTAATTCCATAGCTTTTTATCTTTTTTAAGTTTCTTATAACATCGACCTTAAGCATATCTCTTTGTAGAATCTCTTCTCTGACATATTCAGATGTGCTATCAAGCGAAAGATGGACCGAAAAACATCCCGCCTTCTTAAGCAATCTCAATAAATCTTCACCTACTTTATCGAGCCTCAAATAACAATTAAAAGGTATGTTGATTCTTCTCGAATATTTATCCGCAAACTCTTCCAACCACTGATCCGCTTTCATGGCGAATAAATCATCCCCGAACTTAATAAAATCGGTTCTGTATTTGTTCTTTACGCATTCTATCTCCTTAATAATCCTTTCCACCGAAAATCTCCTTACAATCGGGCCTTTGCCTCTATACAACTCATGGTAATAATTATTGCAACAATAGGCGCATTTAAAAGGGCAGCCCCTGGTTGCATAGAAGGTCTTTTTGGGCGTATTTTTCAAAAAAGAATTTGAAAGGACTAAATCCCTGTCTAAACTAGGGATTTCATCTAAATTTCTAATCAGGGGGCGTACAGGGTTTGTCCTCTTTTTGGTTATTAGATTAGCGATATCATCGAAAGGTTCATTTTTTTCTACTCTTAATAGAAAGTCTTTGAAGGCGTATTCCCCTTCACCAACGCAATAAGCATCCATCCCGCTTTCAGGAAAGGTCTCCGGAGAATATGTAGGCTGAGGCCCACCCATAATAGAGATGAAGGCGTGTATCATTCTGGCTCTTTTATGGGCTTCAATAATTTCTTTATAACCCAAAATATTAGCCGAATAGGCAACGATCTCCGGCTCGATTCTATCGACAAAACTATTCAAATCTTCTTCGACAAGATTACAGAAGAAGGTTGAATGTTTGAGCTGTTTTGCCATTGCAGATAGACAGGCTATGGCGATATGGTCTGCGTAATCAAGCTGATGTATTACGAATAATATCTTCATTTTTGACTTATCTTTTGTCTTTTCTTTTTGCACATTTTGCACTTATTTGAAATAATTTTGTTTATTCAAATATTCATCACGGTTTTGCGTAAACCATTCCCAGGTCTCCTTCAACCCCTCCAATAATGTGGTGGTAGGATTATAGCCGAGTAATTTTTTAGCAAGAGAAATATCCATAACCCTTCTGGGAAAACTCGATGGTTTTGTCGAATCGAATTTGTAATTAAAATCGATAAAACTACGTAGCGTCTCTACCAATTCCTTAATCGCATACCCTCTTCCGCTTCCTAAATTCACAAAACCTGATTTAGTGCCATGGTAAAGGGCCAAGATTACTCCTTCAGCGACATCCCTGCTATAAGCAAAATCCCTTATAGTACTGCCGTTGCCCCATACCATCACAGGATTCTCTTTATAATATATCCTATACATCAAAGAAGGTATTACCATTGCATTATCTGGATCAAAGTTATCTCCAGGACCATAAACATTACAAGGTCTGACAATAGAAAAATTTTCAAGGTTATATTGGACTTTATAGGCGTGGATTTGTAACTCAGCCATCCTTTTTGCCCAACCTGCAAAGTCCATTGGCAAACTATCTAACCTATAATCTGATTCTCTAAAAATATCTGTGGTTGAATAAGCGCCTATTGAACTTGTATATACAATCTTTTGAACCTTGTTCTCTCTGCATGCCTCTAAGATATTTGTATTCATCATTACAGTCGGCACGAAATGACTTGCGAGCTTACTCTTTGAAACATCAGCCGAGCCTTTTACCCCTGCCAAATGAAAAACAAAATCCATATCTTTAGTAATCTCTTTGCAAAATTCAAAATCGGTAATGTCTCCATAAATATATTCTGCTCTGGGATTAATTTTTATCCTATCCAGCGAAACGGATTTAATATGTGCGCCTGCATCGCATAAGATATCTACCACCTGCCTTCCAATCAGACCCGTACCACCTGTAATAAGAATGCTTTTATTAGAAAAAAAATTCAAACCCTCTTCATTCATCATAATCTATCTCCCAAAAATGACATATCAATACCTGCGGATAAAAAATTCTTTTGTAATCATTCTCAATAAATATAACCCATGTCTTAAAGGCTGCAATTTCCTGATGCCGCCTATTCTGGCAGGTTCATCTCCTGGAATTTCTGTAATTTTTAATTTTTTTTTATTTGCCCGTATCAAAAGCTGTACCACGCAGCATGGTGTCTTAGTAGTTATCTTCAACTCATCTATGAGGCTCTTTTTAAAAGCACAGTATCCATAGAGCGCATCGGTTAAGCGTGTTCTAAACAATAGATTTATCAACCCCGTAAACATCTTGTTTCCGAAGGCGGTAACTATGTCATCGTCATAGCTTTTTGCGCCATCGCGGTATCTGGAGACCATTGCTATATCATATCCTTCTTTCATTTTATTAATCAATTCCGGTATTTTTTCAGGGATAAAATTGCCATCCGGGACAAATAAGATAGCGATATCCCCGCTTACTTTCCTAATCGCCTCTAAGAAAGCTGCCCCAGCGCCTTTTTCTCTTTGTACAAATATAAAATAACCGTGTTCCTTGGCGTATTCAATCGTACCATCGGTAGAACCGCCGTCCGCAATAACCAATTCATCATACCAATCTTTCTTAACTCGCGGCATCATCGCCTTCATCCCATCTATCTCATTTAGTGTTAAAATAATTATGGAAATTTTCAATATATTTGCCTCCCCTCTTCGCTGATCTGCTCTATAGGAATTTAAAGATTATTTCTATATCTCAAGTCCCTTTAGGAATTTTAAAAATATTTCTTTCCATGTTATAGCTATAAAAACGATAGAATATCTACCACCTGTAACAAACACACTTCTGTTTCTGAAATATTTCAAAACTTCTTCCTTAATCATCAATACCTTTACAATTTGGATCTTTAGCTAACCAGTAATACTCTACATACTATTTAAAAAACTTACCCCTTAGGCCTCCAAACAACAAGAGACCATCCATCCTGCAATATACTTCCAAACGGCATCCTATGGATTTTAATTATTTCGATCTTGCCTTTGGCTTCAAGTTCTTTTAAACTTGCTATATAATTACCTAACAAGTTTCTACTCTTATGATGTCTAACTGCTAGGTAATCTAGGAGATTATTTTCATCATATAATTCGCAAAACGGCTCTGCATGCAAGCAGAGCATGGGTGCCTTTTTCACAAGAAACTGTAAAAACCTCTCATAGTCATTCCCAAGTTGCTCTAACGCACCAAAGGTCATAATAATACTTTTATCTGCGATCTCTATGCTGTAATCAGGAGAAAACATATCAAAAAGATGACCTTTAAGATTATATTTATATACCTCGGCAATCTTATCTACTAATTTGCGCGATGAGTTCACCCAATCTAACCCGTGTATCTTCTTCTCAGGGTAGAGTTGTGCTAAAACAACAAGATTGTGACCGGGGCCACAGCCAAACTCATAAACAGATTCTGCATCCCTAAGATATTTTCTGAAAAGCCATAGACGAAAAACCTCAAAAAAATTAATCTCGAAATTTGGATCATTAGGTATTGCATAACTTTTGTAAATTCTTAATGCCTGGCCAAAATGATAATATTTGGGTGTAAGCTCATTGCAATCGCATTTCTTTTCTAAAAAATTCTGGAAATTTTCTGACCACCCCTTTTCCCAGAGGGGTTTCTTTTTTCTTCCAGCAACACTTAACTGGCCAGAATCGATCTTCTTCAGAATATTCAACAAAACTCTGTCACGTTCATCGCCAGCGAGTATCTTATAGCGCCAGTCTCTTTTTGCAATCAGCTCTCGACAATCCTCAGAAATATCATCTACGCTTGTTCCAAATAAAAGCACGAAATCATCCAACTTTAAACATCCGCTCACCAAGATCTCCCCTTTTCTATTCCACTACAAAATAAGATGTCCTTGAAGTATAACGAAATCTCTTTAATCTTATATTATTTAAACCGATAACCTCCTTAAGTGCGATGGTTTCCCCCGGTGCATCGTGGTCACATAGCTCATCAAAAGCCAATACACTACCTTTTACTAAACGATCTTTTATAGCTTCAAGACATTTTTTCGTTGGTTCGTAAATATCAAAGTCGAAAAAGGCCAAGGCGACAATTGTCTCCGGGTTTTCCTTAAGATACTTATCTATCTCCACTATTGCATCCCCTGCTCTAATTTCAAACTTTTTAATATGCGCCAAAGGGTTATCATGCTCTTGAAATTCCATAACCTTTTCAAGATACTCAGCATAATTCTCTGTGCATGCTAAACCACCCTCTCTTATTATTGAGCATTCCTTGTTATCATACTTACCAACGCTTGGAAATCCTTTAAACGTATCAAAACCAATAATCTTACGTAGTCGATTAAAAGGTTCGTAGATACCTCTAAAGGCTGCAAACAAAGCTAGGCTTTGACCCCATCTGGCCCCAAATTCAAAAACAGATCCATGTACATCTATAATCTGTTGATAGAGATGATTCATAAATAAAATACGGGACAGATTTTTTGAATTCAGGAATAAACCTAGATTCTGAAGAATATCATTATCTGGGATAGGGCAATCTCGAAAATGTTTAACAAAAGCCCTCCTTAAGGTATCTTCTTCAGGACTTCTATAAAGCTCCTGTTTATCCAATTTTGTCTTCATTTGAACACCCTCCCTTTTCTTATTTTTTTAAATTTCTCCGAACCAGGGCCCTAATTGGGACCTTTCCATTACAGGCAATAACCCATGCCCAGTATCTAAGCTTTCCTTCTACTAAATTATATTTATATTTACCAATGTAATATTTAATTTTTACAACGCGGATTGGTTTGATGCCTTCTCCGTTTCGAATATCCTTTGCTAACTCTTCAGGAGTGGGTATAAATTTATCCAGACCAACCCTATCAACTTTAATTAACTCAGTTGGAATGCTAAGACACGGCTGTGAGAAAATATCGGCTATAAGTTTGATGTCATCATCTGTAAGTCTGAAGTCTGTTGAAGAAGCATTTTCTTTTATGTGGTCTGCGTTTGTCGCCTTTGGTATAGCAATAACTGGAGATCTTGATATAAGCCATCGCAAAATAATTTGGCCTGCTCTCCTGTTATATCTCTTAGCTATCTTCTTTATAAGCGAAGTCGTCTCATCTGTATCTAAAATCCTTCCCTTATCCAAAGGGCTATAAGCTATAAGTGCGATCTTTTCCTGTTCACAGTAAGGTAAAATATCTTCTTCGACTGTCCTGTCAAACAAATTATATTCGACCTGAATCGAAACAATTTCGTCTTTGAAAAACACTTTATTTGCTTGCCTTAGCTGTTTTAATGAAAAATTACTCACGCCAATATATCTAACCTTTCCATCTTTCACAAGTCTTTTCATGGCTCGAAATGTCTCATCCAGCGATATGGTAGGATTCGGCCAATGTATCTGATAAAGATCGATATAATCTGTTTGTAACCTTTGAAGACTATTCTCGGCAGATCTCAAAACATCTTCATAAGACAAATGTTCCGGCGACACCTTAGTTGCTATAAATACATCTTTTCTTCGATTCTTTATAGCCCGACCAACCAACTCTTCAGAATGCTCTGCGCCATAGGATTCAGCGGTGTCTATAAATGTCATACCACAATCAATGCCAAGCCTTAACATATCAACATAAAAATCATCACGTGTTAAATCTTTAGTGAAGTATCCGCCAATACCCATGGTACCTTGACCGATACTAGAAACTCTGTCAAAAGTTTTCCCAAGTTGCTTATATTCCATCATTTTATCCAGTCTTTAATTTCCTTACACACGCTAGAAACATCGATTCCATCTAATGAGCGAAGCATCTGTCGGCTACCTATTTTATGCTGATACTTATCCGGTATACCAAATACCTTCACCGGCATAATAATATCACTTCCAGCCAAAATCTCTAGTACGATACTACCCAACCCCCCTAGTACTGTATGCTCCTCTAAAGTTACAATACGTTTAGAATTCTTTATTTTCTCAATCAATAACTTTTTATTTACAGGCTTCAGCCTATACAAATCAACCAGCCCAGCCTCAAGCCTATATCTTTTTAACTCATCTATCAATCTTAATCCCTGGGTAACCATTATACCAGTGGCAATTATAGTAAGGTCTTTTCCTTGTTTTATTACACTCAATCCATCGCAAAAATCATGCTTAGTTTTATT
>SDBT01009688.1_pt1 | contig 15606 bp, 23 predicted proteins | sample 2277101 | NCBI WGS metagenome assembly SDBT01 (sample SAMN10404973, study PRJNA504765) | marine sediment metagenome | isolation source: marine sediment core GS10_PC15, 103 cmbsf | place: Arctic Ocean: Southern Knipovich Ridge | collected 2010 | reverse complement strand
CATCATCACCATCACCTCCCCTGAGCTACCACCGCAAGCCAAGGAAGGACTCATGCTGTTGGTTGAACGCATGGAGCGCGGCATTGAAGCCATGCTCTCCACCGTCGATTCCATCCCCACCGCCGAGGAGTTGATGGTCAGCATCGGCGCACTCAAATCCATCCTAACTGAAGCCGACGAGGCCATAGACGAATCCGAGGGCGGGTTCGCTGAAGACACCAGCCTGGTCGGTGACCTTGGAGCCGAGGTAACCTAATGCAGACTCAGCTACCTAAAGATGAACTGCTCACCTTCGCAATGAACACAGGACTCTATGATGATGAGGAAACTGCTCTTATCGACGTTGATTTTCTGGATCGCCTCAACCCCTGCCCTGGGAGGGTTCTGGTCTCCAAGCCCGAGGTGTCCGCCTACCACAGTGGCAGACAACTCGACTCCGGTGTCATCATACCCGACATCGCCGCCCGTGTATTGCGGGAGTTCGGGCTGATCTGCACCATCTTCAAGGTTGGCCCAGGTGTGGACCCTGATATTGTCCCTGGCACCCAGGCCATCATATCAGAGTTTTCGGGCAAGCCCATTTTCATAGGCCGCGAGGTCCCCTACTGGATCTTGGGGGAGGATGAGATAATGCTCATTATTGCCGATGCTTGACCTAACCGCCACCGACTGGAGCGAACTCCAGCGTGAGCTATCAGTATTTAAGGATTCTATCCTCTATTCTGTGATAGATGAAATGCTAAAAGTCAAGATACACGATCATGTTCAAGACCTAGCAAACCCCAAAACCCCCGAAAGACGGCTCTTTTTCGACCAGGGTGCCATTTCTGCCCTGGAGTATGTTATACTTCTACTATCCAAGGACTTATCCCGCAAAGCTGCTCGAAGCTCGATGCGGATAGTCAAGGAGGAATCCCGTGGCTGATGAACCTAAAGACACTGAAGGAAACGAACCTTCCACCGTAGACCAGGTGGCGGATCTCGTCTCTGCCTTCAAAGAAACCTTGAAAGAAGTCAAGGCCGCACCTGCCCCTGTCGCCGTAGCTGCACCCGTTGCTACTGAAAGCCCCGCCGAAAAGCACGCCCGCCTCGACAAGGCATGGAACGAAGTCAAGGTTACGGCCAACGAGATGGCAGCCAACGGTGAGTTCGCTGAGTCCCAGGAATACCTACAGACCCAGTACGCTGCCCTAAATAAGGTAGAGTCGGTCGATCAGACCACTACTCCCCTATTCAAGTCCCTTAAGGGCACCGTCAAACGAGCAGCCAAGACCGACCACAAGGATATGTTCGAAAAGTATGGCCCTGAGATCATGGAACTCATCGAGGCTCGCCCCGCTGAGGAACAGATCGACAGTGACGTATGGGACTCCATGGTCAACCAGGTCAAGGCCAACCACCTTGATGAGATCATCGACGCGAAACTTGAGAACCTCACTAAGGAACGTGAGCAGGCCCAGCCCGGCTTCGCCACCTTAGTAGCAGGTGGCAGCGGACCCACCAAGTCAGACTTCAAGGCATCCGATCTGACCGCAGATCAGTTAGAGATCGCAGAAGGACTCGGCTACGACGCTGAGACCTACGCCAAACTCCAGGCGACCTACAATGATCGCAAGATTGGCGCACAGACCGTAGCCCTCGTGCCTCCCGGCAACCCCAAACCAGGAGAATTCTAATGGTTCGAACCATCGTTGACGATGGCGCACCCATCTGGATTTTGATCCTCTTCTCCCTGATGTTCCTGTAGGAGTCACAAATGCCCTTTATGACTGTTGACCCGTTCATGATCCCCTCACCGGACCCCACCCGGCACTACCGCTGGCTGTCTGACAACCCCAGACGACTCTCCATGTGGCTACGCTCATACGGAACCGTATCAGGCTATGCCCTTGAACCCGCAGCCAACTGCGAAAAGCTTGGTCTACCCGAGTCCTATGGTCAAAAGGCCACCGGACGCATTGTGATGGGTGACAACATTCTAGCCTCTGTCCCGCTTGAAGAGTTCCATCAGCGACAGAGAGACAACATTGACGCGCAACTTGAGCGACTGGCAGCAGTTAAGGAAGAGTTCCACGCTCAAGGCGAAATGCTTCCGGGTATTCGGACTTTTGAAGAAGACCCAGAACAGACGGCGGATCGAAAGAGATATCACACTCGGCCCGACCGCCCATTTTCAGGCCAAGCTGGGCGGGGAAATTCCCCCGTTTTTAAAACCAGCTAGTGCCCTCTCATTAGGAGACTAATCACCTATGGCTGTTACAGGACAATTCGCGGAGGTACTTGCTCCGGGCCTGCTGGACATCGTAGGGACTAGATTGGGCGGTCGTGAATCTTTCTATACCCAGGTCTGCAACGTTGAGACCTCTTCGCGTAACTACGAAGATGTCCTCTCCGGCGCTGGCCTACCCATTGCGGTACAGAAGGAAGAAGGCCAAGACATCCAGTCCTTCGATCCTCTAGAAGGCGACAAAAAGCGTATTAGCCATACGGTCTATGGTATCGGCATGGAGATCTCTGAAGAACTCTTTGACGATGACCTTTACAAAGGTGCTGGTTCACCGTTGACAGAAGGCGGAAACGGTCTTGCGGACTCTCTCGCAGAGGTGGTCGAGCTTCAGGCTCACCGCTTCTACAACAGCGAGGCGTTCCTCACTTCCGCCGTCCCTGACTTCTTGCAGCCCCTCCCTGGCAAGGTCAATACCAAGTCCGTATTCAATACGTCACATGGTCCCATCACAGGCGGCGAGGCAGCGGGACAGCCCAATCGCCCTGCCGTTGATGTTGATCTGACCCTCACGTCCCTTCGTGCCGCACTCATTCAGTTCAAGCGCTACCGGAATGATCGCAACCTGCGAATCCCTTCCATTGCGTTCCCGAACCGAATGCTGGTCCCACCGGACCTGGAGTTCGATGCAAAGGAAATTCTCAATTCAACCAACCGACCGGACACTGCAAACCGTGTCGAGAACGTAACCAAGGGCATGTTGTCGCTCATCGTAGATCCCTACCTTGACGACACCGACGCTTGGTTCCTCTTGGCACCGAAGCACTCGCTCCGGTTCTTCTGGCGTAAGCGTCCCCAGATGGACTCCTTTGACGACCGACGCAAGCGGGTTGCTATCTTCCTTGCTTGGCAGCGGTTCGGCCTAGGTGCTATTCACTGGCTTGGCGTTTACGGATCGGAAGGGGGCTAAGTAATGGCTATTTCACTTACTGGCACCTCTCTGATTCCCATCATGCCCGCAAGCTCGCCTGGGATGACTTCTCCTGCGATGACCGTCATACCTCTTAACGCCAGCACTGAGTTCACTGCTGGTGACATTTTGATTGACGACGGCGCGGGGTTTGCCACTCCTGATAACGCGGAACCTTCCGCAATTATCGGCGTGGCGATGTGTGGAAGCACATTCACTTCCCCTGCGACTATTGACCCCGAGGGCACAGTAATCGGTGACCAGGATGGCGACATCTCGGTTATCAATGTTGCTTTGGCTCTACCCGGTCAGAAGTTCTCAGGTACTTTTGTTGACGTTACTGGCGATGCAGATCATACGGCAGCGGCTACTGATCTGTTGACGCAGTATGGCATCAATGAGCACACCGGCACGGACTTCGCCATGGTCGATCAGGGTGAAGTCACCGCTGAGACCGTTTGGGTCGAAAGTTTCGTCAATCCTGGCTTCGATGGGCTAGTGCCTACCGAAACCTATTACGGACGCCACGGTGCAATCGGTAAAGAGAATGTTCGAGTGAACTTCTACTTCATCACTGACCTCACCGTATTCGGTACCTAACCTTTAACCTGGAGGGGGGACCTTACGCCCCCCTCCTTTCCAAGGACTAATATGGCTAGAGCGCTCCCAGATACCCAGTACATCGGGCGTGCAACTTTGGCAGGGCCGGTCATCGGTCCTTACGTTGTATTCAACGCCACGTATACAGTTGCCTCTGGCGACCAAGCCAACAGGATCGCCTGGGCCATGCAAATGCCCGCTGCCTTCTACGTTGAGCAGATCGCATGGCAGCACGATGACGCTGTTACCGCAGGTGCAGCCGTCACGATGGAAGTCTCACAAAATACTACGCTGACAGTCACAGCCGACACTACGCTGATGTCAGCCGTCCCGAACATGAACACGCAAGACAACAGTTTCATGGACTCCACCTCAGATGGAACCGGAAACCTAGTCCTAGCAGCCCGCGCAATCGCCAAGGGTGACATCCTGATGATCGTCTCCAACGATGGCGGGGGTGCCCTAGCCGACTTAAACGTACAAATAGCAGGCTATTTCAGGGGTTACATGACCGATAGACCGGGAGAGGACTAAGATGGCGCAACTACCTCGACACCTATACAAAGGTAGGGCGAACGTTGGTGGGCCTGTCTCAGGTTACTACCTGCATGTTCACCTCGGCCCGATTGACGTTGGTATCAACGCCACCGATGGCATCCCGTTAGCCTTCCGTGCCCCTTTTGACCTACGCCTTATGGAGATAAGGCTCACTTCAACCATTGCGGGTGCTGATACTGCATCTTGCATCTTTCGTAAGCATACCGCGCTTACCACAGGTGGAACTGCCCTTTCAGGTACTATCACTCTTGGTGTGGCCAACAACGATATCACCGCAGGTTACTCAGGCGGTGAGGACGAAGCCCTGGTTGAAACCTCGGCCATCGAACGCAACATCACCAAGGATCAGTATGTGTTCCCTGTGTTTACCACAAACGGCACAGGCACAGTAGTTGCAGGCAACTTCAACATGGTATTCTTCGTCATAGGGCATGTTAGCAACGTAGAAGGAGTTGCGTAATGGTACAGGGCTACGCACATGACTTGATTGCCCACCCCGGTCAGATTCGTCGGCTAGGCTCTTTCAGTGGTCCTATCGTAGGTGGCCTCTGTTGTGCCTCCATGGGACCTTTTGATTTCACGGCTCCTGCTGGACGAGAGTTCCAGCTTACCCTTCCCTACGACGCTCGTGTAGTTGCTATTGGTTGGTATGCTGAACTCGACCCCACTGGGGCTGACGCTGCAACCGTTGGCACATTGGGCGCAAACCTGAGAGTTGGGCCTGCTGGCACCTCTGGACAGGTCGGGGTCATATTTGATGCCTCCACGGAAGCCGCTAGTACTATTGACATCGCGGCTAACCCCATCGGCACCATCTACCTCAACAACACCACGCTCACGGTAGCCCCTGACCAGTACATCGAAGGGCCGAACGTTCACAATAGCACAGGTGACCTTGATTGGTTGTCTGACACCGGCACCTTCTACATGCGGGCTGGCCTCACTAGCCTCACCGGCACGGTCATCAACATGACATTCCAGGTGTACTACTGGCCTACCGATCATGCCTACACTGACAAGGGAGATGACTAATGGCTACGACTGTTGTAGGTAACGCAATCATAATGCCTGTGGATGGCGACACCACAGATGACGTTCTTGGTAGCGGTTCCACCGTAGGCGTCACCGTGGATGCTATGAACGTTACAGTATTCCTCGCAGCCGGTGGGCCTGTTGTAGTTGACGATGCACTGGGAAATGTGTTGTTCACGATTGATGTACCTACGGACGAGACTGTTTCTCTAGGCCCTGGAAAATACACCAACGGTGTTGGTCACGGAAACTCGGCTTCCTCAACAATTACCGTAATGCTAAGGTAAACAAGTGTGGCGCTCACTCACGGACCAAGACTCGGTGCCCCCGACTCGGCTGGCTTCAAAGTCTGGGCACGCTTCGATGGCGCTGCAAGCATCAAGTTGCAGACGAGGCTCACAGGTACGACCACCTGGACTCTCCAAGACACCCAGGCTGTAGAGACCGGCAAAGACAACACGGTCATCCTGACCGCGACCACCCTCACTCCCCGTACAAAATACGACTACCGCGTCCTCGAAGATGATGTCGAGGTAGCCACCAACGCCACTTGGACTATGCCTACTGATGGGCGGTTCGTCGCATACGCTATTTGCGACTTGCACGCTGACGTAACCAGCCCCACTGATGCGCTCGAATGGATCAAGGACGACTTCGAGGCCAACTACGAACCCTCAGCCATCCCCGCAGTCATATTTATGTATGGGGATTTGTATGAGGTTACTACAGGCAGTGTAGCCACTGCTCGCACGAGCATCCAAGCTGAACTTACCCAGATGGGTGATGCCATCAAACGCATTCCCTTCTGCTATGTCTCCGACGACTGGGACTGGGGTGGGAATAGTTCCTCCAGCGATGCCACTCGCTTCTCTCCCAACTCAGATGCCACCATTTTACAAGATGAGTACTGGCGAGAGCGCCCCCAGCCAGCCGCACCCTCCTATGCCTCACTGTACGAGATTGCCAACGTACCGTTCATCGTCACCGACCAGCGGTCACAGCGCCTTCAGAACAAGACGTCGATCAACACCCCTACTTGGGCACCTGACCTACAGGATACCGATTTTCCTGATAACCCCGATGCCACCACCTACGGTGCTGTTCAGCGTGATTGGATCATCACCACCCTCAAGGAACAGGCTCACAAGTCCTTGGTCATCTATATATCAGCCACCACATTCAAGGACCCGATCCAGTGGGACGGTGAGAGCGTTGCGGCAGCCTCTCGTGACAGCATTGGTGCATACTACGTTGGTGAGCGCAACTACATTCTTGACAAAGGGTGTGTCAGTAGCGGGTACTCTTGGCGCAACTACCTCGTGGAGCTCTCAGGTGACGATCACTACAACTGCGTGTGGGACTGGTCTCCTCGTGTCTCGCCCACCGAGGCGGGCCTCTCACATTACAACAACACTCGCACCACAGGTCCCATGGGGCCTATGAAGGGCGGGCTGAAGTTCCGAGAATTCAAGACTCGTTCGTGGGTCATTGACGGTGGGGGTGGCCTAGCCCGCTCTCAGTTCGGGGGCAACACTGGTGACCTAGGCGTGATATGGGGCCAAGACACCGCTGACACCCTCTCAAAAGGGGTGACCCGCTGGGACATCACCTCCCGTGACCTAGGCCAGAATGTCACCGCCCGAGTCACCATGATCGACGCTGTGGCAGATGCCACCCTGGTTGACTCTCTTGGGGTAGATGCCGACTTTTACTTCGAAAATGGCCACTGGGAAGCCTTTGACGCCGCTGCCTCCACCAATTTCACCACCATGCAGTCCCAGTTCTCGCTCCCTGAGAACGGGGTTGGGCCATTCTCCTTCGAAAGGTGGTATACTGATGACATTAACGGCACCCTTCACCGGGAAACCATGGTGCGCCGAGACTTCAATGACCGTCTCCGCGACATCAACGATATGGGGGATATTGACAGGGACGATCTACTAGAATCCTGGGAGCCTCGATACGAGGATGATCCCCCTGATCCGTAAGGACTACCATGCCTACTACCAAGGAAAAGCCGAATACCAAGAGGAAGCGCAAGGGCCTGGAGCGTTCTCCTAGAGGTAAGTCTGTGAAGGATAGCATAGGTGATCTGGGTTTGGCAGATGTTATGGAAGGACTGATAACTGGGTTAGCAGATATCACCCCTGAGCAGTTTGAAGGACTTACTGACGATGACCGTATCCTGGTAGCATCAGCCCGTCTGATGGGAACCCCGGTTGGTCCGCAGGAAACCCCACGAGTAACTGATGCCCGAGGCGAAGCAGCCACCAAGATTATCGACGCAGCATTAGGTGTCATCCAAGAGGAACTGAAGCAAGAGATGTTCCGTATCCCGATGCTGAACGAAACCAACACTCCCCCTAAGAAGGAGGGTAGAAAAACATGAGCCAAGAAGTCACCATCAAGAAGGTCAGCGGTGGGTTCCTCCTAGAGCAGATCGACCCCAACACCTTCGAACGAAAGATCACCGTTGCCCGAACAGGCAAGGAAGCTATGGAGAAGGCCGCATCCATCGTGGATGCCCGCCCTGATAAGGACGAGAAGCTCCTTCCCTCAACCCCGATTGACATCGGAGACGGATTGTAAATGGCAGCACCTGGCGCACTTACCCGAGATGAACTCGTAGCGTTGGCCAAGCAAGCCCTTGGTGGCCGCAGCGGGGGCCTCATGACTGATGCGTGGTACATTGATCGTGTCAATGCGGCCTACGCACGCATCTGCACGTTCCAAGGACCAGTCACCGCTCCGGGTGCGCGACTGCCACAGAACAGGGTCCTACGCTTCTTCGAACTATACCCCCTCGACTCCCGCACCCACTCGTCCGGGCTGATGAACAACTTCATCACTCCCACCCTGGGTGCGGACAAGGTAGTCACAGTGGATGACCTCTACGACACGACCAATGACAAGACCATCCGGCGTAATTCCATCCGATGGATGAACCGCCGCAACCCTGACGAGACCGGCACCCTCATCCGCTCATGGACGCCTGGTGGTGACGACGCTCCTGGCTACTTCATCCACCCTCTACCCACTGCCGCCGTGACAGTGAGAGAGCGCACCTACGGCTATCCTGATGCCCTCACTACTGACGTAGCCCCAGTCATCCCTTCAGCGTGGCACCAAGCCATCTGGATGGCAGCCGCAGCCGAGGGCGCACTGCTCATTGACTGGCCCGAGAAGGAACAAGAGATGGAACAACGATTCATCAATTTCATTGCACAGCACCGTTCCCCTGTTGAGGAATCGGGTGGTGCTGGAGGCCGACGATGGTACACTGTCGGTGGAGGTAGTCGATAATGTCACATGCTGTAATTTGGGATGCCGCTACTCCTTTAGGCTCTGCTGACCCTGTAGGTGGAGATGACCAAATCCGCGACATCAAAGCTGCGGTGGTTGAGCGTATGGCCTTTGGGGGGATCAAGTGGACTACCGACACCATACTCGCCAACCAGAACGATGATGGCAAGATCGCAGCAGGCATCCAGGCCACCGACCTGTTGACCTTCTACGAGACCGATCTCACCACGACCATGTGTTCGTGGAATGATCTCACGGAGATCTACACCCTAGGCACCGGCAAAGCAGGTTCTTGGACCTTGAAGTGCGGTACTACTGACACCGGCACCGTGGATACCAACAACCTCATCATCAACACAGGCTGGACGCCCCCAGCCAACATGGTGATCTCAACTAACATCGCAGTGGGTAACTGCACGAAGGGTGAGATAACCTCTGCCGGTTCTATTCTTTGCACTGCTGGTGCAGGGTATGTCACCCTAGCCTCAACTACAATCACTACCACGCTAACCCCCGGTGCTCGTATGTTGGTTTTGTGTTCTCTTCAAATCCTTCCCGCTGGGACAGGTACTTACTCGATCAAGATTCAGGCTGACCGTGATGGTAGTACTGGTTGGGCCACAGATCTCACCTCCACTACGTTTTTGCAAGCTGAGGCTCCCATTACGGGTGGTGCTGAACAGCTTGTATCATGGCACACCCTAGATACGAGTGCAAGCTCGAACGATAACACGACCGCTGTCGGGTATCGTATTCAACTATCTGCCGTGACATCAAACATCACAGTAACAGCCTCCCGCATTTCAGTCGTAGAGTTAATTAGATAATGCCAATCGACGCAGCAGCAATCACCCCTCTCGGGCCGTTCATCCCTGCACTAAAGGATGGACAGTCCCCCGAGTCGTGGTCCAAGGAAGTCACCGAGATCCTCCAACATGATCTCGATGATCTACACCGCTCTGTGTCGATCCTTGCAACTGATTTGTCAACAGATCTCATCGGTCCAGCAGGCCCAGCCGGGACGGATGGTACAGATGGAACCAACGGCACCAAGGGAATCAATGGTACTTCTGGTGTGGATGGTGCAACAGGAAGGGAGGTGGTCCTCTTTTCTAGAGGGGGCGTAATTTCCGGAAGCGCATTCCTTAACATCGGTGACATTCTAATGGATGGAGACCGAGGCTTCAGCCCCCACAGAGCAGGGTCAATCACAGGCATTTCTGGTATGATAAATGCCACCATTTTCTCAGGCGCAGGTGACCTAAAACTAGAGGTTATATCCAATGGCCTTGTTACTCTTACTGCCACGACCAATATCTCAACGTCAGGATTGTTCTTCTTCAACGCTACACAAGCAGCCGGAATTGACCTCTTTGCCGCCGCCGTACCTGGCAACGTCACGAACAACAGGATATCGGTCACTCTAATCTTTGCTGGGTTCACTGGAAGCATCAACCCCATCATAGCCTCCCTTGAGGTTGTTTACGACATCACAGAAGCACAATCAGCGGCAACGTCTCACGAACCTCTCCTCTACGCAGGATTTTAGATGGCCTTTGCAGGTAAAGTTTTAGCTGATGGTCAGTTGGCAATCACCAAGGGAACTCTTTACACGGTCCCCGCCACCACGGTTGCCTACGTCAAGTTTCTATCCGTGTTCAACACCAATGCAATCACGCAGACAGTCATAATTTATGTCAATACAGGAGGAACCTCTAGGAAGATAGCGAACGTAAGTTTTCTTGCGGTTGATGAGTATTCGAGAATCATTGACAAGGACGAGGCTCTTGTCCTTGAAGCCGGTGATCTTATCGAAGGCGAAACGACAACCGCTTCTGCTGTGGACTTCACCATTCAAGGTGTTGAAGAGGACGTAACGTAATGCGAACCTATGACGCTAGAGGCCGGGAGAAAGTTATGGCGACAGACGACAATGCTATTCATGTCAATGTAAGTGGAGAGATCAGCGGGATCGGCGTCAAGGCATCTCCTGTTGGTGGGGACTTCATCCTCATTGAGAATAGCGAGGCTGGCAACGTCAAAGCGCATGTCCTCATTAGCAGCCTCCCAGCAGGCGGTGAGATCAACGCCCTGGAGGCCGATGGTGTGAACGGCATCATGGACGACGAGATAATCCTTGGCTCTGGAGGTGGCACTGTCGTCTACTCGAAGATTAGTGCGCTGCCAGATGAACCGTCACCCGCCGCACTCGACTTCCTACTCGTAGAGCTTGCTGACGGCACGCTTGCGAGAGCAGACATCGGGGACCTACCGGGAGGAAGCGCGGAAATCAATGCCCTGGTAGCCGATGGCATAGATGGTATCGCTAACGACCAGCTTGCTGTTGGTACGGGTACTGACACAGCAGCTTACCTAACCCTATCCACCGCAGGCGTCGTCTCCTTCAATGGCACTGTGTTCTCTCAAGGCGAAATTGCTGCATTGTCAGACGTATCTGGCACGACCGGCACTGGCGCGACCGTTATGTTTAACGCCTCCCCCACGATAGTCACCCCAACTATCGCTGCTGCGGGATGGACAAACGCGACTCATACCCATGTAGGCGCATCCACAGGTGGTACCATTGCCATCGCTGCCACGACAGGAACGTTGGCAGTCGCTCGTGGAGGAACTGGCGTCACAGCCTCCACCGGCACGACAAACGTTGTCTTGTCAGGATCTCCAACTATTGTCACCCCGAATATCGCTTCCTTCACCAACGCCACGCACGATCACTCAGGCGGAGCGGGTGGAGGTACAGCCCTTAGCGGTGTGACCATCGCGGGTTCGTCCACGATCAATGCCGCCCTTACCTGGAATGAGTTTCGCCAGACATTCAACCCCAACGCCACCATCGCCGGTATCAACGTTGGCACGCACACAGCCGAACCCTCCACCCCAATAGACGGTGATGTCTTCTACGACTCCACTGCCACTCAGATTAAGGGGCGTGTGGATGGGGCATGGGTCAACCTAGGAGCGGGCGCAGGCGGCGGTGACCCTGACCAAAACCTCTACGAGACCTTTGCAGCAGATACAAGCTCTACAACAGCTGATACTATTACTGACACATTGACTATTGCTGGTGGCACTGGACTAACAACAACAGCCACTACTGATACCGTTACTGTCGATCTTGTGAATGCCACGAACGGCGGCATCCTTGTCAACTCAGACAGTGTTCAGCTAGATATCAACAACCTGTTGACCGATACCCCTGTCGTCACAGACACGATAGCATTTGAAGACACCGGGGGCGGCAATGACAACAAGTGTACGATCAGCGTTCTAAGTACGGTCATCGACCACGACGCATCGTTCAGCCATGACCCTAACGAGCATGTTGACCACACGGGTGTCACCGTCACGGTTGCGGGCGATACCAACGAGATCACAGTAGCAGAGGGCGCACAGGACATAGCTGCGAACCTTACATTCACTGTAGGCATCGCAGACAACCCGGTGATGCCTGGGACGTTTATGATCGTCCCCCTCAAGGTTAACCCCGATCCGACCGGGACCGATGGGCGTGTGTACTACAACACGACCACCGATCAGTTGAAATACGCCACCAATACTACATGGCAAGTGGTTGCCAACCTTGATGAAGCTCAGACCTTCACCAACAAGACGCACACCGCTCCTATCATTGGTGCAGCAGAGTGGACGAACGCTAACCACACACACGCTGGCGCAACAACTGGAGGCGTCCTACAAGTAACGAATCTCAACGGCACCACCTGGAATGTGCTCTACACCGACGGGTCTAGTAACGTGATCGAGTTGGCCCTTGGCACGGCAGGACAACATCTAGAATCCGGTGGTCCAGCAGCAGCCCCCACCTGGGAAGACGTAGCTGGCGGCGGCAACGTTTCTAACTCAGGCACCCCTTCAACCTTGGAATATGCTCGATGGGTAACCGCCACGAGCATCGAAGGACGTGCCGTAGGCGATGTGCTAACTGACATCAGTGCTACCCCTACTGCTCGCACCCTCGACATCAACGGAGACGCGAACGAGATCGTCGTGGACCTGGCTGGCCCTCTAGACCTCACGTCGAACCGTGCTTGGTCTATTGGCATAGCAAACGACCCCACGATCCCCGGCGACTTTATGACGGTGCCGCTCAAGGCCGACCCTGATCCCACCGGCTCGAACGGTCGTCTGTTCTACAACACCACTGACAACGTGCTGCGGTATGCTGAGGCCACCACATGGCGTGACATCGTTTATGTGGGTGGCGCATTCCATGATGGATTCAGCGACGTTGATAGCAATCAGCATATAGATCATACCGGGGTGACCGTCAGCGCAGGCGCAGGCATGACCGGCGGCGGCACCATCGAAGCTAACCTCACCCTCAACGTCATCGGAGCGACCAACGGTGGGCTACTGGTCAACGCTGCTGACATACAGTTGGACATCAACTCCCTAGCTACTGACACCCCCGTCACGGGCGACTTCATTGCCTTCGAAGATATCGGTGGGGGGCTAGATAACAAGGCCACGTTCGCCACCGTCGAGACGATTCTAGTCCATGACAACCTGTCGGGTGGCACCGCTGCTGTAGCTCACGGTGCAACCGGCGCAGTCATGGGCACCACCAACACGCAGACTGTCACCAATAAGGACATGACAGCCGACAACAACACCTTCCGAGGCAGTCGGCACATCACGGTCGAGGACCCTGTGGTCAGTGAGGACATCACGATCTTCTATACTGATGTCGCAATCACCGTCACAGCAGTCGAGGGTGTTATCCTTGGCTCCACCAATATCCCCGTCGATCTCATGCACAACACCGACCGCAACGCTACCGGCAACAACGTCTTCGCCGCCCAGCGCACGGTCAGCAGCACGACAACCGGCGACAACCTGACCCTCGGTGGTGACATCACTATCCCGGCTGCCTCCTTCGTTTGGCTGGAGACAGGCACTCCATCAGGCACTCCGAACGAACTTCATCTAACCATCTTCTGGGATCAAGACTAATGGCAATTCCAGTAGTACAGGATGACAGCGAGCAGAAAGAAAATACCAATGTCGAGGAGACCACCATCACGGCACCGGCCAACATTACCAATGGTGATGTCCTCATGCTCGCCATCTCAACAGATGGCAATAGCGTGTTCACGTTCCCGACGGGGTTCATTGAAATCAATCAGGGATTTGGAACGTCAAATCGTTGCGCTGGAGGGCTAGCATACAAGATTGCTGATGGTGAGTCCGGAAACTATCTAGTCACTTGGACCGGCGGCGTCGAAGAGTCCATTGCTAATATTTACCGTATTGACGGTGCTGTGTCAGGCAGTGAAGTATTCAACCCCAACGAGGAGATTAGCGGACAAGCAGACCCCTGGGTAATCACCCCGGTGGCCTCTACGGACACTGACGATTCCCTAGTTTTCGTCATGTTCTCATCTGACCACAATGACATCAACGTAGATGCTGGGACCGGCGCTCCATACACCCAACTGGACGTAGATCAGTCAAGTACAAACAACGGTGCCTGTTCATATGGTACTCAGACCCTTGGAATCGCAACCGCAGCGGTCCCTGACGAAGCCACAGTAAACGTGACCGCCGCAGAGCAGTACTATGGTACATGGTGTGCCGTTCGAAGCATTGCTCCTGCTGCTGGTGCTCCTAGAAGGATATTCATCACATAAAGGAGTTGACATCCCAGGCGGTGGGTGGTATTCTGCAACCCCAGGAGGTGTTCTAACAATGAAGTTTATTGGCATACAGGCTCGTGTTATGTACGAGGATCGCAACGAGGATGGGCAGGTAACCAGACAGATGCACTCTAATCTGGTCAACATCTTTGCCCCATCAATGACCCCCACAGTTCGCAAGTGGTTCGAGAAAACGTTCACCTACAAGGAGGCAGAAGAGACCGATGGCTAGTGGAAATGGAATAGCAATCCCTCGATGGTTCCTAGGAGCCTGCGTGACAGCGTTCCTGCTGTCAGTAGGCATCAGTTGGGGGTTCTATACCCGTTCCGTACCCCGCGTCGAATACACTAGTGACCGAGATGAAATCAATAAGACACTAGGCATAATCGAAGCCGACATCAAAGAACTGTTACAACGCTACCCGAAGGAGAACTAATGAAGGTTGCCTCATTTGACATTGAAACTACCGGACTACGCTCAACCTATGGGCGCTGTATCTGCGCCTGTTTCAAGTTCCATAACGAAGCCAAGGTTCGCAAAAAGATGGCTCGTTACTGCAAGAATGAAGTGGAACTACTGAAGTGGATCAGCAAGCAGTGGGACGACGCTGACATCATCGTCACCTGGAACGGCAAGCTGTTCGATCAGTACTTCGTCAACGGTCGTTGTGTTCTCAAGAACATGCCGATCCTCGATGCCAAGAAGATGCACAAGGACATCATGTACGAGGCACGCCGCCTTCGCATGACCTCCTGCACCCTAGAGAACGTAGGGATCAACTTCGGTATCGCCACGGGTAAGGTTACCCTAGAAGCAGAGGATTGGGTTCGCGCAGCAGAGGGCGACAAAGCCTCCCATGAGCGCATCCTATCTCACTGTGTCAACGATGTTGTGATGCTTCAAGAGGTCTTCGAACGGCTCACTCCTAACATCGTCAACATCCATCGCTAATGCGCGGGGTGCCACGGAAAGCAGGACCCATTGCAGGATACAAGAATAGAATCATCTTACTGGGTTCGACCTATTCCGTTGAGTTTGTCACTGGCGGTCTCGTCACCGCAGATGCTGGAGAGATCTTTGGTCAGGTTGACCACAAATCCCAAGAGATCGTCATTGCCAGTAGCTGCTGTCGTGAGGGTCAGCGCAAGACCCTCCTACATGAAGTTGCTCATGCCCTCATTCAGTCTGGGTCGGGTAGCCACTTCGTCGGAGAGGAAGAGTGTGTTCGCACCCAGGAAATGGG
>SDBT01009687.1_pt1 | contig 15606 bp, 12 predicted proteins | sample 2277101 | NCBI WGS metagenome assembly SDBT01 (sample SAMN10404973, study PRJNA504765) | marine sediment metagenome | isolation source: marine sediment core GS10_PC15, 103 cmbsf | place: Arctic Ocean: Southern Knipovich Ridge | collected 2010 | reverse complement strand
GTGGCGGTCAAAGCCCGGGCGATTCATGAGGCTATTGAAGACTGGTTTACTCGCCGCGGAACCATCAAGTCACCAGACGGTTCGTAGCTTCGGGGATGTCGCCGGGTGCCATGGGCAGGCTTCGACGAAGTCGGAGTTTGCCCGTGTTCGTCCGCATGCGGGCGCGACGTTATCACAAGCTTGCTCCCGAGCCGGGGTGATGGCACGGGCAAACCGCAACGTTGTTGCGGCCTGCCCATGGCCCCCACGTGTAGAGCCGGGTAGGGTGCGCCTTGACGCACCATCCGCCTTGACTCTCCCATCTCCATATGCTATAATATCTAGAAATCCCGGAACCCAGCATGCCCCGTCACCCCCCGCCCACTGCCACCGCCGCCCTCGTTGCGCCCCCGATCACCGTCCAACGTCCGGATAACGAAGGTTCTCAATTAGGGGGCGCGCAACATGAACACCTTGCGCACCTTTGCCTCACGCCCTGCAATCGCGGGTGCCCGGCCGGGTGGCATGCCCGCCGCGCAGCGCGGGCATGGTCGTGCGCGTCGCGCGCCGGATGCCATGCCTCGGGTTCCTCACCAGCCGAGCCGGCCTGTCCTCAGGCCGGTTGGCCGGGCCGGGGACGGCCCGGCTCTGCGCTGGTGCCCCATTCCGCGGGTGCGACAACCCGCTACTGCTGGCCGGCCAATGCGTCCCCCGGGTTCGCTGCTTTGGTGGACACCGGCGGCCCCAGCACCCGCGCCTCCGTCGGAAGCAGCTTGAGGTTCTTCAGTCCCCATACAAACAGGAACCCGATCACCCCCAGCACTCCCAAAGCCTGGACCGTCTCCACGAAGCTGATCGCGTAGGTCACGGTGCCTTCCTCAACTCCAGACCCCACGATTTCCATGCCCGGGAAAAGATCCGGCGGGTTGGTCAGCCCCGGAATGACAATCACGTACCGCTCGCAGAGCACGCCAAACACTACCAGAATCGACGCAAACACGACCCATCGAATCGATGTTCCCGTCCGGCGATAGAAGAGCAGGAATAGCGGAATGCCACAGCCGACGACTATCAGGCCAAACCAGAACAGCAGGCTATGAACGCCGCCGAACAGGTAGTACAGCGCCGCCTCGCGCATTTCAACCACATAGACCCGGTACGCATTCTCCACGAACAGGAAATAGACCACCACCAGCAGGCATACGGCCAAGAAACGCCCCAGCCACAGCACCAGCTCATCATCCACGTGTCGGTGTGTGAGCTTGAACAGCGCCACGATCACCACGATCATCAGGGCCGTGCCCGACGCCATGGCCGCCGCCACGAACGCGGCCGGCAGCAGGGGCGACTCGTACAGCACGCGGGCCCCGAAGCCGAAGATCGCGCCGGTACCGCTATGCACGCAGAAAGCCCAACCGAAGGCGAGGGTCGCCACCACCTTCGTGAGCGTCGGCTTCTCCTTGAACAGCGCCCAAAGGTAAACCACGCAGATCAGGATGTGGCCGTTATACAGAATAGGATTGATCGAGAACATCGATTGCAGATTGAAGTGCACGAACGGCTCGACGAACACCCGGTCCATCCGGCCCTGATCGGTAAGAATCGAAAGCAATCCGGCGATCAGGAACAACATGGCCAGGTAGACGGCGAGCCGCGCAAACGGCTTGTACTCCAACTTGCCAAAGACGCCATACAAACCCGAGATCACGAGCGATCCGGCCGACAACCCGATGTAATACACCGCCATTACGATCTGCACGCCCCAGGGTATTCGGTTGGTCATTCCGGTAACCCAGATGCCTTGCTTGATCGCCCACAAAGTGGCGATCATTCCCGCACCCGCCAGAGCGGCCAGAACCGCCAGCACCATGTAGTATTGTGCCGACCGCCCCTCGATGCTCTCAAACTTGATATCCGCCATGCCTAACCTCGCAGGTATGGGCCTACAAGCCGATATAGAACACCTTTGGCTCCGTGCCCAAATCCGCTCTGATGCGTTTGACCGAGTTGTTGGCGATCAGCCGCGCCACGTCACTGTCCGGATCGTGCAGGTCACCCACGTGCAAAGCTCCCCCGTTAACACCCTGACAAGCCGCGACGCAGGCCGGCGGCTGCCCCCGCTCCAAACGATGCGCGCACAAGGTGCAGGACTCCGCGACCCCGTGCGAACGCTTGGGAAAGTCCTTGTTCGGCCATTCCTCACACTCTTTGAAGTTGAAATACCGCGCGTTGTACGGACAGGCGACCACGCAGTACCGGCAGCCGATGCAGCGGTGGTGATCCACCAGCACGATGCCGTCATGACGCTTGAAGGTCGCCCGGACCGGGCACACCTGCGCGCAGGGCGGTTTGTCGCAGTGATTGCACAGCAGGATCACGGATTTCTCGGGGGCCTGCTCGTCATGCTTGTCCTTGAGTCTAGCCTTTCTAATCCAGTGCACGTCCCAGCGTTTGTCGCCGTGGTAGGCGACGTTGTTCTCATGCCGGCAGGCTTCAAGGCAAGCGGTACAGCCTGGCAGGCATTTGTGGAGCTCAATGACCATACCCCATTTGCACTTGGACAATTCGCCTTCCACGTCCGACGCGCCCGAGGTCATGGCCGTCAACAAACGGCTCGCGTAGGCACAGGAACCGCCCGCCAACAAGAGCCCGCCGCCGGTTTTCAAGAACTCTCGCCTATCCATGCTGCACCAGCTCTCCGTGGGTTCGTTTACCTTGATCCACCTTCGCACTCGGAGGCATTGGTTCCGGGGCGCCCGTCTCCGGTGGCGCCGGACTGCTAGGGATAGTAATGGCATCCATAGCAGTCGGGGTATAGACTCACAGCGTTATGGCACTGATTGCAGAAACGCTCTCTACTGGTATGGCACTCCGCGCAGGATTTCAGTCCCGGCTCATCACGCTTTCCGTATCGGACAACTTCCTCTCTGATCTGCCTGAGATACTCCCAATGATGGAAGCGCATATAGGTTGTGTCTCGCACGCAGCTCGTGTGCTCTGGAGCCGGTCGCTCGAGAAAGACGGCTCCGGCCGGGGCATCGTGGGCGAACAGAGGAGAAACCACGCTGTATCCGAGGGGCATCAGTATGACCAGCACTACAGTCGCTATCAGAAGCGCTCGTCTATTGCTCCCCGATGCTGTCTCCGACATTGTCCTCTCCGTCTCGGCCGCCGGGCTGCCGCCGGTGCGCCGGAAGCCGCGGCGTTTGGCCGTTGCGACCGGAATACTCGGCGAAAATCATCGCGGTAGCACGGTAGGCCAGATGGGCAAGCTTCGAATAGGGCAGATACATCAGGACCACGAATACGAAGATCAGGTGCACGAAGTAGGCGATGTGTCGGTGAGGCTCCAGCCGCAAGTAGTGCAGCACCTCGGTCGCGAAGCCGCTGAGCGCCACCAGAAGCAGGACTGCCAGCAGGGCCCAATCGACGTAGCTGCCGGCGTGGCCTTGGGCACTGTCGCGCATCCGATCCCTAACCATCAAGAGACAGCCGACGACCAGGGCAACGCCGCCGGCATTCGCGAGCAGTTTCCACGGATCCCAGAAACCGAAGGGGTAGATGAAGTCGCCTTGGATGAGCGGGTTATACCTGGCGGTGATCACCCAGATCGCGACCAGCGAAAGAGCTATGAAGCCGAAGAATACGGCCAGATGTGATCGGAAGCGGGGGTAGGCGGTCGTGCACTGGGTGAAACTGTCGTGGGTGACGATACTCTTCAGCGCAGCGGTGATGCTCGAGCTCAGCCGCTTGGCAGGCGCGGTGACCCGATCATGTGGCAGGGTCGCCTTCATGGCCCTCCAAAAACGCGCGACCCCGGTGACGAGCGCCAGCAGGGCCAGCACACTGAAGAACCCGAAGAAACTGTTCAGCAGCCAGTGCGGGAACAGGCTGGAGTAGGCAAATACTATGTCCGGACCGGCGGGATGCGAGATGCCCAGGGCGGCTTCGATTGGATCTTTCAGGGCCAGCGCCAGCGTGAGCAGCGCGGCTGGTATTCCCAGTAGAAGTGGGATGCTGTAGGGCTGGCTGACCCATCGGCCGAGGAAACGGGGGACAGCATAGTGACGCACGCATTCCTGCCGGATCGCCCCGAGCACGTCGCCCGGTCGCGCGCCGCGCGGGCATCTGGTCGAGCAATCATTGCATTGGTGGCAGAGCCAGACGTCCGGATCCTCGAGCAGGCGCCGCTTCATTCCCCAGGCGGCCCAGGCCATTTCCTTGCGCGGGAAAGGCCCCGCGTCCGGCGAGAGTTCGCAGGTTGCCGAACAGGTGCCACATTGGAAACAGTTCTTGAGTGAAGCGCCACCCTGGCTGTTCAGCGACCGGATGAAGTTCAAGTCCGGCTCGTCGCAAGCCGGCCGGCCGGCCGTGGAAGGCGCAAGAATAGTCTGCGGCCCCCCCGGCGATCCCGTCTTCCGTTCGTTCTGCAGAGTCTGCTCGGCGGTTTCCACTGTCGTAGTCCCTCCGGCTGCTCCCTTCGGTCACATGCCCTTGAACGGGTTCATGCCGTACTCCTCGATCACGTCCATGACCTTGTCGAATATCTCCGGAAGCCGGTCGTACTCGGAGATTTGCAGCTGATGGAGCTCGATCCGCTCATTCTCCATCGCCATCTGCTCCAGCTTCTCCCTGATGTTCTCGCTGCGGGCGACGGCCAGCTCGCTACCCTTGATGAAGTGGCATTGATAGTCGTCCCCGTACTTGCAACCGATCAATATGACCCCATCATAGCCGGCCGAAATGGCTTCCGTAACCCACACTATATTAAGCGATCCCAGACAGCGAACCGGGACGACCCGCACGTAGGGGTTGTAACGCAGGCGGTGCTGCCCCACCAGATCCAAGGCCGGAAACGCATCGTTCTCGCACAGCAGGGCCAAGATCCGGGGCTTCTCCTCGTCCTCGTCCGGCACCTCGACCGCCTTGATCATCGCGGCCACGATCTCTACCGAGTAGTCCTTGAAAGTCACGATGCGCTCGGGACAAGCCCCCATGCACACGCCACAGCGGCGGCAGCGCGTGACCTGCAGCAACGGGGTGCCCTTCTCGTCCTCGTTGAGCACGCCGAACGGGCACTCTTCGGTGCAGCGTTTGCACTGGGTGCATCTCTGCAGGAAGAAATCGGGATGGGATTTGTCTCCCGCGCGCGGATGGAGGGCCTCCCCGCGGGCGGTCATCTCAACACATTGAATCGCCTTCAATGCGGCACCGGTCGCATCCTCGCGGCTGCTTACGCCGTCCATCGGTTGGCGCACGCACCCGGCGGGATAGATCCCGGTCCGCCGGCTCTCATAAGGGAAGCAAATAAAATGAGAATCCGGAAAGCCGTATTCAAGCGCCGGCAGATCGGGGCCCTGCCGGTAGGCGAGGTTGAGAATCTCGGTTCCCTCGTGCTGCTCGAGCTGCTCGACCTTTTTGGCGGCTTCTTGCTTCTGAGCGTCGGACTCCCCTTCCGCGGCAATGACCTTCGCCTCGGCCAAGGCCCGGATGGCCTCGCCATCGGCGGAGTTGGGTTTCATGCCCGCTGCGAGGACCACCAGGTCAACCTTCACTTGAATTTGCTCGTCCGGCATCGTGTTCCGGACGGTGACGACCAACTCGCCATCCGCGGCGCGCGTGACGTCGGCCACTTCGCCCCTGGTCAGGAATACCCCGGGATCCTCCTGTACTCGGCGATAGAAGTCCTCGTAGTGCCCCGGAGTGCGAATGAACTCGTAGAAGATATACGCTTTGGCGTCGTCGTCGCGTTCACGCAGATACAAGGCCTGCTTCAGTGAGGTGAGGCAACAGATTGAGGAGCAGTAAGAATGGCGTTCTTTGTCTCGGGAGCCGCCGCACTGTATGAACGCGATGCGCTTCACGTCCTTGCCGTCGGAGGGGCGCGTGATTCGGTCCTGGTTCTTGACCATCTCCTCCAAATCGACGTTTCGAATGACGTCCTCGAGCTGCCCGTACGCCAAGTCGCCTCGCGGGTCCGTCGCTTTCCAGCCGGTGGCCTGGATTACGGCCCCGACTCGAAACGTGTCCAGAACTTCACCGGCGGGCTTGCCGTTGCCGGCGGATTTGAGCGTCACATCGAACAGCCCGGGCGCCCCCGCGATGTGGCTCGTGCCGGCCGAGGTATGCACCTTGATCCGAGGATTCTCCTCGACCGCAGCGATCAGTGCCTCAACGCCGGTATCCTCCAGCTCCCGATAGGGCGGCTTGGTCGGGACGGATTTGTGCTGTTTTGCCAGCCAGCCACCCAGCCGGTCGGTCTTTTCGACCAGTTGGACTTGATACCCGGCTTCGGCCGCTTCCAGCGCCGCGGTCATTCCAGTGATTCCACCACCAACCACCAGGATGCTCTTGTCGATGGTTTCCTCTGGCTGAAAAGGCTCCAGGGGCTGCATCTTCTGTATTTTGGCGATGTACATGCGGAGATAGTCTTCCGCCAGCATCTGGGTATCTTCTTCCCCGGCCGGCTGGCACCACACCACATGTTCCCTCAAGGCGACCTGCTCGACTATCACGTTCTGGGGAAACGCGTCTTCGGCGTAGTGGCGGGAGGAAATCCCGGCGATGACCACCTTGCTCAGGCCTTCGTTCTCGATGGCCGCGTTTACGGATTGCAGGCCCGCTCCTTCGCAGGAGTCGATTGTCGTGCAGAACTCTACCTTGCATTCGTCAGTGGCTACTTTGCGCAGCGCGTCGATATCGAGCGCGTCGGCTATTCCGTAACCAGTGCAAATAAAGACGCCGGTCTTGTCTTCCATTAGGTCATCTCGCCCGGTTCAAGCATTGAATCGCTTTGAGTGCGGCTGCGGTCGCCTCTTTGGTTGCACGGGCGACATCAACGGGGCGCTTGGCGCAGCCGGCGGCATACACTCCGTCCAGATTCGTAGCTCCATCAATGAAGCCGTACTCATCGTATTTCAGTTCGAAGGGGATTTTGAAATTGGCGGTGCTGGGCACCATGCCGGTCGCCAGGACCACCAGGTCGAACGTCTGGTGCAGCGTCTCGCCCGACAAGGTGTCTTCCACGTCCAGGATCAGGTTCCCGGTCGCGGGTTCCTCAGTGATTTTGGCCACCTTGCCTTTGGTATACGAGACATTGGTGTCTTCCAGCAGGTCGTAATAGAAGTTCTCCAGGCGCCCGACGGTGCGAATATCGATGTAGAAAAGCGTGGCCTTGGAGTTCTGGTTCTTGTCCCGCAGGTAGCGGGCCTGCTTCAGCGACACCATGCAGCAGACCGCCGAGCAATAGGGCAGGTGATTTTCGTCCCTCGATCCGGCGCATTGTACAAACGCCACATTCTCGGCCGGCTTGCCATCCGAAGGGCGGACAATCTCTCCGCCAGTGGGTCCGCCCGGGGCGGCCAGGCGCTCCATCATGACATTGGTGATTACGTTTTGGTGGACGCCGAATCCCAGGGTATCGAGCTTGGTGGCATCATAGGGTTGCCAACCGGTTGCCACGATGACCGCCCCGGCCTCGAGCTCGATCACCTTCTCCGCCATATCCAGATCAATCGACCCGGGCGGGCAAACCTCCAACAGCGTCTTGGCGTCGGCTTCCGAGAGCGAGGCTCGATCGAGCACATAGCCGGGTGGATAGGCCATATCATGCGGCGAATAGAGCGCCTTGGTCCGGTCCATCCCCAGATTGAAGTCATTGGGCCGCTCGGAGACCAAGTGCTCGGCCACCGAAGCGTCCAGGACGTGCGCGCCGGTCACGTACCGGGGCCGGATCCTGATTTTGGCCTTGAAATCGCCCGCGCCGCCCGCGAGTTCCTCCACCGTGGCCAAGGTATGCACGGTTATCCTGGGGTTGTGGCGGATCCGGCGCACGTTGATCTCGAACCCGCAGGTCGGCGGACACATCTTGGGGAAGTACCGATGCGTGCGCATCACGCGCCCCCCCAGGTAGGCCTCCTTCTCCACTAGTATGACGTGATAGCCAACTTCGGCAGCTTCGACCGCCGCCGTCATACCTGCGATTCCCCCACCGATTACTAGAATAGGCTTACCGTCTTGCTTCATGGTCTCTTCTCGTAATGCAGTTATGTGACGCCTGTGGCGTGTGAGTTTCAGACTAGATAGTGTCGCGGGTTCTGTCAAGGCCGCTGTTCTCGCGGCTGGGAGCGGTTACGGACCTTCACGTGGTCGGTGACCCAAACCTGTCGGGGGTGCCGCGGAGGAGGTCACCGGATCAGGCGCGCGGCCGATCCGCGGCGCAATTCGCCGCGCACCGGTTGAGGAACTCGGCTTGCCGGTGCCGACTCCTCCAATTACAATCGGGCTGTCTCGTTGGCGGCCGGCTCTCGGTCTGCCTCCGGCAGCCGGGTGATTCTCACGACTCCGAGCAGCTCATGTTTCGAAGAAGTCGCATCGTCTGGAAGCTGAGCGCCGTCTTCATCACGATCATTCTCTTGGTCTTCGTCGTCTTGGGATTCGTCAACAACCTTGTCGATGAGCATTACGCCTTGGCCGCGGCCGGCGATCTATGCCGGTTCAATTCTGCCACGATGCAGCAAAGCATCGGAAGGCTACTGATGACTCGGGACAACACGAGCATCAAGGAAATGATCGACAACCTTGCGAGGGACAACCCGGTCTACAGGGAGATGCGTCTGGTTTCTCACAGTGGCCAGATTGCGGTATCCCGCTACGAGTCAAGCGGGGAACGGTTACCTCAGGACTCCCGCCCGTGCCAGGTATGTCACCGGCTCGACGATCCGCTCGTGGGTGCCGCGGTTCCGAGTCACGACGAGATCCTGGAACTGCCGGACGGGACCCGGGTCATCTCAGTCATCACGCCGATTCTCAACGAGCCGACCTGCAGCACGGCTGATTGCCACGCCCACGCCGACGCCCCGCCGGTGCTGGGGTTCTTGCAGACGGATTACTCACTGAGCCGGGTTGATGCACTCACCGCTGCGCGCAGCCTACACGCGATCATTGCGGCGCTGGTCGCCATCGTGCTGGGCACGCTCGGCACCTGGTTGACCGCGGCGCGGCTGCTGGGGCGGCCGATGAGGGTCTTGGTGACCGGCATGGAGCGCGTCGCCCGCGGCGATCTCGGCTTCAGACTGAACGTGCACCGTAAAGACGAGTTCGCGATCGTGGCGGAGTCCTTCAACGAGATGACCGCCAAGCTCGAGGTCTCGCTCTCCGAACTCGAGCTCTCACTCTACGAGTTGCGGGAAACCAAGGACTACCTGGAGGGCATCGTCGAGAACTCGGCGGACATCATCATCACCGTGAACCCCTCCGGTTTGATCGAGACTTTTAATACCGGCGCCGAGCTCGTGCTGGGCTATTCGAGAGAGGAGGTGATCGGCCAGAAAATCGAGAAACTTTTTGCCGACCCGAAGGAACGCGACCTGGCGATCGCACGCTTGCAGCACTCGGACAACGTCATCAACTACGAGACCCGCTTCTTGACCAAGAGTGGTGAAGTCCGGAATGTCATCCTGACTCTTTCTCGTCTGCGTGGGCCGGATGGAGAACCGATCGGGACCTTCGGCATAAGCAAAGACGTAACCACCGAGAAGAAGCTCCAGCTTCAACTGATTCAGTCCGAGAAATTCGCCGCGATCGGCCAGTCTTTCACGGCGATCCAGCACGCCATGAAGAACATGCTGAATGCCCTGTCGGGTGGTTCCTACATGGTGAAGACGGGAATCGGCAAGCACGACTGGCAGATGCTCGCCGACGGATGGAAGATCGTCACGGAGGGGATCTCCAGCATCAGCGAGCTCTCCAGGAATCTGTTGAAATACGTGAAAGACTGGGAGCCCGAACTCGAGCGTGGATCGATCGGGAAAATCATCGAGAGAATCGATAGCGTGATCGCTCAGACCGCCTCAGACCAAGGGGTAGCCTTCGCTATTCAGGTTCCTCCCGAATTGCCGGATGTTTATTGCGATTCGAGTCTGATTCACTCGGCGATCATGGATATCGTTTCCAACGCTCTGGAGGCCTGTCTGTCGAAGGAGTACGAGGATGGGGAGTCGCCGCGGATCGACTTGACCGTCAAGCAGCTCCACGGTTCGCGGAAGCTCGCGATCGAAGTCCGTGACAACGGCCCCGGAATGACCAAGGACGTGGCGGCCCACATCTTCACTCCCTTCTTCAGCACCAAGAAGAAAAAGGGCACCGGACTGGGCTTGGCACTCACCGCGCGGATCGTTAGCCTGCACAATGGGACTATCGATGTTCTCCCGGAACTTGGCCGGGGCGTGACCTTCCGCATTCTGCTGCCCGTGGCCGGTCCCGAAAAGAGCAAGGAGGATAGTGATGCCGAAGAAAGTGCTGATCATCGATGACGACCAGAACACAGTCACATTCGTTTCCCTGGCGCTGCGGGAGAACGGCTACGAGGCCGCATCCGCCAACGACGGCGCGGAGGGTCTCGAGAAAGTCAAGAGCGAGAAGCCCGATCTCATCATCCTGGACGTGATGATGCCCAAGCGCACTGGATTCGTGCTCTTCAAGCAGCTCCGCAAGAACGCTGAGTACATGAATATCCCGGTCATCATGGTGACCGGCGTCGCGGATTCCCTGAACGAACTCGATAGCAAGAAGGACGACACTTTCGAAAGCCCCTTCGACCGCTTGCGGGAATCGCTGAGAAAGACCATCCGAGAGATGCGCGACGAGGGGCTGGTCAAGCCCGAGATGTTCGTCGACAAACCGATCGATCCCGAGGCCCTGATCGCGAAGGTGAAGGAGCTCATCGGCACTTGAGCAGCACTCAGGGACGCGGAAATAGTCGAACGTCATGCCTGAGCACATGCGATGCACCTCGCAGCGAACCGAGCTAGAGCGTAGCGAATCCAAATGTAGCGGCCGACGCCCCTGTCGGCCGAGGAAATCAGTAGGCCATCCACGTCCGACAGGGGCGTCGGACGCTACGATTGGATTGAGTCTGCTCTAGTACTCTGTCCACTCTAAAATGTGGGGTGGCTTGGGCGTCTCGCCCGACGAATACACAGGCGAGACGCCCGTGCCACCCGGTTTTGACAGGCGCTCCCAGCGACCGGCAACACAGCTTCAGCGCGGGAATGCTTCAACGACGCCGCCGTCGATCGGGAGCGTAGCGCCCGTGGTAGGCGTCGCATTGCTCGCGAAGAAGACCACCGCGTTACCGACGTGATGACCGCAGATGCGGGCCTTGAGCAGATTCCGACCGCGATAGTACTCAGGCAGATCCTCAGTCCTCATGTCGCGACTCTGGGCGCGCTGCGGGCCGACCTCCGCCCAGAGACCCGAGGGGATGTCGCCATGAGCGAAAACGGCGTCGGCGTTGATCATGTTCACGCGGATGCCATGCGGTGCCAGCTCGATCGCGGCAACCTTGCCGAGTTGGTGTCCGGCTGCTTTCGACGCACTATAGGCGCCAAAATCCTTGCCGGGGCCGAAGACGTTCTTGCTGGAGTTGACCACGATGTGCCCGCCGAGCCCCTGTCGCCGAAGAACGCGAATGCCTTCGCGCATGAACAGCAGGTACCCGGTCGCGTTGATGTCCAGAACGCGTCGGAAATCGTCGAGCCGCAGCTCCTCGATCGGTGCCACATGCGCGATGCCGGCGTTCGGCACGACTACGTCGACGCCGCCATACAGCCGACAGATTTCCTCGTAGCCGGTGCGAACGCTGTCTTCGTTGGTCACGTCCATGACCACGCCGGCCGCGGTACCGGGGCCAAAGGTCTGGTCGATCGACTGCGTGACGCGCTTCAGGCCTTCCTGGTTGACGTCGGTCACGACGACCTGTGCGCCCGCCCGCGCGCACGTTTCCGCGATCGCCGCCCCGATCGCGCCGGCCCCGCCGCTGATGGCGACGACCTGGCGTTCGAGCGGTCGCTCTGCCCGGCGGTCGAGCTTGGCGAGCTGGATCGCGCGGAACTCCATGCCGAATAGATGCTCCGCGGACAAGCCCGTGTAGGTTCCGATGGCCTGGGCCTGGGTCTTGGTCGACAGTGCGTGTTCGGTGATATCGGCGGCGACGCGGGCCTCGCGCTTGCTGCGCCCCCAGCAAAACACGCCGGCGCCGGGCAGGAGCACGACCTTCGGCGACGGGTCGACCTCGCCGGCCGGTCCGCCGTGCTCGGCGACGTAAGCGGAGTACTCCGCGCGATATGCGTCGACCGACTCCTGCAGCCGGGCTCGCAACGCGTCGACGTCCGACCATGCCGGGTTTTCCACAAATAACGGGTTGGGTTTGGTTCGAATCAGATGGTCCGTCGTGAGCGGCCCCGTCTTCGCCAGTTCCTTGGCCTCTTGGCTGTTGACGAACTCGAGCACCGCCTCGGACGCCCGCCACTCCAGGATCGACCGCACATACGGGTGGTCCTCATCGCCGGTCGGCAGTGCGATCAGCCCGCGCAGGATCGGGGCCACGAGTGCTGCCAGTTCCGCTGGATTTGCAGGCGGTTGATAGGCGGCCGTCAGACTCCGGCCGGCGCCGCGCTTGGCGATGAACTTCTCGCAGGCGTCCACGATGCGGATATGGCGTTCATATGAAGTGCGGGCCTCGGCGCCGAACGTCACCAGGCCATGGTGGATCAGCACAACGCCCTCGACCGATGGGTTTGACTCGGACAGCTCCGCAACCGCCTTGGCCAACTCGAACCCCGGCGTTACATACGGCAGGATCGCGATCTGGTCACCCAATGCTTCCCGGATCAGGCGCTTCCCATCCGGTTGATTCGTCAAGGCCAGCACCGCGTCAGCGTGCGAGTGATCGATGAAGCGCTGCGGCAAGAACGCGTGCAGCAGCGTCTCCAGCGACGGCGTCGGTGCCGACGCATCGAACAGATGCGTTCGCAGTTCATTCGTCATCGTGCCGTCGTCGAGCGATTCGAGCGACCGCAGGCGCCGGAGATGAGCCAGGTCGAGTGCGGGCAGACCCTCGGGCTCGATCCCGACCAGGTCCCAGCCGGAGCCCTTGACGTGGACGGCCTCGAGCTCGTCGCCGAGGATCGTCCGATACGTGCGTTTGAGTGACACGTTGCCGCCGCCGTGCAGAACCAGGGCCGGGTCCCGGCCAATCAGGTCGGCGGTGTAGAGGCGTAGGGCGAAGTCGGAGCCGTATTGATCCCCCCAGCGTTGGATGGCCTTTGCGGCAGCCTGGTCGTCCCAGCGGTTTTTCATGGTTCCTTGGGGTAGACGCGCTTGAACGGGGCAACCGTCAGCGAGTCGAACACGCCACCGGTGACAAAAGGATCGCGGTTTGCAAGGTTGCGGGCATCTTCGAGGCTGTCGGCTGCGAAAATGATGACCGCGCCAACCGAAGCGTCGTCGTTGTCGTTGCGCGGCGTGCCGGCCAGCACGATGCGTCCTTCACGATCGAGGGCCTCGATGTGGGCGACGTGTTGAGCCCGATGCTGGTTGCGGCGCTCGGCCCCGTCGGGTCGGTCGTGCCCGATCATTACAAACAATGGCACCGTTGGCCCTGCCTTTCAGTGTGCAACCCGTAGTCAGCTAATCAGACTCTGAACCAGGTCCCACGCCTCGGCGTCGGACCTGCCCTCTTGGACGATGCTGCGCACGCCGCGGATCATCGCCACCGGCGATTTGGACTGGAAGATGTTGCGCCCCATGTCCACGCCGGTGGCCCCGCTGGAGACGGCGTTGTAGGCCAGGGTGAGTGCATCGCGCTCCTCGATTTTCTTCCCGCCGGCGATCACCACCGGAACCGGGCAGCCGTTCACGAGCTTCTCGAACCCTTCACAATAGTAGGTCTTGACAATCTGGGCGCCGAGTTCGGCGGCGATCCGGCAGGCCAGGGCAAGATAGCGCCCGTCGCGGGCCATCTCCTTGCCGACGGCGGTCACCGCCAGCACGGGAATTCCGTATTTCTGTCCCTCATCGCAGAGTCTGGCGAGGTTGGTCAGGGTCTGCTTCTCGTGCGCGGATCCGACGAAGATGGAGATCGCCATGGCCGAGACGTTTAGACGGATCGCGTCTTCGATCGAGACCGAGAGCTCCTCATCCGAAAGGTCCTCTTTGAGGACGCTGGTCCCACCGGACACGCGCAGGACAATCGGGACACGAACACCAGGATCGATCGTGTTGCGCAGCACGCCGCGGGTAAGCATCAGCGCGTCAGCGTATTCGAGCAGTGGCGCGACGGTCTCGCCCGGTCGTTCCAGTCCGCTGGTCGGTCCCTGAAAGTAGCCGTGATCGACGGCGAGCATGACGCACCGATTGGCCTTCGGCGTGATGATCGACGCCAGGCGATTTTGCATACCCCAGTCCATGGTGCTTGACTCCGTATCCGGGCTGTTGAATTTTCTAGTTATCTCGGTCCATCGCCGCGGCAGACGTTGCCATCAACGCCGCCGGGCGCAATGCTAGCACGTCCGTCGCCCGTCGGTCAAGATTTCGGCTGCTCGCGCTAACCCGAGTCCGAGGTACCTTCGCTATCCGGGCTGCGCAGGCCGTCGACGCCGGCGCCGAACCTTTCGCGCAGCTCGCGTAACTCCTGCATGCTCTGTTCCGACAACTGTTCGACCGGTCCGAGCTGTCGGGCCAGCAGCAGCACGTGGCAGTAGCTATCGAGTATCTCCGTGTGCCAGTAGGCCTGCTCGACCGACTGCCCCCAACTAACGACGCCGTGATTGCTGAGCAGGACGGTATTCGTCCGGCCGATGAAAGGTCGGATCGTTTCCGCGAATTCTGGACCGCCCGGCGTGGCGTACTCGGCGCGCGGCACCTTGGCGAGGAACACGTCCACCTCAGGCAATACGCCGGTCGGGATCTCCTCCCGGGCCACGGCGAACGCCGTCGCATGCGGCGGGTGGCAGTGCACGACCGCTTTGACATTGGGGTTGTGGTTGTAAACCTCCAGATGCAGGCGGATTTCACTGGTCAGCTTGCGCTGGCCGGAAAGCTGATTGCCGGCCAGGTCCAACGTGCACAGGTCGTCGGGCTGCATGAAGCCCTTGCAGATCAGCGTGGGCGTGCAGAGGACGGCGTCCTCGGAAAGCCGGCAGGAGATGTTGCCGCCGTTGCCGGCGACAAAATGCCGGGCGTAGACCCGCCGACCGATTTCGCAGATTTCCTGTCTGATACTCGTCTCTTCACCCATTCTGATGCCTCTCGCTAACGTTCGCCGGGCGCCGCTCGGGCCGCTATCATCCGGGAAATTAACGTGTAGCTCAAGGCGAGCCCGCTTGACGCCCGCGGTGGAGCTGAAGACATGCAGTATCGACGATTCAACTCGGGCCTGGGTGGGGGCGGCGGACTGGTTGCACGACTCCGCTGCACCGGTTCGACGGACGAGTCGGCCGCAATTCAGGCCGCGGCGCTGGGAACCAAGCAGGACCTCATCCCCACCGAGTACGAAATCGATGCCACCCAGGTGTGACGGCGGCTGGCGCGGCGTTACTCTGGTCGCCTCGGACAGACTCGGTCAGCTCGATTCAGGAGAGTGGTTCCATGGGGCGCAGCTACGCGATCGGGATTGATTTCGGCACCGAAACCGCGCGGGCCCTGTTGGTGGATACCGCCAATGGCCGGGAGATCGCGACCACTGTCTCGCACTACGCGCACGGTCACAACGGAGTCATTCTGTCGCGCGACCCGAATCTGGCCCGCCAGCATCCCGCCGATTATCTCGAATGCGCGGCCAAGGTA
>SDBT01009686.1_pt1 | contig 15608 bp, 13 predicted proteins | sample 2277101 | NCBI WGS metagenome assembly SDBT01 (sample SAMN10404973, study PRJNA504765) | marine sediment metagenome | isolation source: marine sediment core GS10_PC15, 103 cmbsf | place: Arctic Ocean: Southern Knipovich Ridge | collected 2010 | reverse complement strand
CTCTAAAGGTATTACGCATGATAAAACATTTGTTGATTCTAAGGCGAAATTAATAGAAAACCTTAATGGATTAAGTCCGCGTACAATTGAAGATATAGCTAGCCAAACGTATACTCGATTGCGTTTCTTGCGATCTAAAGAAGTTACCTATGATATCGTCAGCTCTCTCATTCTAGAATCCCAAGAGGCTGAAAAACGAAATAGTGGAGTATGAATAAAATTATCTACCTATGAATAAATTCTTGAACAGATTTTATTTATAGGTAAACTCCTGCAATTTCTATGAAAAAGACCAAAAAGTTTAACGTTATTTATGAAGCTGTGCCTAGACAATTTCTTCTCTATTTATTACAATAAGAATAAGATTTCACCTTTTATTTAAAAACGAAAAGAAACGATAATGAATAGAAGATCTCCCATTTGTAATGTTGCTATTATTGCCCACGTAGACCATGGGAAAACAACCTTGGTTGATCAACTATTGCGCCAGTCTGGAACGCTCAAAGTGGTTCAAGATCGAGTGATGGATTCTGATACAATCGAGAAAGAACGTGGGATCACGATTTTAGCTAAAAACACTGGAATTATCTATGGTGATCACACCATTAATATTGTCGATACTCCTGGTCACGCCGATTTTGGCGGCGAAGTAGAACGTACATTGCAAATGGTTGAAGGGTTTTTACTTCTTGTTGATGCTGCCGAAGGAGTGCTTCCGGGTACTCGTTTTGTGCTTCAAAAAGCATTGCAGTTGGGTCTCAAACCAATCGTAATTATCAATAAAATTGATAGAAAAGACGCTGCAATTGCGGATACAGAAGAGCAAATTAACGATCTGTTTTTGGATTTGGCTACGCAGGATTCACAGTTAGAGTTTCCAATTTTATACGGTTCTTCAAGGTTTGGGCATATGAGCTTGCATCCAGACACCCCATCCGATTCTTTTATTCCATTGCTCGATGCAATTATCGAGCATATTCCTGCGCCAACACCAAAGAGCGATAAGCTGCAACTTCTTGTAACGAATCTTGACCATTCAGATTTTTTAGGTCCGCTTGCTGTGGGGAGAATTTTTAGTGGGACGCTCCGCGTAGGGGATTCAGTGGTATTGTGTAAAGATGATGCGGTGAGCTCACCAAGTAAAATTACAAAAATGTTTACCTTTTTAGGGCTTGATAAAAAAGAGGTACAAGAAGCTACATTTGGTGATATTGTGATGGTTGCTGGTTTTAATAAGCAGCCAGAGTTAGGCGCCACTATTTGCCATGCAAATAACGTAGAACTTTACCCATATATAAAAGCTGATGAACCAACCTTGAGTATGTATTTTTCAGTAAATAATTCGCCGTTTAATGGAAGAGAAGGAACATTCTTGACCTCGCGCCACTTGAAAGAACGCTTACAGAGAGAGCTCAAAAAGAACGTTGCGCTGCGTGTTGAAAGTACTGATTCACCAGAGGCATTTAAAGTTTCGGGACGTGGGCAGCTCCATTTGGGAATTTTGATTGAAAATATGCGCCGTGAAGGTTTTGAGCTGCAAGTATCGGCTCCAGAAGTGATCTATAAAACGATTGATGGCGTAAAGCATGAGCCAGTTGAACTGGTTATTATTGATGTTCCTGAGCAATATCAAGGTGTAGTAATGGAAAATATGGGGCAACGAAAAGCAGAACTTAAGAATATGAAGCCACTCGGAAGTGGCAGAATACGCCTTGAATTTGAAGTTTCCTCACAGGCATTACTTGGTTTTAGATCCCAGTTTCTTACCGATACTCGTGGGACTGGTATTATTAATGTGAGCTTTGTTGGATATCAACCATTCAAAGGAGCTATCCCAATGCGCAAAAAGGGTGCATTAGTTTCTATGGAAAATGGAGTGGCTACTGCCCATGCGTTAGATGCGCTGCAGGCACGTGGAATTCTGTTTATCAAGCCGACCGATAAAGTGTACCAAGGTATGGTTATCGGTGAGCATAGCCGAGAAAATAACCTTGATGTGAACCCGTGCAAAATGAAGAAATTGACCAATATGCGAGCTTCTGGAACTGATGATGGGGTGAGGTTGGCAACGCCAAAAGTCATGGATCTTGAGCAATGTATGGAATGGATTCGCCCAGATGAGCTTATCGAAGTGACCCCTGAAAGCATTCGCCTCAGAAAGAAAATACTGAATCCGACCATGAGAAAACGAGCCTCATAATCCCTCTAAATCTCATTATCCCTCTAAATCTCATTCTAAAAAGGCCTATTTAAGCTCTATATGGGCAATAATGAGCCTAGTGCTAGGGACTTTCATAAATGCCAAATAAGCCCTTTTTGAGTCCAAAAATGGCTATTTTAACCCTTCCTGTATTTTTCCCAATTACCCGATCTATACGGTATTTCGGCCACTTATGGAGGCTTTTGACTATTTGTCATATTTCAGTAGGCTTATAAGTAGAAATAGAGCTTTTTAATGGAGAGCTCTATATTACATAAAAACGGCTGAAAATGCCATATTATGGAGGTTTATCATGAAGAAATGTATAGCACGAATTTTAACGTTTAGTTTTGTATTATCTACCCTATTACCATGCGCTCAGGCGTTTGGTGTGTTGCGGTCATTGCAATGGAGAAATAATCGACAAGCTGCTGCTGCACAACTTGCCGCGAGACGTGCTCAAGCAGCTGCCGCGAATCGCGCTGCTCAACCAGCTGCTGCTGAACGTGCTGCAGGTGCAGCGAGAGAAGTAGTTTCTCACAATGCACTAGAAAAGTTTGTTCAAGCAATTCCAGCAGTAAGAAATAATAAAGAAGCAGTATCATTTGCAGCAGATATGACTGTTATAAGCCATATGGCAAGTGAGCAGATGCTTCGTATTACTATTGCTGAATTGAATGATCTTAAAGATCAGTTTTATGCGTTAGTAAAACGTACAGTAGATGGTTTAAAAGATTTTCGACATGCACCCGAAATGGATGGTCGTATTGTACCATTTATTGAAGATTGTATTGAAGCATTTAAACCTATAAAAAATAAAACAACCAGTTTATTTGAATTTAATAAGATATTCCCAATTGCAGATAAAACCTCAGGGTCAAAATATCCCTGGACTACTGCAGAGGTAACTCTTTTAAATAACATTAAAAGACAAACAGGTTTTGAAGGTATTTTTTGGCCAACAAAGCGCCCTTTAACGATAGACGAAAAAGCAGTTCCGGCTAAAGCAGTTAAATTTGCTTTAGGGAAAAATATACAATCTTATGTTGTCGTTAATATAGAACGCTTTAAAGCTTTGCCTAAAGATAAAAAAGAGCTTGAACTTCGTAAGGCAATTAGAATGCTACAAAATGAAGAAGTTGCTCGAGATAAAAGGATTGTTGAGGTTATTAATAAACCAGCCCCAGTATTGAGGCCAGAACCTCAGCGAGAACTTTCTATTGTGGAAGATGCTTGTGCACTGGCTCAGAAAGCAAGGAATAAGGTATATTCAACTGCTTCACCAATTGTTTCATCTATGGTTTCAAATGCAAAAGCAGGTATTTCAGGGTCCTTATTTGGTTTAGCTTGTGAACTATATGGAATTGTTCCTGAAGGTGTATCTCCTATGATACCAGTTATTTGTGCAGGTTTTGTCGGAGGTTTGGCTGCAAGAAAGGGATATCATCGTCTGGCTGCAATTTATAATAGATTGATGCAACCTGTGCCAGTACCGGTGGTTCAAATACTAAAAGGAATTGAAAATTCAGTATATCGAGACGCTCGAGATGCTAGTGGGGAACAACATCTTTTACAAGCTGAAATAGAGCGAATTGCGAAGAATTCAAGAGCAACTGAACGACTGATGCAACTAACTAAGTTGAGAGCAGATTGTTAATTCCACACCGTTGATAATTTAAGCAATTTAAAATGCGGGAAGGTATTCATTACCTTCCCGTTATTATTGATACGTTTAAGCGGTTTCTTTTTGGCAAATGCATGTTCTAAAGCTGAAAGTGTTTCTATAGATTTAAACGCTTTATTAATCGGTATCTCATGTATTATCCCATATCCATGATCATAAGAACGGGCTTCGATGATTGTATTGTTTTTACGGCACCCCACAATCATAACATGCCCTGGAAACCAAATAAGATCACCTTCTTGCAAAGATTCATTTTTTTTAAGAGTTTCTAGCTTTTGCGCTAAGGTAAAACTATTTTTAAAGAAATAGGGAATACCACAAATTTGAGCAACACGAGTAATTAACCCTGCGCAATCAAGTCCGGCTTTCAGTTTTTGTTCCTGTGATCGAAAATATTGAATAGCCTGTTTTCCATGTATGATGGTATTTTTTTTAGAAAAATCATTTGTTTCATGGGTTTCGATAAAACTGCATCCTCCCAAAACATACGGTATTATCCCGTCATTTTGTATCCACTCACGCATTATTTTCACAAAATCAGTTACTTGGTCAGATTGGCTTTTGCCTTTTTGATAATATATATACTTTTTAGGGATTTGTGTGGTTACCATTTTCATTGTTTTATTATTGAATAAATAAACGGATTCAACCTTTTTTGAAGGTTGTTTTTTTGTTTTCACAAATCGGGTACCAGCAGAATATGTTTGCTTTGTGCTCTGATCATAAAATGGGCATTTTAGTGTGATATTATTTGCCAAATGCAGTCGCTCACGTTTATTAAAATCTATTGGATCAGGGATCAAAGTAGTATCAATGTTTAATTTTTTAAGTTCATCAAAAGTCTTAAGATGATCTTTCAGTACCCAATAATCATTTTTTGGGTGAGAGCTTTGATGTGTTATATAATAAATATTGGGAATCTTGATTCTTGCTTCTTTTGACCGTATTTCGCAAAGTTCAACGACTTCATTAAACAATGCTTGATGCAATCTCGGGCAAGCAAAAAATTGATTTGAACCAGCAGACCATGCGAGATCGTCGTATGCTTTTATTGGACATTTTTTCTTGTTATGAAAATCTAACATTGGTTGACCAACCAAATCTACAACCGGTGCAGTAATAACTGCTTTTTGTGCAGCTATAGAAGAATATAGTAAAAAAAATAATAAAATAACCATATGATTCCCCCTTTTTTATCTATTAAGTATGACCAATTGTTTTACTTTTTGTAAAGAGGTCATTGATTCAAGAGCTTTTTTATAATAGTATTGCAAATCTAATTTTACAAATGGTATTATTTGTCACAGGTGATGGTTGTAAATATTTTAATTATGAAATAAGTTGGGTTGGGGAAAGAAATGAAATTACTACATCGTATACTCTTATATTCAGTTCTATTTAGCGCTTTTCGCCCTATTTATTCAAGTTGGACTTCAATTTTTCATCGTAAACTAACTGAGCGAGATCTTCGTATGGCTCAGAATAACATGGTTGTTTTTACAAAATTAGACGTTCCTTTTTTTACTCAGTTGCTATTTTCCTGGAATGCATTGCGTCCTCGTGAAGGTTTTTTTTCATTCTATGTACAGGTACGGAACTCAAACACACAAAAATGGAGTACGTGGCATCAGATGGTAGATTGGGGCAATAGTGTGCAACGGTCTTATCAAACAAAAGGTGATAGCTTTTCACGTTATGTGCATGTTCGTCTTGAAATGAAACGTCAATTAGGTGATGCATTTCGTATCAAAGTATCAGCACGGGAGAAAGCTTCATTAGAGTTGTTAAAAGCGTTTGCGGTCACCATATCTAATCGCAAGATATTTAAACCAGAACAATACAATAAAAAAATTGCCCAACTTTCATCTACCGTGGTCAAGAACGTACCCAGAATTTCACAATTTGCGCTCAAGCATCCGGATAACGGGCGCATTTGCTCACCTACTTCATGCACCATGCTTACCAGGTATTTAACCGGATTAGTGATTGATCCTATTGATTTTGCACAAAATTCATTTGATAAAGGTTTGGGTGCCTATGGAAGTTGGCCCTTTAATATGGCCCATGCATATGAGCATAGCGGGGGAAAAAACTGGTTCTTCAATACGCGTTTAAACTCATTTACCGATCTCCATCGCCAGCTGAGGCGTAATCTTCCTGTAGTGGTAAGTGTGAGAGGTTCGTTAAAGGGGGCACCAAGAGAATATCCTCAAGGTCATCTGCTTTTAGTTGTTGGATGGGATGCAAACCGAAAAGAGGTAATTTGTCATGATCCTGCAAGTGCTACTCATTATCAAACCTTAAAACGATATGCGTTTAAAGATTTTATTAAGGCGTGGGAGCTCTCTCACCGATTAGTTTATTGGGTAGAACCGGTATGAATACTCAGGAGGTATTGAAGAGAAAATAACAGAAACTATATAATTGTAGAAAGTAGCTGAAGGGGGGCGACTATGAAACGATCTTGGACTTTTGTCTGTATTCTGAACGTTATGATGATGACTGGCGTTCCACGTGCACCAAGCATTGCGAAAAGTAACAAACTTAAAGAAGTTAGCCATCATCGAGTTGATGAAAAAAGACAGAATCAAACTATTGAGCTTGGAAATATAGTTTTTTATTTTGAACGATCGCCAAAACCAGAAAAAATTGCAACCAAGAAGTCGGAAAATAAAGCAATAGATATTATTTCTATTCCATCAGTTGAGATCGCATCTGAAAAAGAAAAAGAGGCGATTGCTCAACAGTTAACAAAACACAATAATGAACCGTATTCAATAGAGATTAAACTGGTGCCAGCTACAAAGGGAATAGAGATCGTTGTAACCTATGACAATAATAAAGTTATCATGGATTTTGGTACGTATGATTCTATTGGCTTGAATAAAGGGGTTGTATTTCGATTTTACAACAAACCGTTATTGAAAAAGTTAGGCTCTCCTTCAAAGATAGTAAAAACTGTATACAACAAGGTGGTAGTAATAGATTGCGGACATGGAGGAATCGATCCGGGAGCTGTTGGGTGCCATAATATACAAGAAAAAGATGTGTGCTTGCAGATTGGCTTGGAGGTCGCCCATCTTTTGAGTGATGAAGGAATCACGGCTCATTTGGCCCGTGATTCTGATTGTACGGTAGCTTTAGATGCGCGAACAACAAAAGCAAACAGATTAGGTGCAGATTTATTTGTTTCTATTCATGCGAATTCTTCTCCAAATAAGAGCACTACGGGAATTGAAACATACTGCATAAATCATAACTTATTTTGCCCATTATCTCGGAACAAAGCAGCTTGGGATCATGTACAAGGTAAATATAAAGAAAGCAATGTGCTTGCAAAATGTGTACATGATACGCTCATTAAAACGATACGCAATACGCATAATGTTATTGATCGCAGAGTTCGATATGCAGTTTCGCAAGTTCTTGTGGGTACCACAATGCCTGCAATTTTAATTGAAGCTGGATTTCTTACCAATGAAAAAGAGGCGCAACTCCTTGCTGATGCCTCATACCAAAAACAAGTTGCTCGTGGTATCTCGCGTGGTATACTTACTTATCTTACATCGTAACGATTATATTGTTATTGTTACGTTAATCAATTTCATTTTTTTCATTTTTTAGGGTTAGTGAGATTTGCCGTTATGCACGGTACATGGAATGAGTTTCTCAATATTGTACATGAAGAAATTGGAAGCCGAGTAGTAGAAACTTGGTTTAAATCTATTAAGTTTGAACGATGGGATAGCATTGAAAAGATAGCGTATCTTGTGGCACCGAATGCTTTTGTGAAAGATTGGGTGCAAAAACATTATATGCAATTGCTTCAAATGCATTTAGGTCGTTTATTGCATGTAGATATGCCGAGAGTTTCCATTGAAGCAGGAACTCGTAATCCGACGGAAACAAAAAAAACTAATGCAGCCCCAATACTAGTAATTCCAGCTTCAGTGGCACAAACAAAAAATAGTATTGTCAGGGCAAACAAACCAAGATATGGTCATATTAATAAAAATTATTCTTTTGAAAATTTTGTCATTGGCCCGAGTAATTCTTTAGCCTATGCGGCTGCATATGCAATAACTGAGCAACCGGGGAATCGATATAATCCATTATTCATTTACGGGAAATCTGGATTGGGTAAAACCCATCTTTTACATGCAATTGGGAACGAAATAAAAAACCGTTATCCTGATGCAATAATTTTGTATCAACCTGCAGATCGTTTTGTTTCTGAGTTTATAAATGCTATCCGTTTTAATAAAGTGCATACCTTTCAGCGCAAATATCATACAATCGATGTTTTATTAATTGATGATCTACAGTTTATTTCCCATAAAGAACATACACAGGAAGCGTTTTTTCATATTTTTAATGCATTGTATGAATCACATAAACAAATTGTGTTTTCAAGTGATTTATTTCCTCATGATATTGAAGGAATAGCTGATCGATTACGGTCTCGTCTGGCTTGTGGTTTAATTACTGATATCTATATGCCGAGCCTGGAAACAAAAATTGCTATTTTGAAGAAAAAGGCAGCATCAAACTCAGAGGTTATTGATGATGAAATTGCTCACTTTATTGCATCACAGGTAACATCTAGTATTCGGGAACTAGAAGGTGCTCTCATTCGAGTGCTTGCGTTTGCTACACTAACAAAGCAGGCGATTACCATCGATCTTGCAAAGCGGGTTCTTAATCGAGCGCAGTATACAAAGCAAAAAAAGATGATCGATTTTAATCAAATTATGACGGGGATATATAAATTTTATCCCTATTCCTATGAAGTATTATGTTCGAAAAGCAGAAATAAAGAGTTAGCTCAAGCCCGTCAAGTAGCAATGTTTTTAATGAAGAAATTGACGGATAAATCATTGCGTGATATTGGTAGCTTTCTAGGAGGGCGAGATCACACAACAATTATGCATGGATTACAAAAAGTAGAATATGTGTTACACAAAGATGTGAAGTTGCAAGAAAAAATAAAATCTATTGAAAAAGTAATTCATACTATCTAAAGGAGAAAAGATGAAAATTAAAGTACTTGTATTATGTTGTATTATAACTAACTGCTATGCAGGAGACTTAAAAGAGGATGTAGAAAATAAGAAAGAAGCAGGGCAATCAAAAAGGGTGCTTACTTTTGTGGCAGCTACGTTTGATGATTTTGTAACCAGAACAGTGCCAGAGAAAGATCAAGGGCTTTTTTGTGGGTATTACACTGAGCTTAAAGATAAATTAGATAAAGAAACTACAGAGAAGCAAAAACAGACTCGAAGCTACCTGTATAATCGTGGCCTTACACTCCTAGAAGAAAATCACCATGTTTGGAGCGAGGAGATAAAATTGTTTTTAACTGATCTACGATTTCTTGATGAAACGTTTGATAAAGAGCGGTCCGATATCCGTTCATTTTTATATTGGTATGGAGCGTACCAAGAGTATGCGTATGCCAGAGGGCAACAAATGCAAAAGATTGCTCAAGTACAAATAGAAGAATCTAAGAAGGAAGATGGCTTTTTATCTACTGCAAAATCGTATGTAGCAAAAGCAACGCAAAAGGTTGGTGGTTGGTTTAAAGGATGGGGGAAATCCAAAACAGTTTAGAGCTCTTTAAATAAATTAAATATTGGTTCATCAAGGGCAAGCGGGCTTTTCATGGTTCGATCATTTCTTAAATCTAGTTTTGTTTTAAAATACATGTCATGAGTACATTTTTTTGCTAAATTCATATACCATCCATGATGATTTTTGAATCTTACTGCTGCTTCTATTCCTACAAGAGTAGGAAAATGTTCTGTATCTACAATCACGATCTTGTAAGGATTCTGACTGGTTTTATCTTTATAAAAAATAAAATTATCAAAATGTGGATCGAGATAGGTATAGGTATCGTTACTAAACTGAATTATGATTTTTTTCATTTTTGCAATGGACATATCAACTTGATGATTCGTATCAATTGCATCTGCGATTATTGCGTAAGTTCCTGGAATTGAGGTGGCAATAGTTCTTTGCGGGACGATATCTTTTCCGATCAATTCAATATCTTTCGAATCTTTGGGTAGCCAATACCATTTTCGAGGAAAGTCAATAATATTTTTCCATTGTTCTAACTTTGCAATTTCCGATTGCATAAGGCGAAGATTTTTAATTCTGGTCAATCCGCTTATATGTCGATTAACTCCCCCGGTCATAAAATGAAAAAAAACAGGCTCCATTCCTTTAATCTGATACTTAAGAAACGTTTCAGGACGTTCTATGAATAGTTTTACTACGAAAGGATAATTTTTAAATTTCATTACTAATAAGCCACATCCTCTTCGGTAGCTAAAATTTTTGTCTTGTAAAATATCAAATTCTTTTGTTTGTTTTGCATGTTTTATCCTTCTTTTTTTCTTTTTAATTTCTTTTATTGCTTGATCAATGAGCCGAGTAATGTTTTGGTTACTTACTGTTTTATTCTGATCATTTACATATGATATCTGATCTGGGAGCAAATCATCCAAAATATCTTTTGTACCAAACGTAAAAAGTGGATGTTGCCTATAATGATAATCAAAGACAGTAAATGATTTTTTTTCTCCTTCCCAACGAACAGTAACATTCGGAGTATATGGAGCGTAATAGCGATAAGGACTACGAGCATGCATGAAGGAACACCATATGACGAGCAATAACTGATGTTTGATCACGATGGAAAACTCCTTTATATGTCATGACTTGTAATTTTTTAATACACCTTATAAAGAGGCGCCTTTACTGTCAATGAGTTTTACCTTGAACGACAATGAATTTATTGTATAGATCTATGAAATTTTAGGGCGATTGATTTTATATGCACTGCTCTGGTAGCATGATTGGTGTTAGTTGTTTAAATGAGTTCTAACTATTGAAAGGGTGGGCATGAAGCACAAAGATCATTTGGAGGAGAGAAAGCGCAGAATAATGCATAGCATAAGTAAGTTGCCACGAAAAATGCTTCAACTGCATGGGAGAGAAAATGTGATCGAATTTGTTCTTCATGAATTAGGCCAAGAGAACTGTTTTAATTTAAATCGCGCAGCATATATAGTTGATAACCCCGATTTTAATTGCTTAAAGGGGGTCGCTGGTTTTTCTCGGGAAGAATCATATTGCGACCAAGATATTTGGGATGATCCAGAAAAATTTTCAGCTCATATGAAAGATTGCCCGTATAATAAAACGGTTCGAGAATTTTGCATAGAAAGTTGTGTAAAAAAAGGTGAATCGGATCAAGACATTGTGAAACATGTTTCAAAAGATCTTGGCTTTGAACACCCAGCTTTTTATTCATGGCAAATGAAGCATGATAATCACGGTCTGTTGTTATATGAAAAACAGGAAGAAGATGAAGATTGTGATTGTGACTATCTAATTGATGGGCTTTGTTTAATTGGTTTTTGCCCGGTATTTTAGCGATAGAATGGTTTTAGGCCTGGTAACGGTTTTCCAGTTAAATAGCTTAATGTTGCACCACCGCCTGTTGAATAATAATCAATTCCTTTAATATTTAGAATATGTGCAGCTGCGATAGAGTCTCCCCCTGCTACCACCGTTTTTCCTTTCGATTTTGCCATTGCATTTAAAATTGATTCCATTCCTACTAATGTTTCTTTTCGGTTGAGAAATCCAATTGCTCCGTTAAAAAAAATGGTATTAGATTGTTCTATAATTGGAGTAAAAAGTTCTATAGTTTTCGGGCCTATTGAGATTCCAATTTGGTCAGACTCAATATGATCTGTATATGAAAGTTTGCCTTCTATTGATCCTGTAGCCACTTGGAAATCAATGGGAAAAACAATTTTTTTCTTAAGGGAATCTGCTAAAGCTAAAATTTCTTTGCATTGATCTAGTACGCTTTCATCTACTAATGATTTTCCTACCGATTTTCCCATAGCTTTCATAAAACTAAACAGTATTGCAGGGCATAATAAAATCGTATCGACTAATGGCAAAAGATGCTTGAGAAGCTCAATTTTATCTTTTATTTTTTTTCCTCCTAGAATTAAGCAAAAAGGTTGTTTTGGATTTTTACAAACAGTGTTCAGTTCCTCAATCTCTTTTTTAATTAAAAATCCAACAGAGCGGTGCGATTCGTTAAATTCTAAGGGGAGGAGCGTGATTGATGTTTCATTACGATGCAGGGCGCCAAAGGCATCTTGCACAAAGCGATCAGCACATTGTGCAAGTTGTTTGGCAAAATCAATGCTTTGATCTTTTTCTTCGGGGAAGAATCTTAAATTTTCAAGCAAAATGATCGTTTTTGGATTATTAAAACTGAGTTTATACGCTTCATTAAGTGTAGGTGCAAAAATAATGCTGTATTTATTTTTTTTAAACCAAGGAACCAATCGCTCGGTGGAAAGAGAACTATCGATTCCCTTCGGACGCCCAAGATGGGTGGCAAGAATCACTGTTCCGTTTTGTTTTAAAATATAATCTAATGTTGGCTGCACTGCTTGTAGTTTTATATCATCGACAATTTTTCCATTATCTAAAGGAACATTTAAATCAGCCCGAACAAAGATTCGCTGATTAGAACAGTCCCATGATACCAGTTGAAAAAGGAGCTTCATTTCTTATCCTTCAAACCGTAATACATTTGCTATAGAAATCAAACGTGTTTGGCGTGCTGTCCACCATGTCGCCAAGATGGTAATAAGCATCGTGACCAACAAAACAAGAATGGTAATATGCCAGTCCATTTTTACCGGCAAGTGGGTAATGTAATAAATATCGGGAAGTTCAATAAAAGGATATCGATCTAAAAACCAACTTGCGAGCCATGCAAGAGCAACTCCAATTGATGATGCAATTGCGCTGAGCATTATGCCTACCATCATAAACAGATGAACTATTAATCTAGATGAAGCACCCATTGATCGCAAGATTGCAATATCTGCATGTTTGGTTCTTATGATCATAAACAAGAGTGCAATGATATTCATACTTGCTACCAAAGTGATCAAAACTAGAATGAAAAACATTGCATACTTTTCTAGTTTTAATGCAGAGACTAACGCAGGGTAACGATCTTTCCAGGAAAAAACATCAAGTCCTATCCTATTTTTCAAGCGGGATAATGTATATTCTTCATTTACATTTTTATCTAATGCGATACTTATTTCAGTAATTCCATTATCCGGAAAAAGTGAATGCAGAAATTGAGGGGTGCATAAAACCAATCCCGTATCAAACTCGTCAATTCCGGTATCAAACATTCCATTTACGATAGCTTCAGTTTTGTGAATAGAAACTTTACGTTTACCACTGGTTGGATCTAAATACATGAGTGTTATCGGCATCCCTTTTGTAAAACCCATATTGTGGGCGAGTGTTTTACCAATAACAATATTGTTATGATGAATCGCATCGGATAAAGAGGTAGTATTATATAATTTTTTTCCAATACTACTTACTTTGTTTTCTTGTTCAGGTTCAATGCTTTTGAGCATGGTTACCATCGGTTGTTGCTCTTGGTCGGGTGATTGTAGAATAACGTATGCATGGCTATGTGGACTAATTCCAGTTATCTCAGGAAATTCTTTTGCAATAACGGCGCTAATAGCCTCGGTATTGATTGTTTCTCCACCGGCTTGGATAGATGCTTGGGCATGGATACTTTGCATTTTTTGATGTGTTTCTGTTTCAAACCCCTGCATAATGGCGGTAACGAGTGCCAAAGAGAATGTAGCAACGATGATACTAGTGAAGCTAATCACCGTCATTGTGGAAATGCTTTTCTCATAACTACTTCCAAAGAGGTAGCGGATAGCTAAAAAAGAACTTATGTTTTTCATAATGAGTCTATTCGTTTAATCAAAAGTGATATCAACCCGTACTTGGTGAGCGTGTCGAACCATGTCTAGGAAACCCTTCGACATGCTCAGGGAGTACGGAGAGATGGGTTTTGCTATCTCTGGTTTAATTAGGCTTTTCATATAATTGCCTTATAATCCTCGCTTTTGCTCTTGTAATGTAGGTCGCTTTATTTTAGGATACTGTTATCACGATCATTGTACAATAGCGAGGTATTCTATGAAAAGGTGAGTGAAATGGTACAAAATTCTACTTATATCACTTTTGATGCTTCCGGGATGTGGCCGGTTGATTGATTGGGGGAAAAAAAATTTTTACCAAGGCGAGGATTTTGACAACGATAGAAAAATGGTTGAGCCATTTGTCAGGTCAGTTACTATCTATGATCAACTTTCTACGCGTGCTCATTTTGATGCTATTTGGCTTTCTGATCAGGTTCGAACCGCCTATACTGATCTGCATAGTGCTCGCTTGGCAAAAAGTGAAGAACACAAACAAGCTTTTTTACGCCGTCAATTTGAAGAAAATAACTACTTTATCAGTTTTTATATTTTGAGCCTATATGAGATTAAATTGGGTGACCCTGAATCAAAATGGTCATTATTCTTAGAAGTAGACGGAAAAACTTACCATGCTATTGAGCTTAAAGTGGTAGAGCTTCCATAAGAATATGAGCAATTTTTTGGTAAAGTGTGGAGCCGATTTAAAGAACCGTATTTCCTACGGTTTAGTGCCTACGATATTGAAGACAACCCGATCATTACCCCTGACACCAAAAAAATAGTATTGCATATCAGATCAGCCAATAAAGGTAATAACTTTGTATGGCGCCTCAAAGATGAAGAAGAAAAACCAGCGACTGTAGTGAAGAAAAAGAAAAGAAAGCGGGAAAAAACGATAAAAGAAAAAGTGCCTCGCAAAAGAAAAAGGAAATAGATGAACATTGCAATTGGAACTGATCATCGCGGATTCGAATGCAAGGCATATATAAAACAATATGTAGTTGGTGACGAGAATCCAATTGTATGGATCGATGTTGGTGCGGATAATGATGAGCGATCAGACTACCCTTTGTTTGCACAGAAAGTATGTGAGTTGATTCTTAAAGGTGAAGCAGAGCAAGGAGTGCTTCTTTGTGGATCTGGAGTTGGCATGAGCATTGTGGCCAATAGATATCCAAAGATTTATGCAGCGCTTGTTTGGAATGAGGATGTTGCCCGCATAAGCCATGAGCACGACAATACTAATGTTCTATCACTTCCCGTTGATTTTATCACTCATGAGCAAGCCGTATCCATTGTTAATGCGTGGTTGAGTGCAGTATTTAAAGGAGGCCGCTATCAAAAACGTCTTGATATGATTGATGCAATAAAAATTTGATATATCCCACCGTTCGCCCTGATACTTCGACAAGCTCAGCACAGGTCCTTCCCGTACATCCTGAGGTACTCGAAAGATCGAAGGGTTTGAACGGCAAGTGACTTTCCTTTATCAAATATAAAAGTAACTAATACATTCCGACTTACCCTTCGAGAGCCTCAGGGCGAACGGTGAGAAAATAATTCATTTATTGGTTCTACTTTTTCGATTCTTTGATTACTTCAGCAATTTGATTTGCATCAGCCGTTCCATTTTTTTGCAGCAGGAGCGAAATTGATTGCAAAGCATCTTTGTGCTGCTTCAATAGTTTTGTGGCATCTTGTTTGCACTTATCAAGTATCACTAATGCCTCTTCATGCTTTTTGTTTTTGATTTTTTTTGGCAGTTTTTCTATGTCAAGACCTTCCAACACAATTGATTGAGCAATTTTCAAAGCATTACTTTTATCCTCTTCTGCGTGGCAACTATATCCACATGAACCGAGCAATATCTCTTCGC
>SDBT01009685.1_pt1 | contig 15609 bp, 14 predicted proteins | sample 2277101 | NCBI WGS metagenome assembly SDBT01 (sample SAMN10404973, study PRJNA504765) | marine sediment metagenome | isolation source: marine sediment core GS10_PC15, 103 cmbsf | place: Arctic Ocean: Southern Knipovich Ridge | collected 2010 | reverse complement strand
CCGGTTTTGAATTCGGATTCTCTTTCTGTGGTTTCAGATAGCGATAACTGCTCTCCTTTTTCTGCAACGAACTTTACCACTTCCCCCTCTACGGCCTCTGGCTGTGTTTTGGGTATAGTTTTAATCGCTTCGGCTTGGATCTGTCCTGATATTTTCTTCGCACCGAGCCTGTCTATAATCTTATCTTTAGAAGTCTTGAATAAATCCGATTCTATTTCTGCGTCTGGTTTGCCGACCGCCTCCAAGATACCATCTTCATTGAAACGCACAACACCTTCATCAACCGCTTTTTGGACAGCTTGGGCGTGAGTTTCACCCTCAAATACTTTGCCGTCAATCCTGACTACTGCCGAAACGACTTCCTCCTTCAAGGCTCCTGGCTTCGCCTGTGTTGCTTTGGGGGGTGTAACTGTCGGAGTAATGGGCGTTTCTTTGCCTGTCGGCTGCGTAGGCTCTATTTTGGGTATGTCCGCAAGTGTCTCGACTTGCTTTGTAGGCTCCGCTACTGGCTCCGGCTCAAGCACTTGGCCTTCTGCGTCCGTTACTGGTATATCTCTAAAGCTGATAACTTTACTCGCTATCTTCTTCGCCGCACCCGGAACCGCCAGCGTAACAGCTTCAACCCCTAAATTGGACGGCGTGAAGTCCTCTTGTAATCCGGCTGCGATTCGCTGGACAAAATTACCCTCTCGATCAGAAACGCCGGTAGCTTCTCGGAGTATGGTTCCGAGCCGTTCTTCGCCGATTTCACCGATCATATTTGAGTAACCGGCCCTCGTAGATATTTTCTTGACAAACTCGGCCTCTTTACCGCCAGTGGTTTTAACCCAAGCCTTGCTTAATTCGGTCAAGAACTTCTTTCCTCGCGGCAATTTGCCGATCAGTTTACTCGCGACCTTGCCAAGTCCTTTTGATATAATTGCTCCGGTTTCTTCGCTTGCAGCCTCGATAACAGTATCGCCCCATGCCTTAGTAATGCTTGTGGCCCAATCCTCTTGCTCTGTAACTTGAAGATCGCTTAGTACTTGCCGTCCTGTAGCTTGCTCCGCAATGCGGGTAGGTAAGCCGACAGTGGCCCTTACTAATGCACCGCCAGTAATGCCGGCCGCTTTCAATGCCGCCGCCCCTGCTTTTGTTTTAACATATCGGCCTATAAGTTTCCGCCCTGCGATTGTCGCTATATCGTCACCTAAACTTGCAAGCCCGCCTGTCATAGCAAATTCGATCATCCATGTAGGCAATGCCGTAATGCCCTTTGCAACCTTGCCGCCAAATGTAAATCCTCGCTCTTGCTCCTCGTTGAGATTCTTGAGAAATTCTGCTATACGTTTTTTGTCGGTTTCCTTAGAAAACTTGAATGTCGGTCTATCGCCTGATATTGAAGCAATGCGGCCCCTGAATACTTTGGAGTAATCAAAATCAGGATTCGCCAGCCTGTTTGCAGATTGTATTAAATCGACATTTTCAGCCGCACCCGCAATGCCGCCGAGAATCGGAAACTTAGTCAAGCCTTTTACGCCAGTAACTTCTTTTTTGAATGACTCAACAAAGCCAATTCTTTTATCTGATGCCTCGGAAACTCTGATGTCTTTTGGTGTACCCTTTGGAAATTTCGGGCCGGGTAACGAAAGCGGAACGCCCCTAATATCTGTTTCTGGCGGTATATCTGTACTGACAATCTCTGTTTGTGGGGTGTCTAAGAACCCCCGGACCCGATCTGCTGTTTGCGCTAATGGCGGAGCAACGAATAGGGACGCTGTATCAGTACCGGCATCGAAAGCGTCGAGAGCTGCACCGAGTTTGCTTGGGCCTGGTGATGGCGGGGCCAGTGTTTGTACCGACTGCGTACCGTCAAATTCATCAAGTGCGTCGCCTAATCTACCCATGATTTATAGATTTCCCATGATCTTAAGAGCGTCTTTGATCGTGAATTTCTTGCCGCCTGGAGTTTTGCCGGTTCGTAACATAGCCAACATTCTCTTGAAGTCCTCCGGGCTTTGTTGTGCGAACTGCTGGACATCTATCCCCTCCGGGGCCGCTTTTTGCAACTCCTGGAACTGCTGTTGATCTGCGGTAGTGGTTAAGCCAAGAGCCTTAAAATTCTTGGGTGTATTGTCTATTGGGAAATCGGGGGTACTTGTTTGTACGAAATCATCAAACTTTTTTACTACCTCGTCGTCTGATACAGTTTTGTCTTGTGGCTTGCCCTTTGGTGCTTCAAATCCGAAAAAGTCCGCTGCTTTTGATGTTTTGGGTAATATGTCATTGCGGAAAGCTCCTCGCTTGCCGGTTTCCTCATCGAATAATTCTCCAAATAGAACGTCTGCTGCCGAAGTTTGCACTCCTTTTTTTTGTGCTTCTGCTACGAATTTATCGTGAAAAGCCTGTGTTTCTCCGACCGTAGCCAGATGCCCTTCTGCTGTTTCCTTGAGAGAATCCAGCCCTTCAGAGAATACAGCCGAAAGATGTGTTCTTTTGGCAGTAGGAATTTCTTCCGGCCCTGCCGCTATATGGCCTGAATCAATAAGTGCATTTTTTGCCTGTTGACCTAAAGCCTTATGGGTATCATCATCTTCTGTTATAAAGCCTGCCTCAATAAGCCGCTTGCTTGTAACAGATAACTCGTCCGCTTTTTTAAGGCCGTTGACTCTGTTTGTCTGGGCCTGTGCCACCGCCTCTGTGTCAACCTGAAACTTTTGGAACGTAGCCGTTTGTTTGAGTTGCGATACGAATCCTGCTTGTTCTTTGGGGTTATCTGCTGTAGCCTTAATAGCGGCGATTAGTTGATTTACTTCGGAGTTCTGGACCCTCGACTGGCTTTCGGCCTGCCTTTGGTCGGCTTGAGCAGCTTTTCCGGGCTGAATTGTTCTTAATATATCATTAAATATATTGGCCATCTGTATACCCTTTCTATTATGGAGTTTTTGGTCCTGGGGCGAAACTCCCTGAACTGGCAAGCCCGCTTACAACTGAAAAGCCTAAACCTGGGCCAGAAGTACTACCACTTGCAGCACCAAAGTTAAGATTCAGCAGTGAAAGCATTATCGCTAAATCGTCCGCATCTATGATCTGGTTTTCTTCTGCGAATCTTGTCATTAACGCAAATATTTCCTTTTGCTCCTGCGTTTGCTCTACAGAGCCAATGCCGATTAAATCCCCTATGCCTTGAATCTGGCTTGCGGCTATGGCGATATTGTCGCGGATTGTTTGAGTTTGCGCTTCGCCAACATCTATCGCTTGCCTTACTGCCCCTTGGGTTCTTGCGGCTTTGGCTTCGGCTAATGCTTGGTTCTGCCTGATATTTTGTAACTGTCCAGCCGACAAACTTGATTGCAATGCGTCCTCAAGGTCTGTTTTCTGCTTGACGATCTCCTTGCTCCTTGCAGAACTGACAAAGCCCGGACCGGCAAAGGCTTCATCTATGGCCGGTCTGGTTTCTTCTCTGAAAGTTTTTCGGGCAGGATCGCTAATAGAACTCTGGAATAATTCGCCAAACTTCTGTGCTGTGAGAGGGGTAGCACCTAAATTGCCAGCCAACAGATCAGATACCGCATCTGTCGTCTGTCCGGCCAATGGACCGCCGCCAAACCCAGGTGATGTCTGTGGGGTAGTGAAAGCCGCCCCTACGTCCTGTGCTCCTTCAATAGCCCCTGTCTGTAATGCTGTAAGTGGAGCAACTCTTTCGCCTGGAAATACACTTGGGCCTTTATCGGCTTCTGGTGTAAATAGACCTATTAGCTTGTCTAAGAGTTTATCTTGCGAAAGCCTCTTTGATGTTTGAGTGCTTTCCTGGCTACTGCTATCAAGACATCCCATTATGTCACCTCTTGGATATAACTTGTTTCAAATTTCTTCATTCCAACACGTTCATAAAAACTACAAACCTTGTCGTGCATACCCGATGCAAGATTAGATGCGTTCATTATTAAATGCGAACAACTTTTTACTTTCGCCCAAGATTGGGCCATTGCCAATAACTTCAAACTGCCCTTGCCTCTGTGTTCTTCGTTTACAAACCAGTAATGCTCATTAGCTATATCGTCATTACAGAGAGGACTCTTAAACTTCGTAATTCCCATAAAGCCGATTGTCTCTTTTTCTTTTTTCAGCAATAGAAGATCGGAACTTTCACTGTCCACTAAATTCATCAAGTCAGCAAGCACTATGTCAATGTCTATTGTTAAACTAAAATATTCGCGATTACTGGAATCAATCCATGTTTTGATAAGTGGCCTGATGGCCTCTATGTCCTCAATAGATTTTGCGAGTGATACTTTCATTTATCTTCTGTCTCTCCTTATGGGAGAATCCCCATTGATTCTAATATTATTTCAAGTTCTCCAAGTCTTTCTGTGTTGTTATCTATTTGGGTGTCGGTGTCAGTGTCGCCTGTGTTAGCAGAAAAGGCGGTATCTGGTGTCAATGCGTCTGGTTGCGGCGGAGCGTCTGCACCGTAGAAGCCTACGCCCTCTGTTGCAAACATACAGCCCGTAAGGGTTATACAGTCTGTACGTTGGGCTTTGTAAATGGCCGTGACTTCTGTTGGCGTAAGTACATCAGTAAATATAGCAAGTTCATCAATGAGGCCATCAAAATTATTGCCGCCGTTGAGATGAGCAACCGTTACATCATTAACCGCTGCGGTGTTTACGGCTGCCGCTGTACCTGCTCCGGCACTAACAACCCCATCGACATAAATTATAATTTCATCCATGTCAGCACTTGCCGCCATAGTTATTGCAATGTGATGCCAGTTGCCATCCGCACCATCAGGGATAGCATCTGACTGTTTGTTTCCTGCTCCGGTAAATATACCCATTTTCAAAGTTGTTCCAACCCACCCCACCTGCCAGTCTTGACCACCTCCACCTATGTCACCCCATATAGTTATATAAGTAGTTGTTGTGGTATTGGTTGTGTTTACCCAGAACGACAATGAACGTGCTGCCGTTCCGGTAACACCCTTGTAACTGTCCGTTGCTGAGTATTCTGCTGTTCCAGTAACAGGCTTAAGAGCTGCCCCCGCCCCTCTGGTTTCAAAATTGGTAGAGCCTGAGTCAAGTTGCAGGTCGTTAGTTCCGGGTGCGACTGTATTAAGTATATCATTCTCGAATCGCCAGTACACAGCAGGGCTTAAATCAGTCACCGCCGCAGGGTCAACCCCGCCGCCGAGTGTGGCAATGTTTTCAATATTGAAAAAGGCCGTATTTACATCTCCATTCAGTACAGTTTCAGCAAAGATTTGAAATTTTCCTGCTCCAGTTGTTTGTATTCCTATATCCCCTCCTTGTTCATTCTTCCAAAGGAGGCCATCATCACCTGCAGTATTATTACCCAAAAATCCAGCCCTTCCACCACCTGAATCTCTCCACTCTATATAACCAACTGAAGCAGCCCCTAAACTATCATTGTCTTTTAAAACAAGAATAGGCGTTGCGCTATCAACGATAAGATTGTCCGCAGTTATATCAAACGGCCCTGCATCCCAATTAGCAGTAAGTTCTTTCGTTCCGTCTTGACGTAGATATATCTGGCTTAGTACATTTGAAGAGATCGGGACGTTTAATCGTGCCGCTGTGTCACCCTCAACATGAAGGAGTACCGTAGCATTGCCGCCGCCAGTACCGCCATTAGCAAACCATTTGACAATTATTCTATCTGTTGCCGCTATTGACACATCATCGATGAGCGTTGCGTGGAGAACGTAATGCTCATCGGCTACTGTTAAGAAATCAGATTCCTCGGAAGTAACCAGTAGAGTTTCAGTGGTGTCGGTCGCTCTTGTATGTATCTCGTAATATATCTTTACGGATCTCTGCCCGCCGGCTGATTTAAGTGCGTGAATGTTACCTGAGTATATACCCATGTCAAGGGTGATTAAGCCGGGAACACCTGCCACAGTAGCGAAGTTGACTAAAGGCTGGTCGTCAGCGTTGGTTATGGTTGTTATTGTATGGGTACTTTCAGCTTCACCAGAGGGCATGTCCTCCATATCAAAATAGATACCGCCAATATCTGAAACTGTGTCGGTGAAGTAATACTCCTCAATAAATGTAATCGCAGAATCAACATATTCTTTAGTAGCAAGGTGACTTGACGCTGTAGGGAATATGCCGTTGGCCGTAGTGGTTATATTGACTTCGCCGGTTCCATCGGGGGCTAAAGTTATATCCTCATTGTTGCCCGACGTAATGAGCAATGAATGTGTCGAACCTAACACCCCGTTATCCGATGAGCCTGACCAAAAGGTCGTAAGGAAATGTGTTGCATCCTCCCGATACCTCACGCCCATAGTCGCCGTCTCTGTCGTTACAATAAAATATTCATTGCCGATCACTTTTATTTGCGGTATACCGCCAACCGTTGAAATACTTAAATAATCATCAATATCACCAGACACTATAAGGCCAAGTGCACCAGACGATAGAATGTCGTTACCTCCAAAATCAAGATCGCCTGTGAGGGGGTCATTAGTGGTATCAAGTCTCAAGTATTCAAGGTCAAGCGCAGTATTCATATCTGCGACTATTTGCGCAAGCGTCCTGTACCCAACATCGGTTCCATCGTGCCCGAAAACGCCGGTGGATGTTCCGCCAAGTGCCGTACCAACGGCAAGTCTGCGTAAATCGCTATTCGCAAAACCGTATAGTATATCTCCTTGCACAATATTTGCTGTTTCGGTGCTGGAATGTCCTGGCCCTAATACCTCATGTGTATCCACAGGTGACGGTATACCATATACCATAGTCATTACACCTGCGTTTACGTTATCAATTATCATCGCTTGCCCGGCTGTACCTTTAATAGCGGGCAATACATGCGTATATGATTCCGTAGCGGAAGGGTGGGCTTTCACATCTGCGGTTTGAGAGTTAGCCGTCATGCTAAACGTAGCACCATCGCCGGTCATAGTGACATTATCCCCATGCTCTACGTCGGAACCAAAAACCAACGAGCACAATACTAAAAATATTACTGCATAGTTTTTACTTTCCATCCTGTGTCTGTCCATAATTGCGTACTTTCAATAAATTCTTCTATAATTAAATCCTTGCTACTGTTTTTTCTGAATCTGTATCCGCTCTGCAAGTCGATCATTTGTTTCAGTTGCTTTAAGTCCTCATAGTGATCTCTCAAATGCCTCTCAATAAACTCTCGCATATCTGCGAAATCACCCGGAACACTTGTAACCTCTGCTGATCTTAAATCCGCCATTATACCCTACCTACCAGTCGCGGTCTTATCGGTTCATACGTCGAAAGCTGGAAGTCGTTACCGTCTGCGTTTGTTAATCTAAACTGAATCAATTCTGCCGTAACATTCGGGAATACACTGTACTTCTTAAAGTTTGATGTCAATGTTTGCTCTGTAAAAGCTGTCCAGCCGGTCCCTGTAGTCTCAAAATCTGATGTTCTGTAACTTATAATAATTCCTGTGCCTTTGGCGGTATATCTAAACTCCGGCCATAATTTCTTTAAGCCGGGATCGCCCATATCGTAAATTTCAGTAATGTGCGTGGCTGGTATGTCTACTTCGTCGTCTTGGGTAGCTGTGTCGCTGAATTGGTATACATTGCCTTCACTATCCCCTAAAGATACTACTTCGTCGGTAAGTACCTCCGTAAGCATTTGACGCGATGTTAGGCCAAGGTTAATATAGTCCGTCCCGGTGGGGGCTTTATCGACCAGGGCAGTACCTTCTGCAAGATTCGATTCGTTTGCCGCCGTCTGCGCGTGTGTGATCGTTGTAGTTGATGGAACCGATGCTATTGTAAAGGATCCACTAAATGCCGTAGCTTCTGATCCCGAATCGACCCCGGCAAGTACAACTGTTTCGCTGACGACAAAGCCATGAGGGACCGCAGTTGTCGTTGTCACCACATTAGAGGACCGGACACAACCGCTAATAGCAACCACTTTTGACGGGGCACGGTCTACGAGTAATTGAGCGTAAGTTTTCCCTGTCGTGAAACTTCCGGACCCTATCAGAGCAACCGCAGATATACCAACAGAAGTAGTTGTCCATCTGTGAGTAAGATCACGTTTCATCCAGGAGCCGGTAATAATGTCCATGCCATAGGCGAAAGTTGCGTAGTCTGCTCCGGACGGAACCACATACAGCCAAAGTCTTGAGTTTTCCGCACCCATTGTAAGCCAGCATCGGCGAACCTTTGATTTTTCAATGTCTCTTTGTAAATACCTGTGGATATTGTTTCCGATTATACGTCTGATCGAGCCGCCTGCGTAGGCGTACACATTGAAATCGTCGCCTACGAAATAATGAATTTTATTCTTGGCGTGTAGTAAGTGTTCTGAGAGCAACCCAAGATTCTCAAATTCTATCCTGGGGGCAAATATCTGCGTGCCGCCAACATTAGTTAAACTGTATATCGAGTGGCTTTGATACTGAATCCATTGCTTGCCAAGGTTCGCACCCCATATATTGAAGTCGCCAGTGTCGAGTAGGTCGATTGTTCCGGATCCTGCACCGTCCCATACTTCCAGCTTGCCAGCCGGAGCGTATCTTATCCTTTGGGGATTATCTACAAGTTCGTTGTTTGCGTCGGCTTCTCGCGGATTGATAAGTAAAACGTGACTTTGTGTTACTCCGACCTGATGGGCGTAGTGCTCCGTGAATGTACTGGCTGAATCGTGATAACCGTCGCCGCCGAGTAGATCCGCAAAGTCTGTTTCTCTGTTACCAGCCCATCTTTGAATCTTCCCGCCCTCGCCAGGGCATACAAGGAAGTGGTGGAACCAATCAACCGTCCCTGCATTAAGAGGTATGCTGTCAGTGTGGAGGGCAACTGCTGTACTTATTGGAAATTGCTCGTCAGCCCCAAGATCAACACCGGCTTGGGTCTTATCGTCCCATGCAGAAGTAATTGTATTTTGATCGAATATCTTAGTTTTGGTGACCGCCATGAAATGCTCGGTCTTGTCAAGTTGGCTCCACTTAGATAATCCAAGCACCGGAGCACCGGCAAGAGGTAAACTGCCACTTTGTACTTTATCAAAGCCGAAAGGTGTCTTTATGGTTCCTCTTGAATATAAGACGTTCTGCGAACCATCGGCAGCACTTCCAGGAGGTAACTCCGCCGCGTCGCGTATGTGAGCGTTAAAACCTAAATCAGATTGTCTTACGATAAGGTTTCCCATTTATTATGGCGCCTCCTGGTCAGTACATTTAACCAAAGCACCGCTTTTCGGCTGCCAGTAAATTGCTGTAGCTCCGGCTGAGTTTGTTATTTCAAAGTATTTTCCACTTGCTACAGGAAACATTCTTGACTCTACTGCCCCGCCCGTTCTTGCGTTAATTCCAGCTAAGACTGTGCCTCCTGCCGCTGGGTTATTATCAGTGTCTACATATCCTACTACTATGTCAGCAGCGGCATTAGCGGTATGTACTACACTAACAAATCCATCTTGATTAGCGAGATAAGCATGGGCTACAAGCATAGCATTTGTATCATCGTCTTGGTTGGTAAATGCACCAAAAGCATCGTGAGCTTTTATGCTTTGCTGTGTCGCTACGCTAACCGCTGAATCAGAAGCCATATCATCCTCATCAAGCGTGCCTGTTATGGCAATAGTACCCGCTATGTTAAATGAAGTACCGATAGTTCCAACGCCAGCTTCGTCAACATCGAAATTATTCATATTTATAGCAGACGTAGCAGAACCTATAAGATCGTCGCCTACACCGAGAGTTACGCCGCCATTTGCCGCTATCGTCACATCAAATGTTTGTGTATCCGCCCACTGATGAGCAGCGGCGACAATCTCGGCGGTCATGGATACGGATAGGAGCGTCCATGTTCCTGTACTGGCGTGATTCGTTAGAACGTAAACCAGGTTGTCAGGCGATGAATTTGTATCGAACCATAACGAACCTGTATCGCCCGAATCCCATGCGTCACCGTTGATCTGTGTCGTCGGGGCGGCATCTTGAAAGAAAGCCCTTGCTGATCCCTGCTTATGAACACCGCCAGCCGAAGCCGTCGCAAGTGTTTCATGTTCCTTGTTCATGCGGATAGCGACACCTTTGCGCAGATCAAACATTTCTTTGTAGTGATTTCCTATAAGCTGGTCGATGTCAGGGCTTGTTATGTCCCAAGCAGTACCGTCCCAAGGGGTGTGAGTTCCGCCGACGCATACAAGGCATATCGCCGCCATAAATAATACTACCGATACCGCATTTAATCTTGTGTTTTTAGACATTTGAAAAACTCCTTTTAATCACAATAAAAGTTATCGCCGTCGAGGTCCCCGTATAGGCCCTCGATTTTCATATCGTTATCGTCCAGCATAGCCAGTAACCATTTTTCGTAATCTGACCATGACTTGATCGCATTGACCAGGAAAGTAGGTTCTGAAACAGCCATAGCGTCAAAGCAAGTAGCCAGGGCAAAATGAGTGAGCACTTCGTCGGAGTCGGCGTATTCGCTAACTGTTGTGTCATTTGCCAAATCTGTAGCCTTCGCCGTATAGTCAATGTGCAAGAAAAGACCGTTGAAATCCCCACCTATTAGGGTATTGAAATATATCTGGTTTCCTTGCCTTGTGAATATCCAAGGTTCGCTTGCCCCACCGCTCGTTATCGGAATATATCTGTTTCTGAATTGCATTAGAGGCATATACTTGATTTCATTTTGATTAGTGGATCCTCCGTTGAGTATCCAGATATTGCCAATGTGAGCAGCATCCAGCGTACTTGTCGGAAACGAGAACGAAACAGAACTGCCTTCTGCAAGATTCGATTCGTCGGCTCCGGTCTGTGCATAAGTGTAAGTGGTTGTCGATGGAACATTGATAATGGTAAATACGCCTGCAAATGCGTTTGTTTCCGACCCGCTATCAACATCGGCCAGATTAACTTCCTGGCCCGCAACGTAATAATGAACCGCCGTTGTAGTTGCTGTAACCACGTTTGAAGATCGTGCCAAGCCGCCAATTTCTACAGTCTTGGACGATGAAAGCCTGTGCGTGGTAGTGTCCTTTTTGTCCTTATCAACGTGACGCGGTATGCGGCGGGCTATTTCCTTCTGGCTCTTGTTAAGAGCGTCAAGTACGAATTGCTCGGTGATAAGCGTAGTATCGGTGCTACGGCCTGCCCTTGCCCGAACATTATCAATTATTGTTGCCGGTCCTGTATTAGCCATTTTTCAACTCTTTCAGAATTTCACTGTAAACCATTTTGATATTTGCGTGGCTTTGTTTATGCAGACAGATAGTGCAAGGGTATCGGTCTTCTGGTAATACGACACCTTGGTACAGTTCAAATATTTTGCCTGGCTCACTTGTCATTTGTCCATTTAAAGAGTTTCTGTGTGGTGGGTAATCGCTGCGGATCTGACAACAGGGAACCGTCATACCGTTATAATTGATGCCAAAATATTGAACCCCTTCCATACAGGTATGGTATCTCTTTCTTGCCGGTACTACCTGTAAGTCACAACGATTAACGCCTACACCTGGCTTGCTGAAATCTTTAGCCTGGACACAAATAAGCATTTTGCCGTCCACAACGGCATATAGGCTACCAGCCTTCTCGACAAAATTGATACCGGAAAGTCTGCTGCTTAGACCGCAAGCCTTAGTTTCGATTGCAGTTTTTGTATATTCCTCGTCTTTATCAAAATATAATTGAACACGAAGAAGGTCAAGCCCGCTGTTAGCAACCCTCCGCACTACTTCGGATGTCAGGTAATCAGTGTTCGTGTTAGCCATTAACATAGCATGAGGCAAAAACTTTCTCGCATCTTTCACCCTGTCAACGAAATCCGGCTGGCTAAATGGCTCACACCATCCAGCAAATAACAACACTTCTGAATAATCTATGCTGGCAAGGTCGGATAGCATTTGTAGGTATAGACGCTGATCCATAAACTTAACCGCACCAGTTCTGTCAATCGAACTATTCGGGCAAAACCAGCACTTCCTGTTACAGTAGGAATGAGGCTCCAACTCAATACATCGTATATTCGCTTTGAACCGTTCTTTATTGGTCATTATTTCAGCACCGCCTTTGCTGGCCCGGATGTTTTCGCTATACCCATACTGCAATACGGACACTTCGCCGAGTTAATATCACTCTTGACATAATACGTTTCGCGGCAACATGGACATAGCCACCTTACAAAGCCCTCGGTTTTGGATAGCCTGATGTTTTCTTTATCTTCGTGGTAGTGGGTAGTTTTCGGCCATACCATAGGAATATCAGTCTCTATATCTGACAGGTTCAAATGCTCACTGATAAATAACGCCGCCCTTGCACAGGCCTTGCCGTCAATTTTGCCGTACAAATGGCTTTTGAGTTCTTCGTAAGGATCTTCGTTTATAGTCGTCATGCCAGGTATCGTCTGTGATATGCTCCATTCCAAAGACTTGTGATCGTTCAACATCGGACTGACTTCGGCAAGTAATGGATCTGGATTGACGTTGCAGTAATTGAAACATGGCAGGCCGAGCAGATACGCCTCGATAGCCATTGTAGAGCCGCTATGTATCAGAACGTCAACGCCTTGCAGGACTTCCGAAGATGCGGAGCATGTCGGGTGTATCTTGACTTCGACCGGCAATCTTGCCCTGTACTCCTCGGTCATTTCGCCTGGACGTACTTTCAATTCAAACCGCCAGTCCTCTTTGTGCCACTTTACCAGTTCGCAAATAGATTCAATCCACCTGTCCCTTGCCGCCCGATGGATTTTGTATATCTTCTCATGGTAGTCAGATTCTTCCGGCAAACCACACTCGCAGTACTCGGACCGGCAATCGGCAGTAGAGAACCCTGTAGCGAATAGTATTGTTTTCGGTCCTCGCTCTCTCGGTGGTTGTTTTCTGAAATACGGATCGAAAGCAAACGCACCGCAGGGTTTTAGCTTCTCGGCTGGCATGTGCCCGCACTCGGCGATTATGTCTGTAAACTCCTGGCCCCAGGTTAATTCGAGATCGACGTAAGGCTCATAGTTCCAATCGCCAAGAAGTAATTTCCTGCGGTCCTGGTCAAGCATACTGAATTGCCGTGAGCCCATACCGGCTTCGCCGCGACGGACAATAACCTCGATACCCCACTCTTTGCATTGCTTGATAAAGTCGTATTTGTACTGTCCACCTGGCATCGGGTGTATAACGCAGTCGGGTTTTTCGTACAGGATCGTTTCTCTGCCTGCATGAATGTAGTTCCGTACCGTTACTTCGTGGCCGCAAGTTCGGAGTTCTTCGGCAAGTATATTGTCGATAAACTTATCCCTCTGGTCTGTTAATGTTAAAATTACGATCTTCATAGTGTTCTTCTCCTTAAATAGTTTCTCCACAAAAAATCAGTTTGTTTGTCCCGTTCCTTGAATCAGGAAAAATTGTCATATACTTGTTTTTCAACTTATAAGATGCGTTATCAAGTATCTCGATCCACCACTCCGCAGGTTTTACCGTTCTGTGCAATACGCTGAGTAGCGGTTGGCCCTCGGTTTCATGGATAAGCGGAATGGACACTATAACCTTTTTCGATACTCTGAATATATCCCGGACAACATCAATAACCTTATCGGTTTCAATGTGTTCCAAAAAGTCAAAGGCTATTGCAACGTCAAATTCCTTTTCCTTAAATGGCATACTCCCTGATAACAGATCATGCGTAATGAATTTGTAGCCGTCCCGGTTATATCGACCGTTTACAATATCAACGCCGGTAACGTCATACCACATATCACTTAATAGTCTGGACGCTTTGCCATTGCCGCAACCAACATCTAAAACACTTGCCGGAAATGCTGGCAAAAATCTTATCCAATGCTTTAAGAGTATGATGGCCCAATTATTCTCGCGGTAACTCTTGGCTGTATTGTGCATTGTTCTGTATAATGCTTCTTGATTGCTTACTGATTCCATGATCTTCTTCTCCTGTTTTTTAATAAATCTTACAGGAGCCGACCGCGAAGCCGACCCCCGTAAGAAGAAGCAATTTTAACCATGCCCGAACAACGTATAAGATATAGTGTCGGCACTTGTTTCAATGCTACCTAACCGCTTGAATGTAACTTGCCCGCTGGACGGTAATCCAGTGGTTACGATACACACCAAGCCATCGGTATCAGTAAAACCGTAGCCGCCTATTATCTTTTGTAACTTCGTTGCAACCGTTAAGGTTTGCCCGGACACACCAGCAATGGTCACACCAGAGCCGGTTTCCATCATCAAGTGGTGCATCTTCGACCGTCTTTGTATATTGTTGTCAAATGCTGCCATAATAAAACCTCCTTTCATAGAGGTAAAAGGGGTTTCAATTAAGCGGTTGTATCATCTTCCATAGTGAAAGCAGAGAAGTTGGCGATGTCAGTTGCAGCGGCAAGATGGAACTTTGCGACTGTATCATCAACCAACAACATCCAAGCACCAGCCGTAACATCTCCGTCACTGAGGAAAATACCGTCAAGACCGCTGATGGTATCAACCGGACAAACGCCGCCGACCCAGAAGAAAGCGGACTCACCATCGGCCATTGTAGCCAGGGCGATAGCGATAGGTCCAGTGAGTTGCATTTCGCCACCATCATTAGTGACAACAGGCCAATTACCGCCAGTTGCCATTAACGTAGTGTCAATACCGCAAATACCCTTAACAGCAACAGCCGTCGTTGTACCTTTTTCGTAGGTCAAGAAACAGAGAGTAGCCCATCCATTATTGGTATCGTCGTATATTGCACGTTTCGTACCAACAGAGAAAGCATCCCCCGCAGCAACTTGAGCCGCCGTGTAAACATTTGTAAAATCGGAAGGGTTCGTTCCGATTGTTACTTCCCCTGGCCAATGATCGACCAGAAAAAACTTACTATCATCAATTCCGATAGTCATAATAAAACTCCTTAATTAACAAACTTTGGGAAAACTTTCACGACCGCCACAACGTCCCAAGTAATAGCGACCCTAACGTACTAAGCGGTTGTGTCAGCCTCCATGCTGAAAGCAGAGAAGTTGGCAGCATCCGTAGCAGCCGCAAGATGGAACTTTGCGATACTTGCAGAGTCCGCGAGGACCATCCAAACGCCAGCCGTAATGCTCGCGTCACTGAGGAAGATACCGTCAAGACCGCTGATCGTATCAACCGGACAAACACCGCCGATCCAGAACCAACCGTAATACTCGTCGGTCATGGTAGCTAAAGCAATGGCAATAGGTCCGGTTAATTCGCATCCGCTACCATCGTTGGTGACAGTTGCCCATGCTCCGGCTGTTGCCATTTTAGCTGTGTCTATACCGCAGATACTTTTTACTGTAGCTACGGCTACTGTACCCGCACCATTATCATACTTCAAAAAGCAAAGTATGGCCCAACCGTTGTTCGTGTCGTCATAAATGGCCCGCTTAGTGCCAACGGAGAAAACCTCTGCTGCTGTTGGTGTTGTGAAGTCAGCGGGATTTGTCCCGACTGTTACCGCACCAGGCCAATAATCGACAAGGAAAAACTTGCTATCATCAATTCCGATAGTCATAATAAAACTCCTTAATTAACAAACTTTGGGAAAACTTTCACGACTACCACAACATCCCAAGTAATAGCAGCCCTAACGTCGGTGTAACTCTTACGGAGTTACGTTTTCACGGTACAACTG
>SDBT01009684.1_pt1 | contig 15611 bp, 9 predicted proteins | sample 2277101 | NCBI WGS metagenome assembly SDBT01 (sample SAMN10404973, study PRJNA504765) | marine sediment metagenome | isolation source: marine sediment core GS10_PC15, 103 cmbsf | place: Arctic Ocean: Southern Knipovich Ridge | collected 2010 | reverse complement strand
CCCGATGAAAATCCAGGAAGCGCAGACGGAGCTGAAAGTTGATTATTAAGGGGTGGGGAATTAGAAACAACAACCTTGGGCGGAATTGGTTTCACATGTGAGTTATCGGTAGCTCCTCGAAATCCTTCGGTTTCGAGAGCACGCCATTTCGAAGAAATGGTACTATCTGGTTCGGAATTTCCGGATATATTAGTCAGAATTGGATCATTATCTTCGGCTGTAGGAACAATAAAAATTCTAATTTCTTTGGCTAAATTTTGTCGGAGGGTTTGATTTTCTGTTCGGAAGGTTCGGTCTCTGGTTTTTAAGAATTGATGATGAGATTTAAGAATAGCCGTTTGGGTCTGATCGAAATATGTTGACCGATGCCAATCAGGCAATCGATGAAAGAAATATATTTTCTCGGCAGATTTATATGATATATCAGGAATAGTTTCTCCATCAATGGTTCGGTAAATCGCGGAATCTAGGCTTATATTTTTCTTTAGATCAATTTGAACCAAAGAGAATGATGTAATATATCGTTCTCGTCTACCAAGAAAAAGGAAAGAGCAATTACTATGTGGCGGAGGAAAGTCAATAATTTTCGTGCCCGAAGTGAAGTTCAATTTAGGATATTTGTTTTTGACCAAATCAATAGTTTTAATAATTAAATCTCCAAGAGTCGGAACCTGAGATGAATCTATGGAACCGACTAATTTTCTGCAAAAATACACCTCCATTTTGATGATTATCGTAAGTTACTTTAAGTCAAACTATTTCCCAGTTTGGTTCTTTTTAGTGGTGGGTGTTTTTTGATCTTTGGTACTTCTTCTAAAAATATTTACAAGAAATTTTTTTTTAGGCGAATTATTCTCATTATTTATGGAATCATAAGAAATATCTCTCAGTCTAGTGACTTGATGATTGTAACTTTCAGTTTTTGGAATGCGATGATTTAAAGGATGATCGAGAGGATAGTCCGTTGCTCCGAATCCATCTGTCACCCCGATTGGTCCAAGTAATTAATATCGTTCTTCTTATTTGTGAAACTGATGACTCTCTAGAGTCAACCGGAAATAAATTTCTTCTAGCAGATTCAGGGATTTGTCGAGTCCTTCGAGGACCATTAATTCTTCGTTTGGCCCTCGATCTTCTTGGAGCTCGTGGCATACGTTTAGGTGTTGAAGTTGATCCGGTTTGGTGACTTGACATTATTTTAAGATAGTTATATAATTTGACTAATAAAGCTTTCTGTGATGTAGAATAATGTTTAAATAATCAATTTTTTAAGGTCAGGTCAAGAATGAATTACAGAAAGTCTCCTTGGAAAATTATTTTTGAGAAAAATGAAGAAATAAAAATTTCTCGGGTAAAATTCAAAACAGCTCTCTTCAAACCAAATTTCTGAGGAAACAACTAACTTAAACTAACTTAACCTAACTTAAACTAACTTAACCTAAACTAACCTAAACTAACCTAAACTAAATATGAATACTCAAAAAGCAAATACTGGAGAACAGAAGGTGGTGGATTACTCTTATCAGAGTTTCAAAGGGGAAAACATCATGTTGATGCCAGCCAATCCAAAAACATACCTCAAAGACAAGGGCGAGCAAGGTAAATATCAGGAGGTACCTATATTGTGCAATTATGGAACACCTGAAAAACCGTACGCCGAAAAAGGCTGGAGTATAGAATACTCTTGTGGTGTTTGGACCGATGGCCTTCGGACTAGCGAGAAAGAATATACCAAGAAAATGAAAAATGGTGATATAGAGAAACATAAAATTGTTACTTACCAAGCTAAGGTTACTTTTGATCAACGAGAAACCAAGCAAATGGACTTAGTCAGAAAACTTGACGAAGGTCATTTAGCTATTGCCAGAGTTTTGCTTGAGAAACAATATAATGGTGGGCTTGGTATCAGAGGACTAGATTGCGCTACCAATTTTAAAGCCGAGAATACGGGTCTCAAACGATTAGTGTACTATCCCAGAGACAACAAAACTAACGAGGTGACACCTGGTATTAATTTCAGTCAATTTCTTAATTTAAGAGGTACACCTAACAGTGAACGTCATACTATATTCATTGGCTTGGATGGACAGGAAGTTCCTTGGGAAATTCTTATGAAATGTGACTTTTTCTGGATACCAATGGTTACCCATTCTCACCTATATTCCAGCAATAATGGTACGGTATCTATTCAACACAAAGTTGGTAGTGGAATTGTTCTTAAACTTAAACCCCGTGATGGAGCAGAAAAACAAAATCAGACTTTGAAACGTCTTCAAACTATGGATCCAAAAGCTAGTAGTGATTTTGCTGCTCAGATAGCTGCCTTGACTAATTTAAATAGTCAAGATTTTTCGGATCAGGATGAAAAATCTAAGGATGAAAAATCGGTCAATCCGTCCGCTGATCCCCCAAAAGAACAAGAATCTAACCAACCCGCCCCTATTGATAAATTACAAGGGATGGCTTCCGGTGGTCAATATTCTCCCCCACTAGAACAAGGACAACAAGGAATCCAGTCAGATCCTCAAGGAAAACCTGATACTAATATACAAATTCCCGCTGCAGGTCAACAATATGCCCAAAATACTACACCTCAACAAGGCCAACAAAATACTACACCTCAACAAGGCCAACAATATACTGTAGCTGCAGGTCAACAGTATGCCCAAAATACTACACCTCAACAAGGCCAACAATATACCGCAGCGCCAAATACCGCACCACAACAAGGTCAACAATATACCGTGTCACAACAAGGCCAACAATATAACCCAAATACTGCAGCTCATATTCCTATTATACCCCCACCTTCCCAACAATACCAAGTTAACAATTCAACACCTTCTATACCTCAAAATCAACAGCCATATTCTCAAGGTCCTCCATCTTTACCAGGTGGTATACCTGGTGTTCCTAGTGTGGGTGCACCACAAATCAGGCTTCCTATAGATCAATAAATTATTCTTAAAGATTAAAATTATCTAAAGCCGCAAGATTAAATCTTCCAGTTATACTGGGAGATGAAACGATTTTATATTTTAAAAGAAAAGGGAATGTCTCCATATTTAGCATATTTTTTAGGAGTTTTAACTATAGCATTCATACTTCTACTATTCTGGTTATTGGCCAGATCTAATCAAGCAGTTAGAGAAGTATATTTAAATTTGATTTGTCGAGTTGAACCAACAGGGAAAACTAGTTCAAATACTACTGCCAATTTTAATACCACCAATTCAAACCCTTAAAAATAAACTAACTATTTTAAATTAAAATAGAAATAAAATTGATATTAATATTAAGAGCCTTCCAAACTTACCAAATATTTTTAATCGTTGACCTACCGCTAATGGAACCCCCAGAGACTATTCTATTTCCTCCTTTATCGGGACCGAATCTTGGATTTCAACCAACAATTCAATTACCTCCCATCAGTCTTTCACCGCAACATGTAGTACCACAACAAGTGCCGTCTATACAAGTACCATCTACATTACCGATCGGTCTTCCTGAGCAACCAGTAACGTCCCCTTTTTCTCCCGAAGAGAAATTGTCATATCAAACATGGAGAAATTTGTACCAAGACCCCACCCTTCTGTTACTCGATCCAATTATTTCTTGGAATAATCGCCGCGGCATTTCTACTGAAAACTTTTTAGTACCCGATCCTTTAACTTTGAGTCCTGACGAACCCATCAAAATAAGGATTCAGTCAGACATAATTGATCCAGATTCTCCCTTGACCGTCTCGAATGATATAATAGATTCTGAAATATACGGAATTTTACAAGAAAGTAGAGATTTATCACCCCCTGTTATTTTCTCACCAAAATATCGTAATATGACTAACCCATTTGAGCAAATCGGAAATTCTTCTTTCATGAACCGGGCAGCAGTCAAACTAGCTAATTGTGATGCGGTTTTCGGAATCGCAGGTGGAGCTAAAGGCGGTCTATTATTACCTAAGGATGATAAACCATTGGTTTTTGCTGACTTAGCTGGAGCTCCTGGTGGATTTACTGAATATCTTCAATATCGTTTCCCCGATTCCTACGGTTATGGAATAAGCATTAGAAGCAAAAATAAATCTCTCCAATGGGACAATCACTCGTTAGAGAGATCCAGATTCTATACAACTGACGGTAAAGATGGCAGCGGTGATTTATTAATTAACGCTGACTGGATGGCTCGTTGGGTTCTAAATAAAGCCCCTATGTCGGGAATGGTAACTAATATTAAACTTAGACAAGGCCGAGGAGTGGATTTAGTTTTAGCTGACGGATCAATCGATCCAACAGGAAAGGAGAAACTTCAAGAAAGGTATAATTTCCCATTATTGATAGCTGAAACTCTGACTGCTCTACAGATTATTTGGAAGGGTGGTAATTTCTTTCTTAAATTTACAAATCTAGCTACGGTATACACCGCTGACCTAATCCTTCTGATCACAAATTTATTTCAGACAACTTACATTTTCAAACCTATTTCATCCAGACCGGGAAATAATGAATTCTATTTGATCGCCAAAGGATACAAAGGATTTCCTCTGGCTACAAAGACAGTCGATGTTCTTCGTCAAGCTAACAGATATCAATCTAGCGGAAGAACTGTTAGTAGACTTTTGACAGGAACTTATCCCCATTTTTGGAAACAATTGAAAATATTTAACAAAAGAATGTTAGATCGCCAAACTACAGTGGACCGTGCCAAGATTGAGATATATAATTCACAGGATGATTCGAAAATTATACGTAAATATATACCAAATTATCAAGTTAAATATTCGTTAGCCTATTGGGACATCCTAAGTGCTGATCCTATCAGAAAATTACGTCGTAAATCAAAACGTGGCGAACCATTTTATATCTAAAAAATCAAAAATTCACCTTGTTCTAACAAGATGGATTATATTTCAAAATCTGAACAATTTTTATTCTGGATTATCAACAAACCAGCCTTCTTCGGGAAACAGGTTACCATTTCTTCGAAATGGCGTGCTCTCGAAACCGGAGGATTTCGAGGAGCTAACGGTTGAATCCTGAGATTCAGAAATTATTTTAATAAATGGACCGGGAATTGTTTGGTCAGAGATTAAATCTGATGGAAAATTTTGGAGAAGAGTTATTCCCGGTTCATTAATTGTAGGACTTCTTTCCACATCAAATGACTGAAGATCAATCTTTACCGATTCACCTTCAATGGACTGCGAAGAGTCCCTTCTTTTGTGAACGGACGGCAAAGAATCCCTTCTTTGTGGAAGGGGAAGTTGATCAGGGGTTCTGTCTACACTTTGATCTAATTTTTCATCCAAGACGAGTTGAGAATGATTCAAATGGATGATATCCTCTATTTTCCGAATTCTTGATTCAAGTTGATTTTGTTGAATCTTAGTTACGGTCAATAAATTTCTCATCTCTGAGGTTTTCATTATTTCTTGATCAAGTCTATCTAAATCAGAATCAACCCGATTTTGAAGGGAAGTCATTACTATTTGATCTATCCCGATTCCCAATCGTTGTAATGTTTCCTGAATTGCTTGGTCCATCGCCTCTCTCAATTTTTCTAGGGCTACTCTTTTTGCATCAACTCTAACTCCGTTAGTTAAATGATTTTGTTGATCCAACATATTAGTTAATCCGATAGTGATCATATCTTCTAATTTTTGGGCAGCATTTTTGATTTTGATATCTATTTCAGCCAAGGCTAACCGGCCAGATTTGACAGTCTGATCTTTAATGGCCTGAACTTCTAAAATCTGATCATCAGACATATTTTGCATATTATTGGTAATAGTAGAATTGAATTTGAAGAAATCTCTTTTCCTGTCTTCGATCATTTGAAAGTTCTTCTCGACCCCTTCATTGTGTAACTCGGTTAAATCTTTAGCTATCCCACGTTGAACATTTTCTAAGCTAATTTTAACCCTATCATGTTCAGAAAAAATTAAATCTAGGCTTCTCTGACGTTCAGTCTGAATATCTGTCAAACTTTCAGATTTGATCCCAGCAATTTCATCAAATCCTCGGGAATAGACCGTCTGTATTTGATCTATTCCCTCATCGGTAGACTGGTGAAGGCTCTTTTGGGAATCCGATCTAAGAGTGGTAATTGAACTAATAGTGGATTGTCTCTCTTCTTGAATGATTTTAATTGATTTGGTCGATAAATTTGTCATCTTCTCCTCGAATTCTTGACAAGTTATAGTCATTCGTTCCATTGTTTTGGCTGCTACTTGAGCTAATTCTTCCTGAGCCGACTTGGATGTCATTTCAATCTGATCAAGAATAGTTCTCCCTTGATTCTGGATACTGTTTAAATAATTATTGGTTCGGGATGATATTTCCCGGAATCGAGATTCTAGAGATTGTATTTTACTATCTTGATGCTTGCAATATCCAATCATAGTGTCATGGATGGCCATTGATGGGTCACTCAGTGAACCCCTATTAAAACATATAGCATACCCCTTCCAAAAATGGTCAATCACCGATAACCAAGTAGAACCAACACGAGTAATACATTTTTCACCACGTGATATTCCTTGTAATGTTCTTGCATGAAAACCTAAATATTCTCCTACTCCTTGAGTCAATAAATTTTCGGGTTTGTCATTATCAAGTGGATAACCAATTTTCATTGGATGGAAAGGGTCACATACCGTTGGTTGATGATGTTTAAGTATATCAAATATGGTTAAATGTGATCCAATTCCAGCCATGAAAGCCGTCATGAAAGATTCAAAATCTGTTGATCCAGGATATGATAATCTTACTTTGTGACGCTCCGAATCTATGGATTCAGATTGTCGATATAAATTAGTTGGTTGACCTGAACTAGGTGGTCTGGGATAAACGACAGAATCCATAGTATTATTCCCAGTTGAAAGTTCGACTGAAACAGTTTCCTGATTGTTTCTGTTAAGATGATATAATCCATTCAATTCTGGTTCCGTTGGATGAAGGATTTCATTTTGGGTTTCTCCTGATAATGATAGATAATGATGTTGTAATTTTTCCATTACTGTTGAGCCAGTTCCAGGGAGGAGTTGAAGTAAATCTAAATCGTCGATTTGAGATTGAAGATAATCTCCCGAGCTAGTACCATAAACATATATTCCCGTAATATTATCAATGACTGACCCGGCTGGATTCGGGCGGACAATAATTAATACATATGGAATTTGATTTGTATCTATTGGTCTGGGATCAAGACGATGAACGATGGCTAATCCGGGCCGGATCATGACATAAATTGTCTTAAAGTGAACATTTTGGTCAGAATTTGACTTATCCATAATTCTAGATTATCTTTTCGGACTCTTTCAGATAGAGAAAATAGCAAATCTATAATTCTGAAGCCTGCTTTCCAAGAAAAATATCTTTTCTGAATATCCTAGAACTTCTGATTATTGATCTCTAGTGTATTTTGACTAGGCTACGATGTGTAGTGGGAAACTCCAAGAACGGATTGCGAAGCATCCGTTCGAGGGGGATCGATCTCTGTCGATTTTCCAAAATAGTTTTTTGAGAAGATTGATTTAGTTATTAATTTGGTTTTGAATCAAAAATCAATCTGTTATATTAGAAACCGAATCATGTATCATTCATATCTTCAACCTAAATCTTATTTTTCCCGTCCGACGATAAAGTCAATTTGGAATCCACAACTATCATTTAGATTCCGTCAAACCCTATTTTTCAAGAAGGGACGGCAAAGCGTCCCTTCGAGGTGGATCGATGGTGATCGATTTTCCACCCGATTTCGTAAAGTTAAACTATTTCCTAGCTCAAGATCGAGAAATATTTATCAGGTAGACACATCGCAAGGTAAATCTTGCGGCGTATCACTAGATCATATGATTGAAGATATTGATCATGTTCATCATTATTATAAACTTCCCAACAAGATCAAATCGGAAATTTATAATATTCCAACTAAATTTGGATATGGAACATTAAGCGAAATTATTTTCCAAAGGACATATTCAAGACTTAAACCCGATCAAACCAGAGAATCATGGAATGATGTCACCGCTCGGTGCACAGAGGGGTGTTTTACTTTAATTAAGAATCACATGATGAGGAATCATCTCCCATGGTATGATCAAGATTGGGAACATCACGTCAGAGCTATGGGACACGGTATGGCAAATATTAATTGGACTCCACCCGGTCGTGGGTTGTGGGGGATGGGCGAATTAGCTTTTAAACGGGGAGCCTTCGTTCTAAATAATTGCGGTGCAGCATCTACCGAAGATTTTATGAAAGCTATTACTTGGACAATGGATGGATTGATGTGTGGATGTGGAGTTGGTTTCGATACTATTTATGACGGACATGTTTTTAAGCCGGATAAAGAACAAACTATAGTCTATCAAATTCCGGACACTAAAGGGGGATGGGTTGAATCAGTCCGACGTTTAGTGGGAGCTTATATTCCAGAATCGGGCAAATTGTTACCGCGCAAGATTTTTCCAATCTTTGATTACAGTTTAATTCGGCCAATTGGGGCACAAATTAAAACCTTTGGTGGGACTTCCTCTGGACCTGAACCGCTCAAGAAACTTCATCACCGTTTAGAAGTTTTCTTTGATACATATATTGATTATCAAGAGGCTCTTGAACGAGGAGATTCCTCAGATCAAAGAGTCGAGATATTCAACCGATTAATAGATAGGCTGACAATAACAGATTTTTCAGATGTAAATCCAATTGTTACCGAAGCCAAGAGCATAGTTAGTAAATCAATCGCTGAAGGTAAAACTGGATCAGATATAGCAAATCAACTGGTCAATAATTTTATTAAACTACCCTTGGATCGAGAGTCACCATTATATTTACTAACTACCTTGAGGTGTATTCCCAACAATAAACAGAGTTCTGTATTAATCGACGAAAAACTTGATGAATTGAATCAAATATTAATCGGTGAAAAGATTGATGAGATGAAAGGACAAATTTGGAAACGTCGCCATGAGAAAAGTTATGATATGACACGTTTGATAGTTGATTGTTTCAATGCTGTCGGTGCTTGTGTAGTAGCAGGAAATGTCCGTCGTTCGTCAATGCTGGCCACATCTTCACCAGAAAAAGAAAGTTTCTTTTCATTAAAAGATTTAGATTTAAATCCGGAACGCGAGAAAATAGCCTTCATGAGTAATAATAGTGTTGAATTCACATCAACTGAGCAATATAATAAATATCTTCCAGCCTGTGTAGAAAAGACCAAGATCAACGGAGAACCTGGATATTTCTTTAGATTAAATGTCAAAAGATTTGGTCGGATCGGCCGTTATCGTGATCAATCTAATCCATTAACTAGAGAAAGCGAAGAAGATTTAGCTTCTATTCCCAATCCCTGCTCGGAAATTCCTCTCAATCCCTTCGAACTATGCAATTTGGTAGAAATACCAATCAATCGATTTTTAATTGATAAACCTCGCTCGAAAGAAACAAAATTAGAAGATTTATTTAATCTGGGAAAGTTTTTGGAGGCTTGTCATTTGGCAACCATTTATGGCAAATCCGTCTCTCTTCTTCCCACTCATCATACCGGAACTAATGCCATTATCAAGAAAAATCATCGAATTGGTGTTAGTATTACAGGAGGAGCGCAAGTTCATGACACAATAGGCTCAACTTATTTAACTTCTATCCTACGAAAAGGATATAATAAAGTTAGAAAAACTGATCGATGGATATCAGAAAAACTTGGAGTCAGAGAATCAATCCGAGTCACCACTTGTAAACCTAGTGGAACCATCTCCCTTTTGACTGGTTCCACCCCTGGAATTCATTTTCCTCATTCTAGATACTGTATTCGAAGAGTCAGAGTTTCAGCCCAGAGTGATTTTGCGAATCTTTTGAAGAAACAGAATATTGAATGGGAAAAAGATGTTTATACTGATAATACTCTAGTTTTTACTTTTTATATCGATCATGGCAATGTTCGTTCGGTCAAAGAAGTAAGTCTATATGAACAACTGACATTATTGTCAACATATCAACGAGAATGGTCAGATAATATGGTCTCTGTTACTGTTACATATGATCCCAAAACTGAAGCCGGACAGCTTGAACATGCTATTGCTCAATTTGCTCCAATTACTAAATCTTGCTCTTTCTTGCCCAATATAGAAGGAGTATATAAACAAATGCCTTATCAAGCAATAACCAAACAGGAGTATTTAGAAAATTTTCGCGAATATAATATAAATTGGTCCGAATTAGACCAAACTACTGAGGAACCAGAAATTCCCCGTGGTTGTTCTAATGATACCTGTGAAATTGAAACTAAACTTTAATAATTGGATCTAAACTTTAATAATTGGATCGATTATCCTTCTTTCATTATAAAATGTAAGAAGCTTTCATATATTTAGATAGAACGAAATGTTCTAGTTGTGACTGTTCTAATACTAACAGGTTGATTAGCAATTTGTGGTCCCAATGATTGGACAGTTAAAGGTTGAGTTATCGGTGTTTGAATTGTTAATGGTTGGACAAATGATAGTTGAGTTGCTAGTGGTTGGGCTAATGGTGATTGGAATATTGGTGATTGGACTATTGGAGATTGAAATGTAGATTGTTGAATCGTGGATGGTTGAATTGTAGGTGGCTGGAACATCGGAGATTGGTATATTGGTGGTTGAGAAATAAAACCGCGAGCGGATAAAGGTTGGGGAGTTGAGAATGTTGGTGTAGGTTGATAAGATTTCAAATTGAGCCTTTGAAATCCGACCGGAGAAAGCCCTGGAGAAAGTCCTGAAGAAAGCCCTGAAGAAAGCCCGGGTGAAAGCCCTGGAAAAGAGTTAGGAGGAACTTGAATTCTAGAGACTGGCGTCCCGACTGGTGTAATAATAGGTTGGCTGGTACTAATTATTCTATATGGTCGGGTTGCCTGAGAAATGTTTTGAGTTGTGATTAGATTGGCAGGTTGTCTTATCAGGACATTTCTATGACCTGTTATTGTGGCGGGTCGAGAAGATAGAATTGTCTTTGGTGTAACCATTTTAACTTGCTCGTATCTGACTACTGGCTGTACACTTTGTCCCATCTGGTAAGTACCTGTTGGGGTTTGAATTCTTCGGTTGGTGATAACATCAAGTGGTCTTTCGATGGTGTATATTTGACTACTCAGAACATTTTGAGTAGTAGAAATAGTGACTGGCCTGTTGGTAGTGATTATTTTCGGTATCAAAATTTGGGTAGGTTGACTAGTTGTATGACTTGATAATATCCCTTGAGCAGTTACTAATGAGTTCCGTCCTAGCGGGTTAGGTGTACCACCACCAGCGACAGGACCAGCCTGTGGTATTGTCATTGATTTTCTATATTCGGGAACCATATCATAGACATATTTTTCCGTGGTAGTGGCAACAACTTCACTGAGTTTCGGAAAAATCTTATATAACTTGGCATCAAGGTTTCTAAGAAATTTATATGCCGACTTCAATTGTTCCATGGTTGCCCCAAAGTCACTATTTATAATATCATTTTTAATTGTAGAGGCTACCATATAAAAATAACCACTTAATTCACCGTCTCTGATTAAAAAATATTTCCCATAATATTCCTCAAGACGTTGCTCAACTTTTTTCAGAATTGCTTCGTGCATGTAATGTACCAATGGACCCTTGTAATATTTAGTGTCTTTGATGTACAATCCCATAAGATGACTACTCTTGCCATTATCAACAGTACGTTTAATATTACTAGAAGGATTATTCATCACAGGAGAAGAGAATTGTTGACCAGAAGTGACTAATCTAGTTGGTACAACCCCACCAAATGGTCTAACTCGGGGAAAAGTCTGAAATTCGGCTGGAAGAACACCAGGCTGAGAAACGAAGGTAACAGATTGGTCTCCAATTATTGGAGACCGAAGAAAGACGGGAGTCTGAGACATTAGTGATGTCCTAGCTTTATGTTTAAATAAAAAAATGGTTTCTGAATTGAATGATTTATTTTAAATTCAAAATATTATTCCACAAATTACTTTTTATATATTATTTTATAGAAAAATGGACTCCACTAGTCAAAGATGCTCTCAAATTTTGGCCAGCTGTAGTCAAAGGAATCAAGTTATGACACTCCATGAAGAAAACGAAATCAGGGATTATTATTTAAGCTTGCTTGGTGACAACGAATTATCATTTCAAGGGTTAATTAATAAAATCAGTCAAGAATTAGCTACTGACTATGGAAGTTTAATGAATTATTCTCCCACTATAGCTAAGAAAACATTCTATTATCCTAATCAAAATCAGAAAATAGATACAATTAAGAACAAAGTGGTTTTTTCGATTGGTAGAATGGCGGGAAATGATATTGTTCAGGATGATTTAAACGTATCTAGAATTAATTGCCTTATTTTTATTTATCAAAATAAGCTGGCAATTTTGGATTCTTGGTCACTGAATGGTACCATCTGCACAAATATGAAAACCGGAGAGGAATTTAAAACTTATCCGGGGAGTCGACAAATTATCACCTTCCATCGGAACGATATGATAATGATTAGAACTCATAGTGGCAGTATAATCATTAATCCTGAGAAATGTCTAGCCTGTAAAATCAATCCTAAACAAGTTATTCTGAGCTGTGGTCACTTGCAAATCTGTTATTCGTGTTATCAGCAAATTAAAAATGATAGTGCCTCAGAGGAACTGTGTTCTAGATGTATTCTTCCAATCAGAGACCTATTATTCGGAAATGATACAAAAATATTTCTCCCACCTAATCAACTTGATCCAATGGATCAGATGTTTTCATTCAATCCACTTAACTATCCTCATCCTCCCGAACCACTTAAGTTTTCATCCGGTTCTTCTCCATCTTTTGAAGATTCAAGCTCGATTAATCCATGGCAAGTACCAATATCTTCCTCTTATTCATCCTCTTATTCATCTTCTTCAGATGGTGAAATAAGAATTAATCAATTATCTGTCGCTATTCGTCCTTCTCCAATTTTAATAAGAGGAAGTGAAGGATCAAACAAAAGGAAAAGGTCACAAAAGAAAACTAATTTACCCCTGCCCACTAAGAAAATAAAATTATCGGAACCTCCAAATATTATCATTTCTAAGGTGCCACAAGAAAATACATATCAGAAAAGAAAGATAATAAGACGTTCGTTATCTGAAAATTCATGCTTAACAGGAATTTTTGTTAAGGGTGTCCTTCATTGCAGAGTTTCCCCTTGGGGGAATCTTTCCAATGACAGCTATTCTTCTATTTCGCGATCCTTCTCATCTCCATCTAGGATAAATGAACAAAAAATATAACTTCAACCTAAATAGTTTATTATAGTATTGAAACGTATCTCAAATGAGAGACGTTTTTTATAATTAATAAGAACCAGATTATTAAGATTTCTTATTTTTGGCTTCTATACCGGCCATCAAAGCTAAGGTAGCAGAGTAAACAATAGCTTTGTTATGATTTCCTTTATCGGGCACTCCGGCTTGATAATGCATATTTGTAACTACTTGTCTAGTGCTGGATTCATGTTGATAAAGTTTAGCTGCTTCTTGAAAATTACCCGCTTGCCAAGACTTGCCAGCTTGCTTAGAAAGAGCATGATAATGATCGGTAAGTAATTTTGCTTCTTTTTGATCCATTTTGTGATTTTTGATTATTAAATATTTTTTTAATTAATAATCAAAATAATCAAATCATGGTTTGTGGAAATTGTGGAAGAATAGGTCATAACGTCAGAACTTGCCCATCATTTGGTGCAAAAAGTTCATATTACAACACATCATCTTATAGATATAAATCATTAATAGCATCACCAACAGTGGTGCGTTACATCTGCCAAAGAGGACACAGATTTCAAGGAATTGAAGGACCGACTAGTTCGTCTTTAGTTTGGGATAAGAGAAGTATGAGAGGGGGCGGTTCCAGAACCGCACAATTTTGTCCACATGATGGAACTCCTCTCCGGAGAATATAGAATATAAATGATATTTACTCAGATTAAAATTCCGAGTAAATCAAAATGAGAGATGAGTTTAAAACTCTCTTCAATAAATTAAGATTTATCGATTAATCGGCTCAAATCCATGAAAAAGAAGTCCAATAGTTCATATTCATGGACTTCGATTATAATCATCATCATAGTCGTGGTTCTTCTAATTATTATAGGACTAGTTGTTTGGAATGAATTTAGAAAATCTAATTCGACTGGAACAATAACTCCACCAACTCCACCAACTCCACCAACTCCACCAACACCTCCGACAAGCTCAGAACCATTTATTAAGATTGTTTCTATTTCTACTGGCACAATTGGAATAACTGGCACGGTCAGTTTGACTAACTTCGAGGTGTCGGCCACTTCTAATGAAACACCTAAAGTTATAGCTGATAATGAGATATCCTCAGAAAGCAATAAACCGGCCATATTTTCCCCGAATTTTAGCTACCCTAAAAGTTTAAGAGGTCAACATGGTGACATATGTTCAAATGATCAAGACTGCTCATTAGAATTTGTTTGTTCAAAGAATTCAAGAAGTTCAACTAGCGTTTGTGATTATCCATCAGAAAATTTAAACAATTGTCCCAGAGGGAAATGTTCAAGAGGTCATTCATGTCAAAAAGGAAAATGTCAACCCGATTTTGGAATGATTTGCAATTCATCTTCTCTTTGCAAAGAGGGAAGTTGTCAATTGAATCCAAGAGTTTATCGTTGGGTAGAAAATTCCGAAAATGGTCGTCAAGATGGATGGGAAAAAGTAACAGATCCACCAGTAGATGAATACATAAGTTTCTTTTCCAATCATCTCATCTCATCATATTATTCAAGAAGACGAGGGTCAACCGAATTTTGGTTATTAGGTAAAAGTGGTAATCTTTACCATTATAATCCAGCGACAGGTAGATGGAATATAGCTATTTCGGCCTCGATGGATTCTTTTTGGGTGGTCGATCAAGAAAGTCTTACCATTGATCGAGTGACAGCACTCTCAGTGGCTAATTTTGGAAAAGCTAAAGGTAAAGTTGTAGTGGCTCTAAAAATAGTAAACAAATCTTATAGTATCTTTGCTGAAGTTTTACCTGATTCTTCTAGCATCACTGGCTATACCTTAGTTTCTAGAACTACCTACCCAGACAAAAATAGTAATGGTAAAATCTTTTATTTAGATTCATCAAACAATGAGTTGGTCCCTATTCGAGCCATCAGAATCTCGCTTCATGGAGATAATCGATTGAGCATTCTTGGCTCAGGGTCTCCATCAGAATCTCGGGGCTTAAGTGGCTCAGGAAGGTCAAGTCAAACCCAAATTTTTACACCTATTTCCTCAGATTCAAATAGTATCTACCGAGTTGAGGTTACAATGGTCACCGAAAACGATTTGCTTGATTCTTATACTTCAGATCGAACCAAACCTCAGCCATCTACCGAATCATCCAATGTTCTTTATACCGAAACAGATTTGAGAGGAAATCAAATTCGGGTAACTTATAATGGACAACAGATGTTGGCTCCAGACCTCCCGGTTGACCCACCCCCAGGTGCCTCGGAATGGTCAATTTCATCTATTAGTCTTTGGAGTAATAATCCTCCGACCAACATCACCAAACCAACATTTCCAATTCTGATCCAAAATA
>SDBT01009683.1_pt1 | contig 15611 bp, 12 predicted proteins | sample 2277101 | NCBI WGS metagenome assembly SDBT01 (sample SAMN10404973, study PRJNA504765) | marine sediment metagenome | isolation source: marine sediment core GS10_PC15, 103 cmbsf | place: Arctic Ocean: Southern Knipovich Ridge | collected 2010 | reverse complement strand
ACCGCATACAACTGCTATGCGGAACGATTCGCGAACATCAGTTATTGGCGCCTGGCGAGCGGCATCGAGGTGGACTTCGTGATCAACGATATGGCGGTCGCCATCGAGGCCAAGTCGTCGCGCGCCATCTCCTCCCATCACCTCAAGGGCCTCAGACAGCTCGCCATCGATCACCCAAATGTCGAACGTCGCATCGTTGTCTGCCTGGAGGAAAGACCGCGGCGAACGCCTGACGGGATCGAAATCATGCCTTATGGTGATTTCGTGCAGCACCTGTGGAGCGAGGGTATTTTCTAGCGCGTTGGGGCCACACGGGAACCACGCTTTCGGGCGCCGTTGTTCGACCCGCCGCTTCTTTCTGTCTCATCCATGCCGGGAGAGGCAGTCGGCGACGATCGGCGGGATGTTCCAGAGGAGGTAGAGCGGGACGCTGACCAGTCGGTAGCGCACGTCGTCTCCTCGGGTGGTTCGCATCTGGATGTCCTGAAGGCTGGGTGGATTGGTGTCGCTCCGAACGGCGAGGTCGAGGCTTTTGTCGAACATGAGCTGTTGGAGGCTCTTCATGCTGCCAGCAGCACCGGCCTTTAGCTCCACGGGTACGAGTCGCGCCTCGATCTGCGCGATGTAGTCCACCTCCCCAGGCCGCCCGCCTTCCCGTTTCCAGAAAAAGAGCTCTGGACCGTCGCCGGCCCCGCTGTCCATCAGGCGCAGTTGCTGGCTCGCGAGTTGATCGGCCAGCTGGCCTCTCAAACCCGAGGTGAGGGATTCCCAGCTCGGGAAGGCGTCAACGGCCGGCGTCCCGGCGAGCGCATGGAATAGCCCCACGTCGGCGAGGACGGCCTTACGAGGGTTGTCCTTCACCTCCGACCCCAAGGGGAGTCCATTCGCGGCTGTGTGTCGGACGACGTGGCAGAGCCGCGCCGCGGCAAGCAGTTCGAGGGCTCGCTTGGCCTGGTGTTGCTTGACTCCTGGCCCAACACGCGCGTAGACGAACTTCGAGCCTAGCGACCGCGCCACCGCGGTGAGCACTGCGTCGAGGATGTTGCGATCCATCCGCCCGCTGTACTTGGCGAAGTCGGCTCGATACGTGGCTACCAGATCCCGTTGGAGATCCCGGACGAAGCGTGGCTCCTGCCCGGCAACGTCAGCGGCGACCGCCGCAGGCATGCCCCCGACCATGGCATATCGTTGAAACCACCGTGTGGCGCCGTCGTGGGCCGCCCGTGAGAGATGTTGCCCAGGACGCCAGGCACCGATCGCCTCTGCGAGCCGATCCTGGTTATGGGCGCAGAGGTACTCGACGTAGCCCATGGGCTCGATTTGGAGGAAGGCAATGCGGCCCGCCGGCATGCTGAAGGTGTGGTCGGCGAGGGTGAACTCCAGGAGCGATCCCGCAGCCAATACTGGAAGATCGGGCATCTCCTCGTAGAACCAACGCAGCTTTGCCATCAGTTCGCCGGCGGCCTGAATCTCGTCGAGGAAGAGGATGCTCGATCCAGGCTGGATGCTTCTGTTCAGGGCGAGGGACAACTCGCTCAGAATCACCGATGGATCGTTTGATACGAAGTAGCGCCGGAGGCCAGGGTCGCGCTCGAGGTTGATCTCGACGAGGTCCCGACCGGTCCGGCGGGCAAGATCGCGCACGAGCCAGGTCTTACCCACCTGTCGAGCGCCCCGAAGGACGACCGGCCGGCGGTCGCGGTCACCCAGCCATCTGTCGAGTTGCCCACTAACCATCCTTTTCACAAGTCAAGTCTACAAAACAACGCGTTGTTTCTCAAGGATTCCTGATGAATTAGCGACTTGATGGACACCAAGGCGATTGTATTCGCCCCTGAAATTGTACTGCAAGGCCTCGAAGCTGGCCGAATAACCTTGTGTGCTATTCAAGTCACCGTCTGGCGCTTTTGGAACTCGGGACGACGCCAAGTCTCGCTTTCCAGTATCTCTCTCAAAGCGACAACTGCATCCCAAACGTCAACGTACCTCAGGTAGAGAGGCGTTAATCCAAACCGGATGATGTCGGGTGCGCGGAAATCTCCGATAACTCCTCGAGCGATCAAAGCATGCATGATTGCGTGGCCTTCGGAGTGCCTCAAAGACACCTGGCTCCCCCGCTCGTTGCTGTCCGGAGGACAGGCGGGTGTCAGCGGAAACTCCCCGCATTGCTCCTCGGCCAACTGGAGGAATAAATCGCCGAGTCGTTGCGACTTTTCTCTCAGCCGGGAGATGTCGGCGCGCGCCAGCATATCCACACCCACTTCCAGGGCCGCCATGGCGAGCACCGACGGGGTGCCGCAGAGCTGCCTTTCGATTCCGGCTGCGGGGCGATAGTCGGTATCGAAGGCAAATGGAGCTTCGTGGCCCATCCAGCCGCTTAGCGGAGGGCTTATAACGTCTTGATGTCTTCTGGCAACGAAGAGAAAAGCCGGTGCCCCTGGGCCGCCGTTCAAGAATTTGTAGCCGCAGCCGACGGCGAGATCGACCTGGTGACGGTTGAGATGGACCGGCATCGCGCCGGCGCTGTGACTCAAGTCCCAGAGCATCAAAGCCCCTCGATCGTGGGCCGCCCGTGTCAGCTTCCCCATGTCGTGCAACCGACCGCTGCGGAAGTTCGTGTGGGTCGCGGTAACGACGGCGACCTCTTCGTCGATGGCGCCGGCAATCTCGGAGTGGCCCACCAGACGTAGACGATACCCCTTGCCGAGAAAATTGATGAGGCCTTGCGCCATGTAGAGGTCTGTGGGGAAGTTCTCCTGCTCGGAGAGGATAACGAGACGGTCCGGCCTCATTTGGAGCGCGGCGCCGAGAAGCTTGAATAAGTTGACAGAGGTAGAGTCGGCGGCAACGACCTCTCCCGCATCGGCCCCGATGAGTGATGCGATTTTATCTCCCACGCGGCGCGGGTAGCGGATCCAGTCGTTCGTATTCCAGCTTCGGATGAGATCCCTGCCCCACTCCCGCTCGATGATCTCCCGCATCCTTTCCGGGGTTTTTTCCGGAAGTGCCCCGAGCGAGTTACCGTCCAGGTAGATAACGCCTGGGGGTAAGAGGAACTCTTCACGAAACGGAGCGAGAGGATCCTTCTTGTCCCAGGCCGCAAACTGGTCTCGGTTCAACGCCATTGGCTAGCGATGGTAAACCACCACCTCTACTTGAGCAACTTAACAGTGAATCCCTCTTTTTTTGCGACCTTTGCTGCACTAGAGTATGACGATGCTTTCGATGGCGCGCCTCGCGATCCTGACTGGGTTTCTGGCGCAAGGCATTTCGACGCACCTTTCCGCCGGAGAGGACCGCCGGAGCCTTCTGCTCATCACCATGGATACCCTGCGCGCCGACTATCTGAGCTGTAACGGTTCCGAGATTGTCGAAACGCCGAACCTCGACCGGTTGGCCGAAAACGGCGTCAACTTCACCCGAGCCCGTACACCGATTCCCCTGACCCTGCCCGCACACGCCTCGATCTTGACCGGGAGCTATCCTCCGGTTCACGGCGTTCGAGACAACGGCACCTACCGCCTTCCCGGAGGCGAGTTGACCCTGGCCGAGATCCTCGAGGAGCGGGGCTACGAGACCGCGGCGTTCATCGGTGCCTTCGTCCTTGACGGTCGCTTCGGCCTCGGCCAAGGGTTCGACCTCTACGACGACCAAATCGCGGGCGATGTCAGCATGTTGGAGAACCTGGAAGCGGAGCGGGATGCCGATGCGGTCGTCGCCGCGTTTTCCGAATGGCTGGACGGCTATGACGGTGACAAGCCGTTTTTCGCCTGGGTTCATCTTTACGACCCTCACGCGCCCTACGTACCTCCCGAACCCTATCGGAGCCGGTATGCCGCCGACCTTTACGCGGGCGAGGTGGCTTTCGCCGATGCTGCGGTGGGAAAGCTAGTCACCGGGCTGAGATCAAGGAAGATTTTCGATTCAACTTTGGTGGCAGTGGTGGGCGATCATGGCGAAGGACTCGGCGAGCACGGGGAGCAGACCCACTCGGTGCTCATCTACAACTCCACCCTTCACGTGCCGATGCTTCTTCATGCTCCAGGCCTCATTCCCAGGGGGAAGGAAGTCTCGCACCTGGTCCGAGTCATCGACCTGGCGCCCACCCTGCTCGACTATCTCGGCATCGCACCCTCGCTGGGGCAGGGAACGAGCCTGCGCCCTTTGGTGGAGAACGGCAGCATCGGCGATGAGCTGACGGCCTACAGCGAATCGCTCTACCCTAGATTGAATCTTGGCTGGAGTGAGCTTCGTGCCATCGAGTCGGGAAAGTACCGCTTCATCCTCGCTCCTCGAGAAGAGCTTTACGACCTCTCCGAGGATCCGGGTGAAACGGTGAATCGCGTCGACTCGCTTCCGGAGGTGGCGGTCGAGCTGCGGCGGCGCTTGGAGAAAACGATCGAGCCGGCGGAATCCTCGGACGACTCGGTGCGTCGTCCTATCGATGCGGAAACACAAGCCATGCTCGAGAGTCTGGGATACCTGTCCACCGCCGGCAGCAGCGTCAAGCCCGGGGGCGCTTCCGTGGATCCGAAGGACAAGATGGAGATCTGGAATCAAATCCAGTTCGGCTTGTTTCTCTTCGGTCGCGGAAACTACGTGGGTGCTCTCGACATCTTGACGAAGGCGGCGGCCTCGGAATCGAACATGCCGATCCTCTACGCTAATATCGGCTCGTGCTACATGCGTCTCGAGCAGCACTCGGAGGCGGAGCGGGTTTACCGCCAGGCGCTCGAGCGCGGCATCGATTCAGCGGACTTCCACGTCAACTTGGGCGTCATTTATTATCGCCGAGGAGACCTGGAGGAGGCCGAGCAGGAGCTCCAAACGGCAATCGCTTTGAAGGAGCATAATGTCCCGGCCCATTACCGGCTGGGGGACGTCTACCGCGCCGACAAGAGATACCCCAAGGCGGTCGAGCATTACCGAAGAGCGCTGGAAATCAATCCGCACTACATTTATGCTTCAAACGGCCTGGGGATGGCGCTCGCCATGCAGGGAAAAAGCGCGGAAGCTCTTCAGACGTTCCGTGAAGTCGTGCAAGACAACCCGGAAGGGGCGAGGGGGTACATAAACTTGGCCATACAGCTCGAGCGCATGAAGCGAAACGAGGAAGCTCTGGAGGCCTACCAAAAGTTCATGAGTTTGGCCGACGAAGAAGAGTTTGCTCGCGAGCGCCAACGAGCCGCCGCTGCTATTGAAAAACTCCAGCGTTAAGCACCATGTCATTGCATCACTTTTTAATTTGCGAGCTCCACTCACATCTTCTCCTGGGGACGATCTGCCTGGCGGTCCTGGTGTGTGCTATACCGCGCAGCGCCGGGGCGGCCGACGCAAGCGTCGAATTCTCCATCGTTGACGAGAACGGCCGGCCGCTGCCCTGCCGAATTCACCTGTTTGATGAAGCGGGTAAACCACAGCGACCGCCGGAGCTTCCTTTTTCCCATGACCATTTCGTTTGCCCGGGAAATGCGAAGCTCCAGCTAGCTGCCGGCACCTATCACTATCTGGCGGAGCGCGGACCGGAGTACCTGCGACAGGAGGGATCCTTTGGGCTCACCGAAGGTGGCTCGGAAAAGGTTACGTTTCAGCTGAAACGCCTGGTGGATCTGGCGGCGAGAGGTTGGTTTGCCGGTGACTTGCATGTCCATCGAGCGCTCGAAGACATGGAGCTTTTGATGCAGGCGGAAGACCTGCATGTGGCTCCAGTGATCACCTGGTGGAACGACGAGAATCTCTGGGCCGACCGCTCGATACCAGAAAAACGGTTGGTTCGCTTCGATGGCAATCGTTTCTACCGGGTGATGGCCGGCGAGGACGAGCGCGAAGGCGGCGCGCTGATGTATTTCCACCTTGACCAGCCGCCGGGTATTGCCGGGGCGAGCCCGGAGTATCCCTCGCCGATGGAATTCGTCCATTTAATCCGGCGGAGGGAAAGCGTCTGGATCGATATCGAAAAGCCGTTCTGGTGGGACGTTCCCGTCTGGCTGGCCAGCGGTCAGATGGACTCGGTGGGTCTGGCCAACAATCATATGGGCCACAGCACCATGTATGAGACAGAAGCCTGGGGACGCCCAAGGGATGCAGAACGTTTACCTCCTCCCCGCGGAAACGGTTTTTGGACTCAAGAGATCTACTACCACATCCTCGACAGCGGGCTGAGGGTGCCGCCGTCGGCTGGAAGCGCATCGGGTGTGTTGCCGAACCCGGTGGGGTATAACCGCGTCTACGTTTACACCGGCGAGGACTTCACTTATGAGAGCTGGTGGGAAGGGCTCAAAGCCGGTCGTTCGTTTGTGACCAATGGACCGATTCTCCTGGTGAAGGCCAACAACCATTTGCCCGGGCACGTTTTCGCCGCCGACGAAGGCGAGGAAGTCCATGTCACTCTCGACGTCTCGCTAACCACATTGGACGATGTGCCCGCCGTCGAGATTGTGAGAAACGGCCGCGTCGAGCAGAGCATCCCGCCGAGCCAACTATCCGGCAGCGGCGACTTTCCCGCGGTGAGCTTCAAGCAAAGCGGCTGGTTCCTGGTCCGCGCAATTACCGACAAGGCGAACACGTTTCGGTTTGCTTCAACCGCCCCCTTCTACGTGGAGATCGGCCCGGCGAAGCGACGGATCAGCAAGCAGTCGGTTCGATTCTTCCTCGATTGGATTGACGAGCGTATCCAGCGCGTTCCGGAGAAACTCAACGATCCCGGTAGGCTTGCCGAGGTGTTGTCGTTCCATGAAGAGGCGAAAGCCTTCTGGAGGAACGCACTCGCCAAAGCAAACGCCGAGTAAGCTAGGCTTCTAGCGGCGTTGCGTCCCCCATCCGTGCCGGATACAATCCCCCCGGTCTCTGATGCTGCAAAATCCATATTCTGTTTCCCTTTTGACCTGAATCCATGATCATCAATCGAGGGAGTTTCCATGAAGTGTAGGTTGTCTTACGTTGGATTCTTGATTCTCTTCGGTTTACTCCTCACCGCCTGCGATTCCGGCCCCAAGGCCGATTTGGTGCTCCGTGGCGGCAAGGTGGCCACCGTCGACGCCGACTTCTCGATTCAAGAAGCGATTGCGGTTCAAGGCGATCAGATCCTTTTCGTCGGTAAGGACGCGGATGTGGATCGGTTCATCGGTTCCGAAACCCAGGTGATCGAGCTCGACGGTGCTCTGGTGACACCGGGAATGGTCGACTCGCATTGCCATACCTTCTCTCTGGCGGATGTCGACGAAAGTGACTACTTCAGCGTGCGAGGCTCCAAGAGTTGGCAGGAAGTCGTGGATCGGGTTGCGGCACGGGTAGCGGAAATAGAGCCGGGCGAGTGGATCATCGGCGGCGGTTGGTACCAGGATGACTGGCAGGACAACTCCATTCCGGTGCACGACACGTTGTCTGCGGCCTCGCCCGAGAATCCGGTCTTCCTCTACCGGCGGGGCGGCAACTCGGCTTTCGTCAACCAAAAGGCGCTGGAGATTGCCGGAATCACCAAAGACACGCCGGATCCCTACGGGGGAAAAATCGGCAGGAAACCCAACGGAGAGCCTTCGGGTTTCGTGGTCAATATGGGGAACAACATGGTAAAGGACCATTTCCCCAAGAAGGACCGGCCTCTCGAGTGGTACACGGAAGGCTACAAGCATGCCGCCGCCCGGTGTAACGAAGAAGGCCTGACCGGGGTGCACGATGCCGGCCTCGATCCTCCGTACATTGACGCGCTCAAAACGATGGTGGACGACGGCACTCTCAGCCTCCGCATGAACGTCATGCTCCAGAATCCCAGGAAGGGTGATTTGGAAGCCTATTTCAAGAAACACCGTGTTCTGAACTATGGCGGGCACCAAATGTTGCAGGTGCGGAGTGTGAAGATGTTCTTCGACGGAGCCCTGGGATCTCGAGGCGCGGCGCTCTTCGAAGATTATTCCGACGCTCCCGGGGATACCGGGGTTTATGAAGTACCGCCGGAGCACATCTACGAAGTCTCCATTGCGGCTCTAAAAACCGGCATGCAGGTGTGCCCTCATACTATCGGTCCCCGCGGCAATGCCGATCTTTTGGATCAGTTCGAAAGGGCCCTGAAGGAAATCCCCACAGAGGATCACCGCTTTCGCTCCGAGCATGCCGAAATCATCCGGCCGGAAGATGTCCCCCGCTTCGCGCAACTAGGGGTGATCCCGGTGATGCAGCCTATCCATCACACTTCCGACATGGAGTTCCTTCCTTCTCGGCTGGGCGAAGAGCGGTGCCGCACCATGGCCAGCCCGTGGCGCGACCTGATAGATTCGGGCTCCATTATTCCCGGCGGTTCGGACTTTGCCATCTATTCCCACAACCCGCTCACCGGAATTTACGCCGCCATCACACGCAAGCTGGAAGACGGCACACCCGAGGAAGCCTACTATCCGGCGCAATGCATGACACGGGAAGAAGCGGTGAAGAGCTATACGATTTGGCCCGCTTATGCCGCCTTCTGGGAAGACGTTGTGGGCTCTATCGAGACCGGTAAGCTCGCCGACCTGGTCGTCTTCGACCGGGATATCTTGACCATACCCGAAATGGAAATCTTGGAAACCGAAGTGCTCTACACCATCGTAGGCGGCAGAATCGTCTATACGGGTTCGTAAGACGACCCAGAAGCTGCCCCGCTGCAGGGATGCAGCTCGCGCTAGGGATGTAACTGTAACCCCACTTCCCATTCCGCCAAAGCAGCCTGGAGCTCTTTTCGTGGCGTTCGGCGCGTAGCCCCGGCGCGCCGGGTGTGTTATTGTCCTGATGGCCACGCAACACGCGATTTACATGACTTACCGCAACAAATCCCGCCTCTATATCGATTTCTTCGGCGGCGCCGGGGCATGAACGTGGGCCACTCCAACCCACAGGTTCTCCAGGCGGTGAGGAGCCAGGTGGAAGAGTTGACCCATGCTCTGGATTTTCCCAACCCGAGCCGGCAAAAACTGGTGGAGACTCTCTCCGGGCTCCTGCCCAACGAGCTGTGACCCGGATGCTATTTGGAGGTCCCACCGGCTCCGATGCGGTGGAATCGGCAATGAAGCTCGCCAAGTACACCACCGGCCGGTATCCGATGGTCGCTTTCGAGGGCTCTTATCATGGAATGACCTCGGGAGCTTTGTCGCTTTGCAGTGGTCGCGGGTTCAAAGAAGACTTCCTTCCCCTCCTGCCGGAAGTTCACTTCGTCCCTTTTGCCTACTGCTATTGTTGTCCGTTCAAACGAGAATCTGAAAGCTGTGATTTGGAATGCGCTCAGTATCTCGATCACATACTCGACGATCCCCATTCCGGGGTTGGCAAGCCGGCGGCGGTTCCGTTTGACAGTTTTCCCGGTGCCGACAACAAGGTGGGATACTACTATCGTTTCCCCGGTGCTTTCTGGGCCGCCGGTCAAAACTGTATCGGGGTGCAGCGCATTTTGATCCATGAAGAAGTCTATGAAGCCTTTCGCGACCGGTTCGTTACGCGGACGAAGCGGTACAAGATCGGCAACAAACAGGACGAAGATTGCGACATGGGGCCGATGATCAACGAGCAGGAGGCGATTCGTATCGAAACCTGGGTCGGGGATGCGGTTCGGCAAGGGGCCCACTTGCTGTGCGGCGGCAAACGTAGCGGCGCTCTTTATGAGCCCACTGTTCTCGAGAAAGTGACCTCGGAGATGAAGGTCGAAGGGGATGAAGTTTATGCTCCGGTGGTCAGGCCTTACAGAATCTCGAGTTTGGAACAGGCGATTGAAAAAGCAAACGAGGTGCCGTACGGGCTTCACGCAGCGATTTTCGCTCGCGACCTAGACGTTGCTTTTCAGGCCGCCTAGCAACTGGATGCGGGAGGAGTCGTCGTCAACGAAAGGTCCGACTATCGCTTGGATTCCATGCCTTTCGGAGGTGTCAAGTACTCGGGACTAGGCCGAGAAGGCGTCAAGTATGCCTTGATGGAGATGACGGAACCCAAAGTTGTTTGTTTCAATCTCAAGCGGCCTCCACTCAGCTGACTGAAGAGGCCTCCATCTTCTACACTGGTCTTTCTAGAGGAGTAGCGGTAACCATGAAAATTCTATCCTTTGTCCAAACTGCCACAATGATTGCTGTCCTGCCTGCGATGGTCGCGGCGCAAAGCAGTGCTGAGCCTCAAAGCCAGCCCCCGCCGGCTGCGGGACAGGCTGAAACGGCCACGAAAATTGGCATTATCGACATCGATCGGGTGACGGCGGAGTCCGACGCCGGAAAAACGCTCATCGAGAGGCTCCAGCAAGATGGTGAGAGGATTAACGCCGGGCGAGTCCAGCGGGAGCAGGAATTGGCCGACCTGCAGAACCAGATGACTTCGGGGATGGTCGCCTCAGATGCACGGGAGCGGCTGACCCGCGAGCTCGAACGCAAGCGCACCGACGCTCAGCGATGGCTGGAGGACGCCAACCGGGAGTTTCAAGAAGCGCAACAAGCGGTCGACCTCGAATTCCAGAACCGCCTTCGTCCCATCATCGACGAAGTGGCCAGGCAGCTCGGATTCGGCTTGATCTTCCGATCCAACCGCAGTCTCGCCATGGTGTTGAATCCGTCCCTCGACATCACCCCTCAGGTCATCGAGGCGTTGAACAAAGTAGAGGCTTCTCGACCGGGAGAGGAAGAGTAACGAGAGCTCACTTCTCCCGCATGGCTTTGAGGTTGGTATCCAGGGAAACAGCCCGCTGGGCGATCCGGGTGGCTGCAGGTAGGTTTTGTTGCTGTCGGTAAATGCGAGGTCGGCCCAGCAGCGGATAAACAATCGATTTTGCTTTTAGCCGCAGATTATAGCGATAATCGAACGGCGAGGTTGCTGAATCCGCCATCGCTTATGATCCAATCCCGCTTCGTTCCTGCTCCGATGGTGACCGTCATTCGTCGACATCCTCTAGGCACGTTCGTCGCTTTGGCCGGGGTGGTACTCTTTGCTCTGCTGGGGAGCTCTCAGACTCCGGACGGAGAGGTCCCGGTGAAATTCCTGAATGTAGGCGGAAAAGCCGGTTTGACACTCTCCAACGTCTGGGGAGGGGTGGAATTCCAGAGGTACATTATCGAAGTCAAGGGATGTGGTTTGGGATTCTATGACTACGATGGCGACGGCTGGCTCGATATCTATCTGACCAACGGACTTCGTTTCGGGGAGGAATACACAGCCGAGACGGCACCGATTTCTCATCTGCTGAGAAACAATCGCGATGGAACTTTTACTTATGTAACGACGCTGGCCGGAGTCGGGCGAACCGGTTGGGGAACAGGGGTGGCCATCGGGGACTACGACAACGACGGATGGGATGACCTCTTCTGCACCTACTGGGGGAGCAATATTCTTTATCACAACAATGGCGACGGTACGTTTACCGACGTGACCCGAAAGACCGGTTTGTACGAGGAGCGGGTTCGCTGGGGAACCGGTTCCACTTTTCTGGACTACGATCGCGATGGATTTTTAGATTTGTTTGTCGGCAACTTTGTCGATCTGGACATCGACAAGGTCCGGACGCCCGACAGTTCCGATCCTTGCCACTGGAAGGGCAAACCGGTGGTCTGTGGCCCGAGGGGCCTACCGGCCGGGATGAACCTGCTCTACCACAACAATGGGGACGGTACGTTTACCGACGTCTCCGAAAAAGCAGGAATTCTGGCGCCGGGTCCACACTACACCATCACTCCGGTATCTTTCGACTACGACAATGATGGCTGGCCGGATATTTATTGTGCCGTCGATTCGATGGACAGCATGTTGTTCCACAACAACCACGATGGGACTTTCAGTGAGGTCGGACTGGTAAGCGGATGCGCTTACGACGAGACCGGTCGGGCTCAGGCGGGAATGGGGCTCGGCATCGGGGATTACGATTTCGATGGCTGGCTGGACATTTACAAGACTCATTTCGAAAGAGACACCAATGTGCTTTATCGAAACGTCGGTGATGGAAGCTGTGAGGATATGACGACTCGAGCCGGCTTGGGTAACTGGTCTCCCTATGTCAATTGGGGCGCCGATTTCATCGATTACGACAACGACGGCCGGCCCGACATCCTCTACGTTACCGGACACACTTACCCTCCCGTCTTCAAATCGCCCCGGATCGTTTTGCGGAATCTGGGCAACGGCAAGTTTCTGGATGTCTCAGCCGAGATGGGCCCAGGGGTGACGGAGCGATTCAACAGCCGGGGCAGCGCTTATGGAGACTATGACAACGACGGGGATATCGATGTGCTCGTCTTGAACATGAACGATCCTCCCTCCCTTCTGCTAAACGATGGAGGGAACAAGGGCAACTGGATCAAGATCAAGTTGATCGGCACCAAGTGCAACCGCTCCGCTATCGGGGCCCGGGTCCGGGTGGTGACCGGCGGCCATGCGCAAATCGACGAGGTCCAAAGCGGTGGCAGCGTCATGTCTCAAAATGACTTGAGATTGCATTTTGGTGTGGGAAAAGCCAATCTCATCGATTCGATTGAAGTCCGTTGGCCAACCACCCAGGAGGTGGTAACTTTCACCAAAGTGGAAGCCAATCAGATTCTCACCATCGTGGAGGGATCGGGGATCATCTAGAGGCAATAATTGCAGAATTCGAGGGAGGTATTCCGTGAAACGTCTCGTTGCCCTGTTCTTTGCTCTCGTGCTCGTTCTGCCCGCGGCCACCATCGGTCAGCAGCAGGAAGACAACTACGACTACTGGCGCTTTAACCGGGACATCATCCGGCACGGCCAGCAGGCTATCTTCATGTGTAACGGCTTGTTCACGTCCAACCGGACCCTGAAACAGGTGTTCGCTCAAGAGCTCGCCTTTCTGCGTCACCCGGTCGGAACGCCCGAGGGAGGCGACTACGTCGTCGACTGGGAGCGAAAGGCCGTGGCGATTGGGGCACCGGGAGGCACGCCGATTATGCGGGCCGCGTTCCGCGAGGGGCTCGGCTGCATCATCATGGCGCCCGACCAGACATTCGAAGACCTCGACACACTGCCGATTCTCGACGTGGCACCGCCGGACGGAGATCCCTCAGCCACCGCGTGGCCCGACGGCGACTTGACCGAGGACAAACCGCTTCCTCCCTCGGTAGACCGAGCGGCGCTCGAGGCGGCATCGGACTGGGCTTTTGACCGTGAGTCGCCGGAGCAGGTGACCCTCAGCCTGCTGATCGTCAAGGACGGCGAGATCATCCACGAGCGTTACGCGCCCGGTGTCGACGTCACCACGCGAACCCGGACCTGGTCGACGGCGAAGAGCATCGCGGGGACGCTCTTCGGCATGCTGGTCGATGAGGAGCGTCTCGCGCTCGACGAGCCTCTCGGATTCGGCTGGCTTCCCGAGGTTTCCTCGCCCGAGAGTGATCCGCGCTCTGCGATCACGCTCCGCCACCTGCTCAACATGTCGAGCGGCCTCTATCCCGTGGACAATGCCGGCCTCGAGTACGCGACGGGCTCCGGTCTCGCCTACTGGGCGGGTGCGAGCTCTATCCAGGGCATGCTAAACCGCGGATTGGTGCGCGAGCCGGGCACCTATTGGGATTACGAGAACTACGACACCCTGCTCGCCGTCTATGCCATGAAGCGGGTGCTTGGCGAGGAGTACCTGACCTTCCCGCGACGGGCGCTTCTCGATCGCATCGGGATGCGCAACACGCTTTTGAGCGTCGACCGTTTCGGGGACTTCATCCTCAGCAGTCAGGTCTATACCAATGCCCGCGATCTCGCCCGTTTCGGGCTGTTGTACTTACAGGGCGGTGTGTGGAACGGCGAACGGTTGATTTCCGAAGAGTGGATCGACTTCGTTCGCACCCCCGCGCCCTCGACCGCCGAGCGTGGCAACTTCTACGGCGGACAGTGGTGGTTGGTGCCCGACGATCGCACCGACGTGCCCAAGACGGCGTACTCGACCTCCGGAAACCGCGGGCAATATGTCATCGTCGTCCCGACGCACGACCTCGTCATCGTCCGTCGCGGGCTGGACTACGGACGGCAGGGATTCAGTCGCTGGGACCTCACGAGAGAGGTGTTGAAGGCCGTCCACGTGGAGTCAACGGATAACTGATAATCCCCCGGCGAAAGCCGGGGGATTGCAGCGGCGGACCGAACGAAACTCGACGCTATGCGCTCGCCTCGAGAGAACTCTGAGTAATGCAGCTATCTCAACCATCGCGAATGTCTAAAACCGCCCTAGACGACGACAGTCGGGTACCTCTTTTCTCTTCCCCTCCGGGACATCACCGAATTGGAGTCACCATGAAGCTCAAGCACCTGTCCTTGCAGTTTGCAACCATCGCCTCCTTGCTACTACTCGTCGTCTGCGCCCGGATAGACGAAGACCCCGAGCTCGTTCGCCAGCGCGCCCAGGCCGAGAACGTCACCATCATTAGGGACGATTTCGGCGTGCCCCACATCTACGGCAAGACCGATGCGGATGCCGTCTTCGGCATGCTCTACGCGCAGAGCGAAGACGACTTCAACCGAGTGGAACACAACTACATCTGGGCCACGGGCCGACTGGCCGAGGTCGAAGGCGAGGACGCGATCTTCAGCGATCTGCGTGCCCGGCTTTACATGACGGTCGACGAAGCGAAAGCCGCGTACGACGCGGCGCCAGACTGGCTGAAAAAGCTCTGTGATGCGTTTGCCGATGGCGTGAACTACTACCTCCACACGCATCCCGAGGTCGAGCCAGAGCTTCTCACGCGGTTCGAGCCCTGGATGCCGATGTTCTTCTTCGAGGGCTCGATCGGAGGCGACATCGAGCAAATCCCAGTGGACGGGATCCGGGCTTTTTATGGCAACGAGGCAGCCATCGAGAATCTGGTGAGCGACGGGCTTCATGAGGCCGAGCTCGCAGAGCCGTCGGGATCGAACGGTTTTGCGATCTCCGGGAAATTGACCGAATCCGGCGACGCCATGCTGCTCATCAACCCGCACACTTCTTTTTTCTTCCGCGGCGAGATCCACGTCGTGAGCGAAGAGGGGCTGAACGTTTATGGCGCGTTCACCTGGGGCCAGTTCTTCGTGTACCAGGGATTCAACGAGAACACCGGCTGGATGCATACATCGACCCGGGTGGATTTCATGGATGAGTTCGTGGAGACCGTCTTGGAGCAGGACGGAAAGCTCGTGTACCGGTACGGCGATGAGCTGCGGCCGGTGGAAGTGTCCGAGGTGACGTTGAAGTACCGGCATGGCGACGGGATGTCGGAGCGCACCTTTCCGATGTATCACACCCATCACGGACCGGTGACCCATGAGCTGGACGGCAAGTGGGTGGCCACCAAAATCAACTGGGATCCCATAAACGCGCTGCGCCAATCGTTCGTTAGAACGAAGCTCGGCGGACATGACGAGTTCTGGGAGATGATGGACATCCGCACCAACTCGTCCAACAACACGGTTTATGCGGATTCCCAGGGCAACATTGCCTACTACCACGGAAACTTCGTTCCGAAGCGAGACCCGCGCTTCGACTATTCCCAACCGGTAGACGGCAGCAATCCCGAGACCGACTGGCAGGGACTCCATACCCTCGAGGAGATCGTGACCGTCGTCAACCCGGAGAACGGATGGATTCAAAACTGCAACTCCACGCCATTCACCTCGGCGCTCGAGTACAGCCCGCGACG
>SDBT01009681.1_pt1 | contig 15613 bp, 25 predicted proteins | sample 2277101 | NCBI WGS metagenome assembly SDBT01 (sample SAMN10404973, study PRJNA504765) | marine sediment metagenome | isolation source: marine sediment core GS10_PC15, 103 cmbsf | place: Arctic Ocean: Southern Knipovich Ridge | collected 2010 | reverse complement strand
GGATAGTACCATGGTGAACATCGGCAGGGTTGAAACGCTACTGACAACACCTTGATTCTGCAGGAAGACCAGCTGTCCGTAGCCGGAGAGAGCCGCTAAAGGAACCGTTGCCCAGTGCGTTATCAGGTTGATTTTGTTTCTGCCTCCCTCGCCCTCCTGCGAGATAGCCTGCAGCTTGGGGATAACCGGGACCAGCAGCATCATAATAATTGAAGCCGTGATATACGGGTAAACCCCCATAGCGGCTATGCTGAGACGTTTCATGGCGCCGCCGCTGAAAAGGTCCAGCATGCCCAGCAGTGCATTTTGCTCGAATAATTCCCTCAAGGCAGCAAGGTCTACTCCAGGGAGAGGAACATGTGCTATAAAGCGAAAGATTACCAGAATACCGATGGTGATGAGAATCCGCCGTCTTAAATCAGGCAGACTGAAGGCATCAATCATTGCCTGGAACAGCTTTGGCTTACTTTGCCTTGGCCGCATTCCCCACCTCCTCTGCCTTGCCACCGGCTGCCTCAATTTTAGCTTTAGCCGCCGCCGAGAATTTGTTTACCTTTATTACGAGGGCATGATTGATATCGCCATCAGCTAATATCTTGACCGGACGCCTTAAAGATTTAATAATCCTGGCAGCCAATAACTTTTCCCGCGTTATCTCACTTCCGGGCTCAAAGATATTGAGTTTGTCCAGACTAACGGTATCGTACTCTATTCTGAAGATGTTGACAAAGCCACGTTTTCGTGGCAGACGCTTAATCAATGGTAATTGTCCGCCTTCAAAACCGGGACGTATCTTATATCCGGCGCGGGACTTCTGCCCGTTACAGCCCCGTCCTGAATAAGTGCCATGACCACTACCGTTACCACGGCCAACTCGTTTCCGGGCATGTCTGGAGCCCGGACTGGGAGAGAGATTATCCTGCCTCACCAATTTCCTCCTCTACGGTAACAAGATGTCTTACCTTATTAATCATACCTCGAATTGCGTTAGAATCATTATGAATAACGCTCTGGTGCAGCCGATGGAAACCGAGAGATTCCAGGGTTCTCCTCTGGGTTGCATCGTAGCCGATACCACTCTTAATCAGGGTAATGCGCAATTTACTCACCGGTTTTTGTCCCCTCCGGTGGCTTCACGCCTAACTTGCGTTTGGCCACTTCATCGCGCGGGTTCTTCAACTGGCTGAGGCCGAGTATCGTCGCCTTTGCCACATTAATGTGATTAGGCGTGCCCAGCGATTTGGTCAGGATATCCTTGATTCCGCAAGCTTCGAGCACAGCTCGAATGCTGCCGCCGGCAATAACCCCGGTACCTGGCGCCGCCGGTTTCAATAAGACCTTGGCGGCTCCGAATTTGACCGTAAGCTCCTGGGGGATGGTACTCCCGGAGAGCGGCACTTTAATTAAGCTCTTTCTGGCTTTTGTCCCGCCTTTATTAATTGCGGCAGGCACTTCGTTGGCCTTGCCGACGCCGATACCTACGTGCCCCTCACCATCGCCGGTTACTACCAAAGCGCTGAAGCGCAGTCGTTTTCCACCCTTCATCACCTTGGCCACGCGATTGATATGCACCAGCTTATCGTTCAGATTCAATTCCATCGGGTCTATTTTGCTTATTATTTGTTTCATCAGATGTTAAACAATCTTTCCTAAAATTTCAATCCGCCGTGCCGGGCAGCTTCGGCCAGGGCTTTAACCCTGCCATGGTACTGGTAGCCACCCCGGTCAAAGGCTACCTGTTTTATTTTCTTACCTAAAGCTCGTTTGGCTAACAGGGCGCCGACGATTTCCGCTTCCGCCGACTTTGATTTGCCGGCTAAATCAGGCTTAATTTCCGGGTCAAGGGTTGAAGCGGAGGCTAGAGTATGCCCTTTTACATCATCGATGACTTGAGCGTAAATATGGTTCAGACTCCGGTAAACGCACAGGCGTTGTCTGGAGGCAGTGCCTTTCACTTTTGCTCTCACGCGGCGGTGTCGTCTGTAACGTGCTGATTTTAGATTAATTTTTGTCATATCTCTTACCCGCTGGTTACTTTGCCGGCTTTACCTGGTTTCAGGTGAACGGTCTCACCGGCATATCTGATACCCTTACCTTTATAAACATCAGGGGGACGAATAGCCCGAATATTCGCTGCCATCTCGCCAACCACTTCCTTATCAATTCCGGTAACCTTTATCTTATTTGTTCCCTCCGTGGTCAGGGTTATACCCGGTAATGGAGTTACCTCTACGGTATGTGAGTATCCAACTCTAATTGTAAGTTTATTCTCGGCTGGTTCTGCGCGGTAACCCACACCGACTATTTCAAGGTTCTTTTCGAAACCGCTGGCAACGCCCTCAACCATATTAGCCAGCAGGCTTCGCGTCAGCCCGTGTAAAGAGCGATGTGTCCTGTTGTCGCTCGGACGGGAAACGGTTAAAGTATTATCCTGCAGGGAAATCTTCATATCCGGATGAAGACTGCGGCTCAGCTCACCCTTGGGCCCGGTTACGGTTACCCTGTTTTTTTTAATGTTTACCGTCACACCGGAGGGTACGGTTATTGGCATCCGGCCTACTCTAGACATTTATATCACTCCAGTCTCTGTTTACCATATGTAGCATAGAAGCTCCCCGCCAAGTCGTTGTTTCCAGGATTGTTGTCCCGTTTTCACACCTTTAGATGTAGAAAGGATAGCAATTCCCAGACCTCCGTAAACACGGGGGATTTCAGTACGCTGAACATATGTCCTCAATCCGGGTTTACTCACTCGTTCCAATCCGGAAATAACCGACTGATTACCTTCATAATATTTTAGATGTATCTTAATTATTCGCTCTGGTTTGCCTTTTATCACTTCGTAATCGGTGATAAAACCTTCTTCCCTGAGGATTCTGGCAATCGAGAGCTTCATCCTTGAAGAGGGCACCAGCACCTGCAGATGTCCTGCCATCAGGGCATTCCGTATTCTGGTTAACATATCTGCAATTGGATCAGAGATGGTCATTTCTATCCCTTCATCAGTAATTAATTACCTGTTACCAGCTTGATTTTCTCACGCCCGGTAACTGGCCGGCAAGCGCCAGACCACGGAAGCAAATACGGCACACGCCGAACTTACGTATATAAGCACGAGGTCGGCCACAAAGCTGACACCGATTGCGCTGCTGCACTTTGTATTTAGCTGGTTGCCTTGACTTTACAATCATTGACTTCTTAGCCATGCTTATCCTACTCCATCCTTCGTGAAAGGCATACCCAGTGATTCCAGAAGATGCTTTCCTTCCTCATCTGTATTAGCCGAGGTCACAATGCATATTTCCAGTCCACGTACTTTGTCTACCTTGTCATAATCCACTTCAGGGAACATAATTTGTTCCTTTAGCCCCAGGGTATAATTACCCCAGCCATCGAATGAGTCCGGGGATACTCCCTGAAATTCTTGTAACCGGGGCAAAACAGCATTCAGGAGCTTGTCCAGGAATTCATACATTCGCTTTCCGCGCAGGGTTACCTTTAATCCGATGGGCATCCCCGTTCTTAACTTGAAGTTAGCGATTGATTTCCTGGCGCGGGTGGTTACCGGATGCTGCCCCGCAATACCGGTTAAATCACGCTCGGCCGCTTCCAAAGCTTTGGCATTTAGAATTGCCTCGCCCATGCCAATATTAATTACCACCTTTTCTAAACGCGGTACCTGCATAATATTTTTATAACCACTAAGCTCCATCAAGCTGGGGATAGCTTCTTTATACCGTTCTTTTAATCGTGACATTTAGTCAATTACCTCGTGACAGGAGTGACAAATTCGTACCTTCTTGCCGTCTTCCAGGAAGTGAAAGGCAACACGTGTCGGGCGATTGCATTTATTACACAGTAGCAGGGCATTTGTTATGTGAATTGGTGCCTCAAGCTCAATTATTCCTGCCTGTCTCACTCGACCTTTTGCCCGGGTATGTTTTTTAATAAAATTAATGCCATCGACGATTATCTGTTCATCCTTCGGGTAAGCAAAACGCACTTTTCCCTTTTTACCCTTATCCTTACCCGTGACAACCAGGACAGTATCGTCCTTTCTAATCTTCATAAATTACAATCGACCTCACAAAACTTCAGGTGCCAGCGAAATAATCTTGGTGAAATTCTTTTCTCTTAATTCCCTGGCTACCGGACCAAATATGCGTGTTCCTTTAGGGTTGTTCTTGTCTGTTAGAATCACGGCGGCATTTTCATCAAACCTGATATAGGAACCGTCAGGACGCCGGTATGACTGAGCGCTTCTGACGATAACAGCCCGAACCACCTCCCCCTTCTTTACTAATGCTCCCGGAATTGCCCGCTTTACCGCAGCGACAATGATATCGCCGACGCGCGCATACCTCCGGCGTGTACCACCTAAAACGGTAATGCACATTATTTCCCGGGCGCCGCTGTTATCCGCTATCTTTAGTCTGGTCTGGGTTTGAATCATAATTATTATACCTTAAATATCAGGTTATTTCTTCTGTTAATTCTTCTGGTTTAACATCTGGTTTAACATCTGGTTTAACTTCTGGTTTAACTTCTGGTTTAACATCTGGTTTAACTTCTGGTTTAACATCTGGTTTAACTTCTGGTTTAACATCTGGTTTAACTTCTGGTTTAACATCTGGTTTAACTTCTGGTATTTCTTCTGTAATTTCTTCTGGTTTAACATCTATTACTTCTGACTTGGTTATTATCTCGGCTACCCGCCACCGTTTCAGCTTTGAGAGCGGGCGTGTCTCTACAATCCTTACGAAGTCGCCTGATTTAGATTTATTGTCTTCATCGTGAGCCTTATATTTGACGGCTCTTTTAACCGTTTTCTTATATAATGGATGACGCCTTGGTGTTTCCACAGCCACAACTACGGTTTTATCCATTTTATCGTTTACGACACGGCCAAACCTGGTTTTGCGTTTTTCTTCCATACTTTCCGAACCTACCTTATACCCAGTTCTCTTTCTCTGATTATGGTCTTTAGTACAGCAATCTTCTTTTTTACTCTCCGGAGTTCACGGTGGTTCACCAGCTGCTTGGTAGCCAGCCGAAAACGGAGGTTAAAAAGCTCCTGGTGAGATTCCTCCAGTTCCTTAGCCGAGTCAGCGGCATTCAGGGCGCGAAATTCCTTAGTTTTCAATTTGAACCAACTCCCTATTTATGGAACTATCAACGGACGTTATACCGGTTTCCCTTACCAGAAATCGAGTCTTTATCGGGAGTTTATGCGAGGCGAGGCGCATCGCTTCTTTAGCTATGGATTCGTTAACGCCTCCCATTTCAAACATGATTCTACCCAACTTGACGACGGCTACCCAATGCTCGGGGGGACCTTTACCTCCACCCATGCGTGTCTCTGCCGGTTTCTTGGTGACCGGTTTATCCGGGAAAATGCGTATCCAGACTTTCCCACCGCGGTGTATATGACGGGTCATCGCCCGCCGTGCGGCTTCTATTTGTTCACTGGTAATCCAGGCTGATTCCAGCGCTTGTAACCCAAAATCACCAAAGGCAATCGTAGTTCCAGAGTGGGCTGTCCCTCGGCGGTGTCCCTTATGCGTTTTGCGGTATTTTACCCGTTTAGGTTGCAGCATCTTTCCCCTCTTTTTCCACAACGGTAGACGGTTCTACCTCCGCGGTTTGCTCTGCGGCTGATTCATCAATATTTTTCTCTGGTTTTTTAGCGGTGGTTGCCTTTTTGCGTTTCGGTGATGCTGGCTTAGTCGGCTTCTCTTCTGATTTTGCAGGAACAGCTTTCTTCGTACTGGTCCTCGCTTCAGGTTTAGCCGGTTTTACCGCCAGTGCTTTTTCCTCGGGTTTTTTGGCAACAGGCGCTGGCTCTTCGGGTTTTTTCTCTGGTTTTACCGCTGGCGCCTTTTCTTCGGCAACAGGCGCTGGCTTTTTGGGTTTTTTCTCTGGTTTTACCGCTGGTGCCTTTTCTTCGGCAACAGGCGCTGGCTCTTCGAGCTTTTCTTTCGTCTTTTTCACCGGTTTTGCCGTCGGTGCCTTTTCCTCGGGTTTTCCGGCAACGGGCGCTGGCTCTTCGGGTTTTTCCTCTGGTTTTGCCGCTGGCGCCTTTTCCTCGGGTTTTTCGGCAACGGGCGCTGGCTCTTCGGGTTTTTCCTCTGGTTTTACCGCCGGCGCTTTTTCCTCGGGTTTTTCGGCAACAGGCGCTGGCTCTTCGGGTTTTTCCTCTGGTTTTACCGCCGGCGCCTTTTCCTCGGGTTTTTCGGCAACGGGCGCTGGCTCTTCGGGTTTTTCCTCAGCTTCCACAACCGGTGCTTCTGGAAGAATCTCGCCTTTATATATCCAGACCTTTACCCCGATCCGACCGAAAGTAGTATGCGCCTCCGTAAAGCCATAATCTATATCAGCCCGTAGCGTATGCAGGGGTAATTGTCCCTGGTGCATCGTTTGACGGCGAGCGATCTCGGCATCACCCAATCTTCCGGCGCAACTAACCCTGATTCCCTTAGCCCCAGCCTGAATGGTACGAAAGATAGACTGTTTCATGGCTCGACGGTAAGCAATGCGGCGCTCAATCTGTTCGGCAATCGCTCTGGCTACCAGATAAGCATCAAGCTCCGGCTGTCGAATTTCCTGAATGTTTAATCGAACCCGCTTACCGACGAGACTTTCCAGGTACTGTCTCATCTCGTCAACCCGCTGTCCTCCCCGCCCAATGACAATGCCGGGTCGGGCGGTATGGAGCGTAATTGATACATCTTTGGCCTGGCGTTCAATCTCCATTAAAGAGATAGCCGCTTCACGATACCTGGCTTTAATAGTATTCCGGAGCTTCACATCTTCTAGCAAAAACTCTGCATAATGTTTGTCGGCATACCATCTAGCCTGCCAGTCTCGTATGAAACCGAGCCTGAAACCTACCGGATGAACCTTATGACCCAATTAACCCTCCTACTCAGTGACGATAACCGTAATATGGCTGGAACGCCTGAGGACGCTGTTGGCTCTTCCTCGAGCTCGAGGGCGATGCCTTTTCAAGCTCCGAGCCTCATCAGCAAAGATAGTGACAATCTTCAAGTCCGCGGGGTCCATCTGAAAATTATTCTCAGCATTGGCTGCGGCTGACTTCACTAACTTGGCGACAATCTGTGCCTTTGGTGTCGGTACAAACTTGAGTAATGTCAGTGCTTCATCCACTTTTTTACCTCGCACCATATCCACCAGCGGGCGCATTTTACGCACTGGCATACCGGTATTTTTGACTACTGCTCTTACTTCCATTTCACATTCTTCCTGAACTGATTAAATTGGAACCTGCCTTTATCTTTTTATCGGGGAACGTCTTTCGGACTTGGAGACGTGCCCCCGGAAAGTTCGCGTCAGGGCAAACTCGCCTAGCTTATGTCCCACCATATTTTCGGTTATATAGATTGGCACATGTCTCCGGCCGTCATGTACACCAATAGTAATTCCTACCATCTGGGGCACAATAGTGGACCACCGTGACCAGGTTTTTAGTACGACTTTCTGTTTGGTTCGCATGACCGTTTCTACTTTCTTTAGTAGTTTTTCATCAACGGCCGGCCCCTTCTTGGTTGACCTTGACATTTTACCTCTCTACTTGTCTATTTGTTTCTTCGCTTGATTATCAATTTATCTGAAGCTTTTGGTTTACGTGTTTTATAGCCCAGAGCTGGCTTGCCCCAGGGCGTTTTCGGTCCGGGCATTCCTATCGGGCTTCTACCTTCCCCACCCCCGTGAGGATGGTCACGCGGACTCATCGCCGAGCCTCTCACCGTGGGCCTCCATCCCAGCCATCGTCTGCGACCCGCCTTGCCCCAATTGATATTTTGATGGTCAGCATTTCCTATCTGGCCGATAGTAGCAAAGCACTCACTGCGGACACGCCTGATTTCGCCGGACGGCAATCTAATCAGGGCATAATCGCCTTCTTTAACCATCAGTTGAGCTGATGCTCCGGCGCTTCGCACCATTTGGGCGCCTTTGCCTCGCTGCAACTCAATATTGTGTATTACTGTGCCGGTAGGCATTAGCTTCAATGGCAAAGCGTTCCCCGGTTTTACTTCAGCATTATTACCTGCCATCACAGTGTCATCAACACTTAGCGATGATGGGGCAAGAATATATCGCTTTTCCCCATCAGCGTAGTAGATAAGGGCAATGCGAGCCGAGCGGTTCGGGTCGTATTCAATGGACGCCACTCTGCCGGGAATATCCAGTTTATCCCGCTTGAAGTCAATAATGCGGAACATTCGCTTTACCCCTCCACCCCGGTGGCGAACGGTTACTTTCCCCTGGTTATTGCGCCCCGCATGCCTCTTCAAGGGTCTGAGCAGTGATTTCTCCGGCTTACTTCTGGTTATTTCTTCAAAAGAATAACCACTCATGCCTCGTCTGCCCGGAGAGGTTGGACGGTATATCTTTAGTGCCACTCAGCTTCCCCCTTTATTCTAAACACCCTCAAAGAATTCTATTTTGTCGCCTTGCCGGAGAGTGACGATGGCCTTTTTCCAGGATTGAGTTAATACCATCTGTTTACCCACCCTCCGTGTTTTACCAGGTACGGTTAGCACGTTTACCGCGTTAACCTTAACCTTAAAAGCGGCTTCTACGGCCTTTTTGACCAGTATTTTATTAGCCTGTTTAGCTACCTCAAAGACATATTTATTTTGAGCCTGAAGTATGGAGTTCTTCTCGGTGATTAAGGGACGGCGCAGAACTTCATAGAGATGCATGGTTCTCCTCTTGAGTTAAACTTTGCCCCCATAACCGTTCCGCTTTACGTACCGCTGTCTCAGTCATAAATAACATCTTGTAAGATAGGATGTCAAGTACATTAAGCAAATTGGCGGTTATTATCTTAATTTTCGGTAAATTACGAGCTGATTTAACCACGTTTATCTCCGGTTCGCCAGTAACTATGAGAGTTGAATAGCTCGCTTCCATAGCGGCTAAAATCTCTACCATGTTCCTGGTCTTTGGCTCTTCAAGTTTTAGCTCCTCCAGTATCTTTATCTCTCCATCCACAATCTTGGCGGAAAGAGCGCACCTCAGGGCTAACTGGCGCATTTTCCTGGGCATTGCCTGCCGGTAGCTTCTGGGATGCGGGCCAAAAGTGATGCCTCCGCCACGGCGCAACGGCGACCTTCGGCTGCCCGCCCGTGCAAAACCGGTGCCTTTCTGTCGATACATCTTCCCGCTGGTGCCGGCAACCTCACTCCTTGTTTTCGTAGATGCGGTTCCCTGGCGGGCATTTGCCCGCTGCCTTACCATTGCCTGGTGCAGTACCCCTTCGTTAAATGGCACGGCAAAAAGCAGGTCGCTTATTTCAATCTGCTTAATTACTTCCCCTTTAAGGTTATAAACTGGAACTTGCACCTTATTTCTTCCCTCTGGTCGATTTCCTTATCAATAGTAAGCCGTTATGGCCGCCGGGCACGGCTCCTTTAACTAACAATAAATTACGGGCTGCGTCGGCTTCATATACCTCTAAATTACACACGGTGACACGCCTGTTCCCCATATGTCCCGGCATACGCATCCCTTTGAATACTCTGCCCGGAGAGGTGCCGGCGCCAATAGAGCCCGGGGCACGGTGCCGGTCAGATTGCCCGTGTGTCTTGGGACCACCGGCGAAATGATGGCGTTTCACAACACCGGCGAAGCCTTTGCCTTTTGATATACCGGTGACATTCACCAGGTCACCGGTTTTAAACTGGCTGACATCAAGCTTTTGCCCCACTTTGAGGGATTCAGTATTATCTACTCTAAATTCCCGAAGATGTTTAAACTGCCCCAGTTCCTTGAGATGCCCCCGCCGGGGGGAGTTAAGCCGCTTGGTTTCACTAAAGCCAAGCTGGGCAGAATTGTATCCTTCTTTAGCAACTGTTTTTATCTGCACTATCGGGCAGGGGCCCGCTTCAATGACAGTTACTATCTCCATAGAGCCGCTCTCTTTAAATACCTGGGTCATTCCCAGCTTCTTTCCGATAATCGCTTGTATCATATCTTACACCACGTTAATGGTTAATACCTTTACAACTTAATATCTATTTCAACTCCGGCGGGCAGGTTCAGAGTAGTCAGTGCATCAATTGTTCTGGAAGTTGTCTCCGTAATATCAATAAGACGCTTGTGGGTTCGTATCTCAAACTGTTCCTGCGAGTCTTTGTCAATAAACGGGGAGCGAATAACACTGAACTTCTGGATGTGAGTAGGTAAAGGCACCGGCCCGATGGCTACAGCGCCAGTACGTTCAACTGCCTCAACAATCTGCAAGGCAGATTGGTCTACTACCTTGTGGTCAAAACCTCTCAGCTTGATGCGTATCTTTTGTTTAGCCATATCTTCCACCCACAGTCTTTTCACTAATCTGTTCGGCCAGGTCTGCCGGTAGCTGTTTATAACGACTGAATTCCATAGAATGCGTGGCTCTGCCCTGGGTAAGCGACCTTAGTCTTGTCGCGTAGCCGAAGACTTCGGCCAGGGGTATGAGGCAATGAATAACGTACACTTCACCCTGGGTGTCGATTGATTCGATATGCCCCCTCTTGGAATTGAGGTCACCTATTAAATCACCCAGAAACTTCTCCGGTGTGAGCACCTCAAGTTTCATAACGGGCTCGAGCAGGACCGGTTTGGCTTTGCGGGAGACTTCTTTAAACGCTATTGAGCCAGCCATCTTGAAGGCTATCTCTGAAGAGTCGACATCGTGGTAATTTCCGTCATAAAGGGTAACCTTGACATCCACTACCGGAAAGCCAGCCATTACTCCGGTCTCCATGGCCTCCTTAATACCGCTTTCAACTGCCGGGATGTACTGTCTGGGCAAAGAACCGCCTTTTATGGAATCTATGAATTTAAATCCGCTGCCGCGCTCCATCGGCTCAATCTCAACAAAAACATCGCCGTACTGGCCATGTCCTCCGCTTTGACGGATGAATTTACCCTCAGCTCGCGCCGTTATACTGACGGTCTCCTTGTAAGCAACCCGCGGTTTACCCACCTTTGCTCCCAGTTTAAATTCACTGATTAACCGGCTTACAATAACCTCTAGATGAAGCTCTCCCATTCCCGAGATTACGGTTTGCCCGGTTTCCTGGTTATAGATTACCTTAAAGGTAGGGTCTTCTTCTGTCAGCTTCTGTAAAGCGTCTCTTAACTTATCCTGGTCGGCTCTTGTTTTCGGTTCAATGGCGATGGATAGTACCGGTTCCGGGAAGCGAATTGATTCGAGGAGTACCGCCTGCGAGGAGTCGCATAGCGTATCACCGGTGAACGTAGTTTTAAGGCCCAGTGTCGCTACGATGGCTCCGGTGTCCGCCCCTGTTACTTCCTCACGATTATTGGCATGCATTAAAAGCAGGCGTCCGATGCGTTCCCGTTTACCTCGAGTCGAGTTGAACACCTGAGCGCCTACCTTTACTTTGCCTGAATAAACTCTAAAATAGACCAGCCTGCCCATAAATGGGTCAGAAACCACCTTGAAAGCCAGCGCCGAAAACGGGGCATCATCACTGGCGGGGCGGGTAAGCTCGGCATTGGTATGGGTATGAACGACACGTATCGGCGGCATGTCCGATGGGGCGGGGAGATAATGCGTAATAGCGTCAAGCAGTGGCCGAACACCTATATTCCTGAGGGCACTGCCGCAGAGAACAGGCACCCCTTTATTTGCCAGGGTTACTCTTCTCAGCGCTTGCCTTAATTCAGAGGCAGTAATGCTGTTGCCTTCAATGAAAGCTATCATAATATGGTCATCATATTCCGCCAGTTTTCCGATTAGAGCCTGGCGGTACTCGGCGCATCTTGCCTGTTCCGACTCCGGAATAGGTACTTCCTGCGGTTCTGAATCAAGAGCTCCTTCAAAACGCCATGCTTTATTCTCTACCAGGTCAATAATACCCTGATATGCCGCTTCACTGCCCAGGGGAAGCTGCACCGGCAGCGGGATAGCCTGCAGGCGGCTTTCAATCATGGATATTGTTCGGTAATAATCAGCACCCATTCTGTCCATTTTATTAATAAAGCAGATTCGGGGCACATTGTATTTATCGGCTTGCCGCCATACCGTCTCTGATTGAGCCTCTACTCCGGCGACGGCATCAAAGACTACGACACCGCCATCCAGTACCCTGAGGCTGCGCTCTACTTCCGCCGTAAAGTCGACATGCCCCGGGGTGTCTATAATATTGATACGGTGCTCATGCCAGTTACAGGTGGTTGCCGCGGCGGTGATGGTGATACCGCGTTCTTTTTCCTGTTCCATCCAGTCCATGACCGCCGTGCCATCATGCACCTCACCTATTTTATAGGTGCGGCCCGTGTAATAGAGAATCCTCTCGGTGACGGTAGTCTTACCGGCATCAATATGAGCAATAATACCTATATTCCGGATATGCTCTAAAGGAAAACTCCTGGGCACTGCCTTATCCTTTACTGATATTGATTTCGTTGCAATAACGTTAGAATTAGTAATTGATAACCTCTCACCATCTATAGTGGGCGAAGGCCCTGTTAGCCTCAGCCATTTTATGAGTGTCCTCACGCTTTTTGATTGTTACCCCTTGCCCGCGGAAAGCGTCGGCAAGTTCTGCCGCCAGCCGTTCTGTCATGGATTTGCCGGTCCTGGCTTTGGCGGATTTAATCAGCCAGCGTATCGCCAGGGAAAGAGCACGGTCCGGCGCAACCTCCACCGGTACTTGATACGTAGCTCCACCAACACGGCGCGGCTTGACTTCAAGCAGGGGCGTTGCATTTTTTATCGCCTGCTCCAGAGCGACCACCGGTTCCTTTGATACCTGCCGTTCTAATGATTGGAGGGCACCGTATATTATCCTCTCTGACGTCCTCTTCTGACCACGTGTCATCACCCGGTTAATCAGCCGGGTAACGGTTACACTGTGATACTTACTATCAGGGGGTATTTCTCTTTTTACAGCTCGGGCACGCCTCGGCATCTTTTCTCCTATATTTCAGAAGTTTCGGCCTTTTCTTTGACCATTTTGCTTCCATATTTACTGCGACCCTGTTTACGGTTAGCGACACCGGTGGTATCCAGTGCCCCCCGGACAATATGGTAGCGGACACCGGGTAAATCCTTGACACGACCTCCACGAATCAGAACAGAGGAGTGTTCCTGTAACTCATGTCCTTCACCGGGGATATAGGCGGTGACTTCCATCCCGTTGGTCAGCCGCACCCTGGCTATTTTGCGCAGTGCCGAGTTCGGCTTCTTAGGGGTGGTTGTCTTTACCTGGAGACAGACCCCGCGTTTCTGCGGGGAACCCTTTCCCTGCAAGACCTTATTTTTTAAGGCATTATAGGTGGCGCGCAGGGCAGGCGTTTTGCTCTTTGCCTTTGTTCTCTTGCGCCCTTTACGGATAAGCTGATTAACGGTTGGCAATTTTTTGTTTTCCTCCTCCAACAATTATAATGGATGAGCCGAGGCTCATCCATTCCAGGCCCGCTGGGAGATTATACACTATTTTTGTTAATCTGTCAGCCATAACCTGGTACCGGACACTAAATAAAGAGTGTACCACACCTGATATCTGCCTGTCAACAAGGGGGGAAGGGGGGTTTTGATGGGTTGGAAGGAGGTCAACTTAAAACCCATAAAGTTTACAGTAAGGTTAACAGCATAGTTTATAGATATGGCAAACTAAAGTATGAAAAAGCGGTCAAGTATAGATGTAAATGTAATAGCTTCTCAAATTATTGGTAAAGCTGCCGATAAAGCCCACATAGTCAAGAACCTTTGATGCTGTGGCTCTGGGTAGGTTAGGTGGATTGAAGGGTGGTAGGGCGAGAGCCGAGAGATTGTCTAAGGCTAGAAGGTCTGAGATAGCTAAGAAGGCTGCGTTGGCTAGGTGGGGTAAGTAGACTCACTAAGGTTTGTAATAATTCTTATACTCATCTGGGTATTGTTTCCTTAATTCATCTATTATTTCTAATGGTGTATGCCTAGATTGGAATGCCCCAATAATAATTCTAAGGGTAAGATTCTCTGGGCAAAACTCGTATTCTTTGGGTTTACTACCTATAGCCTTTGCTAATGCATTAAGCGGATAAAGGGATGCATCATGATAGTTTGGTGTACACTTTGAAGTAAATAGCCTATTACTATCTGTTGGCTTAAAAGTTATTGACCACCCAAAGTGTTTAGTGGTAGTGAAATTAAGGATAACAACATTCCCATCATCATTTAGGTTCGTTAATATAATATAGCGATGTCTTGCCCCAGTATCACGAAGACGTAGAGTGTCTCCAATTTTACCTGTAAAAGGCATTTCACCGTTTAATTTCTTCTAAATATTTCATTTCGTCAATATCGTCTTCAAACTCTTTGATATCCTCTTGGGTCTTTCCTAATTTACGCAATAAGTGGGGATAGGTAGTTTTTATACTTGAACCTTGAGGGTCTATATATTCGGGGAACAATGTGTTGTCATGATGGTCTTTGAACAATTGGTCTGCATCTTTATATTTATTCTTCTCAAAGATTTCTTCAGTTAGTTCTATTTCTGCCCTAGACAGTTTGCTTTTATCGCATTCTTTTACTAACCTTAAATTATGCTTACCATCATTTTCTATATGGTCACCCCAATATGTTTTGGCTTTGCGATGTCTATATTCAGCCCTATCTAGAGTTTGACTTACAACTTGTCCATAAGGCATAGAACATAAATTATCATAGAATACTGGTCTCATCCATCGATTTAAAGATTCTCTCTCAATGCTGTACAAAAGTTTAATACATTTAACGTAATTCATCTCCCCGCCGTTCATTCCCAATAATAAACAGGCAACTTGCGTTGCCTTAATCTCGTTGTACAGCGAAAGTTCTTTACTCATTTCCTCCCCTGCTTATCAATGATTCTCTGTTTAAATTGTAACATCCTAGTATAAATTGTCAAGAGTGATAGCATCTATTTACCCTTACTATAGAACAATTGTTCTTATGTAGTATAGCATATCTTGTCACAATATTAGAAATATTTTCTTAAAGGTTTTATTTGTATTTGGTTGGCAGTTCCCTACAGTACAAACAAACCCCCTCATTAAATCATTTGACATATTATCAGGATTATGGTATGCTTATCTCAGAATGTTAGCTAAGATGTTTAAGGAATATTATTATTATACCTTTACTTGGCGCTATAGCGGCGCGGAGGGGGTTTGCCTGTGAGCAAATAAGTAGATAATTCTTAAAGAATTTAAAATATAAAGGTTACCCAGCAGAGCCCTCCTCGCAGAGGGTTTTTTTATTTTACTTAATTAAAGGAGAGGAGAATGATAATAATGAAAACAGAGGCAACCGAAGAGGAAATAGCCAATGTGGTGAAGGAAATCAAGAAATGCGGACTGAAAGCGGATGTTTCTAAAGGGGAATTCAGGACGGTTATCGGGCTGATGGGGGATGAAAGAAAAGCGCCGTTTTCTCATTTCGCGGTTCTTCCCGGGGTCAAAGAGGCAGTGATGGTGGAGACTCCATATAAATTAATAAGTAGGGAATATAGTAAATTCTTTGACGCCGAGAGTGAGCACCGGGTAATCAAGGTCGGCAATGTCAGCATCGGCGGCGGTGAGCCAATATTTATTGCCGGGCCCTGCGCTATCG
>SDBT01009680.1_pt1 | contig 15614 bp, 14 predicted proteins | sample 2277101 | NCBI WGS metagenome assembly SDBT01 (sample SAMN10404973, study PRJNA504765) | marine sediment metagenome | isolation source: marine sediment core GS10_PC15, 103 cmbsf | place: Arctic Ocean: Southern Knipovich Ridge | collected 2010 | reverse complement strand
ACAGTACTTTGTAACTTCTAAAGTCCATGAAATTACCCCGATTCGAGTTAAAACGACAGTAGATAAGTTTAAATAATGGATTTACCACGTAGATTGATTGTGACAACCATGAAACGATCAAAACTACGTATAAACCCAAAATTAAAGAACCACGCGGAATTTCAAAAACTTTTCGCACGATGGAAAAAAAGAAATCCGTTGAATGAGGTTGAAAGCTTCACTACTCGAGATTTCAACCATGTTCAGTTCTGGAGACCACTTGAATTGGCAGCTATCGAGAATTGGTCGATTACTGGAGCTAGTTTGTATTATCGTTCTTTAGGCATGACAATTCCTTCGTCTGAAACAATTTTAAATAGTTGTCACCAAGAAGGTGATGAACAAATGGAGATTCAGCTCAATCATACTTTAGAAAAGTTTTTTCTTGATCTACCTAGTAAGCTCCGACGTCGTTTCCGTCAATTAGGGGTTATCATCATTGATGTACATGAAGATCCTTATTATGGGAGTCCTGATAATCCTGATGTGCGCGGAATTAAGTCTAAACGAAGTGCTAACTTAGCTTATTGTTATTTGACTGCAGATCTCTACACTCCGACTGGGAAAGTAACCATAGCACTGGTTTTATGGCGACCTGGGGAACGCCTCGAAACGGTATTTGGGGACCTTTTGACACGAATAGAGTTCATTCTAACCCCTAAACTGATTATTTTCGATGGTGGATTCACTAGCGTTAACATTATGAATTCATTGCTTCAAAAAGGAATTTCTTTTGTCGGTAGGCTGAGAATTTCATATAGGATTCGGCCCTTAGCCTTAGCTTATTCGTTAACAGATAACTGGGAGGAATCACGTCAATGGCATGCGATGACTTTGCGTGCAAACGAAAAGAAACCAGAAATTACGGTTCATGTTACCTTTCAAAGAGTTCATACTAAAATGAAAGCATTAGTCATCTCTCCAGATTTAGATTGGACTCCAGAAGAAGCTGAGCGGTGGTATGGGAAAAGATTTAACATTGACACGGGTTATCGTGATAAGCATCAATTTCAGGCTCGGACGAGTTCGAAAGCATTAGCTGTTCGGTACCTGATTTTGCTTTTTGCATATATTTTCTGGAATTTATGTCAAATCTTTTTTCTCCTCGTGAAACGTGGACTTAACAAGAGTCTCTCCCGAGTTTCAAAATGGCGGCGGGAATTCCGTACCATTAAGATCTTTTTATTGCGAGATGCTGTCTTATGACAATAAATAAAGGTACTAGGAGGTGATAAAAAAGAACTTACAAAGTACTGATCAAAGAACGGTTCATAGTAGCTGATTTGAAACAAGGCTTGAATTGTTTTTATTGTCTGTAATAAAAGCCTAAATATCAAGGAACGGGTAAATACTCGAGTTGACTGCTCACATAATTTCAGTATTCCCGTGTCTAGATTTTTCCTTTTTTAAAGTTGATTTACCGACAAAAAGGTTTAAATAGTGGTAGTTCTGCATATAGAGACTGGAGAGTCAAATATATGCATTTTGAAAGAACTACCAATAAAGCATTAACTCGTGATATTTATAAAGTTTGTGACGGAGAACAAACAAAAGAAATTATTGGTGAATATTCACCTAAAAGTACATATCAACCCAAAGATATTATTGGGACAGTAATTGAAGCGTGTTTACAAAAAACATCCTTGGAAGATGTCTGTGAATCGAAAGATAACCCCTCTGCAGACCGAGTCCAAGATCGGATAAATGAGTTAGACTTAAACCAAATCGATCAATTACTGAATGGTTGGATGAATGAATGGATAAATCGGCTACGATTCCATAAGAACACTTGCTTGACTATTTCTATTGATTTTCATCAACAACCCTATTATGGTGATCCTTCACCTGAATGGGTTGTTGGAATGAAACGTAAAAAAGGGACAAACTATTGTATTTGTTTCGTTTTAGTCACCATTACGACTAATAAGATTCGATGCCCAATTTATGTAAAGTTACTAACAAAAAAAGAGTACAATGATAAAGTAGGTCTATTTACAACGATTTGGTCTAGATTACCGGTAAATCTTAACATTAAAAGAGTTTTTCTTGACCGTTGGTTTAGTGTTGATTCTATCCTTGAATTTCTGGAAGATAGACGACTTAAATACGTTATGGCAACTAAAAGAGTTTCAGCTGTAAAAAAATCCCTCGTCACGATTCAGGAATGTTTGAAACAGTTAGCTGGTCTTTCAGGTGTCAATTTTGAGGATAAAAGAGAGCTGGGTAAATGGGTTCGTAAGCGTGGGCTAGATACGTTCACAGTAAAAACTATCACTCTAAAAAAAGGTGGAACACCGACCACCCTTGTAGCTGCGTTTGTCAGGGTTAAAACTCATAATCGAGATCCAACGAAACGTTGGACTTACGCCTTATATCTCTATATAACCAATTGTCGTGTCTCCCCTCGTTATATTGTCAAGTTATATAGTAAAAGATGGATTATCGAGACCGACATTCGTTGTATTGGCACGTTTAAAGCTGTAACGAATAGTACCAGCCCTCAGCTAAGATTTTTATTTTTTGGTCTTGCAGTGCTATTTGACCTTCTGTGGATCTTTTATTCTACTCTAACTAATCGTTTACTTGATTGTTCTACCGAAACTTTTAATAATCACTTTTTCGTATTCATTAAACAATCAGATACTTTACAATTCACTGCTCGAAGGTTTCTTCGGTGTGTTCGTGACGATATCTTTCCGTCGCTACCTTTTCGAGGGGGTGATGCGTGAAAACTGATAATTTAGCTAGATTGTGCATTAGAATTTTATAGTTGAACTCTAGGATTTTCAATAGAGACTCAGGGATTTATTTCTAACCAAAAAAAAGAAAAGAATAAATGAAAAGCTAGTGTATAGATCGTAAAATCCCTTGTGGAAGATGATTCATCTTATGAGTTTTGCAACAGAAGAATCTGATTATGAAAATTTATCACTTTTACTACATCCACTAAGAAGGAAAATATATTCTATTTTAGCAGAGAACCCAGGATCATATTTTTATGACTTAGCTAAATATTTAGAATTACCCCAAGGAACACTAAATTGGCATTTAAAGCGATTAGAAAAGGATAAGCTAATAAAATCAATAAAATATGCAGGAAAACGTATATATTACCCTTCTGGCTTACGATCAGCAGAAGCAGAAAGAATTTTCACCGTTTTAAGGCCCGTTACTGCAAAAAAAATGTTTAATTTTATCTTAAACAACCCTGGTGCCTTTCAGAGTCAAATTGCAAAAGGAATAAATCCTCCTGTCCATCATGACACTGTTAGGTATCATTTAAACAGATTAGAAAATGTAGGACTGGTTGAAACTAAGCGTAGTGGTCGAACAGTGCAAATTTTCCCAGGAGAAGTAGCAGAAAATCTTCGTGATGGATCTTTAACGGCAATATCTGATTCTTATGTGAAATATCTTTTGGAAAAGCTTCGAGAAGGATGTTTGCATCCTGAAGTAGTATTACAAAGTAAAAAACAATTAGTATTAAGAATTGAATGTCCTAATGGTGAGGATATGATTTTGAATCTCCGAATGAGCGAGTGGGAGATTTTATCTATAGTAGAAAAAAAAGAAGAATCTTGATACTCATAGGGATAGAGGGGTTTTGAGCCTTTTAAATTAAATTATTCGGCACGATAAATAAAGAAACACTAATTCAAGGCACTCAAGGAAACTAATAGCATGGCTACTCGATTTGATTCTAAAGGTTATGCCAAACAAAGATTCCTTACTCTCGGGTCAAAATATTTTCCGATAGGTCACTTGAGAATAAATACTTCAAAACGTAAAGGTTTTACATTAGCAGATAGTACTGTTGCTTTAATTCAACAATCCATTGATATTGTGGTGTCTGCAAAAGAATCAAAGATAATTATCCCTACTTCAACTGCAGATATTTTCCGATATGGAAGTGTATTTATAGAAATATTTGATAATTTAACGCAATTTCAAGTGATTTCTCAATTGAAATCACGATCTCGCAGAGGACATAGAAAAGATATAGATGTTTTAGAATTTGATCTAAAAAAAATCGAATTAGCACTAAAGAAAAGTCCAGCTCCTTCAATTAAAATTCAAAAAGATGAAAAAATGATACGTGAGATCAAACAATCTTATCTAAACCTAGTAGAAGGAAACAAATTTGATACTCTCGCAAATAATGCTCTCAAGAATCAGAATCTTTTTGTCTTAAGTGATTCAGAAGGGAGAAAATTTCATATTTCGTTTTTACGCCAATTGAACTCATTAAAACTTAGAGATACAGAACTATCTAAGTCTCGCTCCCATCTTGATAAGATTAGAATAAAGAAAAAAGAATTGAAGAATAGAATATCACTATTAGGAAAAGACCTATCTCAATTCAAAAAAGAAGTAAACATTCATAGGGAAAACATTGGTATTTACAAATATTTAGAAGAAAAGGAAAAGCTCTTAGCAGATCCAGATTTATCATTACTGTTAAAACTATTGACAATCTGTTTAGAAAGATACGTTAAGATGATAGAAAGACGAGAAAACCGAAGATTGGATGAAAGAGATGCTTATTTGGGATTAGTACTTGATCCTACTCGTTTTAAGGGTTTAACGGAGGAATTATGGCGTGAAATTGTATTTATCATTCAAACGCATGGTTTCGATTTAATTGGGTCTAAAAATTGGTTTAAATTCTCAAATACAGAGGATTTAAGAAAATTTGTTGTAGAAAGAGAAGTTTTGGAAAAGTTTGCTAGGATACGGAAACTGGAGAGTAAACTCGATGAAATTGAAAATCTTTTAGAGGAAAATCCTAATTATTCCTCAGCTAAAGATTTAATCCGAGAATGTGACACGAAAACATCCGAAATTAATAAATTGGATGAAGAAATACCTAAAGTTAAAGAAGAAATTGAATCCCTCTCCTTGACTGTAAAAGAAGAAAGAAAGAAGATCCAAACATTTTTAAACTAAAGTGAACCCAGGATCTCGGTTAAAACATCCGCAGCTGTTGTTTTTTTAGAAAGTAAGAGCTTTTGGTCTTTTAATTTTTCATCTAATTGATCTTTACTTAAACCTTCTATTTCTCCGCGCACCTTCAATCTCTCAATACTTGTTTCGAGCTCTCTAGACCCTTTTTGAAGATCTACAAGCCATCTTCTTGCTTTTCTTTCTTCTATAGCTAACTTTTGTTGAACAGAGGCCAATTCTGACGCATATTCATCCCGTAATGTAGAATAAACTTCTGTTGAAACTGCTTGTGCCCGTTTTTTTTCCTCAATTTTTTCGAGACGCTTTTGCCACTTTTTTTCCTCCTCCGATAATGTTTCTAGCTCTAAAGGTTTTGATTGAAGGGTTTTTTTCTCCTCTTGAAGAGCAGAAATATTTGATTCAATTTTACCAATCATATCATCTGACTCAGATTCAGTAATCAGCCCAATCTCAACTTTCTTGGTTAGTTCATCAATTTCTTTGAGTAAGTTCTTCAAATCATCTTTAATTTCGGTTTTTCTCTTTCGAGCATATAAATCATTTAAAATTTCATCTGGAATGTTCTCAACCGTTTCGGTTGGAGAAGTGGAAGGTCTTCTCGAAGGGGTAGGTGGCTCTGTATGAATTTGAGGAGTAGGTTCTGTTATAGGAGTAGGACTCCTAGATCTTTTAATTGGAGTACCACAAAATCGGCAAAAACGAGCCGTAACGCTAATTTCTTTACCGCAATTAGTACAATAAGTCGTTTGGGACATGATAAGATCATTCTCTATTTTCTATTATTCTAACAAAACAAAGTCGCAATACCCATTAAAAAGACTTCATATCGGCTAGTGATTAAGTTGAAAAGATTGTAATAACCTTCAAGGATTGACTAAATAGGGTCGTTATAAGTTTTTTCACTCATTTTTTCGAGAAATATGGAACTGTAATGGTGGCAATATCAGAATATGGCTGTCCCAAACACATTGCAGAGGAGGTGTTTGAAAAAATCGTCTTACTCTTACATTGTAAATCTATGAAACTCTATAGTAAGAAGAAGAAAATTTAAAAGAGAAAAAGGCACAATAATGAATAAGGAAATATTTAACAGAAATACCAGAAGTCCCCTTCCTATTTTATTAAAAATGGGGGGAAAATGGCTGCACTTTATAAACATCTCCTGTCATGATAGGATAAATATGCTGTAAAGGAAATTCTGTAGATGATTTCCAGGTGGGAATAAACAGAATTATTTTGAACAGACAGCTAATAGTTTATAAACTATTACTAAGGAAAGAAACGTAAGGTAATCGAATTACTGGCCTTATTTGAAGGTAGAAATGAAGTAACAGTAATTGAAGCTTATTTAAGTTAACTAGCCATCTTTGGAGTCCAAGTTATTTCTTATGTACAACAGGGTAGGTAACCCTTGACCACTTAAAAAATATGTCGAACCTCAGGGAGAAAAATAAGATGTTTCATACCTATAAAATCCAAGTTTATCCGACCGAGGAACAACAAAAGGTACTATGGGTTTTATCAGAGAAATGCCGCTTACTCTATAATTTTGCTTTAGCGGAGCGGAAAGACGATTGGAATGAAAACAAAGCCCTACCTTTCAAAAAGAGGGAGAATATTCGATATATTGACCAGCAAAACTAATTACCAGCTCTTAAAAGAAACCATCCTGAATATTGCTGGGTCTACTCCAAAGTCCTCCAAATGACCCTAAAGAAACTTGATACTGCTTATAAATCGTATTTTTCGTTAATAAAGAATGGAGATAATACTGCTCGTCCACCAAAATTCGGAGGGAAGGCTTATTTTTTTACTCTGTGTTATAATCAGAGTGGATTCAAGTATAAAGAGAGTAGCATAAATTTATCACATAAACATCCTTCTCAAGCAGACCTGACGATTGAATTGACCTTTAGACCTAAAGGAGAGATTAAACAAGTAGAACTCTTCCAAGACTATAAAGAACGGTGGTTTTTAGCAATTAATTGTGAAATATCCCCTTCTAGACCGTATCATGATAATGGATTGTACCAAGCGATTGATTTAGGGATAAATAATATTGTTTCTGCTGTTAATTTACAGTCGCGATTTATTCAAATACCTAATAAACGCCCTGAGAATTATTGGCGAAAGAAGATAGTTGAAGTGCAATCCAAACGTGACCATTGCAAGAAAAAAAGCCGTAAATGGCACTGGTACAATCGTAAGTTAGTAGAGATAAAAAGAAAACAATCTAATCAATTGAAAGACTTTCAACACAAGATATCTAAGGTGGTAGTGACTAATACTAAAGCTAACACTCTCATTGTTGGCGACCTAGCGGTTAAACAAATGGCTAGGAAGAAAAAATTAAAGAAATTAAAAAAATTAAAGAAATTAAAAAAATTAAAGAAATTAAAGAACCAAAAGACATTAAACTTTTCACTCCAAAATACAGGACACATAAGCAGGTTTGTACAATTCCTGACATACAAAGCAGAAAAACTAGGTAAAAAAGTAGTTAAAATTGATGAAAAGGATACTACCAAGACCTGCTGTTTATGTGGATTGAAAAAAGATAGAAAACTATCTGAAAGGACTATTAAGTGCAATTGTGGGAATCAAATGGATAGGGACTTAAACTCTGCTGTTAATATTATGAGTAAGTTCCTCCAAGAAAAAAACCTATTGCATCAATCCTCTGTGAACGAGGAATCTTTCTTACATAAGTGGAAAGGTTTTTTGCGATACACAGCCAATGGTAAAGAGAAATCTTCCCCTATGGGGTTCAGCGGACTCGCAGGAAACCCCTTGCTTTAGCTGGGGGTAGTTCACAGCTCTGTAAAAGAGAAATAATTATGAAAAAAGTGCCATCAATAAGCTCCAAGAATGGAATCATTGAAAGAACTATGAAATACTGGAGTGAGGAGAACTTATGGCATTCGTGTGAATTAGAACAAAATTTTGATAAGATAAGTAAGTTCTTAACAAACGAATATAAACTAATTCCAGAGAAAGAGAGAATTGGAAAAGGGAAAGTATTTATTATAAAAAGCGTTGTAGAAGGATGTTTTAAGCTTTTAGAAGATAAATCTAAGATAGATTTTCTTGAGTACAGCAATAAGATGTTTGATTACGCAGAATTGAGGGATGATAATTTTCTTCAGAATTTTTCTCTAGTTTTAATAGCGAAATCATCTACAATCTCACGAAAAGAACTTGAAAAGGGATTGAAACACATTAATACAAAGTTTGCAAACCACTCAAATTGGGAAATAAGAGAAATTTCTGCTTACACTATTCGAGAAGGCTTAAAAGTTTTCCCTGAGGTCACATTAGCTGTATTGAATGAATGGCTTTCAAACAAACCAAATGCAAATATTCGAAGGCTTATAGCGGAAAGCTCAAGACCAATGACTGATATTAAGTGGTTAAGAGACCCAGATAAGAATGATCCAATTCTAGAAATATTAATCAAACTCAAAGCAGATGAATCTGAGTATGTCCGGAAATCTGTAGGTAACAACTTTAAGGATCTATCTAAATATATGCCTGAAAAGATTTTAAATTTAACAGAGAATATGATTCACCGTGCAAATATTACTGTGAACAATGATCTTGCTTCTAAAACAAAAGTTGAACTTGGGGAAGAAAAATTCTACTTAATATGGACATTGAAACATAGTATGCGTTGGCTTAAAGAAAGAAATCCAGAATATCATAAAAGAATAGAAAAGATATTAGGCCAAAACTATGTATTATATTTCAACGAAAAAAGAAATCGAATGGCGAAACCAAGATTAAGTCTGAGGGAATAATTATGCGAGACTCACTCTCATGAGTTTCACGAATTATCGTTTTCCAAATTTCTAATGAATCAGCGTTTACCTATTGAGCATTAAGGTAACGGAAGTTTATTTATACCAAAAAAATGAGAGAGAATTTTTCATTCACTTATCTTTCAAGGTGAATTTGGTGAGAATGAAGTGGACCGGGTGGGATTTGAACCCACGACCTCCTGCAAACTGGATTGCTACTCCAACGAGTACAATTTGCCAAGCAGGCGCAAACTACCAAGCTGTGCTACCGGCCCAATGATTTATGCAAACTTTCTGTCTCTGATTCAGACAAGTAACTATATTCAGTGAATTTTAATTATAAATTTATTAGTATCTAATTATGATGTAGTATTCAAATTACTTGGAGTTCCTTATATATTCTTTTTTTTGACTAATTATCAAACAAAAAACCAAATTATCGAATAAATTAAGAAATTATAAGCCAATAAGATCATTCATACGTTATGTATACCGGAAATAATATCCATAATTGAAAGAGCAATATCATTTTGCAAAGAGCTATGTTAAAAATATCAACAAATTTCAGTAGACTTGAACTAGATAAATTATTTTTATTAATTTATTCTCTTTTAACTTGGAGAAACATCCAATGATGACTGAAATTAGGATATTAAGCCGTGGGGGTCAAGGAGGAGTTACGGGCGCAAAATTATTGGCGAAAGCTGGTCATATTGATAATAAGTATGTACAAGCAATTCCTAAATATGGGGCTGAACGGAAAGGTGCACCCATTTACGCTGATGTGCGTATTGCAGACAAACATGTGAAAACGCACGCCCCTGTAATTCCTTCAAATACGCATAGCTGGATCGTATTAGAGCCATCTCTGATCGAGACTATTCCTTTTGATGATCTTCGACCAGGAACAATTGTTATAATAAATGCGAAAGAAATTCCACCAATCTTGAACGAACAAAAGGCATTAAAGATAGGAATAGTAGATGGTGTATCTATAGCACAGGAATGTGGTTTAGTTAAATCTGGTACAGTCATGGTAAGTACTACCATGCTAGGAGCTTGGATTAAAGCTTCAAATGACTTAATTAGTTTAGATGCCTTGAAAGAGGCTACAAAATACCAATTTAAATCTGGTGACCTACTAGATTCTAATATAAAATCAATAGAGCGTGCATATGAACAATTCAAATTTATAGATTAATTGGGTAATACAAATGACTGATGAAAATGAAATGAAAGATCCAGTTCTACCACTAGGTAGGCCTACTATTGGATCAGCTGGGAATACAGGTACTTGGAGAACAAGTCGACCTGTTTTCACCGAAGAGATGTGTACTAAATGTTATGCATGTTGGTTAAACTGTCCTGAGGGAACTATTCGAGTTGATGCTGATGGAGAATATCCCTACGTTGATTATATTTACTGTAAAGGGTGTGGAATATGCGTACACGTTTGTCCCAAAGAGGCATTAGAGATGAAACCAGAGTAGGTGAAAAATATGGTACAAACACTTGAAAAACAAAAAACTGAATTAATGACCGGAAATGAATCCGTTGCTACAGCAGTTAAACTAGCTCGGCCCCAAGTTATAGCTGCATATCCCATCACACCACAAACGACAATAATAGAAACACTTTCTGGAATGGTTGCGCGAGGGGAATTGGATTGTGATTATGTAAATGTAGAAAGTGAACATAGCGCAATGGGGACGGCAATAGGAGCTTCTCTCTCTGGCGTTAGAACGTTTACCGCCACTAGTTCACATGGTCTTCTGTATATGGGTGAAATGGTCGTTTGGGCGGGTATGACTCGTATTCCGATAGTCATGCCAGTTGTAAATCGTTCTCTGAACCCTTGGAATATATGGCCCGATCACCAGGATTCAATGATGTTTCGAGATGCTGGTTGGATTCAATTCTATGCTAAAAATAATCAAGAAGTATTAGACCTTACACTTTGTGCCTTCAAAATTGCTGAACACCATAAGATTTGGATGCCTGTAATGGTATGCCTTGATGGCTTTATTCTTAGCCATACTTCAGCTCAAGTTTTTGTCCCTACTCAAGAAGATGTAGATGAGTTTTTACCACCCTTCAAACCGTTAGCTATGCTAGATACTAAATCTCCTTTTGCTCACGGTTCTTTGACTGATTCACAAGGAACATGGGATCTTAGGATGTCAATAATTGATGGATTTGAAAATTCAAGGGTAATTATACCCCAAGTATTCGAGGAATTTACTCAAAAGTTTGGTAGGTTAGGAAAACCGCTAGTTGAAATTATTGGAGATCTTAACGAAGCTGAGGTAGCAATTATGGCTTTAGGTACTTTAGGAGAAGAAGCTGAACAATCATTAGAGGTTTTAAGTGAAAAAGGGATAAAAGCTGTCGTTATTCGACCCCGAGTTTTTCGTCCGTTTCCGAAAAAAGAGTTAATTGCTGCTTTGAAAAAGGTTCCTAAAGTTTTAATTATTGATAGGGCTGTTTCATTTGGAAACTCAGGTATAATGGCTATTGAAGTTCAAGCAGAACTTTATGCGAATAAAGTCAGTATAGAGTTCCATAATGTTATCAAAGGTTTAGGTGGAATGGACGTAACCTACATGGATATTGCGGCTGAAGTGGAAAAAATAATGTAACGGAGGAAAAAAAATGAGCATAAAAATACCCCAATTATTAGATCGTCCTGATGTTTTATTAAGAGGAAATTTTGCTTGTGCTGGCTGTGGGCTTTCAATTGCATATAGAACTGCAATTTCAGTCTTAGATAATCCTATTGTTGTAATTCCAGCTTGCTGTGCGTCAGTAATTCAAAGTTTACATCCAAATGTCGCCTATAATGTTCCCACTTTGAATATAGCTTTTGCAGCTCATGCAAGTGCTGCTTCAGGCATTTCACGCGGTAAGAAAAGACGAGGAGAAAAAGTAACTACAGTAGTCTGGTCTGGAGATGGTGGAACATATGATATTGGTGTTTCAACATGGTCTGGTGCCGCAGAAAGGAACGAAGATATCCTCCATTGTTGTTATGACAATGGATTTTACAGTAATACTGGTGCTCAACGAAGTGGGGCAACACCTCGAGGAGCAATAACCACAACTACCCCTGCTGGTAAAAAGGATAAACGAAAGAGTGTTACCAGAATTATGATGGCACATGATATACCATACCTAGCTACTGCTAGCGTGGGTTATCCGAGAGATCTTTATGCTAAAATAAAGAAAGCAAGCCAAATTGAAGGATATCGGTTTATTCTAATTGACGCTCCCTGTCCGACTGGATGGAACTCAGATCCTGCTATTACACGTGAATTAGGCAGACTAGCTGTTCAAACTGGTTATTTCCCATTATTTGAAGTTGAGGAAAACAAGCTTACATTTAGTAAACGAGGAGCACGTTTCCGTGATCCAGAAAAACGTAAACCTCTCGAAGAATATTTGGGTAAACAGGGTCGCTTCAAAAAGATGACACCCGAAAACATTGAAGATTTAAGGAAAGATCTACAACGTGAATGGGATCTTCTAGCAAGATTCGAGTAGAACCGAAAATGGACTCGTTCGGGTCTAAATTATTCCCTCTTTTTTCAAGATTCTCTCTAGGACTAGGTTAAGCTTGTCTGTCCATCGGGTCTTATGATAAAGTATTGAGCCATTAATAACTGATAATATGAGTAGCATGTAATATTGAAGCTAAACTGGTGATTCTTTTTTTTCAATCATTTATTCGAAATTTTTCTCCCCTATTATTCAAATATAAACTTCTAAGTCTTTATGGACCTTATCTAAAGCTGTTTTCCCATAAAATAACCATCAGTTTCAAACCCAAACTTCCTATAATAATCTCTCACTCCTAAACCAGATGTTACTATGATTTTCTGGTAACCCTTATCTCGAGAGAGTTCTTCCGCCATTGAAATCAACTTTTGGCCAATTCCACGATGCTGCCATTCCTGGTTCCTAGGCAATTCCCCTATTCTTACGAGTTTTCCATATACATGAAGCTCTCGGATAATTGTTGCAGGGGGATCAAGCGTTTCTGGCCGAAAAGCAAAGGAAGAAGGTTCTCTTAGCCGTAAAAAGCCGAATAATGTTTTTTTATCCTCGGTTTCATACGAAATGAAGTGCTCTTTGCCATCAGATGCAGGATAATCGAAAATATGGTACTCTTTTTCTTTGTCAATCCAGGAAGTATCATCCAAGATGGTTTGATGGCCAACTTCGCGACAACGAATACAAGAACATTGGCTATTTCGTTTTGTAAGAATTGCTTTCGCTATCTCTCTCAAATTTCCAGAACGTACACCGTCTACTATCAGATACGCAGGGATATCACGTTGAATACGCTGAATGCGAACAAAAGAAGGCGTAATTTCCTTAATTTTAGCAACAACCTCCGCTACGTCAGCTGTACTATAAGGTGTATATTCCTCTTTTTTCCATAAATCAAAGAGTCGTGTATTTGGCAGAACTAAGGTTGGATAGATCTTCAAAGCATCAGGGATATACATAGGATCTGTATAAAGCTTTTCGAACATAACAATATCTTCATCAGGGGTTTGAAAGAGATTAGGCATCATATGCACGGTTACTTTCAAACCTCCATCTCTGGCAAAACGAATTGCTCGTTGGACATCCTGTAAGGTATGATGACGCTGAATAAACTGTAAAACCTCGCGATTGAGGGTCTGAAGTCCAATCTCAGTAATCGTTCCTCCTAATTTCAGCATCCTGCTTACGTGAGTATTTGTACAATAATCTGGTCGTGTTTCATACGTTATTCCTATGTTTCGTATTGCACTAGTTTCAGCATTCTTTCGTGCTTCTTCTAAATCCTTTGATGTAATACCAGTTATTCCATCCAAGCATTCTTTTGTAAAATATTCTTGATAGTCAGGAGATGTTGCTAGAAATGTACCTCCCATTACCACTAATTGGACTTTGTCTAGTGTATGACCAATACTCTTAAGCTGGCTTAAGCGAGTCTCAACTTGGGTGCGTGGTATAAAGTCATTTTGTATCCCCCGCATTGCAGCTGGTTCTCTACCTGTATAGGATTTTGGTGCTCCCATTACATCCGGGCAATAAATGCATTTACCTGGGCATGGAGAAGGTTTTGTCATAACTGCAACTACTGCTATTCCACTAATTGTCCTTACACGACGTACTTGTAATAACTGTGTGAGATAATCTTTGTTGTAGGCTGAGATGGTGTCTGAAGCTAGTATATATTCAAGGATCTCCGAATTTCTGACGAACCTCTTCAATTGATAGCGTTTTGCGATATTTCTCTTAAGAGTCTCAAGTTTCGATCGAGTAGGATCAGGTTCATTTACGAGTTCTTGAATAAGATCATTTAAGGCATTTACGAGATTATCTTTAGCTAACTCATGCACAGGTACATACTCCTCGGAATTAAGGAGAATAAGCGGGGAATGAAAGAATCAACACGCTAAGAGATATTATTGTATGGATAATTAATAATATTATCACATTCTTCTTTTCTCCTATTTTTTTGAAGAAATATGGTATTATCCAGTAAACAGTATATGGACAGGGAGCGATGATATATCCTTTTTCATCAATAGTTGCTAACTTTTCCTCTTGTTTTGTAGTCATATATATACCAAATAGTATAAAATTTATAAAATGCAAACCAAATAATCCCACCGCAAGACGATCCATATTACCAATTATTAAAGCTACGATGATACCTGTACCAAGCGTCAGTGTTCCAACATCTCCAATCAAGATTTTTGCTGGAAACCAATTATAGTATAGTAATACGAGATAACCGCCAAGTAAAGAAGAAACAAATAGCGTAACAATCGAATTATCTAGAAAAAGTGCTAATACTAATATGATTACCAAAGAAATAGAGCCATTACCAGCTTCTAATCCATTAAATCCAGCTAGCATGTTAAAGGAGTTGAAGGCGAAATTTACAGCCAGTGGAATTACAACTAGGGTATATAAATTTATAGAAACACCATTTGGGAGAGAAATAAAACTACCTAGATCTAATATTCCTAATAAACCAAGATCGATCGTGCTTGTACCAACATTCAATGCCATTAAGGGAATTGCAGGTAAAAATCCAAGTAAAACCTTTTCACGCCATCTTATTTTAAAGACATCATCAAGAAATCCGATTAATCCAGCAATTACAACACTGAGAAGCCCAGCAAAGAGGGGTTCGTTAATCTCCGATTCAGGATATGTATATTCCCAAATAAATAATATAATTAAAATGGTGAAAATAAATCCCAGTAATGGAGCTAAACCTCCGGGTTCTGCGATTATCGGTTCATCTTTTTTGTGTGCATCGACCGTAGTAATATTCTGTCTCAAAGATGCACTAATAATCCAAGGGATAAGGAAGCGGGTAAGAATTCCTGATATAATTATTGCGAAGATAGCGATAATAACTATTTCAAGCGAAAACATAAGAGAATATCCTTCAATTTTCTATTTTCTTGTCATTCTTACGAAGAAGAATCTAAATTAAAAGGATTTAACAAACTTACCAGAATTCCCTTTCCTTCAGATGAGGGATGAATGGCAAAGAATAACTAAATCAGGAAGTTAAGGAAGGGGATAGAACGAATAAGAGTATGATAAGGCTTGGAAAAAGAAATGATTCCTGTTTTTATTGGAATATGGAGTTAAAAGGGTTTATATAGGTTTCTTATGATTAACTATCTCAGGTTTAGTGTATGGTTTTGTTGACATGGAAGTTCAGAATTAATCCCACAAACAAACAAGAGGAATTACTGTGGGAATTATCAGAGACATGTCGAGTATTGTATAATCATG
>SDBT01009679.1_pt1 | contig 15615 bp, 9 predicted proteins | sample 2277101 | NCBI WGS metagenome assembly SDBT01 (sample SAMN10404973, study PRJNA504765) | marine sediment metagenome | isolation source: marine sediment core GS10_PC15, 103 cmbsf | place: Arctic Ocean: Southern Knipovich Ridge | collected 2010 | reverse complement strand
GCAATTGGGAAAATTTAATCCAGTCCAACTATTGACAGAACCTCCTATTCATAATAGAGTTATTGCATGCTGGACGGGAGGACTGCGTATGAATGCACGAATCCCTGCTTCCATTAAGCTTGTATCCTTATTTATAGCAAGAGCACAGGTGCTTCTGTGTGGTACACTTGAAAGTCTAGAGTGGCTGCAAATGTACGCTGCCGATGTTGCGGAGGCTGTCCATGCCCGATAAAAGGTCAATGAACCGCATAACCAGTCCAAAGATAACAACATACATCCTGTATGCAGCACTGCTGTTGCTGATGCTGCCGGGATGCAGCAAAGGTGGCGATCCGGTTATCCCGGATGCGTCCGGCGAAGATTCTCAGCCGGCCGGACCCCAGTTAACCGCCGGAACGGACTATCCTGAGTCCAACCCCGGCACATCCGGAGGGAAAGCGATCTGGGGAGTCTGGGACGTCACTTTCAGCAAGGAAAATGGTTTCGAAGTAATTCCGTTGCGAGGTGTCGAGTTCACCCTCAACGTCAACGTTTTCCTTCAACCACCGGCAGGATCGCTGACGAACATCAATATCGACATCGTCAACTGGGAGAAGCTTTTCATCTCAGGTTCGGTTACAGTCGATGTTTCAATAACCCACCCGTTTCCGCAGTACACGGAATTCACCGGATTCGATGTCATGGGAACCTTGATCGGAACCGGAACCTACATAGCGAATTCCGATATCGGCATTATGTACTCCAAGCCGAGAATGGATCCCATCCTTCTGAATGCGGACGGTTACACACGATGGATGAACCCGCTGGAGTTTGTCAGTGGCGGGCTTGTGGGATTCGAGGAGGGTGCTCTGGGAAATAAAGGCGTATGGTGGGGAAGCACCCTGAACCCGTTCAAGTACTTTGCAGACGGGCTGTACACGACCGAGACGGTCGCCGCTCATTTCCAGAGCGGTATCGATGTTATCAACAGGGGGCTTTTCTCCACCGGACAAACCAACACCCGGCGTTATGACATCCAGTTTGCCATGACCGAATTCGGGCCTGACGTGAGATTCCAGTACGTGATTCTCGCAAGCTGGAAAGAACCCAGCCCGGTTCCTCCGTTCAACATTCCCGAGGATTTTCCCGCCGAGGCCAATCTGCAGGAACCGATCCACTGCGCCATTTCAACTGTCGGAAGTTCCCTGTACTGGAATTCCATGTACGACAATGGAGGATCGCTTTTCCTGACGCTTGAGGTATTCGACTGGCAGGGCGCAACGAATCCATCGGGTGTTGCAGGAGAAATCAAACAAATCGTTCTGGACAGTCCGGACGAATTCATCAACGGCGGGAACAAGCTGATATTCAATCCCACCGACTGGATTGAACTGCCGGGGGACAGCAATAACTCGATCAAACTGGCTCTTGATATAGGTCAGGTGGAACCCGGCGGACCGTGTCCGTACGATAACGATATTCTTGTCACGCTTGTTACTGCCGAAGAGGGTGATTACGACAACGGTCTCGGAGCCGCGTATCCGGCCAATGCTGTTTTGTCGGCGTATGCCCGCCTGTTCGTTGACATGGGCTATGTCTGCAACGAACCCCCGATTCTCTGGATCGAGAATTGTCCTGAAAATATACTTTCCGCGGCGAATAAGTCGTTCATGTGGGATGCGGTTGACGACGTCACTCCGAACGAACTTCTCGAATACAGCTTCAGGATGGACTCCGATCCCTGGACAGCCTGGGAACTCGATGTAAAAATCGGCTACTTCGAAAATATGACCGAAGGTTCTCACACGCTTGAAGTGGAATGCCGCGACAGCGACGGCCAGGTTACTCACGTAGAGTGCGATTTCGTGATCGATCTTCCGCCGGAACCCCAGCCTCCGGAAGTTGAGTTTGCAAACTGTAATCCATACGTCCGGAATTCCAGCAAGAATTTCAATCTGGATATTTCCGATGACTACACACCTATTTCGCTGATCAAGGTCAGGTATGACTATGACGGTTCCGGATGGATTGGCATGCCCGACGGCACAACGACCATTCCTCTTACCGGCCTGAACTCCGGAGGTCCGCATACTCTAGTGGTGGAGGTCGAAGACCTCGACGGAATGACGGACCAGGCGATTTGTGTTTTCGATGTCAATTTCAAGCCGTCCGTATCGATTGACAACTGTCCTGCTGTCGATCTGAACGCCAGTTCAATCGATTTCACATGGACCGGCGTCGACCCGGAACTGGATCCGCTCGAATACCAGACGCAGATCGACATGAGCGGTTGGACCGGATGGGGCCCCGCTACGAACAGATTTTTAAGCGGTCTGTCATCCGGTAACCACGTGTTCTATGTACGAGTCCGCGATATAACCGGCGGTCAGGACCAGACACAATGCAATTTCTCCGTGAATTTCGGTCCGACAATCTCAATCAACAACAAGCCGACCCAGGACGTCAACGGTATATCCTACATATTCAACTGGACCGCGTCCGACGATCTCGACAGTCCGTTGACCATGGAATACAACGTTGAGCTGGACGGGGTCTGGCAGGGATGGCAAACCGGAATTCTCAGCTACAACTGGACTCCACTGACATCCGGACCCCGTACTTTCAGAGTACGGGTCAGGGATACCGGGAACCCGGGTCTGTGGGCTGAGGATGTCTGCAATTTCTTTGTGAATTTCAAACCAGGTGTAACGATCGACGACTGTCCGGTTGGAGTCTGGCCGTCTGAAGATATCACGTTCAACTGGACAGGAACGGACGACAACTCTCCTCCGGGCGGTATGTCGTACTCCTGGAAACTTGACTCCGATCCATGGGCACCCTGGTCTCTTGGATCGATGTCTGCACCCTACACGGGTCTATCGACCGGAGATCACACATTCTCAGTCAGGGTCAGGGACACCGGCAGTCCGGCGCTCCAGTGTGACACACCGCCTGATACCTGTGACACCTGCAACTTCACTATCGATACGGACTGTTCATTCCCGCCTGCAAATGTCATTAATTTCAATGCTTCGGACGGAACCCTTCTTTTGAACAACCGAGAAGTTGAGCTGACCTGGGATGCACTCCCCGGCTGTGTGGATTGGTACGAAATCGAGCGTTGGGACTGGGACTGGGTCGGATACAACGGTTACTGGAATCCGGTGCAAGATGTCATACATCCGACCAACAGTTGGATTGACACCGATGCCAGGTATGCCGGGACCGCCAGCCCGATTCAGTATCGCATCAGGGCTGTCAACGTCGCCGGTAATTCACCGGGATGGTCGACAGATACCGGCTACCCGATCATGCGCAATGTGAAGATGGCCCTGTGGTGTGTCGCCGATGACCTTATTGGCACAAATCCGGCAACCCCCTGGTCCAGGGGCGCCGCCGACTTCATGGACTCTAATGAATTCTGGAACAAGTACGGCATAAACTGCATACTGGAAAATACCGGCAATTTCTTCTGGATTGACAACCCGGCATACAGGCACCTCGTTGGTGGTGAGGGGGGGATGATGCACTCGGATTACGGTATGCCGGGGGTTCTGGACGTGTTCTATGTCGAGTCGTCCAATGGCAACTACGGTCGTGGCTACTGCATGTGTTACTGTCCCGGGTCGGCACACAACCTTAACAACGTATACATTGTCCTGTGCAGAGATACCAGGGGAGTTCCGCCTTCGGAGAATCCCATCGTGCTTGCGCACGAGAACGGTCACGCTATCGCCAGGTTTTTCGATGAGTACCAGCTCGACCCGAACCGGAACCTGATTCTCGACGATGGAGTTGATTGCAATGACGTGGATACGTGGTGCACGGTTCCTCCTAACTCACCCTGGCTGTTCTGCGACGATAACTCAGCGTATCCCGAGAATCCGGGCGCGTCCGGTAAAGTTCCCAAACAGTTGATGTGGTACTCTTTCATTGGTTCTACGATTCCCCAGTATGACATCACCGAAGTTCAGTGGTTCTGGGTTGAAGACTGGATGCATGGATATGAGGCGAACTACCCGTATCCGTAAAGAGAAAATCAGGCAGGACTGGGAAAGATTGACGAGAATCTGACTGAGATTTTGATAGAATTGGAGTCCTTACCACGAAGGTGAAGCCATGAAATTCAAGTTATTCATACCATTGCTCATAATCATTCTTTGTGTTCCGTTTGCTGCGAAAGCGATCGACCAGGCTACGGTCGACCAGTTCATTTTCCTCCTGCAACAGCCGGAGTTGAATATCTGGGGAGACGGAACATTTGACGACACGACTCTGCAAGAAGGTTTCACGATCATTCGACAGCAGGCTATCGATGATGAGAATGACATCCTGCATCGAAAGGTCCTCTGGGCGATGGGTGAAACCGGTCTGACGGTTTTCGTGCCCGACCTGGTCGACTCCATGGAAGCGGAGTCGATCTCGGTCTGCTATTCGCTTGGGAAACTGCCGTCGGAGGCGGGGGTGTATGTGCTGATCGACATGCTTGACGATGAGGACATGTATATCCGTGAAGCGGCGGCGTACGGACTTGGGTCGCTTCCATACACTGAGGCTTTTGAAGAAGCTAAAGACGATGCGATTCTCGCGCTGCAGGCTCATCTGCAAATCGAAGATGAAGAGTGGGTCCGGGAGACAATCGATGCGGCAATCGTGATGATCGAGACCGGTGTTGCGACTATTGAGGCGTTCGAGGAAGGCAGTATAGGGATGTAAATTTCACAGAAACCGGAAATTCAAAGGACGATCTGACGGTCGTCCTTTTTAAATTAGCAGATAACGGGGACACCTTTCGGTCGGGGACGACCGGGAAGGTGTCCCGCTGATTATTTACCCGGTGTCATGTGCTTCCAGCACATGAGCAAACTACCGTTGATATTCCGTCTCCCCAAGATATTTCAACCTCTTGGTTTCCTCGTCCCATTCAAAAGCAATTCCCGGATGTCTCCACTGCATACGGGTTTTTTCCCACCAGTCCCCTACCCACTCCGGCGGCTTGCCGACAAAGTGAACCGTTACGTTCTCGGAACCATACAAAAATCTGATATAGGAACCCATCGACACCGGTCTGAAATGCACACCTTCCCACCGCCACGGCACATTGACAAGGAAAATAGTGGAATCATCCGGAAGATCCTCAGCATGTGCGGCGACAAGGGCATGAATCCGGTCAGCATTTTCACTTGATATATTCCAGACCCTGTTGTGGATTTGCAGCGCACGGTTTGAAACACCAAGCACAAGGACCATGAGAACAACGGTCCAGAAGTACCTGTATGACGGAAAACGAGAGACGCCGATACCTGCCGCCGCTCCGACCCATAATGCCAGTCCGGCAGCAGGAACATAAAGGAAACGCGAGAAATCGAGCGACTCCTCAACACCTGCTATCGGTCCCACCGGCAGGAGCAAGGCAAGTATCCAGAAAAAACCGAGTACAATGACAGGCCATGCAAAACTGTTCTCACCCTTTCTGCCTGCAAGTGCAGCAAACAGGCTTAAGAACAGAGCGATCCCACCAATGAAACCCACAAGAAGAAGCAGCGAATACCAGCCGTACGTCCAATCCTCCAGTACCAGTCTGTTTATGGGAGTGAAGAGCATCCACAGGTCTCTGATGATGAGATTCTCCCAGATCGTGCTTAATTCCAGGTTGAAATTGGACGATCCATCGTAAGGATCGGAGTACCCGCCGAGATCGCGGTACAGCCAGTAGCGAAAGCCGATCGCGAAGAGTATCACTCCAATGTATGCGATGTAACCCGGCCATTTCGGAATTTTCTTTCTGTCCGGATCACCCGATGTTTGCAGGCTCAGTATCCAGTCGATCAACGGAAGGACCAGTATTATCGCCACAGTAGATTCCTTTGAAAAAACCGCAAGGAAAAAAGCTGCTGTCGAACCGACCAGCAATCCTATGCCGCCTTTCAGACGGAATTTACACCACAAAATAAGTGCCGCCATGAGCCAGGTCATCGACATTACATCGAATCTTCCGCTGATCCATGTAACGGCCTCGGGACTCGCCGGATACAACCCGAAAAAAAGTGCCGCGAAGAGTGCCGGGATTTTTTTGAGACCCAGAATTCCTGCCAGGTAAAAGAGCATCAATGCATTGGCTGCATGGAGAATGATATTGGTCAGGTGAAATCCGGTCGGGTCAACTCCCCAGATAAGGTAATCCAGTCTGAAACTCAGAATCACTACGGGGCGAAACGGGTAGAACTCCAGGAGTCCCATGCGAATTCCAGCGATTCCTTTCGCCATCTCCGACCAGGTCATTCTGAAGAACGGGAAGTAACCGGGATCATCGGCGATAAATCCCACGTTCATCGCAGGCCAGTAGAGGACCACAGTAACCGCAAACACCAGTGCAGGCAGCAGAATTCGTAATGCAATTGCCCGTGTTGACGTAAAAACAGGTTTTCCGGGTTTATTCGTCATCGGTTATTGATGGTCCGCGAAAGCTGGTAAACTGCTCGACCGGCGGCAGGAGGTGCAACTCCGACCGATCCGCCATCCATACAAAACCTATCGCCGGATCGTGCCAGTTGGATACCAGTCGCGCCCACCAGTTATTCACGTCCCATGGCTCTTTATTTACGTAATGGACCCTCGCGCCGACAATTCCGTACTTGTGCTCCAGGTACAGGTTGAAACCCAGGGGTGCGAAATGAGCGCCCTTGTATTCGGTCGGCAGATTAACGATGAAAATATCCGCATTGTCCGGAAGCGTACGGGTATGCTGCTCGAGTGTATCATGGATATGTTTTGTGTAACGCGATGCTTCGGTCCAGATTTCGAGATGTCTATCCAGTGCGAATGCAAAAACAAAAATCAGTACCGTAAGCAAAACGAGCGCGACCATTCGGGATATCTGCCGGCTTCGCCACGAAAAATCTGCGATCGTTCCCAGCCATAACGCAAGTCCGGCTGCGGGAAAATAGAGCCATCGACCGAGATCGAGATTATAACCTACATGATGCAGTGTGCCGGTCGGCAATATCATTAGAACTATCCAGACAAGTCCCAGCACGAACAGTGTGAAATGCATCCTGTTACCGCGACTGAACGTGTAAACAAAGCTGCCGATCGTCAACACCGATCCGACCGCTGTTATAAGGCCGAAGCCGACGAACATGGAACGTATCCAGTACGGCCAGAACTCCCACAGGTCGCGATGGACCGGCGTGACAAGCATCAGGAGCGTGTGATTCCAGATATTGTTCCAGTACGTTTCGAAATCGGTCTGAAAAAGCAGGTTCCGGTTGGTGGAGTCGCGATACCCTCCGAAATCTCCCAGCAGAAAATATGTGAAAGTTAAAAATACGACGATCGCTGCAAGCCATCCCACGTACCAGTTCCACGCGAAACCGATTTTCTTCCCGTCATTCTCTCCCGACTTTGCTCCCAGTACCCAATCAATCAGCGGCAGAAGGAACAATCCCATAAAAGCGGTTTCCTTGGTGAGGATTCCGAGAGCAAATGCAGCCACCGACCATCCCATGTACCGCCGGTCGTCCCGTATTCTTCCAATGCACCAGAGATTCAGGGCGGCAAGCAGGCAGGTAAACGAAAATAGATCGAACCTGCCGCTGATCCATGCCACCGGTTCGACAACGCCGGGATACATGCCGAAAACAAGTCCCGCCGTAGCGGCGCCAAAACGGTTGAGACCGAGCAGTCTCGCCAGACTGAAAACCAGGATTGCATTGAGAGAATGGAGAAAAATATTGGTGAAATGGAAACCTGCCGAATTATCGCCCCATATCCTGTAATCGATGTTCCAGAGCAGGTAACCGCCCGGTCGAAGGAACTCCCACTGGATTTCACCCGCATGGATCATGCCCAGGACTTCAATTATCCTGGAAAAAGTCAGCTTGAAAAACGGGGTGTACGCATAGTCGTCTGAAATCCAGCCGAGGTTTGTCGCAGGCTGGTAGACCAGCATCGGCAGAAGGAAAACGAGCAGGACCAGCAGAAACGGCCCGAAATACTTCTCAATCGTCCGATTTTTAATTTTCGACCGGCTCATCTCCTGTAGCTCTCCCCAGGTGATTCGGCTCAACATCCGGAAGAACTCTCAGCATACCGGATGAGTCGTCCCAGACAAACCCGACCGCTCGACGTGCCCAGTTGTCCTGTACAATACCCCAGTACCTGTCTATATCGTCCGGGTTTTTCTTTAGACCCCAGAGATTTATCCACTCCTGTCCATATTTCCAGTGTACGTAGCCCTCGAAATTTGCCAGTCCGCACGGGGCCCCCTTCCAGTGATCGGGTGTGTTGATCATAAATATGTCGAATTCATTTGGCATACATGATACATGCGTTTCCACCGTAGCGCTGAGTTTCCTGGCGATATCGCCTCCCTCGCACCAGATAATGACCTGATTCCTCAGCGTTACCGTCGACAGAATCAGGAAAGCAGCCAGTAAAGCAATGGCAATATGACGCAGCGGTCTTCTGAGTTCAACGATCGTGACGGAAACCGCTCCAATCAGGAGCGCAAGTCCGACCGATGGATGGTAGAGAAACCTTGCTGAATTAAGATTCCCGTCGACACCGGCCAACGGTAACATCGGAAGCAGGGCTATTACGGTCCAGGCTGAAAATGCGAGCATCCTTATAAGACGCAGTTTGTCGCCTTTTACAGCAGCAATTGTTGAGCCTGTAAAAGCCGCAATCAGGGCCAGAGCACCGGCGATTCCGGTTGCGACAATTGAAGTTCTCATCGCCGGATGCCAGTCTCCCCAGACCTCACGATTAACCGGAGTAATCAGCATCCACAGGTCCTTGACAACCAGGTTGTTCCAGAGATGATCGAAACTCCTGCTGGTGTACTTTGTCGGACCCGCCCGACCGTCGATACCGCCGATATCGCCAAGAAGCCAGATCCTGAAGCCTATCACCAGTGTAACCACGAAAAAATGGACAAGGTACCATCGCCAGTCCCAGTTCGCCTTTTTATTTTCCCTCACATCAGGCCTTGTCCTGAGCAGCATGTCGATGATCGGAAGAAGCAATGCGCCCGCTGCGGCGCTCTCCTTGGCAAACATTGCGACGAACAGAACAACTGCAGAGATCGTCAGCAGTCGATGGTCATTTTTTAACCTGGCATGGCACCAGAAAAGGAAGCTTGTCAGCAAAAGAGTCAATGAGAGAACATCGAATCGACCGCTTACCCAGATTACTGCTTCAGCGTGAGCGGGATAAAGACCGAATACAAGCGCTGCAACCGCAGCGGCAAATCGTCTGAAGCCGAGCATTAGTGCCAGGCAGAACAGCAGTACCGAACTGATGGAGTGAAGGACGAAATTGGTCATGTGAAACCCGACCGCATCCGCTCCCCATAATAAATAATCGATCTGGAAGCTGAAGAATACTGTCGGACGAATGACCTGGAAGTACAGATCGCCCGATTTGATCATCGCGAACGCCTTGAAGTAGTGTTGAGGAGTGAAAGTGAATATGTAGTGAAACGGGAAATCGTCCGAAACGAATCCCGCCGTCAATCCCGGCCAGTAGACGATCAGGGGCACGACAAAGAGAAGAGTAGGAATCGAAAAGATAAGTACTGCTGTCAGGACTCTGGTGGAAATGTTCCTGGTACCGAGCCTTGCATACATCAAGACGAGCGTGTTGGAGTTGTGCAGGCTTCGCATTATGTCGCGCATGGTTCGGTATTAAAAAATCCTGGCCGTTCCGGACCGGGAAAATGTTTGAGGTACTACCAGTTTGAAGGGTAGAGAAATATCCATCCTGAGTGGCTCCTGTAGGTTTATTCAGAGAGCAGTGGCAGGCTCTCTGAAAACTATTTTACCACATGGATTTGAAATTGGAAGTCGGGAGCAGGTTTTTATATCGGTTCCGGTAACACAATTACTTCCTCAGGCTCTTCCGGATGATCGACCGGAGCATCCGGACCGAGTATCTCACCGGGCAGAGTTCCCGGTTCGAAAACCGGTCTGGGAATAATGGGCGGTAATAACCTGATCCGGTTTGTATCTGCATTCCAGTGAAAACCCACGCCCGGACGTCGCTGGCTGAGGCGGATACTCTCCCACCAGCTATCCACTTCCCAGGGATGCCTGTTCTTGTCCTGCCATTCGACATTCTTAATCCCGTGGCGATATTCGATATAAAGCTCGTAATTCAACGGCGCACAGTGTGCACCTTTGTGCAGCCACGGATAATTCACCGTAATGAGCAGAGCGTTTTCTACAAGATCGGCGGTATTGGCCTCCATTACGGCGTTGATTTTCGCAGCGATCTCACCCGCTTCGATCCAGACTTCGTTGTGACGCCTCAACGCGTTTCCTGAAAGGATCAGTACGGCAATCAACAGAACAATTGAAACCCATTTTATAAATTTCTTTCCCAGCATGCCGATCGATACCGCTTCTCCGATTAAAAGTGCCAGGCCTGCCGTGGATGCGTAAATAAATCGGGAACCGAGAAGTGACTCATCGACCCCGTAGGCGGGTGCTGTCGGGAGTATCAATATCAGAATCCACAACAAACCGAAGGTGAATCGGACCAGGCCGGCAATATCAGTACGGAACGCCTTCCATATCGAACTCATGAAAGAAACAAAAAGACCCAGACCCGCAACGATGCCGATTGCGATGTATGCATTTCGTAAATTAACCGACCAGTCAGGCCAGATAAGACGGTTGATCGGTGTGATAAGGATCCAGAGATCCCTGACGAACATATTGTAAAGCAGATTGGAAAAATCTTTCGAGAAATATTCAATATCCCCCGACGGAGTTTTGTAGCCCCCGATATTTCCGTAGAACCAGATTCGGGAGCCGATCACGCATACGAATATGGAAAGCAGTATCAAGTACCACTTCCAGTTGAACCCGACACCGTCTCCATGATGCCGTATCAACGGGAACCTGAATCGACCGTAACGCCATTCACGGGTTTTGAGCTTTCCATCGCCGCCGCGCATGCGTGAAGTTTCGATATGCAGAAGCCAGTCTATTACCGGAATGAGTAACAGACCTGCCGCGGCGCCTTCCTTGGAGAGGATTGCGATTAAATATGCTGCCGCCGCACACAGCAGCCATCGGGCGTCGTCGCGAAGTCTGCCCTCACACCAGAAATGAAAGGACACCAGAATCCAGGTCAGCGAGAGGACGTCATATCTTCCGCTGATCCACGTGACCGCTTCGGGATTCGATGGGAAAATCCCAAACAATAATGCCGCGACTGCAGAACCGATTCGTTTGAAACCGAGTTTCAATGCCAGGAAATAGAGCAGTAAAGAATTGATCGAATGCAGTACGATATTGGTCAGATGGAACCCGAAAGAATCGTCACCCCAGAGATTGTAGTCGATCCTGTAACTTGCGATCACGATCGGTCGAAAGAACGGATAGGTCAGGTCGCCTGTGTGAATCATGGCGAGTTTCTCGATGAAATCATCGAGTGACCAGGTGAAGAAGACGTGCTGAAAAAAGTCGTCGTGATGCCATCCGGAATAGAGGACCGGCATGAAGTAAAAAATCGGAACGAGGAAAATCAGAGCGGGAATCCATAACCGGGAGAGAAATGGAAGTACTGACTGCAGGCTGTCTGCAAATCCGGTTCTTACGGGGTAGTCCGGTTGATCGAAATTCGGACGGGGTCGATATCCTGAACGCAGACGCATGGTTAAATCAGATCAATGCAAGACCGATCGACACCTTCAAAAAAGGTGCTTATAAACTATATCGGCTGAGATGATGCTTATTCAAGTGATAAAAAAACTCGTCCGACAGGATGGACGAGGCTCCAGATTGCTGACAAAGTCTACGGTACTGTAAACGTTGGCTAAATAGTGATCCGGGTGCCACGCTCAAAAACCATCCTGGTTTTTGGGCGTGCCGTCCTGTTTACCCGAACACCGCATAAATACTGAATTCACTGAACACAACACGCCCAAACCGAACTCCAGCTTTGCTGTCGTTCGGTTTGAGCGTGGCACCCGAATTTGACATTCTGAATACCAGATCGACTTTGTCAGCAGTCTGAAGCTGCGTCCGACAGGATGGACGAGGATCCCATGTAATCTGATAAAATTTCAATTCAGCGGAATTATCACGTCCTCGATTCCCGCTGAGTACTCACTTCCGTCGTCCCGAGTGACTGTGAGAGCGCCGGAGTCGTCCAGTCCGGCGGCGATTCCCTCGAACTCATCCGATGCTTTCATTGCTTCCTCATCACGACCGCCTGCTGCATCGACCAGTATCCGAACCCGTTTCCCAGGGTAAAAGCTTGCATTGTCGAAATCTGTTTTCAGTCTTTCGAGATTCTCAGCATCGGCAAGCTCCCATATTTTTTCGTATGCAAGAAGCCATTGAGCGAGCAGGGGTTCACGTTCGATTTTACGGCCGAGTTCGGCTCCGACGGTTGTCATGGTGCGGTGAGGTCCGAGAGAAAACGCGTCGGGTTCGGAATTGACGTTTATCCCGATTCCACAGATGACCGCATCAGGTTTCGCCAGGTAAGCTGAAAGGATGCCTGCAATCTTGCCTTTTTCTGTCAGGACATCGTTGGGCCATCGGACCTTCGAATTCATGCCGTACTCTTTATCAAGAACCTCCACAAGCGCCAGACCGGCGGGTAGAGTCAGTTTCGGAGTATCCCGCCTTTGAACGGGAGAGGGGAAAATTACGGAAGCGGTTATATCATCACCTTTAATCGAGAACCACTTTCTGGCAAGTCGTCCCCTGCCCGCAGTCTGTTCATCTGCACACAGAAGAAGGAAAGGCGCCGATTCGGCGGATGAAAAACGTCTGGAAAGCTCTGAATTGGTGGAGTCGATCGACTCAACAAATTCGATCTCCCATGAGTTGGGAGATTGCCTGAGGAATTCCGCAATTTTACCGGTATCGAGCACAGCTCGAATCTAGTCCTCCTCGGCAAGTTCGATCCACACGGTCATATCATAAACGTAATTGCCGGATTCAGGGCTTCGGCCTTCGTTTTCAGTAACGAACCATGTGATTCTGCCGTCGACAATTCCGGGGATGGTCTCGCCGCGATCGGTAAAATTGACTTTCAGGTAATACCGGATAGCGTCCTCAAACGCGAGTTGATTCGACTCTTCCCTCGCGACCAGCAGGTTCTCCTCGCCGCTGACACCGTGACCCGGGTAACCGTCGCCCCGCCTGGCACGTTCGTAATGATCGAGAGGAACCATGCAGACGAAGTCGAACCTGAGAAAACGTTCTTCCGACGCATATCCCAGGTACTCGATTTCCTCGGTAAGCACACCGATCTGCCTGAACACGGTCAGACGGTCCCTGGTCTTCTCATAGTGAAATCGAAAACCCTCGAGAAGACCGGAGGCATGGCCGAATGCGTCCATTTTTACAGTATCCGAAGGATTCACATCGTCCCAGGTCTCAAAAGCAAGATCCAGCGGATCGTACAGGAGATAGAAAGTCACCTGTTGAAATGTGGAAATCTGCTCGTCGTCCTGTGCCGTTGAAACGACAGCCATTGCAAGCCAGATAAGTACTCCTGTCATCAGAATGTGACTGAAACGCATCGGCGAACCTCCATGCCGGTTATTGTAATTACTTCCGTTCAAGTATACCTCATGGAAACAAAAGTGGGGATATATTCCCGGAGAAGGACTACTTCAGTCTTCCAAGTACTCTTTTCGAGAGCCTGTCCGCCGCTATAAGGCGGGTCAGGACATCATCACCCCACAACGGGCCTTCCGGATAGCTCATAGCCGATGCCGTCCCGGGCAGATCGATCGCCTCTCCGTCGGGATCCGATTCGGGAGCCTTAAATTCATCGATTTGCCATCCGAGTCGATTGGTCAACTGGAATCTGATTCTGGCCGTGAGAGATTCAAGTCGTCCGCGTGCATCCTTTCGAAGGTACCTGTCCTCGACAGGTGCAGAGACTACAAATTTTCCGTCGATATCGGGTCGGAGATGGTAAGTAATGAAAGCATCGTTCACCGGGGGACGATCGGGATCGGATCTGACCACACCAATAATCGGTAATCCCCCGGGCTGTTTACTGCAGCATCCGCACCAGGTTTTCCACCTGATTGCGTTAGAGGACATACTTGCTACGGGATGGTAGAACCTGTCGTTTTCCGGCACGACGAGGATTCGAGCCGCAAACAAGGCTCCATCGCTGCCTCGAACGACGCTGGATCGTCTTCCAAAGCTCTGTACCGTCCTGACAGCGGAAACCTCGTGCCAGCGTGCTCCCGAATTCCGGAGTCGCAGGGCTAATATCTCAGCCCAGCTTTTCTCACCCGGCGCGGGAGCTGTCCAGCCTTTGAAAATTCCTGCAAGGACGTATGGAAAATTCCTGACATCCAGTTGTGCTATACCGCGACCGAGTACGACGATCGACATGATATCGAATAACTGGTAGATACGATGGAATTCGGGAAGCTGGAGTTCGCTTATGTCGACCGCAACGCTCCTCATGACTCTGCCCAGTGTCGGAAGCTGAAGGTTTTTACCCGATTCGGCAAGCTTTTCAGCCTCTCCTGCTTGATTCTGCAACCATCTGGATAACGTCGCCCGACCTTTCCTGATCGACTCAATTATAGTCATGTGAAGACCGCCGAGACCGTCGTCTGCATTTATCGTCACCCGTCGATCGGGGAGATGCAGAATCAGGTGAGGAACCGTCTCCCAGACAGGAGGAGGAAATCCGGTCTCCGTGGCAAGGAGATCGACATTCTCAGGATAAAAAGTACCACCTGCAGGAAAGGGAACGGGGCAACCGGTCTTTGAACCTTGCCAGTGTTTATGTTCGTCGATTACCGCGATATCAGCACCGGCACGATGCGAAAGGTATGCCGCAAATAATCCGGCAAGATCCGGGTTTAAGAATACTAGCTGATGACGTTCAACAGGCGAGTTCAATATATTTCCCCTCCACACCTAGAATAACTTTAACTCATTAAACGGGGATTAGCAATGGGGAATCCATATAACAGAATATAATCAAATATGCTCTCGAAAAGTGCCTGCAGGCATGTTACACTAAGGATTCCGAGCTGTTCCTTATCTAATTACTTGAATGGCTTCTGATATACGGAGGTACGCCAATGTCTCGATGGTCGCCACTTGCTGTACTCGTGTGTGCCGTCGCAGTTTTCTTAATCGGTTGTTCCTCGGGAAATAATCCAATATCCCCGGATTCACCTGTCCCGGCTCCCGCCGCTGAGTTCCGGAATTCCGGCTCGAACTCAATACTCTGGGGATTTTACAGTGTCAATATGGACCCGGAAACAGGAAATTTCGAGGTAATTCCGGTAAGAGGAGCACAATTCCAGGCGAACGTAACCCGATTTCTCCAGCCGCCGGACTCCCCTGCCCATATGCTCAGCATAGCAATCGACGGATCAAGCAATCTGCCTGACGGGTATGTCGTCGCGGATGTGACGATCAAGCATCCGTTTGTGGGTATTCATAAATTCAGGGGTTTTGATGTCATGGGCATCGTAATGGCTGATGGCACAGGGATTATTTCCACTGACAACAACGAAATCTGGCCCCGGTGGGATGAAACAAGAATTTTGAATGCAGACGGTTATACAAGATGGTGGAATCCGACCGAATTTACCACCTATGGAACAATCTTCGGATATACCGAAGGTGC
>SDBT01009678.1_pt1 | contig 15616 bp, 14 predicted proteins | sample 2277101 | NCBI WGS metagenome assembly SDBT01 (sample SAMN10404973, study PRJNA504765) | marine sediment metagenome | isolation source: marine sediment core GS10_PC15, 103 cmbsf | place: Arctic Ocean: Southern Knipovich Ridge | collected 2010 | reverse complement strand
ACATCATTAAAATAAAGATTTGAAGTTACTGTTTGAGTGCCATCAGAAGATAGATTTATAGAAAAAGTTTCTGTATCTGTTTCATAACTTAAGTTATTATAGATCTGTAAATTTTCATAAACTTCATAAACTGTAAATGTTCTATTCACTGTAGTTCCATTTACACCTAACTCTCCTAAACCAGTACAAGCCCATAAGTAGGTGTCGTCTGTTAATGCTGTTGTAGTCCATGTTTTATTATAACTTTCAGCAGACAATCCTGTTTCTGTATTTGTATAATCTAAATTATTATCACTATCATAAACATTAACACTTACATCTGTAATAATAGCACCAGAAAAATTACATCCCACTCCAACAATACTATCTGTTGTATTAAAATTATCAATAGGATATGATTGAATAGCACCAAATCCTTCCTTTTGTATTAGTCCAGAATAAATAGCATCTATTTCTAAGGCAAAGCCAGTACCACCACCCCCATTTGCTTTCAAATTAAAAAATGAAATATTTAATGCAAAAATTGTGACTGTACTGCTAAATATATTATTTTTATACACATTAATAGCTGTTTCATTCTTTTTTGTTATTGTTATATTTGTTTTAATGTCTGTATTACTAAACTGATATATTTCTGTTCCCCCAGTAAGATTATTTAAATATAATCTAGAATATCCATCTCCTGCTGGATCTGATGTTCTTATATCAAAAGTGACATTATTTCCCATATCATTAAAGTTCCACTTATCTGTTCCATTAATATTTAACGAATAAACTGCACTTGTATGCCAACTTAAATTTAAAACACCATTTTCAACTCTAAAATTACCTAGTCCTGCTTGACTTACATTTTCATATTTAGTCAAATCAAATACTCCTGCATTAAAATCGTCAAATATTTTAGAAGCAGAATAAATTGCCCATCCATTAACATTGACACCAAATATATTAGGTATCCATTCAACGTAATCCCCTGCTCTAACTTTTGTAAAAACACCGATTGTTATATTTTCTTCCTCTTCTAAATTTAAGTCTTCATTAATTTCTTTCCATTCATACCTCTCAACTTCTTTTATTATGTTATAACAATTTTTAATATAAGTTTTATTAAAAATTTCATCTGTTTCAATACATTTTTCTTCTGTTATATCAAAAAGATAAAAACTTTTATACTTCAAATTATAATTTTTATTTTCAATTTTCTTAAGTTTATTATTTAAATCATAAAAATTTATTTGTTTTATAATATTTAAATATGCAACATAAGAACTAATTTTAAATTCTGCAACTAAAACATCATTTCCAGGTATAACTTCATAATGGTGTGGAGTGTTAAGTGTTGCTTTTGCAATCGTATCACCTATTAAAGGCAATCCAAAAGCATTTTTAAAATATGCAACTTTATCTTTAACTCCATCTTTATCTTCATAACGAATAACATTATCCCATTCCCATGCTGCGCTAATTAAAGGCATAGCTAAAAGAACTATACAAAATACTAAAAGTATTTTTTTACTCATATTTTCTCCTATAGCCAACTTTGTTGACTACACTAAATGCTGGTTTAACAAATATTACCAAGATATCCCTCATCCTGTTTTAAAGGAATGATTAATATCCTGGATATGCTGGTTGAGCTTGTTGGCCTCCAAACATGCCTGCTCTTTGTCCAAGTAATCCTCCAACGCCCATTATTAACACAACTATAATAATATATGGTAAATAAATGTCTAGTATCAAACAGCTTGTAGTTTGAACATCCATAGTTGCATTATAACATGGTTCAGAATCTCCAGTGTTACATGTGCTTGTAGTTGACACACAGTTTAATCCATCAGAACCTCTTGCATTTTGAATTGTGTCCTGAAAAACAGGGATCATTGCCATAAAAATTACGACAGTTATCACTAAAAACAACAAACCAAATACCATCATCTGTCCTCTGTTATTGTTCATTCCTTTTGTACCTCCTTTTGATTATATTATGATGAATATTTTCCCAATTCAATCTGAAGTGGGAAAATACAAAGCTACTGCTCCAATGGAAGGAAACTGAAGTAGAACCTTGAATATTCATTTTAATTTAGAGACTGATTGAATTGGCTCTGGCCAATCTAATAATTTACTAATTGTTGTTTTATTACTTCTTAAAACCTTTAATCTTATATTAAAACTTATTTGATTATTAGCCTTATTCAAAGTTACATTTACATAATCTTTCAATCTCATTGTTTTACGAGTAATCTATGTTATATAAATGTTTACATGAATTTACTAAAAATTATGTTACCACTATAAAGTGGTGGGAAAAGTTTATAAAGGGTGTTATGCTTATGTTATGTATGAAACAAAGAACAACTATTCAGATAGAGCATAAGACTTTAGAAAAAATGAAAAAGTTAAGAATAACTAAAAGAGAAACTTACGATGAGATTTTGAATAGGTTAATGGAATATTTCTTAAACAAAAAAGAATGAAAAATGCCTTATAAAAATTCAGAAAAGAGAAATGCATATAAAAAACAATATCGTGAAAAAAACAAGAAAGAGATAAAAGCATATATGAAAAAGTATCGTTTAAAAAACCAAGATAAGCTAAAAGAACAAAATAAAAAATATCGAGAACAAAATAGAGATAAGATAAAAGAAAAGATGAAGAGGTATTATAAAGAAAATGAAAATAAAATAAGGGAAAATCACAATAAATATTGTAAAGAGAATAAAGACAAAATAAAAGAAAATGATAGAAAACGTTACGAAAAAAATAAAGATAAAATAAAAATACAGCGAAAGAAATATTATGAGAAAAATAGAGATAATATAAATAAATGGCGTAAAGAACATAGAGAGAGAAAAAGAGAATATGACAAAAAATATATCAAAGAACATCCAGAAGAAAGAAAAATTCTTAAACATAAACGAAGAGTTAGAGAAAGAAAAAATGGTGGCTCCTACACTCTAAAAAAAATAAAGAACCTAAGAAAAAAAAGTAAAGGAATTTGTCCAGGATGTAATAGAAAACCTCATTTTGTTGGAGAAGAAAATTTAACAATAGACCATATAATTCCTATAATAAAAGGAGGAACCAACTATATAGAAAATATTCAGTTATTATGTTTAAGTTGTAATTCTAGTAAAGGAACCAACTAAAAAATTAAGTTCGCCAGCCCTTACTTTTAGCAATCGCATATGCTATTCTTTTAACTTCTTTTTTATCATACCTTTCGCCATACCTTACTTTATATTTAAGCGGCACGCTCTTTCCAAGATATTGTTTTCTTACTTCTCTAATTAATTTTAAAAATTTCTTTGTCTTTGGCATACTTGTTCCTCCTAGCCAAATTTAATTCATTAAATATGAAAAAGAGATAATAATATTATCTCTTTCTACTTCTTTTTCTAGTTGATTTTTTCTTTGGTCGCCCTCTTTTTCTTTTTGCCATTTGTTTTTACCTCCTTTTATTTCTTTATCGGTTTATAACTCTTTTTAGCTATAAGCATCACTTGTTTAAATGATTTGTCTTGATTCTTTTTCCTTTCTTCCATCAAATGAACCAACCACGGATTCTTAACCTTCTTCCTTTGTACTGTTATCTTTTTTGCTTTCATGTTTTTATTTACCTCCCTTTTTTCTTTTTAGTTTTCTTCTTTGTTTTTCTTTTCTTAGATTTCAATCCCCAAGTAGAAACTCCTCTTCTAGCAGCAGCCCCCTTCAAAGATATCTGTCTAACTTCTCCTGGAGTTGTAATTCTTAATAATTTCTTTTGTACTCTAACTCCTTTTTCTTTTCCTGGTCTGAACATTACTTTATGCAACGGCGCTGGTCTCTTACGTGTTCTTTTTACCGGCTTTAATGATTTAACTATTCTATACGATGCTGCTGCCTCTCTTACTGTTCTTTCCATAGCAACTGCATGCGCTCCTTCTTCTGTTGCAAATGCATACGGAATCTTTACTCTTTCCCATTTTCCTCTTCTCTTTATTTCGATTCCATATCCTCTTTTAGGTAATGGTTCTTTCTTTGGTGGGAATCTTTTCATACTTGGAACCTCTAACTTTGGAAAAGGAAGATATTTTGGTCGAGGTTTAGGTCTTGGTCTAGGTCTATAACTTACACCAACAACTGCAGGAACAACAACTACCTTAGGAACCACTTCTAATCTTTGGGCTACTCTTAATGCTGGAACTTGTACAACTCTTGGAACCTGCACAACTCTCGGAGCCATTCTAACTACAGGCTTAATCTCTAATGGCTGAAACATCATTGTTGTTGGTTCAAGTTTCAATGCTGGTTTAAGTTCTAATGCTGGTCTAATACCTAGGCCAGTTCTTGGAACTCCTGTAACAAATTCAACCACTCCAACTCTTGCTGGAGCTAAATCCATTTCTCTAATTTTCTCTGGTGCAAGTTCTACTTGATCTATTGTTCTAGTTGGTAGTTCTACTCCAACACCCACAACCCCTTTTAATCCTAACCCTCCAACCATAGAAGGAAATCCTTTTCCTAACAATTCTGTTGGTGGTGGAGTAATCTTAGTTACGGGTATTTTTACTTTTGGCAAAGATATTAATGTTGGTGGTGGTAATTCTAAAGCAGTAATTTGTTGTGTAGTTAAATATTGAGTCCGAGTGTCTGGGAATGTTACAGAGAATGGAGTTTTTGGTCCTTTAGGTTTTGGTAGGGTCTCCTTAAACCACTTTGGTGCTTTAATAAGTTCCCCCTCTTTTATTCCTTTACCAACAATTTGAACATCATATACTTTTTTAAATTCTGCTCCAATAACAAGTTTGCCTGGTTCTTTAGCTCCAATAAGACGAGCTTCAAAACCTTTTGGAGTAATCATTTCAAAAATAGTTTGTTTTTCAACTTTAGTTCCTGTATCAAAAAGACTCTGTAATTTCTCTTTTGTTGGAAGTATAACATCATCTGCCATTTCACCAAACCTAATCCTAGTCTTTTCAAATTTAACTCTCCTAAATTCCAGCTTGTATTCTTTAAAAAAAACTTCATCTATCTCCGCAACTTTTATCTTTCCAATTCTCGTTACATGCCTATCAACTAAATTAACAAAACCTTTTTGGCCTTTTCTATAAAATAATACATCAGCATACTTTGAATTCTTTGGTATATTAATTATACTATACTGAAGATTTATTGGTGTTCCCCTAGCTCCAGACTGAAAACTAATTTGTATTGCTTTGCTAGTTCCCTTTGTTGTTGTTACTCCTGTCCAAGTGTATGAATCAATAGTTGCTCTTCCAACATCTGCACCACCAACTTCAATTTTTATTCCTTTCTTAAACTGAAGCATTGTTTTCTTTGGAGCTCCAATTGTTGTTTTTGTTGTAGTCATACCTTCAACAAACTTTTGTGCGTCTTTTCTAGTTTTAAACATTTTCAGATTAAATAAATCATCTGTAATTGTTCCTCGCTCAATTTGACGAGCTACATCTTTAGAAACGCCCTTACCCAAAAATGGTGACTCAAATTTAGCTGCTGGTCCTCTCTTTGATATTTCTTTTGCTAATAACTGTTGCTCTTTAATTGGCAATTGCTTAGCTGCTAATTGTTCTCTCATCAACTTATCATACTTCGCTTGAGACAAACTTCTTCCACCAAAAGTAAATTTCTTTCTTGGAACATATTTCTTTAATGCAGATCCAACTTTCCACAATGCTCCTGCCGCTAACAATCCACCAGACATTCCTGCAGCCATCATCGCCTGATTTCTAATTTCATTTTCAAATTGTGGGACAACAATATTCAAATATTCTTCTTTTGATTTCCTTTCTTCTCCTTCTTCTAATGGTTCTTTAAGATATTCTTTATAACTTTTTTCCCCTTCTTTCATAGCTAATTCTGGAGCATCACGATAATCTTGTCTTGCTGCTTCTACATCTGATGCTAATAATACTGGAAGAGCTCCAACTACTCCCGCACCAACATATCCTCCAATACCTACTACCGCTTCAACTCCTTTTCCAATAACTTCTGGTTGAATTGGAGTTACAATTCCCTCAAAACTAATATCTGTTGGTTTAATTTCTCCTGTTCGAATATCTTCAACTAATGTTTTATACTCTTCTTCCTTTCCAGGAATTATCTTAGAAGGTTGCCATTCTGGTGGAAGTTTAGAAATCGTTTCTTGATATATATCTGCCCATTGTTCTCCTGTAAACTTAGCCACTTCTTTAACTCCTCTTGATGGAAGTGCTACAACTTCCCCAACTGTAACTCCTGTTGGTGGTAAATCTCTACCACTTGGTCCAAAACCAAAAGGTCCAATTCCAATAATCGGAGGTAAATCAACTAATTTTTCAGCAGGCAAATCCATAATTTTTTCCCAAGTCTGCTCCCCAATAACTTTTTCAGCATAAGGTTTAGCGAACTCAATTCCTTTCTTAGATAAGTCAATTCCACCCACAACTCCAGCTTCAATTCCCCTTCCAATAGCAGGTCCAACTTCTGGAATATCTTTTATAACTGTTTCCTGAAAACCAGTAATTGGATCTCTCAATCCTCTTCTCTGAAAAACCCCCTTAAATCTCTCCATTAATGTTGGAGGGGTTGGTATTTCTACTGTTAATGGTTTAGGTTGTGGTGGGGGGGCAGTAAATATAGGGGTGGTTTCAATTCCAAATGCTTGAGGTAAAGCAACACCTATTTGTTGAGTAGGAGGCAAATCCAAAGTTTGAATATCATAATCTATAGATGGAAGTTGTGGTCCAAATACTTGTGCTTGGAATTGTTCAACACCAGTTACCGCCCCTCCCTTAAATATTAATTTTTCTCCAGGGTATGCTTCCTGGAATGTTCTTAGTTTTTTGAAATATGCTTGTTGAGCAAGCCCTCTTTGCTTACGTATCATTTTTACATACTTTCTTACTACTACAGGCATATCTTTAACAGAAATCGGTTTATCAGCTAATTTTTGAGCAGATTCATAAGCTCCTCTTTCTTGCTCAAATGCTGCTATAGATCGTTCTACACCCACAACTCTCTGCTCAAAAGGTTTGATTACTTTTGTTTCATACTTAGCGACTTCAGTTTCTGCCCCACTAATTTGCTGAAGAGCCGCCCTTTTTTGTTGAACTAATCGTCTTTGTTGAGTTCTATATTTTGTGGCAGTAATCGGAGTTTGTCTTCTAAGTTGTTCTCTTGTAAGAGCAGGCAACCTTGTTGCTGCTACTCTTCTCCTTTGCTCTTCTAATCTTTGCCTTTCAGATGCTACTCGCTGTTGTGCTTTCTGCAATTGCTGCCGAGCTATCTGTGCATTTGCCATTTTATACTATTTAGAATCTCCCCCCTCTTTGATATCTTTTAAGTCTTGTTTTTTTTAATACAGGCTTTTTTCTGAAAACTATTGTTGGAGCTTCTGAAACTATTGGACTTACAAATTTCTTGAGTTTGCCCTTGCCCTTTTGACCTTTGGTCCTGCTTGTCATATAAGCATCATGCTCTGATTTACTTTCTAGATATTTATCAATATCTGAAATATCTTTTGTAAGTTTTACTTTCTGTCTTTGAACTTCTCCGTAATACCTTTTTTGTTCTTGTCTTTGAACTCTACTTAACATTAATTTTCTAGGATGTAATTCTCTTGCAGTATAAATCTTAGGTTTTATCTTTTGTAGTTCTCCTAGTTTCGTAACCGCCTGCGCTCTTATTTCTTCCATATTTTCTTTACCTCCTTTTCAATTATAATAGACTTTGGTGGTTTAATAATAGAGCCATTTGGCACCCTAAGATTTAAAAGATGCTGTGGAGTAATTCCTAATTTTGTTAATTGCCTTGCCTTAAGATTAAAACTAACTTGATTATTAGTTCTATTCTTGGTCACATTTACAAAATCGCTTATCTTCATTAGAATTACGAGTAGTTCAGGTTATATAAATGTTTGTTTAAATTTACTAAAATATACTAAAAACTACAATAAAATAAAAGGGGGGTAATCCCCCCCAAAACTAATTAAAAAGGCCAGGTGCCTTTCCCTTTCTGATACTCAGAAATTGCTTTATCCACAGGGACATTATACAAATCTTTCAAGTCGTGCAATAGCAAAGCTACGTCCTTGTAATCTTTTAAATTAATAACTATTGTGTGATTATCTGGTGCATAACCTGCCCTCATCCTTTTTGTTATCTTTAAAGGTATCTTTTGTCCTTTCTTTTTTATAATAAGAATATCCCCAGCCATCTTAACTACTGAGAAACAAAAAATACAATTGCTGCAAGTACGATTATTCCAATAATAATCATAACCCTTTTATTCATTTGCTTTTTCTGAGCCGAACCAACCATTGCTTGCAAGGCTGCCTTAATTAAAAACTCATCACTATCTGTACTGTCTCCTCTCTTTTTAACTTCGTTGTAGTCTAAATTACTTACCGGCCTTCTATCAATCCCTTTTATAATCTGACAGGTATATTTACCCATTCTCCAAAAACTTCGTGGATCAACTTCATATGGTCTATTTTTTATAATAACCATATTACTAGAGTAAATCGGGTAAAGTTTTGGAGGTTCTATCTCTCCCTTTATATTTAAAAACCACACTAAAATTTGATTTCTCTTTTTTCTTGAAGATTTAAATATACTTTTCCATTTTGGCGACCATTTAAATTTATTCTTCTTTTTCTTCAAAAAACTTTTAGTACGCTTTATATGTTTACCAAATTTTAAAGTGTATAAAACCCTATTAAGAAGTTGGTCATTACTTAAACCAGCGGCTGGCCTTTTACCAATAACAGACTTGTACATTAAATTAATCTTTTCTGCCTGGCTCCTTCCTGAAATTTCCTTAAGAAATTCTTTAGCCAAATCTTTTATTGGTGGCCTGTAGCTAACTTTATTGGCTATGTTATTTTCTCTTGGAAATTTTTCTATTGCTGAGTTGGTTTGCTTTTCTTTGAAAACATTTTCCATTTTCCTTTATTAAATTGTGGAAGAGCATTAACATCAGAAGAGCTTGTTCTTGTAGCATATCTCTTTGAAGTAACAAATAATTCTGTAAACCATCCTTCTTTACTCATAGCAGAATCAGTAATAATTCCCGCCTGTCTCATAAAAAAGTTAGCAAAAATTTGGTGATGAAATGTTTTAGCTAATAATGCTATTCTCATACTTTCTCTCACACTTATTCCTAAATCACCTAGTTCTATTTTATTGAGATTACTAACCTTTGTCGAAGGTGTATACTTTAGAACCGTATCAAACAAGGCATGCAGTCCGCCAAGTAGTTTTGGTTCTGAAGAAGTAACATCTATATCTTCTTCAGAACCAAAATCATCTATTCCTTCCTCAAAGTCTTGATCTTCAAATTGTTGTGTCGGATATTCTAAATCCTCTGCAAGAAATTCTTCATCGTTTCCTTCCATCTCTTTTGTCTTTACCTCCTTTCATCAATATAAAATGAATTTTTATATTTATAAAAGTGAGGGAGGTTAATCTTCATCTAAAAACCCCTCATAAACTGAAATAAACATAATAGTTATGCCAACACCAATCAAAGCTATTCCTATTCCTTGAGTATACATATTTGTGATATCATTAAATCCATAAATAGTAGTATATACTCCTCCAAGAACAAACATTATCGCACTCATAAAACCAAACCAAATTGTTCCTGTTTTTATTCCTATGAACAAAAATACCAATGCTAATGACATTAAAATGATTATCACTGGATTGTTTAAAACAGAAACTTCTTCTTTTCCTGTTTCAGTAATATGAAATTTATATTCCCATGTATCTTTAACTCCTCCTTCATCCCCAAAACCATTTACAATATACTCTCCCAACACAGTTGTGTTACAAAAAGAATAATTATAGTAAGTATCGTCCCGAGTCATAACCACTTCCCCTAAAACAATTGTAGACTTACTATCTGTAGTAATCCTAGTAATATTATTATAAGTACAATCTGGACAAGTTTGTGGCAAGTTTACACATTCAAATCTTTTAAAATCTCCAAGGTCTGATACTGCCGCAGCTGCCAAACTAAGAATAAATATTCCTATAATCAATGTTAGTAATATCTTTTTAGTCATATAAAACACCCCCCAAGACAATAGCCATCACAACTATCTAAAAGATAATAATTTCCAAACCCACTTACATCTGCTGTCATTGTAAATGTTCCAGATCCACTTGCATAAAAATCACTTCCATCTCCAATAACTGGGTCGCTTATAACACAATCATCTATACAATCGACATTCCAATCTCCTGATGTGTAAGTACAAGTGTCTGGAACTGCTTCTATTACATCAACAGACATAATGGTTGAATTTATATTGTTCGAAGTATCATTAATTGTTATGTTCAAATTATACAATGCAACATTCAAGACTGTATTATTTTCTAATAATCCATCACAATCTATCTTGAAATTGGTTGTGTCATTAACTGCAAAGCAACCAAATTCTATGACATCTGTTGCATTTATATCATAAGTTAAAGCGGTTTCATTATCTATAGTTTGATTTTGGGGTGTCCCATCTGTAAAATATGGTGGGCTTGTATCTACAATTAATTCTATATCATTAACTAAATTAACCCAAATATCAGTGCTATCATCATCAAACCAAGACCACTGCACCCTTCCACCATTAGAAGACACTGTTCTACCCCCATGAATTAATCTATCATCATCTGCTGTTTGACTATATGCTTGTTCACTTCCCCAAGAATCCATACCATTAATAGATTTATGAAAAACAATATGTTGCAAACCATTTGGTGGTCCTTTGATATACGCAATATAAACATCATCATTTATTTGATTTATTAATACTGCGACATGAGTAGAATCATCTTGATTTGTAAAAATATTTGTCTTTGCTGTAACTGTTGGTGATGCTATTGAATCTATTGTTAAATCCCAAGTCATTAAATCATCTGATGTCGAATCATCATCAGAATGTGCTGCTAATAAAATATGGTTATCACTATGTCTTACTGATGCATCAAAATTATATCGAGTAGGATTATCAGTCATACTATTAGCTATTAGGGTTTCATTCCAAGTATTTGCACTGTCATCATACATTTTTATTGAAATTTCATTTGCACTTTTATCCCAAAAAATTCCTGCTGCATCGTCATCATCACCAGTATCTGCAGAAAATAAAAGGAAGTAATCTTCTTGTGTTGCAATTTCAAAGGGATCTGCTATTGTTTGCCAACTAGCCCCAGAATCTTCGGATTTATAAGCATCTATTTCTGTTTGAGTAGAATAAGCGTATAATAAATTTCCACTTACTGTTTTAGTTATTGCAAGTATATTATTTTGCGGACTTCCAAGTTCTATAGTAATCGTATCATTTACTGTTCTTTGAGTTCCAAGCGAACCATCACTTATATTTATAGTTCTGTAATACGCTCTATGGGGGGTTGATGAATCTAACCATGCTACATGAATTAATGTTCCAGAATCCCCTGGAATTTCTTGGTCAAACCAAGCATCGACTTGCCTCGTAGTTCCGGCTGCAATCTCTGTTAAAGCCCAACTGGTTCCTGCATTAATAGTTCTTGCAAAAGATATATCAGTTCCACTATCAACATATACAATAACCCCCGTAGATTCATCTATCCAATAAGGTCCATATAATCCCCTTACCAAATCTAAAATTGAAGTAACAGCAAATGCCACTTGCTTATCTGAATCAATCCAATAAAATGTTGTTGATTTTTCTTGATTAGGATTGAAATGTCCAGCATTAATTAGAAGTGTTGTGTAAAAATCTTCTTGATTTCCATCGCCAAACATTCTAACAGCATAGTTCAAATTTTCATCCCAATCTAATCTTAAATATTTTGTTATATCGGATATTTTATAATAAGATTCATTCATATTCTTGAATAACAAATCAAAAGTTTCATTTAATTCATAATTTGTGCCATTAATAAAAATTAAATCTTCACCAAGTCCAGGGATTTCTACATCTTGAACTTTCCAAGCAAATCCCAAATCATAAGGTATGTCTATTCCAATATTTTTCCCATAAATTGTTATAGATAAATTTTCATCATCCAATCCCAAATGATATTGTATTCCCAACCTTAAATCATAACTTCCATAAGAAATGTCCTTCCATAAAGTGGCATTTACATAAGTTTGGTTGTCTGAATGGATATCTCTGTTGAAATTACTCAATTCGTCGGCACACTTAATTTTGTTCCAAATTCCTCCAGAATAATAACCTATACAAAATACGTTCTTGGTCCAATAATCTTGAAAATGATTAGTGAATTGTATCCCCGAAGATTTATTAAAAAAGTAATCGTCTTGGGTGTTCCAAATATGAACTACTTGGTTATCATCAAGAAATTCGTAACCAATTGTCCTATTATCTGATAAATTTTCTGAAGCATAAGCACTAACCCCTCCCACAAAAAAAGGATTTAATGCGTCGCTTCTCATTTCTGCCCCCACAGATAATACAAAAACCCCAATTGCTCCTAAAATAATCAAAAATCCCAGTACTATCCATATTTTTTTCATTTTAACATATACTCAATGTTGAAGTATCTCCTGTTATAATTGTGCAAGTCGCATTATCATAAATTCTATGATTAGATGCATCAACTTCAAATTTAATTCCCTCAATTGTTTGATTATTTGTGAAAGTGTTGACTATATTGAGATTAGCATAAGAAACATTATAAGTTCCACCAGTATAAGACATGTTATAGTTAAAATCATCATAATTAGAAGATTGATTATACATCCAGGTAGAAACATCTATACGACTGTTAAGGTAAATTGTTCCTGTAGCGTTTATGATTCCAACAACATCCAAAGCATTTTGAGGACTTGCAGCTCCTATACCAACATTTCCCCCAGGGAGAATAGACATAAGTGTGCCACCTGCATACTGAAACCTATGAGCAATAGTTGCTGTAGCTAAAACATTATATCTTAATCCAGAGGCATCATTTGTTGAAATTGCTGTGATTATTGGAGAGACTGAATCTAAATATAAAGTATTACCACTGTCTCCACTATCTATTTGTAATTTATATGTTGGATTATCAACTCCAATCCCAACCCTATTATTATCTGAATCAACAAAAAAAGTATTATTATCCACACGTAAATTTTGAGAAATATTAACATTCCCATCAACCTTTAAACCTCCAGTAACATTAAGACTTGAAAAAATAACACCATCTGTTGTATTTAAATCTTGATCAAAAGGATTTCCTACTCCAACTCCATCAGTCATGTTGTAGTTGTAATCATCGTAAGGAGAACTCATGTTGTAGTTGTAATCTTGGAACCTTATAATTAAAGAAGTATTAACTGCCGTTATATTTGCTTGTAAATTATCAGAAGCAGTAGCAATGAAAACTAACGAACCAGTTGTCATATTATAATCAAAGTTTCCATCCACAGCTATAGTCATGTTGTAGTTGAAGTCATCAAACCTTGTGATTAAAGAAGTATTAACTGCGGTAATAAAAACTAAAGAACCAGTTGTCATGTTATAATTAAAGTCATCGTAAGGAGAACTCATATTGTAATTGAAATCATCGTAAGGAGAACTCATATTGTAATTGAAATCTTCAAACCTACTAATTAAAGAAGTATTAACTGCAGTAATAAAAACTAAAGAACCTGTAGTCATATTGTAATCAAAGTTTCCATCTAAAGTCATGTTATAATTAAAATCATCGTAAGGAGAGGATTGATTATACATCCAAATAGAAATATCAGTATCATCATTTATATAAATTGTACTAGAAAAGTTTGCGATCCCTCTAACATCTAATCTTTGAGTTGGAGTTATTGTTCCAATACCAACAAAATCAGAAGTTGCATTAACAAAAAAAGTTGGTGTATCTACCACAAAATTTCCATCAGTAAACTCAGCTCCACCAGATAAATCTACAGTAAAAACATTTCTTGAACTACTTGAACCTCGAAATACTACATCCCCATCACCTTCAAATTCAAGTGATGGTTCCCAACTTCCACTACCATCAGGATAAACATGTGAATAGAACGCCATTGCATTTGGAGAAACTAAGTAATTATCAGAAGCATTACCTATAAATTGTATAATTGAAGAACCAAAAGCACCAGCAGAAATCTCTGCTTTAAATCCAGTATCATCATCCCATTTAACTGACTGAGAATCAGCGAGAGTTATATTGGAAGTAGTATTAATTTGAGCAAAAATAACATTATCACCTGTATTCAAACTTTGGTTAAAGATATTAACAGTCATGTTATAATCAAAATCACTATCTACAGTCATGTTATAATTGAATGTATCATAAGGAGTTGACATGTTGTAATTAAAATCTTTAAACCTGTCAATTAAAGAAGTATTAACTGCAGAGATATTTGCTTGTAAATTATCTGAAGCAGCAGCAATAAAAACTAACGAACCAGTTGTCATATTATAATTGAAATCATCGTAAGGAATTGACATGTTGTAATTAAAAATTGTATTAGTCATGTTATAATTAAAATCTTTAAACCTATCAATCAAAGAAGTGTTAACTGCGGTAATAAAAACCAAAGAACCTGTTGTCATATTGTAATCAAAAGTTCCATCTAAAGTCATATTGTAATTGAAATCGTCATAAGGGGTACTCATGTTATAATTAAAGTCATCGTATGAAGAACTCATATTATAGTTAAAGTCATCGTATGGAGAAGATTGATTATAAGCCCAAAGAAATACAGTTGCATTCATCGTCATAGAAAAATTATATTGATCTGGATGATTAGTTTCCATACTAACTCTTCCACCCAATCCATCATGATCTGCTGTTGTTAAGGCAGTCCAGCCTTCAACTATTGCAAAATAATCAATAATGAATTTATGTGAGGGGTTACCATTTTGGTCGTGAGCAAATCTAATAGAAACATTCCCACCTGCGAAAACATGAAACACTGGGTCAAAAACAGGAACATAAATATTACTAAAATTAGTCATACCAGTTAAATCAATATAATTTTCCCAGTCACCAGTATCTTGTCTCTGTACTTCTACTTGAACTTCATGGCCTTGCTTTCCATCATAATAAACTCTTCCAATAATACTATCAAAAGAATTAACTCCTGTAAAATTAATATTTATTATAAGTGGGTTTGCACCAGAACCTTCTATAACCACATAATGATCTCCATCCTCTGATTCTAAAATAGAAGCTAAATTTCCAGAGTCGAGTGTTCCCTCAATTACATTAATTGTTGTTGCATTATAAGTTGTTGAAACTATTCTTCTATCTATTGTATCATTAATAGAAAAACAAATTCCTCCACCCTCTAAAAACTCTCCATCAGCACATTCTGTTGTTGCGTTTGTATCTATAGTTATAATTCTAGAAATTAAAGAAGTATTAACAGCTGAAATATTTGATTGTAAGTTATCAGAAGCTGTATTAATAAGGGGGATAGTTCCCAATGTAAAATTGTAATTGTTATCTTTAAACCTATCAATCAAAGAAGTATTAACTGCAGTAGTATTAAATTGAAGATTTCCTGAAGCATCATCAATAAATATAATAGAACCTGTTGTCATATTGTAATCAAAGTTTCCATCTAAAGTCATGTTATAATTGAAATCATCGTAAGGAGTACTCATGTTATAATCAAAATC